>FTGK01000557.1_pt1 | contig 10680 bp, 10 predicted proteins | sample 1640691 | NCBI WGS metagenome assembly FTGK01 (sample SAMEA3914789, study PRJEB12502) | metagenome | biome: forest; material: soil | place: Canada | collected 2011-07-03 | depth 0.3 m | reverse complement strand
GCGATCTCGTCCGGCTGGGTCGGCAGGGCCGGGTTCGCGCTCTTCATCGACATCCCGCCGGTCGGCGCGACGGTGACCATGATCTTCGCCATGCAATTCTCTCCCTGGAGCGGGGGCAGAAAGCACGCGGCTCCGGAAGATGGCAAGCGGCGCGCCCACCTGGCTGAATCGCCCCTGCTCAATGTCAGGATCGACATCTGCCCAAGGCCCGCGCGGCGGCGCACCTTCGCTCAAGCTCAAGCCCAAGGAGAGACGAAGCGATGAAGAAGTACGTGATCGAGCGTGAGATCCCCGGCGTCGGCGGCCTTGGCCCCGACCAGCTTCGCGGGGCGGCGGCGACCTCCAACGAGGCGCTGGCCAAGCTGGGCCCCGACAAGGTGCAGTGGCTCGAGTCCTTTGTGGTGCAGGACAAGACCTTCTGCATCTACCTGGCCCAGGACGAGGCGGCGATCCATGAGCACGCCCGGCTCAGCGGGTTTCCGGCCAGCCGCATCACCGAGGTGGCGGCCACCATCGACCCCACCACGGCCCAGGCCTAGGATAGGCGGCAGGGAGGCGCGGTGGTGCAGCAGGCCAGCGACTCGGGCGTCCGTCGGCTCGACGTCACCGTCGTGCTGCTGGACGACGGCTTCACCTCCACGGCCGTCATGCCCATCGAGGTCTTCCACGCCGCCGGGGCGCTCTGGCCCACCTTGCAGGGCCAGGCGCCCGCGCCCCGCTTCAGCGTCACGACCGCCTCGATCGATGGCAAGCCGATCCGCAGCCCCTATGGCATCGCCGTGGCCCCCGAGGCCTCGATCGAGGCCATCGAGCGGACCGACATCGTGGTGGTGCCGAGTTCGGGCCTGGCCATCGACGAGAAGATGGTGGCGAACAGCGCCCTGACGCCCTGGCTGCGACGCCAGTACGACCAGGGCGCCTTCCTCGCCGGCGTCTGCGTGGGCGCCGCCTATCTGGCGGAGACCGGCCTGCTCGACGGCCGGATCGCGACCACCCACTGGGCTCTCTCGGCGCAGCTGGCGCGGCGCTATCCCCAGGTGTGCTGGCGTCCGGAGATGATGGTCACCGAGGAGGCGCGGCTGCTCTGCAGCGGCGGGGTGACGGCTGCGGCGGACGCCAGCCTCTACCTGGTGGAGAAGCTCTGCGGCCATCAGGTGGCGCTGGAGTGCGCCAGATCCCTCCTGCTCGGCATGCCCCGGGTCAACCAGAGCGGCTATGCCGTCCTGCCCCTGTCACCGGACCACGACGACGACGGGGTGCGTCGGGCGGAGACCCTGTTGCAGAGCCGCTGCCGCGAGAACCTCACCATCGAGGCCCTCGCCGACCTGGTGGGCATCGCCCCCCGCACGCTCGCACGCCGGTTCAAGGCGGCGACCGGCCGGCTCCCGGGCGCCTATCAGCAGCAGGTGCGCATCGAGCTGGCCAAGGCCATGCTCGAGCGCGACGGCAAGGCCGTCCAGTCGATCAGCGCCGAGGTTGGCTACGAGGACGCCGCCTTCTTCCGCGCCCTGTTCAAGCGCTCCACCGGCATGACCCCGGCCGAATACCGCGCCAGGTTCGCCATCCCCTCCCTACGCGGCGCGCTCTGACCGCCAAGGCCGATTCGGCGTGGCCGCAAGCGCCGGAGCGTGCGACCGTCCCAAGTCTCCGGCGCGGGGCGCTCCGGCCGGATGACAAGGCGAAGCAATGGAAGACATGGGATGAAACGGACTCTCGCGGCCCTCTGCGCCGGCTTCGGACTCTTGGCGGGCGGCGGCGGGGCCTCCGCCCAGCCTGCGGCCATCGCCCGTCCGACCTGCGAGCGGCAATGCCTGATCGGCTTTGTCGACCGCTACCTCGACGCCCTGGTGGCGCACGATCCGCGCAGCCTGCCGGTGGTGCGGGACGTGAAGTACACAGAGAACGGAGCGACCTTGCAGCTTGGCGACGGGCTCTGGGGCACGGTGGAGAAGCGGGGCGACTACAAGCTCTACTTCGTCGATCCCGAGACCCAGGAGGCGGGCTTCACCGGGACGATGATCGAGAGCGGGCGCCAGGTGATCGTCGGCCTGCGCCTGCACATCCAGTCAGCCGCCAAGATCAGCCAGGTCGAGACCTTTGTGGCGCGCCAGTCGCTCGGCGGGGGGCCCGGCGGCGGCAAACCCCCGGTGATGGCCGAGAAGCCGATCTTCTACCAGGACGTCCCGCCCTCCCAGCGCCGCAGCCGCCAGGAGATGGTGGCGATCGCGGACAGCTACTTCGAGGGCCTGGAGCACGCGACCGACGCCCTGACGCCCTTCGATCCGCAATGCCAGCGGCTCGAGAACGGCATGGTCACGGCCAACAACCCCGATGCGCCGCCGGGCATGAGCCGCCTGAGCTGCGGCGCTCAGTTCGCCACCCACTTCTCGCCCTTCATCAGCCACGTGCGCGAGCGGCGCTATCCGATCGTCGATCAGCAGACGGGGCTGGTGCTGGCCCTGGCCTTCTTCGACCACGAGGGCCGGATCAAGGACGTGAAGCTGGCCGACGGCTCGAACCTGCACGTGCCCCCGCCCTTCGACGCCCCCTTCGCCTTCGGCCTGTTCGAGCTGTTCAAGATCCAGGACGGCAAGATCATGCGCGTCGAGGCGGTGCTGAACACCGTGCCGTACGGCTCGAAGTCGGGGTGGTAGTGCGTGGCTCGAGACGCGGCGCTCGCGCGCGGCTCCTCACCATGACGAAATCCGAGACATCCCCAACCTCGTCATCCTGAGGAGGCCGCGCGAGCGGCCGTCTCGAAGGACCTCAGTGTCCGTCCCAGCCCGCCTTCATGCCGTAGGGAACGTTGTTGATCACGGCTTCCACCACCCTGATCTTGCCGCGCTCGATGCGGAAAGCCTCGGCGATCTCCCAGGTGAAGGGCGCCTGAAGCCCGCCGTGCATGTGGCTGCCGTCCGCCAGGATGAAGTCGTGCTTCTGGGCGTTGTGGTCGAAGAAGGCGAAGGCGAAGGCCGCGCCGGTCTGCTCGTCCACCACGGGGAAACGTCGGTCGCGGATGCGCGTGACCACCTGCAGCGTCCCTGTCTGGAAGCCGCCCTTGCAGCTGAGAGAGGTGGGACTCGGTCCCTGGCGAGCGGGGGCCGGCGGCGCGGCGCCTCCGGGAGGCGCGGCCGGCGGAGGCCGCGGCGGGGCCGGGTGCGGGCCGGACGTTGTCTGGAAGCCGTTCTCGAAGCGCCAGCAGTCGTCGGTGAAGAAGGAGTAGTCCCCCTTGCCGTCGTCGTTCTCCAGATAGGTGAAGTACTTGTTCGACGTGCGGATGATGTCTTCGCGATTGGCGTGGTCCGGGTTCGGGTCCGTCCAGACCGCGTCCGGCCCGCCCATGGCCTCGAGGGTGGCCGCCCCGTTGGGCCCGGCGGTGCCCAGGCCCGTGCGCGAGAACACGGCCTCGATCTCGGAGATCTTGCTGCCCTCGAGCTTGATGCGGAGGCCGACGATGACGTTGTTGTCGCCGTTCTCCTTCATCACCGCGAAGGCGGCGGCCTGCTGGGTACGCGGATCCAGGAAGTAATGCCGGTAGGCGCCGCGGGCCGTGGCCGTACCCCAGAAGCCGTCGTTCGGGGCCAGCTCCTGGCCGTTCTCGGTGTATCGGAAGTCCGCCGAAAGCGGCAGGCGCCGGGCGTCATGGGCGACCATGGCGGCCAGCACCTGGTCCACCGTGTCCTGCAGGCACGCCCGGTCGCATTCGATGCCGATCGGGATCGGGTCGGCCTTCGCCGGCGCGCTCGCCATAGCCCCAAGGCTCAGGGCCGCAGCCGCGGCGCCCCACACGATCTTGCTGCGCATACCCAACCTCCCCGGATGTTCTGATTGTCAGCCACCCTGAGCGTAGCCGCAAAGCCGCCGGCGCGTCTATGCGAGGCAGGCCTCCAGCGTCGGGAGGGCGGCGGCCCAGGCTGCGACCTGGCCGGGGTCCACCACTTGCGCCCGCGGGAGCCGGCCGAGGATGCGCGTCCGGCCATGGGCTTCGATGGCCGAAGCATTGTCGGCGAAGGCGTCGCCGGTCAGCACCACGCCCAGCACCTCCAGGCCGCGCGCGCGGAGCGCCTCCAGCGTGAGGAGCGTGTGGTTGATGCCCCCCAGCCGGTCGGCGGCGACCAGCACCACCGGCAAGCCCAGCTGAACCATCAGGTCGAGCATGGTCTCGCGGTCGTTCAGCGGGACCAGCGCCCCGCCGGCGCCCTCGACCACGACCGGCCGCGAGGTGGCGGGCAGCCGGATGTCCTCGGCGCGAATGGCGACGCGCGCCTTCTCGGCCGCCAGGTGCGGCGAGACCGGGGGGGCGAAGGCGTGGACAGTTTGGTGCAGGCGATCGGGGGAAAGGCCGGTCAAGGCCGCCACAGTGGCGGTGTCGCCGGGCTCCTCGGCGAGGCCCGTCTGGATCGGCTTGAAGTAGTCGGCGTCCCACGCCTTGACGAGGCAGGCGGAGACCAGGGTCTTGCCCACCCCGGTGTCCGTCCCCGTGACGAAGACCCCGCGCCCACGATCGGGCCCGCGCCGGCGGAAGCCATAGGCCACCTCGTAGCGCGCCGAGGAGCCCAGCTCGTCGAAGCGGCGCATCACGCGCTTGAGGTCTTTCGGGCTCAGCGGTCGCCGGCCGGGCGCGGGCGAGCCGGCGCCTATGGCCTTGAGGTCGCCGAGGAAGCCGCGGGCGTCTGGATGGGCCTGGACCACCGTCTCGATCTGCAGCCGGCCGCCCGGGCCGAACATGGCCGCCAGCTTGGCGGGCCCGGGAAAGGCATGTCCGCCGCAGGCGAGGTCGAGGTCGGCGTGCGCCTGCCGCCACTCCCGCAGTGTTCCCTCGGCGAGGGTCGAGACGGCGAGCCAGCCGCCGGGCGCCAGCAAGCGGCACAGGCGCGCGACACCGGACGGCAGATCATCGAACCACTGCAGCGCCAGGCTGGAGCAGATCAGGTCGAAGCGCCGGTCTCCGAGCGAAGGCCGCTCGCCGTCCATCACCTCGAAGTCGAAGGCGGGGCCAACCCTTGTCCGGCAGGCGCCCAGCATCCGCGGGGCAAGGTCGGTGACCAGCCACTCCGCGTTCCGGAGGCGGTCGGCCAGAGCGGCGGTCAGGAAACCGGTGCCGCAGCCGATCTCCAGGATGCGCGGCCGCTCAGGCAGGGGCAGGGCCGCGATCTTGTCGGCGAGCCGCTCGGCCACCGCGCGCTGCACCGGGGCGGCGGCGTCGTAGGAGTCGGCGGCGGCGTCGAAGGCGGCCTGGATGCGTGCGGCGAGCTGGTTCATGCCGGCTGCCTCGCAGGCAGAGCCGTCCGGAGGGCGGCGATGATCCGGTCGAGGTCGGCCTCGGAATGGGCGGCCGAGAGCGCGAGACGCAGGCGGCTGGAGCCCTTCGGGACGGTCGGGGGGCGGATGGCGACGGTGAGCACGCCCTCGGCTTCCAGGCGGCGCGCCGCTTCGAGGGTCCGCGTCTCCTCGCCGATCACCGCCGGCACGATCTGTGTGGTGGAGGTCAGGGTGTCGATCCCCGCCTCGGCCAGGCTGCCGCGCAGCCGCAAGGCCAGCCGCTGCAGGTGCGCCCGCTCGGCGTCCATGCCGGGCGCGAGGTCGAGAGCGGCGTCGATGGCGCCCAGCACCGGCGGCGGCGGGGCGGTGGTGAAGATGAAGCCGGAACAGGCGCCCACCAGGTAGTCGATCAGAGCCCGGGAGCCCGCGACATAGGCGCCGAAGCTCCCCATGCCCTTGGAGAAGGTGCCCATCACCAGGTCGACCCGGCCGGGCGCAAGGCCCGAAAGCCCCATCCCGCGGGGCCCCAGCACACCTGTGGCGTGGGCCTCGTCCAGGTAGAGGAAGGCGTTCCGGCGCTCGGCGATGTCGACAAGGCGCGCGATGTCGGCCTGGTCGCCGTCCATGCTGAAGACGCTCTCGGTCAGGATGAAACGCCGGCCGGGCGTCCCGGCGTGATCCGCCAGCAGCTGCTCGAGGTGATCCAGGTCGTTGTGGCGGAAGCGCAGCTGGCGCACGCCGGCAGCCTGGCAGCCATGGTGGAAGCTGGCGTGAACCAGCCGGTCGGCGAAGACCAGCGCCGGTTCGTCCCCCGCGGCGAACAGGGCAGGCAGCACGGCGGCGTTGGCCTGCCAGCCGCTCGCGAACAGCAGGGCGGCTTCGGCGCCCTTCAGCGCCGCAAGCTTGGCCTCGACCCCTGCGTGGGCGGCGAAGGTGCCGCGCACCAGGCGCGACGCGCCGGCGCCGGTGCCGTAGCGCCCAGCCCACTCGCGGGAGCGCTCGATGAGGGCCGGATGGCGCGACAGGCCGAGATAGTCGTTGGACGACAGGTCGATCAGCTCTCGCCCGTCCAGCCGCACGCGGCCGCCGTCCAGGGGCTCCAGCGGCCGCAGGACGCGGCGGCGGTTCTGCGCCCCGGCGCGGCCGAGGGCCTCTTCGAAGTCGGCGTCGAACCTGGACATTACAGCCGTGCGGTGTAGGCCGCGCACCATGGGAAGCCAACCCGACTGGTACGCCCGGGGCCTGGACCACGTCTGGCGCCCCTATGCCCAGATGAAGACCGAGCCGCCGCCTCTGCCAGTGGTGAACACCCACGGCTCGCGGCTGGTGCTGGCCGACGGCCGCGAGCTCGTCGATGGCGTCGCATCCTGGTGGACCGCCTGCCACGGCTACCGGCACCCCCACATCGCCGCCGCGATAGAACGTCAGCTCCAGCTGATGCCGCATGTGATGTTCGGCGGCCTTGTGCACGAGCCCGCGCTGACCCTGGCGCGGCGCCTGACCGACCTCCTGGGCCCGCCGTTCGAGCGGGTGTTCTTCTCTGAGTCGGGCTCGGTGGCGGTCGAGGTGGCCTTGAAGATGGCCGTCCAGGCCTGGCTGAACCGGGGCGAGCGGGCCCGGACCAGGGTGCTGGCGTTCCGCGGCGGCTATCACGGCGACACCTTCGCGACCATGGCGGTCTGCGACCCCGACGAGGGCATGCACGCCCTGTTCAAGGGCGTGCTGGCCGACCAGCCGGTCCTCGATCTGCCCCGGGACGAGGCGAGCGCGGCGGCGCTGGAGGCCTACCTTTCCGCCCACGCTCACGAACTGGCGGCGATCATCGTCGAGCCCCTGGTCCAGGGCGCGGGCGGGATGCTGTTCCACGATCCCGAGGTGCTGCGCCGGCTGCGGGCGGCCGCGGACCGGCACGGCCTGTTCCTGATCTTCGACGAGATCTTCACCGGGTTCGGGCGCACGGGGTCGATGTTCGCGTTCGAGCAGGCGGGCGTCCGGCCGGACATCGTGACCCTGGGCAAGGGCCTGACCGGCGGGACCCTGCCGCTCGCCGCCACGGTTGCGAGCGCGGAGGTGACCGCCGCCTTCTGGTCCGAAGATCCAGGCAAGGCCCTGATGCACGGCCCGACCTACATGGCCAATCCGCTGGGCTGCGCCGCCGCCAACGCCTCGCTCGATCTCTTCGAGCGCGAGCCGCGGCTACGGCAGGTGCGGGCGATCGCCGAGCAGATGGCCGCCGAGCTCGCCGGCTGTTCGGGGCTCGCGGGAGTGCGGGACGTGCGGGTGCTGGGAGCGATCGGGGTGGTGGAGCTCGAAACCGCGCCCGACCTGGCCGCCGTCAAGGCCGGTTTCGTCGAGCTGGGCGTGTGGATCCGCCCGCTAGGGCGGGCGATTTACTTAACGCCCTCGTTCACTATCGAGCCGCAGGACCTCACGGCCTTGACCGGGGCCGTCCATCAGGCCGCCCGTGAACTTGCGCGTTGACGCCGGGCTGCGCGCCGGGACTATGCCGGCCATGGCGAGCAGGGGCAGGGTGGACGCGACCTCCGGGATGGCCGGGTACTACCGCCAGCTCGAGGCGGCCGGCCTCGCGCCCCTCTGGGAAAGCCTGGGCGCCCTGGCGCCGCGCGAGCCCAAGCTCCAGGCCCGTCCCCACCTCTGGCGGTACGCCGAGGCGCGCGAGCACCTGCTCGAGGCGGGCCGGCTGATCAGCGCCGAGGAGGCCGAGCGCCGGGTGGCCGTCCTGGCCAATCCCGGCCTGCCCGGGAAGCTGCAGGCGACCGACACCCTCTACGCCGGGCTGCAGCTGATCCTGCCGGACGAGGTGGCCCCGCCCCACCGGCACAGCCAGTCGGCGCTTCGCTTCGTGATGGAAGGCTCGGGCGCCTACACCGCGGTCGACGGCGAGCGGGTGTCCATAGCGCCCGGCGATTTCATCATCACTCCGGCCATGACCTGGCACGAGCATGGCGGCGGCCAGGGACCGGTGATCTGGCTCGATGGCCTGGATGTCCCCCTCGTCGGCTTCCTCGGCGCCGGCTTCCGCGAAGAGGGCGGCGCCGGCGAGGCGCCGGAAGGGGCGCGGCAGTTCGCCTGGCCCTACGCCAGAATGCGCCCCGAACTGGCCCAGCTGGCGGCCACCCGCGAGATCGACCCCTGGCGCGGGCATGTCCTTGCCTACCGGACGCCCGATGGCCAGTGGCCGATGCCGACCCTGGCCTCGGCCCTGACCCTGCTGCCCAAGGGCTTCCGCTCGCGGCCCTACCGCGCCCTCAGCAGTCTCGTGGCGACCCTGGTCGAAGGGAGGGTGCGCGCAGTCGTCGGGGCGGAGAGCTTCGAGATGGGCCCTGGCGATCTCGTCGCCGTACCGGGCTGGACGCCCTACCACCTCGAGGCTGTCGAGGAGAGCGTGGTCTTCGCCTTCTCCGACCTGCCCGTCTACCAGGCGCTCGGCCTGTGGCGCGAGGAGCGGCTGGCATGAGGCTCTGCCGCTTCGACCACGACCGGCTGGGCGTCGTCCTGGGCGATGGGGTGGCCGACGTCACCGACCTGTTCGACCGGGCTCCGCCGTGGCCGCAACCACCCGGCGACTGGATCATCCGCCAGGCCCTCGAGCTCGCTCCGAGCCTCGGCGCTGTTGCGGCAGGGCGATCCTGGCGTCCGCTGGCGTCGGTGCGGCTGGAAAGCCCGGTCGCCGCGCCCGGCAAGATCGTCGGCGCCCCGATCAACTACCGCGCCCACATCAAAGAAGCCCACGCAGACCAGGGTATCGGCTTCGGCCGCAGCTTCGCCGACCTCAAGGACCACGGTCTCTTCCTGAAGGCGTCCAGCGCCCTGATCGGGCCCTCCGACGAGGTGCGGCTGCGCTTCCCGGAGCGGCGCAGCGACCACGAGATCGAGCTGGTGGTGGTGATCGGCCGCGAGGCCAGCCAGGTTCCCCGCGAGCGGGCGCTGGAGCACGTGTTCGGCTACGCCATCGGGCTCGACATGACCGTCCGGGGCCCCGAGTGGCCGGTGTTCCGCAAGTCGGGCGATACCTATGCGGTGCTGGGCCCCTGGGTCGTCACCGCCGATGAGATCCCCGCCCCCAATGGTCTCGGCCTGTCGCTTTCGGTGAACGGCGAGGTCCGTCAGGCGGCCAATACCGGCCAGCTCATCTATGATGTCGAGGCCCTGATCGAATACGCCTCCAGCTTCTACACCCTGCACCCGGGCGATCTGATCTACACCGGCACGCCGGAGGGCGTGGGGCCGGTGCGGCCGGGCGACGTCATGGACTGCGAGATCGAGGGCGTCGGCGCCATGCGGGTCGTGGTGGCGAGCGACTGGTTCAGCCGGACGCCGGCCGCCGACGGCGGGGTGCTCGATCGTCCGCGCGACACGACGAAAACCTACTGAGGACAGAGGCGAGGGAATATGGCGGGAACGCTGGACGGACAGGTCGCGATCGTCACGGGGGCCGGACGCGGCTTCGGCAAGGCCATCGCCACGCGCCTGGCGGCGGAAGGCGCCGCCGTCGCCGTGGTGTCGCGCAGCCGCGACCAGCTGACCTCGGTCGTAGAGGAGATCGCCGAGGCGGGCGGCAAGGCCATCGCGGTCCCCGCAGACGTCACCAGCCGCGAGGATGTTGCTCAGGCGGTGATGGCGGCCGAGAGCCAGCTGGGGCCGATCACCCTGGTGGTCAACAACGCTGGGGTCCCCGGCCCCTTCGGCCCGCTGTCGGAAATCGATCCCGACCGCTGGTGGGCGGCCCAGGCGGTGCACATCAAGGCCCCGGTCCTGTTCCTGAACGAGGTCCTGCCGGGGATGATCTCCCGCAAGGCGGGGCGGATCATCATCGTCTCGGCGCTCGCCGCCCGCATGGCCGCGGCCTACATGTCCGCCTACTGCACCGGCAAGATCGCCCAGAGCCGCCTGGTCGAAGAGGTGGCCATCGAGAACCGGGACCACGGCGTCTCGGCCTTCGCCATCGACCCGGGCTTCGTCTTCACCAACCTGGCCAACGACACCATGAACGACCCGGCCGCCCAGCGCTGGCTCCCCGGCATGGTGGAGCGGCTGAAGGCTCAGTCTGAGAACCCCAACGCCTCCGGCGACCTGGAGCGCTGCGCCCAGCGCTGCGTCGACCTCGCCTCCGGCCGCTACGACGGCCTCTCCGGCCGCTACATGGAGCTGCCCGACGACCTCGACGCCATGCTGAAGGGCGCCCGTCCCCATTGGCAGAAGGACGGCCCGCCGATGAACCCGTCGCCGGAGAACGGCACGAGAATGAAGTAATCAGACCACGCACCTCACGGAGAGCTATCCCCTCTGATGTCATCCCGGAAAGCCGCGCCAGCGGCTTATCCGGGATGACATCAGAGGGGATAGCTCTCCGTGAGGTGCGTGGTCTGATTACTTCATTCTCGTGCCGTTCTCCGG
>FTGK01000725.1_pt1 | contig 10689 bp, 8 predicted proteins | sample 1640691 | NCBI WGS metagenome assembly FTGK01 (sample SAMEA3914789, study PRJEB12502) | metagenome | biome: forest; material: soil | place: Canada | collected 2011-07-03 | depth 0.3 m | reverse complement strand
TCGAGGGCGAGGCCCCCGCGGCCAAGCCCGCCAAGACCCCTAAGTCCGCCCTCCTGCCCAAGGGCTTTCCCGACTGGGGCAAGCTGACCGCCGACAGCGCCCCCTGGAGCCAGCGACGGCCCGGCCGCCGCGGCCGGGTCCTGATCGCCACCAACATCGGGGGCCACGGCCCTGTCAGCGTGCTGGAGAGCACCCTGGCGGCGGCCCTTGCGCTTCGCGACGCCGAGGTGGAGATCGTGCTGTGCGACGCGGCCTTGCCCGCCTGCCTGCGCGCCGAATACGCCGACCTGCCGGACGACAGCATCCTGACCGAACGGCGGCTGCCCCAGACCTTCTGCCCCACCTGCATGGCCCGTGGACGGAGCATGTTCGAGCCGCTCGGGCTCAAGGTGCATTACCTGTCGGAGCTGATCACCGCGCAGGATCGGGCAGAGGCGGCGCGGGTGGCCGCCGAAATCCCCGCCGCCGACATCGACGGCTTCGAGCTCGATGGTCTGAAAGTCGGGGAGCACGCCCGCGCTGGCGCGCTGCGCTACTACACGCGCGGCGATCTCGCGGGGGAGCCGAGGGGCGAGGAGGTGCTTCGGCGCTATCTGGAGGCCGCGATCCTCAGTATCCGCGCCTATCGCCGGCTGCTCTCGCAGAGGCCATACGACGTGGCGCTGTTCCACCACGGCCTCTATGTGCCCCAGGGCCTGGTGGGAGAGGTCTGCCGGGAGGCGGGAGTTCGGGTGGTCAACTGGGTCGTGGCCTATCGCACCAACAGCTTCATCCTGAGCGAGGGCGACACCTATCACCACACCCTGATGTTCGAGCCGCCGGCCGACTGGCAGGACATGCACTGGGGTGATCGTCAGAAATCGGAAATCGTCGACTATCTGAAGAGCCGCTGGCGAGGTGATCGCGACTGGATCGGCTTCCACGAGAAGCCGGAGGAGGACGCCGGGGCGCTGGCCGCTTCACTCGGGCTGGATCTCGCCAAACCCACCATCGGCATGCTGTCGAACGTGGTGTGGGACGCCCAGCTGCACTATCCCGCCAACGCCTTTCCGAGCCTCATCGACTGGGCCGTGCGCACCATCGAATACTTCCGCAGCCGGCCGGACCTGCAGCTCCTGCTTAGGATCCATCCCGCAGAAGTGCGGGGCACCTCGCCCTCACGCCAGCCGCTGCTGGCCGAGATCCAGCGGCGGATCCCGGACCTTCCGTCCAATGTCTTCATCATTCCGCCCGAGAGCCCTGTCTCGACCTATGCCGCGATGGAGCTCTGCGACAGCGTGCTGATCTATGGCACCAAGACCGGGGTGGAGCTGACCGCGGTCGGTATTCCCGTGGTCGTCGCCGGAGAGGCCTGGATCAAGAACAAGGGCCTCACCCTCGATGCCTCGAGCCCGGAGGACTACTTCCGCATTCTCGATGGCCTGCCCCTGCGGCGGCGCCTGGCGCCAGAGGTGGTCGAGCAGGCGCAGAAATACGCCTACCACTTCTTCTTCCGGCGGATGATGCCCCTGCCGTTCCTGGAGAAGGTGGCGTCCAACCTCTTCTTCACGCCGAACATCGCCTCCGCGGACGAGCTGGCGGAAGGCCGAAGCGCCGCCCTCGACACCGTCTGCGACGCCATCCTGGAGGGGCGGCCCTTCATCTACCCGGCCGAGAGGCTGGGGGTGCACGACCTCGGGTGAGCCAGGGCAAGGTCACCGTCGCGCTGAATGCGCTGATCAACCCGGCCAACGCCGGCGGCAGCGAGTCGTCGGCCCTGTCCATCCTCAGCAGCTTCCGCGATGCCGGGCCTGAGGACATCGACATGCTGGTCACCGCGCTTCCGCCCTACGCCAGGAGGATGGCCGAGATCCGCGGGGACCCCCAGAAGGTGATCACCTGGCCCTGGCCGGAGTTCACGCCGGTCAGCTCCGAACCCACCAGGGCCTGGGCGAGGCGGCTGAGGAAGAGGCTCGGGGAGGGCCTTATCGGGCGGCTGTTCGATGACCGCTCGCGCGTGGCGAACGAGAAGGCCTTCCTGGCCAAAATGCCGGCCGCGGCTGACGTCGACGCCCTGCTCGATCGCCACCACGTCGACGTGGTGCACTTCACCTATCCAGTCAAATGGCCGACCCGCCGGCCCTTCATCTTCGAGCCCCACGACATCCAGCAGCACCACTTTCCCGAGTTCTTCACCCCCGATGTCCTGGCGTGGCGGAAGAAGACCTACGGCGAAGGCATCCGCCAGGCGGCGTTCGTGGTCTGCGGGACCTGGTGGACCAAGCGCGACATCATGAAGTGGTACGGCGTGGACCCGCGGCAGGTGGCGGTGATCCCTCGCAGCTCGGCCATGGGCCGGGCGGAGGTGTCGCCCGAGGAGGAACAACGGCTGGCGGCCGAGGCGGGGCTCGAGCGCCCGTTCATGTTCTACCCGGCCATGACCTTCCCCCATAAGAACCACCTGCGCCTGTTCGAGGCGATGGCGCGTCTGCGGGACGCAAGGGGGCTTTCCCTGCAGCTGGTCTGCACCGGCCGGGCCTATGGACCCTTCCATACGCAGCTCCTCGAAGCCGTCGAGCGGCTGGGGCTCCAGGACCAGGTCCGGTTCCTGGGCGTGATCTCAGACGCCCTGCTGGCGGTCTGCTATCGGCGGGCCCGCTTCATCGTGTTCCCCTCCCTGCTGGAGGGTCATTCGCAATCGCTGCTGGAAGCCCTCTGGCATGGCCGGGCTGTCGTTGCAGCGAACCAGTCCTCGATCCCCGAAACGATCAGAGGCGCAGGCCTGCTGTTCGATGGTCTCAGCGTGGACGAGATGACGGAATCCCTGGGGCGGGCCTGGACCGACGACGCGCTCGTGGCGGCGCTGGAAGCCAAGGCGCCGGACGCCTCGGACCACTGCCCCTGGGACCGGGCCATAGTCACGCTCACGGCATGCTACAAGTCCGCCGCGGGGCGTCCGCTCGGCCCCGCCGAACAGGCTGCGCTCGACCGGGCGCTGCTGACGGAACGGCCCGAGGACTGAATGCGGCCCTATCTCGACCCGCGCGACCACGCCTTCGCCAACGGCCCGGTGTTCGTCCGGCCAGCGAATGCGGCTGCGGCCCGGGCCCTGTTCGACCGCCCCGAGGACGGCGATCGCCTGGTCGAGGTGTTCGAGGCCTTCGAGCGAGGAGCCGAACTGGGAGAGGGCGTCCGCCTCGGACTGGAGGCGCGGCTCCTGACGCCCGGGGGCGAAAGACGGGTCCGGATTGGGGCCAACAGCGTGATCCGCGGCGTGGTGCGTTGCGAGGGCGACGGCCGCTGCGACATCGGCGCCGAGGTCTACGTAGGCGACGGGGCCGTCATCAGCTCCTGGACCCGGGTCGAGATCGGCGACGGAAGCCTCCTGGCCCACGCGACGCAGGTGTTCGATAACGACACTCATCCGATCGACGCCGGCGAGCGGCGGGCGCACCTCCGTTCGATCCTGAAGCTGGGGCCCCGCCGCGACTTCGCCATTGCGACGAGGCCGGTGCAGATTGGCCGGGACTGCTGGCTGGGCTTCGGAGCCGCTGTGATGAAGGGGGTGAGCATCGGAGATGAGGCCGTCGTCGCAGCTGGCGCGGTCGTGACCTCTGACGTCCGCACACGGACGATCGTCGCAGGAAACCCGGCGCGCCAGGTCAGGGCGCTGGACGCTGGGCCGACGGGCTCAGGCCTTCGCCGCTTCCTCGGCGGCTGAGATCAGGAAGTCGGCAAGCTCGTCCTGGTGCTCGCGGATATAGGCAGGGAAGGTCTCGTCGATCTCCGCCCGCTCCCAACGGGGCTCGCAGCGGCCGGCCTTGATCTGCGACAGGCGGCGGTCCACCGAGTCCACGTCCCGCCACTCGGCGCCGCGCTCCTGGTGGGCATAGCTGTTCACCTTGGCGACCAGCCGCTCTGGATTGCAGATGGAGGTGAAGTGCCAGCCGGCCTTCTTCAAGAGCTGACCGTCCTTTCGGCGGGCCAGGTCGAAACGGAGGTAACTCGACCCAAACCTGGCCAGGAGTTCCGCCCGGGCCACTGCACCGGTCCTGCGGATCGGCAGATTATCCGGGGCCGGACGATAGTTGAGGAAGAAGCGGAATAGGGCCATGCGCAGCCCGGCGAAGTCGCCCTCGAACCCTTCGAGGGCGCGGCGGTCGAGGATCTCGTCGACATCCGTCAGCAGCACCAGGTCGTCCGGCGCGGCCAGACCTGAGAGGGCGGTGATGGCCAGGTCGCGCTGACGGAAATCCCGTCCCCAGGGCGAGTGGAAGGCCTCCGGGTGCTCGGGAACCACCACATGGACGATCTTGTCCGCGTACTGCTCGAACTCGGCGCGGTGGTCCCGGAAGTGCAGGGGCTTCGGCTGCCCGGTGAAGGTGACTTCCGACTCGGCGATGACGAACAGGTCGACCCAGTCGGCCATCTCGGCCAGGTGGACCTTCAGCAGCGCGAGCTCGTCGTTGAACGGCATCAGATTGAAGATGCGTCTGGGACCGCCCGGCGGCCGGAGCTTCAGGGGACTCTCCTCCAGGACTGCCCGCCCGACCAGCCAGTCGAGGGCGGCGCGCACTTCCAGGTCCTCGCGGAGCTTCACGGTCTGGCGGCCGAGCCGCGCCACCGCCTCCAGGGTCTCGCCCATCTCCGCCGCGGCGAGGGCGCGCTGAAGACGAAGATCGCGGCCCCCTTCGTCCGCTCCCAGCGCCTGTTCCGGCTGGCCAAGGCGGATCTGGCACTCGGCGACGAGAGCCTTCAGCCGGTCGTCCTGGCGGACCGGCGTCAGGAGCTTGGCCTTGCTGAGCGCGAACTCCGGCCCGAGCAGGTCCCTGGCCGCCTTCAGGATCTGGAGCCCGTCTTCATAGTCCTCAGGCCGCGGCGGCGGCAGCCGAGGCAGCCGGGTCTTGATCAGCTTCCCGGCCAGGCTGTCCAGGGTGAGCTCACGGTGCACATCGACCAGACCCCGCAGGTCGGCCCAGCCAAGCTCGCCCTCCTCCAGCTTGGCTCGCAGCGCCCTGCGCCTCACCAGCAGGGCCTTGAGATGGCCTCCATCCCTGACTCCGGGGTCAAGCTCCAGAGCTGTCTGGATCGACTCTCGGGCCTCCTTCAGCTCGCCAAGGCCGGCGAGCGCGCGCGACCGCAGCACCCAGACCTTGGCCGCCGCGCGGTCCTGGTCCGTCATCGAATCGAACACCGCCAGCGCCTGCCGATAGCGGCGCTCCTCGACCAGGGTCGTGAGCAGCACTCCGATAAACCCATCGCGCCGCAGGGGCTTGAGGCTCAAAGCCTGCGCCTGGATCAAGGCCTCACCGATGGCGCAGATCGCCATCAGGTCGTGATCGCGCTTTGCGCGGGCCGCCAGGGGATAGATGTCGGCCGGCCTGGTGCGCAGCAGCTCGTAATAGCGCTGGGTTTCGGCGTCGAAGCTGCGCCAGCGCTCGCGCTTGAGCTCGTCCAGGTGGCGGTCGGTCAGCGTCATGCACGCCCTCGAAACAGGCGTGGCTTATGCCGGGTGAGGGCGCAGGAGGCTAGGGGTCAGAAGGACAGCCGCAGGGTGGATTGCAGCAGTGTCTGGCTCTGCAGGGGCTCGAGCCCATGGGCTTCCAGGCTGGGTCGGCGGCTCCGGACGTGCATCAATTCGAGCAGCCATCGAGCCCGCGGGGTCAGCTCATAGCCCCACGCGGCGGTGAGCGCCCAGCCGTGCTCCCCCCGATCTTCGTCCGCCTCGTCAAGGGCGGGCTGGAAGTTGTGGTCCTTGGTCTCGAAGTACTCCGCCCTGCCGGTCACGGAGATCTTTCCGAAGCGGTGGGTCGCAAGCAGATAGGCGGAGGTGAAGCCGAGATCGATCCACTCGGGCGCGTCGCTGTCAGGATATCCCATCTTGGTGCGGCCGCTCATCAGCTGGGCCAGCAGCCGGGTGCGCTCGTCCAGATCGACGCTCGCGCCGAAGTTCCAGAACCGCGTGGCCCAGGACCACTGGTGGTCGATCACGCTGAGCTTGTCCCCCCGGTTGTCGTAGTAGAAGGCGCTGAGCGAGAGCGGGCTGGAGGTGCGCCAGTCGAGGCGGCCGTAGTAGCCGACGCGGCCGTCGAGCTCGGCGGTGGACTGAGTGACGGGCGCCTGATGGTTCGTGATGTATTCGTCGAGCGGCGGCATTCTGAAGGCCCCGAAGGCGGTCGCCTTGAGGTCGGTGAGGCCCCATCCGCGAAAGGTGAGCAGCGTGCCTGAGGTGTCGTCGTAGCCGAACATTCCGGCCGTCGCTGAGAGCTCCTGGTCGCCGAGGCGCTGGGTCAGCTTGGCCTCGCCGCCGACCACCTTCACCTCCTCGCCGACCCAGCTGTTGATGGCCGAGGGCGTGATGGTGTTCGCCACCGCCCAGCTCGCGCCCTCATGCTCCTCGGAGATCGGCGGATAGTAGAGACCGGCGCGGGCGGTGAAGCGGGTGTCCCCGTGCGGTGTCGGACGGAAGGTCAGATAGGCCTGCACCAGGTCGAAGGGATGCTCCTGGCCGTCCTGATGCTCGATGTCGACGATTGCGCCGATAGACCAGGTTAACTGGGGTTTCCAGACCAGGGCGGCGTCCGCCAGTGCCAGGCGGCCCGCCATGCCGCCCGAGGCGTCCCCTCCATACCGCGTGCGGCCGAAGCCGCCGTCGAGATAGGACGGCTGGCCGTCCGCGGCCGCGGCCCTGACATCGACGAGCCCTTCGAAGGCCGCGCGCGAAAGGAGATCGGGTTCGGCGGCGGCGGGGCCGCAGGCGAACAGGAGCGCGAGCAAGACCCCCGCGCGGGCTGCGATAGTCCCCATGTCGGCCGTCCGTCAGGCGCGACGCCTCTTCCCCGCCCCTTCTTCGCCCAAAAACATCAAGAGTTCCTTGAGAGGCATGGGCCGGGCGATGAGGTAGCCCTGCGCGATGTCGCAGCCCATGCCCTTGAGCAGGGTGAGGGCGGTCTGGGTCTCCACGCCCTCCGCCGTGACCTTGAGGCCGAGGCTGTGGGCTAGGTCGATGGTGGAGCGCACCAGCAGGGCGTCGCGGTGGCTTTCGTCGATCTTCAGGATGAAGGCCTTGTCGATCTTCAGCTCGTCGGCGCGGATCTGCTTCAGATAGGCCAGGGAGGACAGGCCCGAGCCGTAGTCGTCGATCGAGACGCCGATGCCGGCGGCTCTGAAACGCTCGATGGACCGCAGCGCCACCTCGGGGTTGTCGATCACCGCCGTCTCGGTGATCTCGAAACAGAGGGCGCCGGGCGCGCCGCGCACCATTTCCAGCACATGCGAGGTGAAGCTCGCGTCCCCCAGCAGCCGGCCGGACAGGTTCACCGAAGCCGTCAGGTCATGGCCCGAGTGGCGAAGCAGGGACATCTCCTCGAGGGAGCGGGCCAGCACCCATTCGGTCAGGGCGCCGATATGGCCTGTCTCCTCGGCCATGGGGATGAAGCGGTCAGGGACGATCAGGCCGCGAACGGGATGGCGCCAGCGTATCAGGACCTCCGCCCCGGTCACCCGTCCCTCGCGCAGGTCGAGTTTGGGCTGGTGGTGCAGCAGCATCTGTCCCTGGCCGAGCCCGGCCAGCATTTCGCTCATCAGGCTGAGGTTGGCGGAAGGATCGCCATAGGCCGCCGGGTCGAACACCGCGGTCTTCAGGTGCACGGCCCGCGCCTGGTCGAGCGCGATCGCGGCGCGCTCGACGATGGAGCCGACGATGTCGTCGTGCTCGCCCTGCACCGCCAGGCCGATGGTCAGGCTGACGTCGATGGTGTTGTCGCCGAGGCTGAGCGGCGCCTCGAGCTCTCCGAGCAGCTCGATGGCCAGGCGCTGGGCCGCGTGGACGTCGTCGGTCAGGAAGGCCAGGCCGAGCACGTCCGTGGAGAGGCGCGCCAAGGGACGGCCGGGGTGCAGGGACCCGAGCCTGCGGCCGATCTCACCCATCAGCGAGGCAGCAAGGCCATAGCCGATCGCGCCGCGCACGTGGGCGAAGCGGTCGACGCCGAGGGCGGCCACCACCAGCTTGCCTTCGGCCGAGCCGGCCATGGGCGCGATGGCCTCCTCCAGCGCCCGGCGGTTGGGCAGGTCGGTCTCCGCGTCGTGCATGGCGAGGTGCGTGATCTTGCGCTCGCGAGTGCGGATCTCGCTCGCCATGGTGTTGAAGCTCTCCGCCAGCCGTCCGATCTCGTCCTGGGTCGAAACGGTCACGGTGACGCTCTCGCCCCGCTGCAGGCGGTGAGCCGCCTCGTCCAACTCGCTGATCGGACGGGTGACGCTGCGCGTCAGGGCCCAGGTGCCGAGGACCAGCACGGCGAAGCCCAGGAGCCCGACGCCGGCGGCGGCTTCCAGCAGAAGCCGGTAGGGGGCCAGGGCGCGGGCCAGGGGATAGCGGAGCACCAGGACGGCGGGCGCGCTCGTGCTCAAGGTCTTCAAAGGCGTGACCAGGGCGATCGCAGGGCCTGAGGTGGTGGTCAGCTGGCGCGCGTGCACCGTGGAATCGGCGAGCTCGCGATTGACGAAACGGCTGAGCTGGTCCGGATCGACGCCCGGGCGCTCCCCGCCGGAGAAACGCCAGACCCCGGGGCGCACCTGGCGCACCACGGCGGCGTTCATGGGAATGGCCGAAAGGCGCTCGAGGGAACCCATCTCCTTCCGATCGAGCCTGTTGGCGAACACCACCCAACCGCTGAGGGTGGGCGAGAGGATCGGCGCGGAGATCGCCTGATAGGGGACGCCAGAGATGGTGAAGACGCCCGAGGCGTCCTCGTCCTGGTCGAGCGAGGCCAGCACCTTGGCGGCCCCCGGCTCCAGCGGCCTGCCGTCGGCGGCGGTGGCCGAGCCATCCAGGCCGACGATGAAGGCGCGATCCGCGCCCAGGCGGCTGGCGAGGTTGCCGAGCGCGGAGCGGATGGTCGCCGCGTCCTTCGAAGCCACCGCTTCGCGGAAGCCGAAGTCGCGGGAAAGAAGGGCGGCGCCCTCCTGCATCTGCTCCGACCGCAAGGCCCAGATGCGATTGAACACCGTGGCCGAGGCGGTCAGCTCGTCGCCCACGTCACGGAAGGCGTTGCCGGCGATCACCGCATAGAGGGCGAGCGCCAGGAGCAGGAGGCAGGCGCCGAACAGCCCCGCGTAGAGGACGGTGAGCCGGGTCCTGAGGTGGCGGAACACGGGGCTAATACGAATTGCGACGGACTGGCGCGCTGCGCACGTCCGCGATTTGCGCCTGGCGCACGAGGCCGTCCCGCGGGGCGGTCAGGGAGGTCGAGAGCTCGTTGCCCGGAGCCTTCAGATAGGGGTGCCAGACCTTCAGCACGCCTGCGCCCGCGGGCAGTCCGTGCAGCGTCGCCAGCCCCTGGGCGTCTGTCTTGGCCGCATAGGGCGTGTCGACCACCTTGATGAAGCCGACCATGCTGTCGTGGATGTTGCAGCCCAGGGCGATCACCCCGAGGCGGTCGAACCTGACGGCCCGGGTCTCGTCCCGCCCGTAGAGTTTCAGCTCGAAGCTCTTGGCGGGCGAGAAGGAATAGACCTGGTGGCGGACCGTGTCCCGGTTCGGGAAGGCCACGGTGGCGCCGAGCGGAACCACCAGCACGAAGGGATCGAACTGCAGGTCCTGCTGGGCCATCCGGTAGGGCCCCTCCTGCCGCACCGGCGCGCCGCCTTGCGGATAGAAGGTGACCACCGCGTCGCGGACAGGCTGCCCCTTGGGCGTGCGCAGGCTCACCTGGAGATCGGACGCGCGGGCGCAAGGCGCCGCCATCAGCGCCGCGAGGAGCAAGAGCGCCGGCATCCGCATGCCGCAAAGCCTAGCCTAGAGTGGTAAGCAAACACTTGCGGACCGCCGCCCGGCCGGCGTCTGATCCCTAGGGGGAGGACAGAAGATGCGCGCCCTCGGACCAGGCTCGGTCTCCAGCCTGCTGAAGCTGGTGCTGGACGTGATCTACTTCGCTCTGTGGGCGGCGCTCGGCCTGCTGCTGGCGGCCGCGCTGCTCGCCCTTCTGCTGCCGACCGACCTGCCGATGTGGAAGAACATCGAAGCCCATGGCGCCACGCTCTCGGCCGGGCTCCTGGCGTTCGCCGTCTACGTGGCGGTCGTGCTGTTCATCACCCTGAGGGTGCGCCGCATCTTCATGACCCTGACCGCTGGTGACCCCTTCCACCCCGGCAATGTCGGGCGTCTCCGGAGCATCGGCTTCGCTCTGGCCGCGCTGGAGCTGATCAACTACGGGGTCAATCTGGTCACCTCCTGGGCCTTCCGCGATGAGTTCAGGACCGTCCGCTTCCCCTTCAACCCCACGGCCTGGTTCGCGGTGCTGGTGGTGTTCGTCCTCGCCGAGGTGTTCCGCGAGGGCGCGCGCCTGCGCAGCGAAGCCGAGCTGACCATCTAGGAGGAAGACGGATGGCGGTGCGAATCCTCCTGGACCGGGTGCTGGTCGAGCGGCGCATGTCGCTTGCCGAACTCGCGGACCGCGTTGGTCTGACCGCCGCAAACCTCACCATCCTGAAATCGGGGAAGGCGCGGGCGATCCGGCTCTCCACAATCGACAGCCTCTGCCGGGAGCTGGACTGCCAGCCGGGAGACCTCCTCGCCTTCGAGCGTGGCCCCGGCGAAGACCTCGAAGAACCTTAACGCAACTGCGTTGTTGCATCGCAACAACACCCCGTCGCGCCTTGTTAAATAAGGCTTTGAGCCTCTGGCGGAAGCGCTGCCGTATACATATATGC
>FTGK01000834.1_pt1 | contig 10713 bp, 11 predicted proteins | sample 1640691 | NCBI WGS metagenome assembly FTGK01 (sample SAMEA3914789, study PRJEB12502) | metagenome | biome: forest; material: soil | place: Canada | collected 2011-07-03 | depth 0.3 m | reverse complement strand
GATCCTGGTGATGCCAGAGAGCATGTCGATCGAGCGGCGCAAGATGCTCACCTTGCTCGGCGCGCGGCTCGAGCTGACCCCCGCCGAAAAGGGCATGCGCGGGGCCGTGGCCCGGGCGCAGGAGCTGCTGAACGAGATCCCCGGCTCGGTGATGCCCCAGCAGTTCGAGAACCCCGCCAACCCGCTGATCCACCGGGTCTCCACCGCCGAGGAGATCTGGAACGACACCGGCGGGCGGGTGGACGCGGTGGTCTCTGGCGTCGGCACCGGCGGCACCATCACCGGCGTTGGCCAGGTGCTGAAGGCGCGCAAGCCGTCGGTGAAGATGATCGCGCTGGAGCCGGAGGGCTCGGCCGTGCTGTCGGGCGGCCAGCCCGGACCGCACAAGATCCAGGGCATCGGCGGCGGCTTCGTGCCGGCGATCCTCGATCGCGGGGTGATCGACGAGGTGATGACCGTCACCAACGACGAGAGCTTCGAGATGGCCCGCAAGACCGCGCGCGTCGAAGGCATCCCGGTGGGCATCTCCTCGGGCGCGGCGATCTCGGCGGCCTTCCGCCTGGCGGCGCGCGACGAGTACGCCGGCAAGCTGATCGTCGCCATCATCCCCAGCTTCGCCGAACGCTACCTGTCGACGGCGCTGTTCGAGGGCCTGTGAGCGACGCCTCGGCCGCTATCGAGATTCGCCCCGCCGCCCCGGGAGATATCCCGGCGCTCGCCGAGTTCCTGACCGAGATCGTGCGCGAGCACGGCGTCTCGATGGACGCGCCGGCTGTCGAGCGGGACTTGCGCCAGCTCCATCCGGGGCAGGAATTCCTGCTGGCGATCGGACAGGACGGGGCCGTCGCGGGCCTTGCCGCCTATTCGGTGCTCTATCCAAGCACGGGCGCGGGCCTGACGCCCTTGCTGTTCCTGAAGGAGCTGCACGTTGCGCCGGCCCGTCGCCGTCATCGGATCGCGAGCCGCCTGATGGCGCAGCTGGCGCGGATCGCCCGCGATCGCGGGTGTCCTCGCGTCGGCTGGAATACCCCCCGGGACAATGTCGGGGCACAGTCGCTGTACGATGGTCTGGGCGCCGACCGAGCCGAGTGGCTCCTCAGCTATCGCCTGAGCGGGGAAGCGCTGGACCGGCTGGCCGCTTCAGCCGACTGAGCGCTCGTTCAGTCCCAGCCCGAGGTCTGTTCCACGGGCGCCCGCTTCATGAACGCCTCGACGGCGTGGATCTGCCCGCCCCAGATCTTGAACGCCTCCCACACCACCAGCCGCGTGCCGGGGCCCCGCGCCCAGGACATCCGCAGCCAGACGATGCCGGCGTCCTCGTCCACCGCTGCGACGCGGGTCTGGAACGAGGTGCGTCCCGGCGAGATGTCCTCGGTCTTGATGTCCTTGCACCCGGCGTTGCGCGTGCAGGGCGGCCCGGCGGTGTAGACGCCGTTCTCGCTGCGGTAGGCGCCCGGGGCGAAGGGGACGTCGACGGTGACGAAGCTGCCGTCCTGCAGACCCTTCGGATAGAAGCGGGCGATGCGGATCGCCTCCTCGCGTGAGACGCGAGCGGCGGCGTCCGGCGCGGCGGTCATGGCCGGACTGGCGGCCTTCAGCGCGTCCGGATCCCACAACGCCCCGTCCAGCTTGCCGTAGGTGACCTGGGTCTCGATCTCGGCGATCCTGCGGCCCTTCACCTTCAGCCTCAGCACCAGCAGCGCGGGCCTGCCCTGGGCGCTGACCACGACATAGGCGCCGGCGACGCCCTGGCGCACATCCAGGATGTCCTGCCGGAACGAGCCCACGCCCGTGACCGTCTTCCAGAGCCCATCGCCCAGCTTCAGGTCCTGGGCGTTCTCGGTGAAGCGCATGCCCTTGGCGAGCGGCAGGGCGCCCGGCCGATGCCTGGGCAGGGCGTCCAGATAGGCGGTGATCATGCCGCGCAGGCACGCGCGGCCGCAGGACACATTGGCCGCCGCCTCGGCGCCGCCCGCAGAACCGAGCGCGATCAGACCCGCGATGAGAACGATCATGCGCCCGAGCATCGGCCTGCCCTCCCTGTTCAGCGCCTGCTTAACGCGATCCGCGGCGAGCCGCCAGACGGCCCCGGTTGTCATCGCGGACTACAGTTGGATGATCAGCCGTCCTCGCGTGCCGCCAGCTTCCAGCCGACGATGGGCGTCGGCCGCCTTTTCCGGCGGGTAGACTTCCGCCACGCGAAGCGTGATGTCGCCGGCCTCGACCTGCTGGCGCAGCCGGTCGAGCTTCTCGAACTCGTGCGCGTAGGATCGCACCAGCGTCGCCGTGAAGTGGATGTTCCGCTGCGGGGGGCCCAGGAAGCCGCGGACGGAGGTGAAGGCTCCGCCGTCGCGGACGGCAGGGATGACACGCTCATTGAGCACGGCGCCATCGGCGAGCCCGTCGACTCCCTGGGGGAAGTGCTCGCGAATGCGCGAAGCGACATCATCGCCCCTTCGCACGACGATGTCGGCCCCGAGCGAGGCGACCAGCTTTTCGTCCTTCTCGGACGCGTCGGCGATGACTGTCAGCCCCTCGGCCTTGGCGAGCTGGATGACGTAGCCGCCATAGGCGCCCGCCGCGCCGGTCACGGCGAGGACCTGACCCGCAGAGAGTTTGAGCAGGTCGAGCGACTGACGCGCCGTCAGCCCGTTCATCGGCAAGGTGGCGGCCTCGGCATGGGACTTTCCGGCGGGCGCGCGCACGACCGAACGGGCGTCGAGCACGATCTGTTCGCGATAGGCGCCGTGGCTGCCCTTGGGCACGACGATCGCCATGACCGCGTCGCCGACCTTGAGTCGGCCCGGAACGCCGGCTCCAACCTCGTCGACGATCCCGGCGGCCTCCATGCCCGGCACGTAGGGCGGCGGATCGGCTTTCTGCTGTTCGGCGCGCGAGCCGTTGCGGGTGCCGACGTCGGTCGGGTTGACCGTCGCGGCATGGACGCGAATCCGCACCTCTCCGGGGCCGGCGTGAACTTCGGGCAGGTCGACGATCTCGAGAACCTCGGGACCACCGTGAGTGAAGAGTCCAATCGCGCGCATCGTCTCGTGCCTCGTCCTATACCAGTGCCAAGTGTCTCACGGTCCCGACTATAGCGCAGGCGAAGGGCCCGGTCGCAGACGACCCCAACCTTGACCGCAACAGGCGCGTGAACCTGGGGACGCCGGGTTGCCGGCGAGCGCGGGGCAAAGCGCAATTCTGCGGTCATGGTTGAACCTGCCGGTCGGGCATGCGCCGGCGCCGATTCGTTCACCGGCGACGCGATCAGCGAAGATGAGATCATTACGCAAGCGACCTTGACGATGGGTTCCGCGGCGCCTGAACCCGACACCTGGGCGATGATGCTGATCGGCTTGGGCGGGCTCGGCGTGATGACGCGCCGCCGGGCGACCATTGCGGCCTGAGCAACGCTCCACTGCAGGTTAGGCGGGCGTCGTCTTGCCCTTGGCCGCCCGGGCGGGCCGCTTGCGAGCGGCGACGCGCGGCTTTGGCGGATGTGCAGCGGGCGCGGGGGTCGGGCGCGGCTTCAGCAGCCATTCGTCGATGTAGCGCTCCAGCGCGGCCGGCCGGGCGTTGGGGTCGGCCAGGGCGACGTGGCCGTCCGGGCGCACAAGATAGAGCGCGTCCTGCATCAGTCCGGCGCGCCAGAAGGCTTCGCGCCAGGGGAACTCGCGCAGCGGCATGCCCCAGGCCGCGCAGGCGTCCTGCAGCGCCGGGCTGGCCAAGCCGTAGACGTGCGCCTGCCAGTCCAGCGACGCCAGCGGGGTGAAGTTGTCGCCGCCCGCCGGACCGCTGTCCGGCCCGGTCCAGGCCAGCCGGTCGCCGCCGTGCACGCGACCGGCCGCGCCGCGGCTGAGCGGGCTCTTGGGGTAGCTGACCAGGGTCTGCGAGACGGTCTTGAACAGCAGGCGCCGCGCCGCCTCACCCCTGGTCAGCGCCGGAAACAGGCTCGAGACCAGGCCCAGTCCCGCCTTGCGGGTGAGCCCGCCCGGCCGGGTCACCAGCGTGAAGACCCGGTCGGTGGTGGCGACCAGTCGGCGCGCGAAGGCGATCCGCTCGGGCTCGTAGGTGTCCAGGATGCGTGGGTCGGCCCGTCCCTGCAGCGCGGCGGCCAGCTTCCAGGCCAGGTTCACCGCATCGCCGATGCCGGTGTTCATGCCCTGGCCGCCGACCGGGCTGTGGACGTGCGCGGCGTCGCCCAGCAGGAAGGCCCGCCCGTTGCGGAAACGCTCGGCCACGCGATGGTGCACGCGATAGGTCGAGAACCAGTTCACGCGCTGGACCTCGATCCCCATCCGCCGGATCACCTCGTCGCTCACATCGTCCCAGCTCAGCTGGTCCGGAGCGTCGCTCTCGCGCACCATCCCGATCAGCCTCGCCGCGCCGGCCGCCTTCAGCGGGAACACGCCGAGGAAGTCGGTCTGGTCGAGCGCGATGTGCAGCTCGCGGTCCATGACCGGCCCCTGTGCACGGACGTCGGCCACATAGAACAGATGGTCGTAGGTCCCCCCGGCGAAGGACACGCCCAGCGCCTGGCGCGCCGCCGAGTGGGCGCCGTCGCAGCCAGCAACATAGGCGACCTCGCAGCTCTGTTCGCGGCCGCCTGCGTTGAGCCGGGCGACGACCTTGTCTGCTGTCTGGTCCAGGCCGACCAGCTCGACCGGACGCTCGACCTCGACGCCGGCCTCGGCCAGCCGCTGGATCAGCAGGCGTTCGTGCTGGTCCTGCGGGTAGATCAGCACGAACGGGAAGGGGCTGATGCCCTTGCCGATCTCGCCGATGGCGACGCGCCCGGCCTTGCGGCCGCGGGTCCAGAGATTGACCGCCGCCATCTGCAACCCGGACTTCACGACCTGTTCGGCGAGACCGACCTGGCGATAGAACTCCAGCGTGCGGGCATGGACGGCGAGCGCGCGCGAGGTGGTTCCGGGCTTGGCGGCCTTGTCGATCACGCGCACGCGCACGCCCAGGCGGGTCAGCCATAGCGCCAGCGCGAGCCCGGTCGGGCCGGCGCCGACGACCAGGACTTGCGGATCGGTCATTGTGCTCCCGTCGGCCATGGGTCCCTCGCGACACCTAAACGAGCGGGCGGGATGCTGGCGCCCAGCCTCGGTTCAATGAGCCCCGCGCAGGAACAATCCGATGCTGAGGCAGACCCCCAGCACAACCACGAACCCGCGGATCAGCCGCTCATCCACGCGCTTGAGCAGCAGCGCGCCGAGATAGCCGCCCGCGATCGCGCCGACGCAGAGCACCGCCACACGCAGCCATGGAATATGGGGCGTGAACAGGAAGACCACCACTGCCGCGGCGTTCATCACCGAGGCCAGCACGTTCTTGGTCGCCCCCGCGGAGCGCACGGGCAGACCTGCCGCGGTCAGGGCCGCCAGCATCAGAAAGCCGATCCCGCCGCCGAAATAGCCGCCGTAGATGGCGATCAGGAACTGCAGCACGCCGGCCAGCCGCGGACCGATCGCATGGGCCTCCTGGTCGGCCTTGCGAAAGAAGCTGCCGTAGGCGAACAGGCCGGTGGCGAACAGCACCAGCCAGGGGACCAGCCGTGCGAAGAAGCTCGACGGCGTCAGCAGCAGCAGTCCCGCGCCGAGCGCCCCTCCGGCCAGGCTGATCAGCGCCAGCTGCCGGAAGCTCAGCCCGCCGGCGCCGCTGACCAGCTTGCGTCCGACCCAGCCGGTGGTGACCTGGCCGGGGAACAGGGCCAGGGTCGAGGCGATGTTGGCCGCCCGCGCGTCCAGCCCGCTGAAGATCAACGCTGGCAGGGTCACGAACGAGCCGCCGCCGGCCAGGGCGTTCTGGACGCCGGCCCAGAGCGCGACCGCGAACAACAGGATCAACACCATGGGCGCCGCCTAGCGCGCTCACGGCGCCTTGGCCAGCCAGGATGTCTGATGCAAGTGTTCAGCCTTCGCCGTCCGGTCCAGGATGACGGTGCGCGATTCGGAGGAGCCATGGCCTACGCGGCGCCGGTCAAGGAGCATCTGTTCCTGCTGAACGAGGTGTTGAGCCTCGAGCACCATTCCAACCTCCCGGGCTTCTCCGAGGTCACGCCGGACCTGACGGGCCAACTGCTGGATGAGGCCGCGCGCTTTTGCGAGGAGGTGCTGGCGCCGCTGAACGCGGTCGGCGACCGCGAGGGGTGCCGTTACGATCCGGCCGCCGCCGCCGTGACGACGCCCACCGGCTTCAAGGACGCCTACAAGTCCATGGTCGAGGCCGGCTGGAGCGCGCTCTCGGTCGAGCCGCAGTGGGGCGGCCAGGGCCTGCCGATGGTGCTGAACGTGGCGTTCAACGAGATGGCCTCGTCCGCCAACATGGCCTTCGCCATGTATCCGGGCCTGACCCACGGCGCCTTTTCCGCCATCCGCCAGGCCGGCGACGACGCCCAGAAGGCGCTCTATCTGCACAAGCTCGCCACCTGCCACTGGTCGGGCGCCATGAACCTGACCGAGCCGCAGTGCGGCACCGACCTGGGGCTGATCCGCTCCAAGGCGGTCAAGTCGGGCGACGGCTCCTACAGGATCACCGGCGAGAAGATCTGGATCTCGGGCGGCGAGCAGGACCTCGCCCCCAACATCATCCACCTGGTGCTGGCCCGCACCGAGGGCGCGCCGGAGGGGACGCGCGGCCTATCGTTGTTCATCGTGCCCAAGTTCATCCCGGACGCGGCCGGCGAGCCCGGCGCGCGCAACAGCTTCAAGTGCGCTGGGCTGGAAGAGAAGATGGGCATCCACGGCAACTCGACCTGCTTCATGTCCTACGACGGCGCCACCGGCTGGCTGCTCGGCGAAGAGCACAAGGGCCTGCGGCAGATGTTCATCATGATGAACGAGGCCCGGCTGGGGGTGGCGATCCAGGGTCTGGCCCAGGCCGAGGCCGCCTATCAGGCCGCCGCCGCCTTCGCCCGGGACCGGGTGCAGGGCCGCGCCCTGACCGGCCCTCAGCACCCGGAGCTTCCCGCCGACCCGATCATCGTGCATCCGGACGTGCGCCGCATGCTGATGGACGCCAGGGCGATCATCGAAGGCGGACGGGCGCTGCTGTTCTGGACCATCCTGCAGGAGGACATCGAGCGCGGCGGCGCCGACGAGGCCGGACGTCAGAAGGCGGAGGATTTCGTCGGGCTGATGACGCCGGTGCTGAAGTCGTTCCTCACCGACCGCGGCTTCAAGATCTGCTCGGACGGCATGCAGGTGCACGGCGGCTCAGGCTACACGGTGCACTTCCCCGCGGCCCAGTATCTGCGCGATTCCCGCATCGCCATGATCTACGAGGGGACCAACGGGGTGCAGGCGCTGGACCTGGTCGGGCGTAAGCTGCCGGCCAACGGCGGGCGGGCGCTGCTGGCCTTCCTGGCCGAGCTCGACGCCCTCGCGGCCGAGCCGGCCGACGACGCCGTCGCGCCGTTCATCACCGGGCTGAAGGTCGCCAAGGACCAGCTGCAGGACGCGTCGACCTGGCTGCTGCAGCACGGCCTGGCCAACCCCGACAACGCCGCGGCGGCCTCGCACGACTATCTGAATCTTCTGGGCCTCACCGGCCTCGCCTTCATGTGGGCCAGGATGGCCAAGGCGGCGCAGGCTCAGATCACCGCCGGAAACACCGATCCGCTGTACACGAACAAGCTGATCACCGGCCGCTACTTCCTCGAGCGGATCCTGCCCGAAACCTCCGCCCACTTGGGGAAGCTCAAGCCCGGCGCGGCCCCGGTGATGGCCCTGGCCGCCGAGGCCTTCTGACCGCCGAGCCGGGACGGCTGCAGGATGAAATCGCCCTCGGTGAAGAAGCCGATGGCCGGGATCGGGCGGTGATCGGACTGAAGCGAGTGCTGGCGCATATCGAGACTCCTCGAGGAAGGCTCGCTGCGCACTGCGAATCCCTTGCCAGATCGTCCGGGCTTCTGGCGCGCCCCCCGCGGGCGTATCCTTGAGGCATGCCCCTCGACGTCGCTCCGCCGCAGCCCCTGATCCCGCCCAAGCCCAGCGCGCCCAAAGCGCCGCTCGGGCCGATCGCGCTGATCGGCGCCATGCGCGCCAGCATGTTGTCGATCTGGGGGCCGAGGTCCTACGAGCTGCCGATCCTGCACGGGCGCCTCTACGGCCGCCACCGCATCCTGGTGAACGATCCCACCGCCGTGCGCCGGGTGTTGCACGAGAACGCCGCCGCCTACGAAAAGCCGCCGCCGACCCGCCGGCTCACCCGCCCGATCATCGGCGAAGGCCTGTTCCTGTCCGAAGGCCGCGAATGGCGCCGTCAGCGGCGGGCGCTCTCGCCGGCCTTCACGCCGGGGCATGTGGAAGCCATCGCGCCGCACTTCGCCGATGCCGGCCAGGGCCTGATCGACGCGCTCGGGACCGGGGGGCGCGTCCAGCTGCAGATCCCGCTCCAGGAAGCGGCGCTCGACGCCGCGGCGCGCTCGCTGTTCTCCATGCCGATCGGCGGCCGCGGCGCGCGCCTCGCCGGCCTGGCGCGCAGCTACATCTCCGGGCCCGGCCGCCCCAACGTGTTCGACATGCTGGCGGTGCGCGAGGGCGACTTCGCCTGGCTGTCGCCGGGCCGCATCCTGTTCCGCCGCCGCTGGCTCAGGGAGGTGGACCAGGTGGTGGCCGCCCGCAGGGCGCAAGGGCATGGCGAAAGCGGCCGCGATGATCTGCTCGACCTGCTGATCAAGGTGAAGGATCCGGAGACCGGCGAAGCCTTGCCCGACAGCGAGATCCGCGACCAGACCGCAACCATGCTGGCGGCCGGCTTCGAGACTACGGCGCGGGCGCTGTTCTGGACGCTTTATCTGCTGTCGCTGGACCAGGCCGAGCAGGCGCGCATCCGCGCCGAGGTGCTGGCCGATCCGCCCAGCGCCTCCATCGCCGAGATCCAGCGCCGCTGGCCGCGGCTGCGCCAGACCATCTTCGAGTCCATGCGGCTTTACCCGCCTGCGCCCATGCTGTTCCGCATCGCCGTCGAACGCGACCGGCTGCTGAACGTCGACGTCGAGCCGGGCGCCATCGTCGTCATCGCCCCCTGGATCATCCACCGTCACAAGCAGCTCTGGGACCAGCCCGACGCCTTCATCCCCGACCGCTTCGCCGGCAAGGAGCGCGAATACCTCTCCGGCGGGGCCTACCTGCCCTTCGGCGCCGGCCCGCGCATCTGCATCGGGGCGAGCTTCGCCCTGATGGAGCTGCAGATCGTGCTCGCCATGCTGCTCGAACGCTACGCCTTCACCCTCGACGACGACCGCCCGCTGACCCCGATGTCGATCATCACCACCATGCCGGACATCGACCCGTGGTTCCGGGTAAGCGCGGTCTGATCAATCAGCCCTCGCCCCCGCAGGGGGAGAGGGAGGGGCCCAGCCCGCCAGGGCTGGGAGGGTGACGGGCCAGCGCCGACAGCCTGGCCGTCAGGACCGCCGCGTCCTTCAGCTCGCACTCCCACACCACCACCGGCGTCCAGCCCATCCCCTCGAGTTCTGCGCACACGCGTTCGTCGCGGGCGCGGTTCCTGCCGATCTTGTCGGTCCAGTAAGGGCGGTTCTGCTTGGGGACGCGCGCGCCTCTGGCGCAATCGTGGCCGTGCCAGAAGCAGCCGTGGACGAACACCGCCAGCTTGCGCCCCGGCAGCACGATGTCCGGCGCGCCCGGCAGATCTTTGCGGTGCAGGCGGTAGCGCAGACCCATGCCGGTCAGGATCCGGCGCACCTTCAGCTCCGGCGAGGTGCCTTGGCCCTTCACCTGGCGCATCACCGAAGAGCGCTTTTCGGGGCTGAAGACATCGGTCATGGCGGGCGTTCTAGCAGGCGGGCCCCGCGGCCCCTAAGCTCGCGCGACCAAGGAGTTTTCCATGCGAACCATCCTGGCGTCCTGGCAGATCTGGGCCATCGGCTCGGCGGCTTTCGCGGCCCTGACAGCGATCTTCGCCAAGGTCGGCGTGCAGGCGATCAGCTCCGACTTCGCCACCCTGATCCGCACCGTGGTGATTCTGGCGGTGACGGCGGCGATCGTGTTGGCGACCGGCCAGTTCCAGTCGCCGGCCTCCGTGCCGTCGCGGACCTACCTGTTCCTCGTGCTGTCGGGCCTGGCCACCGGGGCGTCCTGGCTCTGCTATTTCCGCGCGCTCAAGCTCGGCGAAGCGGCCAAGGTGGCGCCGGTCGACAAGCTGAGCGTGGTGCTGGTGGCGATCTTCGCCGCGACCTTCCTGGGCGAGCGGATGTCGACCCGCGGCTGGTTGGGCGTGGCGCTCGTCGGGATCGGGGCGGTGGTGGTCGCGACGTCTTAGCTGACTTCAGAGGGCTCTGGCGCCAACGCCCGTTCCATCAGGGCGATGGTCTCGTCGAGGCCGAAGATGGCGGCGAAGGAGCCGAAGCGGGGGCCCTGGCTCTGGCCCAGCAGCACTTCGTAGAGCGCCTGGAACCAGGTGCGCAGCGGCTCGAAGCCGGCGTCCTTGCCGGCGGCGTAGACCTCGCTCTGGATGATCTCGCTGTCCTTGCAGCCGACGGGCAGGGCCTTCAGCCGCCGCACCAGGTCCTCCATCGCCGCCCGTTCCCGCGGATCGGGCGGCCGGAAGCGTTTGTTCGGCGCGACGAAGTCCTCGTAGTAATTCAACGCATAGCCGGCCAGGCGGTCGAGCATCGGCTGGCTCTGCGGCGTCGCGCCGGGGATGTAGCGGGAGAGGAACCCCCAGAGGATCTCCTTGGAG
>FTGK01000722.1_pt1 | contig 10733 bp, 11 predicted proteins | sample 1640691 | NCBI WGS metagenome assembly FTGK01 (sample SAMEA3914789, study PRJEB12502) | metagenome | biome: forest; material: soil | place: Canada | collected 2011-07-03 | depth 0.3 m | reverse complement strand
CTCTCGGCCCACGGGCTGCGGGCCGTCGGGCGCCTGGCTGCGCCGGTGGAGGCGCTTGAGCGCCTGGACGAGCTGCTGCGCGCCGCGCCCCGCCAGGGCGGCGCGGCGGTGCTGTCCGACGCGGCGATGCAGACGCTTGGCTGGTCGCCGGAGCAGACGCGCGAGATCATGCGGGCCCTCGACTACTCGCCCGCCAACAAGGCCCAGGCAGGCGAGCCGACGGCATGGCGTCAGCGGCGCGAACGGAGCGAGCCCTCGTCCGCGGTTCCCAGGCCGGACCACTCGCCCTTCGCCGCCCTTGCGTCTTTGAAGCCCGCCGCCCCGCGACGCCGCCGACGGCCTCCCCGCAAACGAGCCCAGGCGTGAGCGTCGAGGAGAGCTGCCGGGCCGACGTCTGGCTGTGGCGGGCGCGCTTCTTCAAGACCAGGTCCCTGTCGGCCCGGTTCATAGAGGAAGGCCGGGTCCGCCTCGTCCGGGCCGGCGGCGAGAGCCGGCTGGACAAGGCCAGCCGCAGCCTGCGTCCCGGCGACGGGCTCGTGCTCGCCCTTGGCGGCCGGGTCATCGCGGTGCGTGTGGAGGCGGTGGGCGAGCGACGTGGGCCTGCAACCGAGGCGCGTGCGCTCTACTCCGATCTGCCGGCGGCGGAGGCGAATTAACGGAAGCTTCAATAGGTTAGCGCACTTCATTGCGCATGACGGCGCGCTCGACTCCGAAGCGGACGCGGGCCCGGGCGGACGCAATGCGCGACCGCACGGCCAAGCGGCGCATAGGCTCGCCGCGCCTCTCCCTGGATGAGGCCCTTCAGCGGCTGGCCGATGGAGACCTGACGGCGCGCCTGCCGGCCACGCCTGGGCGTCCCGGCCGCCGCGCCGCCGCCTTTAACGCAGTCGCCGACCGTCTCGCCGCCGCCGTCGCCGCCTCGGATCCGGCCACGGCTTCCTTGCTGGACAATATCGCCGCCGCCTGGAGCGACGCCGAGGGGCTTGCGGTGTTCGTGGCCATCATCGGCCTCGGCCGCTTCGGCGAACTGCGCCGGCAACTCGGATCGGAGCTGGCGGCCGACATCCTTGACGAACTCTGCCGCAGACTGGCGGCTCATGTGCCGGAAGTACGGCTGGGCCGGGTCGGCCGCACCCAGATCGAGGTCCTGTTCGCCACCCCGGGCCCGGCGGACGCCGAGCGCCTGCTGGAACGCGCACGGGCCGCCCTCGAGGCCCCGCTGGAGATCGAAGACCAGAGCATCGATATCGATGTCGCCATCGGCTATGCCGAGGCCCGGCCCGGCGACGACGCGGTGATCGAGAACGCCGCCATGGCCCTCGCCCGGGCCCAGTCGGGCCATGTGAAGATCGCCGGTTTCAGCGAGGAAGAGCGCCAGGCCGTGGCGCAGCGCATACAGCTTATGCGCGACCTGCACCGGGCGCTTCAGGGGGACGAGCTTTCCCTGCACTACCAGCCCAAGTTCCGACCCCGCACGGGCGAGATCGACTCCGTCGAGGCCCTGATCCGCTGGAACCACCCCGAGCACGGCCAGGTCCCGCCGGATCGCTTCATCGGGCTCGCCGAAGAGACCGGGGCCATCGCCGAGGTCACCCGCTGGGTGATGCAGCGAGCCATCGCCGATCATGGGGCCCTGGCCGCGGAGAACCTCGCGCGGCCCATCTATGTGAACCTGTCCGGCCGCCTCGTCGCCGACGCCGGCTTCACCCAGTGGCTGCTCGCCAAGGCCCGCGAGCTTCCTCCGGGGTGCATCGGTCTGGAGATCACCGAGACGGCGATCATCTCCGATCCGGATCACGCCCTGGCCAATCTGCAAACCCTGGCCGACGCCGGCATCCCGATCGCCATCGATGACTATGGGGCGGGCCTGTCCTCGCTGGCCTACCTCAAGCAGCTGCCGGCGACCGAGCTGAAGATCGACCGCATGTTCGTGATGGGCCTCACCTCCAGCCATCGCGATCCGCTCCTGGTCCGCTCGACCATCGACCTGGCTCACGCCCTGGAGATGGAGATCACGGCCGAGGGGGTCGAGAACGGGGCCACCATGGCGCTCCTGCGGACCATGGGCTGCGACCTGATCCAGGGCTTCTACATCGCCCGGCCCATGACCTTGACCGCGCTGAAGACCCTTCTGCGCCAGGGGCTGCAGGTCGAGACCGACTTCTCCTTCATGAAGTCCCTGCGCCGGCGCGCCGAGTAGCCGCGCGGCCTTTAGGCCCGGATTAAGTTCGGGCCGGTAAGCTTCGCTCCGAGTGGGAGAGTTGGATGAAGCCGTCAGTCCTAGCGTTGATCACGGCTTTGGCCGCCGCCACGGCGACCTCGGCGGTCGGCGCCCCTCCTCCGGCGCAACCCGCCCCCTTCGACGCCGCCATCGATCGCGCAAAGGCCTCGATGATGGCCGACCCGCAGGCCGCCCTGTCCGCCGCGCGCCGGGCCCTTTCGATGGCCAAGGACGGATCGGGCTCCGAGGCCATGCGCACCGCCACGGCCCAGTGGCTGGAAGCCCAGGCCCTGATGCGGACGGGCCACGCCAAGGAGGCGATCCCGATCATCGAGGCCGCCCTGAAGGTGGCCGCCGAGAAGGCACCCAAGGACAAGCTGCACGGGGAGCTGATGAACTCCGAAGGCGACGCCATGTCGATCATGGGCGACGTCCAGCGGGCGCTCGAGGACTACCAGGCCGCCTTCGATCTCTATGGCGTCGCGGGATACGCCCGGGGCCAGGCCAAGGCGCTGCAGAACATCGGCTCGATCTACCAGGACGCCCGCGACTACGACCGGGTGCTGAAGTATTACGCCCAGTCCGCGGAGACCTATAAGGCCGACCCGCTGCTGCTGGTCTCCGCGCTCAACAACAAGGCCCGGGCCTATGCCGAGCTCGGCCGCTATGCCGAGGCGATCGACGCTTTCCGGTCAGCCCTGGGCGTGGCCCGGCAGATGGACAGCGCCTCGCTGCAAGCCAGCATCTACAGCAACCTCGCCTCCGCCGAGATCAAGGCCGGCAGGGTGTCCGAGGCCGCCGCGGACGTGCAGCGCGGGCTGGGCCTTGCGGCCGACGCGCCCGCCGAGCGGCCGGGCCTCTGGGGCGTCGCCGCGAAGGTCGCACTGCAGCGCGGGAACCTCCAGCAGGCCCGCCAGCTGGTGGAGCGCACCTTCGCCGGGGTGGACCTGAAGACCACCACCATGGACTACCGCGACTTCCACGAGGTCGCCTACCAGACCTATTCCGGCCTCGGTCAGGACCACCTCGCGCTGGAGCATCTGGCCGCCTTCAAGCGCCTGGACGACGATGCGCGCAACCTGGCCGCCTCGACCAACGCCGCCCTGATGGCGGCGCGCTTCGACTTCGCCAACCAGGACCTCAAGATCGCCAAGCTCAAGGCCGGCCAGCTGCAGCGGGATGTCAAGCTCGGCAAGCAGCGCAACACCATCACCACCGGCCTGCTGGGCGGATCGGCCCTGATCCTGGTGCTCCTGACCTTCGGCTTCATCTCGATCCGGCGCAGCCGCAACGAAGTGCGCGCCGCCAACGTCAGCCTGACCTCCTCGAACCAGGCCCTGGAGAAGGCGCTGAAGGCCAAGACCGACTTCCTCGCCACCACCAGCCATGAGATCAGGACGCCGCTCAACGGCATCCTCGGCATGACCCAGGTGCTGCTGAGCGACCGCAAGCTCGACGCCGGCCTGAAGGATAAGATCGCCCTCGTCCACGGGGCCGGCGAGACCATGCGCGCCCTGGTCGACGACATCCTCGATCTGGCGAAGATGGAGACCGGCAACCTCACCATCGAGCGCACCGACGTCGACCTGCGCTCCATCATGGGCGAGACGGGGCGTCTGTGGTCTGAGAAGGCCCACAGCAAGGGACTGGAGCTGAAGGTCGAGATCGAGGACGGCCTCGCGCGGATCATCGAGGACGGCGGACGGCTCCGTCAGGTTGTGTTCAACCTCATGTCGAACGCCATCAAGTTCACCGAAATCGGCCACGTGACCCTCTCGGCCAGGACAGAACGCGCCGAAGCCGGCGAGCGGCTGATCATCGCGGTCAGCGACACCGGCATCGGCATCCCCAGCGATCGCTTCGACGACATCTTCGAATCCTTCAGCCAGGTCGACACCAGCGTCACTCGCCAATACGGCGGCACGGGCCTCGGCCTGGCCATCTGCCGCGACCTGGCCGAGGCCATGGGCGGCTCCATCGGGGTGGACAGCGAGCTCGGCAAGGGCTCGGTGTTCACCGTCATCCTGCCCCTCCGCCGCGGCGCGGAAGTCGAAGCGGAGCCCGAACAGGCCATTGCCGTCGATCGCGCCCGCGACCTCGCCGGCTGCCGGCTGCTGATCATCGAGGCCAACCCGTTGGCCCAGAGCGTGCTAAGATCCGCACTCACGCCGAAGGTCCGCGACCTGGAGATCGCCGGCGCCCCGCAGGAGGCGCTGCAGGCGCTGAAACTCGGCGTCTTCGACCACGTCCTGGCCGACGGCGCCGCCCTTGGCGCAGCCGAGGAGGACCGACTGGAGCAGCTCTCCGCCGTGGCTGCCCTGACCGCTGTTTCGGTGATGTGGCCCTCGCCCGATGACGCGCTGAAGGGCCGCCTGCTGGAGGCCGGCGCCGCCCAGGTGCTCGCCAAGCCGATCACCCCCGCCGACGTCTCGGCGGCCCTGAACGCGTGGTTCACCAGCCGTGATCAATCAGAGCGCGCACCCGATACCGCAGGGGTGACAGCTTGTTAGCCAATACAGCCTATTGTCGAGCTTGGGCGACCTTAGACCGCACCGGAGTAAGTCATGCAGGTGCTCTTCATTGAAGACGATCCGATGAACAGGCGCGTCGTGCGTGACATGCTGAGCGTGGCGGGCGTCGAGATGTCGGAGGCGCCGGAGGCCGAGACTGGCCTCGCCATGCTCGATAGCCAGCCGTTCGACCTGGTCCTGATGGACCTGCGCATGCCGGGAATGGACGGCCTGACCGCCGTGCGGAAGATCCGCGAGCGCGGCGACGCGGCGGGCGGGGTTCCGATCATCGTGGTGACCGCCGACACGGCCGTGGACCTGCAGGAGCGCTGCCGCGCCGCCGGGGCGGACGACCTGCTGCGTAAGCCCGTCGCCATGACCCTGCTGTTCGACGCCATCGCCAAGGCGATCACCGAACGCCCCGCCTCCGCCACCGCCCTGCTGGCCTGATCCTTCCTGCGTCCTTCGAGACCCCGGCTGCGCCGGCTCCTCGAGATGACATCGCCGGCGTTCCACTGAATTGGTGAGAAGCGCCCGCCAGGGCGCGTCTCGAACCAGGCGCGGCTCAGGCCGCCTCGGCGCGGCCCGCCAGCCCCTGCATGATGGCCTTGTTGACCTCGACCAGGGGCTCGATACTTTCGTTCTGCCGCATCACCGCGCTGGTGTGCCGGTTGACCCAGATGCTGATGGAGATGATCTGGGCCCGCAGGGCATGCGGCAGGGCGTTGTCCGGCCCGGCGCAGTCGGCGGCCAGGGCCGACCAGACACGTCGGTTCCAGTCCAGCGCTTCCATGCGCGTCTTGAAGTCGTTGGGATCGACCTCGGCGGCCTCCATCAGAGCGCGGGTCACCTGGCCGAACAGCCGGTATTCAGCGTCCCGTGGGCTCTCCGACCTTTGCGTGGCCTTATGATACGCCTGGAGCGACATTCCCCAACCTCTCGTCTTCGTACTCGATGAGCTTACGGCAGAGCATCAACGCCTTGTAGTATTCGTGGGCCATCGTGAGTTTCGAGATGTTCACGCAGTCGACCAGGATGGCCTGGTTCTGGATGACCCCCATGAACTCGCTGAGGCGTTGGGCGAACTCGTTGTAGTACTTTGAGGCTCCCGCCTCATCCAGGTACATCATCATGAGCGGGAAGTAGATCCGCCGCGCGGGCGTGGTCGCTTCCTCGGCCTGCATGATGTCCTTCTCACGCAGGACGGACGCCTTGTTCTGCAGCAGGAGCACCCCGCGCCGGTCGCCGTTCTGCACGACCGCCCCGTTCAGGACGAACTTCTCGCCGGGTTTGAGCGATAGCTTCAGTGGCACGATCAAAGCTCCCAAGGACCGGCGGCCGGCCGTTGGCGCCTTCTCGCGCCGATTCGCCGCCATGTCCGAAGCATAGCAGCGCCTCCACAAGGCTAGGGAGACAGCGTTAACGTCGCCTTTCGCGCCGTCGCGTCCCGGGCGTGCGGCGGCCTGTCGCACTTAGGACTCGGTTAAGCATGTTGCGGCGATCCAGGACGTCGGTTCCGGACCTGATCATGCCCTCACCGCTTCGCGCCAAAGCCCTCACCTCGGTCGCGGCCCTCGGGGCCCCTGCCCGCTCCGATGCGCCCATCGAGGGTCCGGGCGGCATCGTCGGGCAGCCCGGCTCGGCCCGGGCGCTGGACAGGATGAACGCCGGTCTGGCCAACCTGAAGCTGCTCGCGGTCCGTCCCCACCTGCGGAAGGCGATCGAGGCGCTGAGGACCGAGCAGCCCCAGGCCGCGGCGGAAGCGGCCATCAAGGCCTTGGAGCAGGACGAGCGCTGCGGCCACGCGTGGTGGCTGCTCGGCATTGCGCGGGACAAGGCCGGGGACCTCGGTGGAGCCCTGAAGTGCTACGAGGCCGCGGTCCAGTTGCTGCCCGACCAGGACGATCTCGCCAACGACCTTGGCCGCCTGGCCTTCCGGCTGGACCTGAAGCCCCTGGCCGAGCAGTTCTTCACCCGCTTCCTGGCGGCCAATCCGGAGTCGGTCGACGCCGCCAACAACCTCGCCTGCGCGCTGCGCGACCAGTTCCGGCACGACGAGGCGATCGAGATCCTGCGTCAGGCGATCCACGCCGATCCGAAGAGCCCGCTGCTCTGGAACACTCTCGGCACCGTCCAGGTCGAGCTCGGCGACTTCGAGACGGCGAGCATCTTCTTCAACGAGGCGCTGAGCTGCGACGAGAACCAGTTCCGCGCCCGCTACAATCGCGGCAATGCAAAGCTGGCCCTTGGCGACTACCAGGGGGCCCTGGAGGACTGCGAGGCCGCTCTCTCCCAGGTGCAGCTCGACGAAGAGCGGGCGATGATGCAGCTGGCCCGCTCGACCATCCTCCTGAACCTCGGCCGTGTCGGCGAGGGTTGGGACGCCTACGAGGCGCGGCTGGACCCCAGCTTCGCCACCGTCACCTGCTTCCTGTCCGAGCGTCCGCGCTGGCGCCCGGAGGATCCGCTCGACGGCAGGTCGCTGCTGGTGTTCGGCGAACAGGGGCTGGGCGACGAGGTGTTGTTCGCCAACCTCCTGCCCGACCTGCTGGACGCCCTCGGGCCCGAGGGTAAGCTCTACCTGGCTCTGGAGGAGCGGCTCACGCCCCTGTTCCAGCGCTCCTTCCCGCAGGCGATCGTGGGGGCCCACGTCTCGCGCAAGATCGACGCGCGCACGTGGCGGGCGGCGCCCTTCGTCACCGAGCCGGACGCCATCGACCTGTGGACGCCGTTCGGCTCCCTGCTCCGCCGTTTCCGCACCTCCGTGGACGCCTTTCCCGGACGCCGCGCCTTCCTGACGCCCGATCCCGCGCGAATCGCCCACTGGCGGGGCGTCCTGGACGCCCTGGGACCCGGCCCCAAGGTGGGCCTGCTGTGGAAGAGCCTGAAGGTCGACACCGCCCGGGCGCGCTTCTATTCGCCCTTCGAGGCCTGGTCGCCGGTGCTGGCGGTTCGCGGCGCGCGCTTCGTCAACCTTCAATACGGCGACTGCGGCGAGGAGATCGCCACCGCCCGCGCCCGCCTGGGCGTCGATATCTTCCAGCCGCCGGACATCGACCTGAAGGACCAGCTCGACGACGTCGCCGCCCTCAGCGCGGCGCTCGATCTGGTGGTGGGTCCCGCCAACGCGACCAGCAACATCGCCGCCGCCTGCGGAACGGAGACCTGGCTGATCTCCACGCCCGGCGCCTGGCCCAAGCTGGGGACGGCCCGATATCCCTGGTATCCCTCGATGCGGGTGTTCGATCCGCCCGGCTACAATCAGTGGGACCCGGTCATGGCCGAGGTGGCCGCCGCCCTGGCCCAGCGCGCAGGCTCTGCCGGAACAGAAGGCCACGGTCGGGGTTGATTCGGCGTCGGGCGCCGCCGCCCGGCGTGAGGAGGACTTCCCATGGCCGTGGACACCCAAGACGTCGGTTTCGACGCCCAGGATCAGGCCGAAACCTTCGACGAGACCAATCTGAACGACGATGCGGAGTTCAACACCCTCGAGGATCTGCCGGACGTCTATGACGCGACCCAGGCGCTCGGCGACAGCCGGGACCTCGAGGCGCTCGACGCCGACGAGCTGGACCCCGAAGCGCTGGATGACGAGGACCTCGAGGACGACGAGGACCTCGATGACGACCTGCGCGACTCGCTGGAGGACCAGGAAGAGGACGACGACATCGACGACGATGATCTCGACGCCGACGACGGCGTCGACCGGCTGGAGCTCGACGAGGTCGACCTCGAGTCCGTGGCCGACGTGGACGCCGAAACCGATCCGGACGACGAGAACGAGGCCGACTACGAGTCCGAGAACCTCTCCGACGACGACCTGAAGGACCTCGGCTACCAGGGCGAGGGCAAGAAGGACGAGGGCGGCAGCGGGGCCCATCCCGACGACGTCCCCGAGGAGGTCCATCCCCACCAGGACGAGTTGCTCGATGAAGGCGTCGAGGAGACCTTCCCCGCCTCCGATCCGGTCTCGGTGAAGCGGATCACCTGACCGCCCTTACGGCGAATTCACTGGACCCCCGGCCCGCCGCCTCCCAAACCTCCGGCAAGGAGGATCCGGGATGAAGACTCTCGCCCTTGTCGCTGTCGGCGTTTCAGCCCTGAGCCTGGCCGCGTGCGTGCGGCCCATGGCCGGCGGCCATCATCGGCCGCTGAAGCCGATCTCCCGTCTCGACTGCCCCGAGTCCCAAGGCGAGCTCGACCGCTCGAGCGTCGCGCCCGACGGCAGGAGCTGCAGCTACACAGGCCCGGACGGGGCCCAGGTGCAGCTGACTCTGGTCACCTATTCCGGCGATCCGGACAGCGTGCTGGAACCCATCGACGCCCAGATGAAGACCAAGCTGCCCTCCGCGCCGTCCGCCCCGGCTCCACCCGCGGCTCCCGCATCCTCCGAAGCCGCGGCGGGAGACCGTGACAAGGTCGATATCGACCTGCCCGGCATCTCGATCCACGCCGACGACGCGAACGCCAAAGTGCACGTCGCCGGCGTGCACATCGACGCCGACGACCGCACCAACTCGGTGAAGATCAACGGCGGCCATCGCGGCCGCGGCCAGTTCACCGTCGACGCCAACGACAACGGCGCCGTCGTGCGCTCGCGCGCCTTCGGGGCCAACGTGGAGCAGAGCCTGATCCGGGTGTCGAAGACGCCGGGACCGCAAGGGTGGCGGACGGTGGCCTATGAAGCCGTGGGGCCAAAGGGCGGCCCCCTGCTGGTGGCCAACCTCGCCAGCAAGTCGGACGAGCACGACGCCCTGTTCGACGCCGTGAAGGCCCTGACCTGGAAGACGGCCCGCCGGAGCGGAGGTTAGATCGGCTAGCTGGCCGGCTGGACCTCGACGACCTTGTAGGTCAGCGGCCGGCCATCCTCGTCGGTGACGGTCACGTACTCGCCCACGGCGAAGCGGTGCTCGCCCAGGCGATAGATCGGCTCGTCGTCGGCGATGTCGTCCTGCTCGTAGTCGAAGAACCACCGCTCGCGGCGGTGCATCAGCTTGCCATCGACGGGGTCTTCGTCCGGGGCGAAGCGCCTCACGCTGCACTCGCCCTTGACCTTGGCGTAGGCCTCCTCGTCGAGCTTGCCGTCCTCCGTCAGCGGGGCGGTCAGCGCGTAGCCGCGATGGTCGTCGCCGCCGGCGAACTCGGTGCCCGGGTTGCGCGCCAGGCGCATGACGATGCGATTCAGGCCCATTCGAGATCAGATCCTTCCACTAATGCGACAGGAACAGGGAGGGGGAATCCGCGTGCAGCAAGCTGCGTGTGGTCCCGCCGAAGATGAACTCCCTGAGCCTTGCATGTCCGAACGCGCCGGACACCAAAAGGCTCGCGCCGAGGGACCTTGTGGCCCCCAGAAGCAACCCGGCGGCGTCTCCGGACTCGCCTATCAGATGCACCTCCGCCTCGACGCCGCGGGCGGCGAGGAAGTCGCGCAGCCGCTCGGGCTCGAAATCCCGCGAGGAGGCCTTCGGCGCGCCCAGGATCACCACCCGGGACGCCTTTTCCAGCAAGGGCATGGCGGTGCGGGTCGCCCGCGTCGCTTCCTTGCCCCCGTCCCACGCCACCGCCATGACGGCGTCGGCCTTCAGCCCGGGGCGCGCCACCACCGTCGGCCGCTGCTCGTTGGCCACCAGCTGCTGGAAGGCCTCGGCCAGAGGCCCCTTGCCGCGCGCCGCCTCGTCGTCGAAGACCACCACGTCCGAAAGGCGGGACTCCACGGCGAGCGTCGCCCAGACGGGCGAGTCCAGAGTGGTGAAGGTCTTGCTCGAGGCCCCGCATGCCTCCAGCGCCGCCCTGGCGTTCACCTCCCCGAGGTTCGCGGCTTCCTTCAGGCTTTCGACGGCGGTGATCTGCACGCCGCCCATGAAGCCCTCGCCCATCCACGGCATCAGATCGGCGACGTCCGCCGCCGAGCTGGCGCGGCCGTTCGAGGCGGAGGTCTCCGGCGTCTATTCGCCGGCGGACGTCGCCGATCTGATGCCGTGGATGGGCGAGGGCTTCATGGG
>FTGK01000809.1_pt1 | contig 10766 bp, 9 predicted proteins | sample 1640691 | NCBI WGS metagenome assembly FTGK01 (sample SAMEA3914789, study PRJEB12502) | metagenome | biome: forest; material: soil | place: Canada | collected 2011-07-03 | depth 0.3 m | reverse complement strand
GTCCACGCCTGGGTGGTGCACGGCATGGGCATGGACGAGCTGACCAACACCGGCCCCAGCCAGGTGGCCGAGGTGAAGGACGGCCAGGTCCGCCTGTTCACCGTCACCTGCGAGGAGTGCGGCGTGCAGCGTGGCAGCCTGGGCGAGCTGAAGGGCGGCGACGCCGAGACCAACGCCAGGGCCGTGCGCGCCGCCCTCTCGGGCCGCCGCAGCGCCTATCATGAGGCGGTGGTGCTGAACGCGGCCGCCGGCTTTCTGGTCGCCGGCAGGGCCGAGACCCTGCGTGAGGGCGTAGGCCTGGCGCGCGAGTCCATAACCAGCGGCCGGGCGATGGCCTCGCTCGACAAGCTGGTCGAGCTGACCAACGCCCCGGCATGAGCGACATCCTCGCCAAGATCGGCGCCTACAAGATCGAAGAGGTCGCCGCTCGCAAGGCGGCCACGTCCCAGGACGCGATCGAGACCCAGGCCGCGGGCGCCTCCCCGCCGCGCGGCTTCGCCCCGGCCCTGAAGGCCGCTCATGCGCCAGGGCGGCTCGCCCTGATCGCGGAGATCAAGAAGGCGAGCCCCTCCCGCGGCCTGATTCGCGCCGCCTTCGATCCCCCGGCCCTCGCCAGGGCCTATGAAGCCGGCGGCGCGGCCTGCCTGTCCGTGCTCACCGACGCCCCGAGCTTCCAGGGGGCGGAGGCCTATCTCCAGGCCGCGCGAGCGGCGACCGCCCTGCCCTGCATCCGCAAGGACTTCATGGTCGATCCCTGGCAGGTCGCCGAATCCCGCGCCCTGGGGGCGGACTGCATCCTGGTGATCATGGCCATGGTGGACGACGCCCTGGCCGGCGAACTGATGGCCGAGGCGGCCCGCTGGGGGATGGACGCCCTCGTCGAGGTGCACGATGAGGGCGAGATGGCGCGGGCCGCTGGGCTCGGCGCCGCCCTGATCGGGGTGAACAACCGCGACCTCCGCACTTTCGACGTCGACCTGACGAACACCGAACGCCTCGCCGCGGCCGCCCCGGAGGGCGCCCTGCTGGTCACCGAGAGCGGCATCTTCACGCCCGCCGACGTCGCGCGGTTGGAAGGCGCCGGCGCCAAGGCCATGCTGGTCGGCGAGAGCCTGATGCGGCAGGCTGACGTCGAGGCGGCGACGAGGGCGCTGCTCGGGACCTGAAGTCACTGGGGACATCACGATGGCGCCAAGGCATGGATTGAGCGGAATAGGCGCCGGGCTTCTCGCCCTCGCCCTCGTCCAGGCCGCCCCCGCCCAGCCTGTCAAGCCGCAATACGGCGCCTGGGGCTACGACCTCTCCGCCATGGACCGGTCGGTGAAGCCCGGCGACGACTTCAACCGCTACGCCAACGGCGCCTGGCTCGACCGCACGACCATCCCGGCCGACAAGCCCGCCGCCTCGCTTCGCTACGACATGAGTGATCTGGCCGAATCCAGGTTGCACGACCTGATGGAAGCCGCGGCCGCCAAGGCGGCCGTCCAGCCCACGACCCTCGAGGGCAAGATGGGGGCGTTCTACAAGGCCTTCATGGACGAGGGCCGCGTCGCCGCCTTGGGCGCCCGACCGCTGGCCCCCGAGCTCGCGGCCATCCGCGCCGCGAGGAACCGCGACGACATCACCGCCCTCATGGGCCGGCTGCAGGTCGACTTCTACGGCTCGATCTTCAGTGCCTCCACGGACGTCGACCTCAAGGACGTCGGCCACTACGCGGTCTACCTCACCCAGTCAGGGCTGGGGCTGCCGAACCGCGACTACTACCTTCAGCCATCCTTCGCGCCCCAGAAGGCGGCCTACCAGGCCTATGCGGAGAAGCTGCTGACGCTGCTGGGCTGGCCCGCTCCCGCGGCCAACGCCAAGGCCGTGGTCGATTTCGAGACCCGGATCGCCGAGGCCAGCTGGACCAAGGCCGAGCAACGCCTGGTGGACAAGACCTATAATCCGAAAGACCGCGCCTCCCTGGATTCACTGACGCCGGGCTTCGCCTGGGACCGCTTCCTGGCGGCCGCCGGTCTCGGGAAGCGGGATCAGGTGGTGGTCTCGGAACTCAGCGCCTTCCCGAAGATCGCGGCCGTCTATGCCTCCACGCCTCTGGAGACCCTGAAGGCCTGGGAGGCTGTCACCGTGGCTGACAACGCCTCCTTCTACCTCTCGCCGCCATTCGCCGAGGCGCGCTTCGAATTCCGCGACAAGACGCTGTCGGGCCAGCCAGAGCAGAGGGTCCGCTGGAAGCGGGCGGTGCACGCCGTCTCCGGCGGCGACTGCTACGGCGATGACCGCATCGACTGCTTCGGCAACATCGGGTTCGGGGTTGGCCAGGTCTATGTGGCCCACTACTTCCCGCCCTCGGCCAAGGCCAAGATCCAGGAGCTGGTCGACAATCTGAAGGCGGCCATGCGGGTCCGGCTCGAGAAGCTGGACTGGATGACCCCGGCCACCAAGGCCGAAGCCCTGAAGAAGCTGGACACCTACCAGATCAAGGTCGGCTATCCCGACCACCCCCGGGACTTCTCGGGCCTCGTGCTCCGCTCGGACGACCTCGTGGGAGACGTCCGCCGGGCCGAGGCGTGGGACTGGCGTTACTACGTGGACCGCCTGAATGGTCCCGTCGATCGATCCGCCTGGTCGATGACGCCGCAGACCAACGACGCCTACAACGGATCCCTCCGCGACATCGTGTTTCCGGCCGGTATCCTGATGCCGCCCATCTTCGACCCGGCCGCGGATCCCGCCGTCAACTACGGCGCCATCGGCGGCATCATCGGCCACGAGCTGAGCCATGGTTTCGACGACGAGGGCCGCAAGCTCGACGCCTCCGGCGCCCTCCGGGACTGGTGGACCGCCGCCGACGCCACGGCTTTCGAGGCGCGGGCGAAGCGCCTGGGCGCACAGTACTCCGCCTACGAGCCGGCGCCGGGGGCGCACATCAATGGCGACCTGACGATGGGCGAGAACATCGCCGATCTCGGCGGTCTCAACGTCGCGCTGGACGCCTACCACCGCTCGCTCAAGGGCGAGCCCGCTCCGGTGCTGGACGGGCTCACCGGGGACCAGCGCGTCTACCTCGGCTGGGCGCAGGCGTGGCGCGGCAAGACGCGGGAGGACTATGTGCGCAAGCAGGTGGTCTCCGATCCACACTCCCCGAGGGCGTTCAGGATGATCGGGCCCACCCGGAATATCGACGCCTGGTACGAGGCCTTCGGGGTGCAGCCCGGGGACAGGTACTACCTGGCGCCGGGGGACAGGGTGCGAATCTGGTGACGGCTATGGGCTTCGGCGGCCGCTGATTCTGTCGCGCCGGGCCACCCCTCCGCAGGGGGCAAGAAGAAAAGCCCAGCGTTTTCCGCGCCTTGCACGCGCCCAGTCCATTAACTTGACTTCAATACGGAACGCATAGAGAACATTCCAAGACGTTTTTGATTTGTTCCGAGGCCAGGATGCTGACGCGCAAGCAACACGAACTGCTCATGTTCATCCACGAGCGGATCAAGGAAACCGGCGTCTCGCCGTCCTTCGACGAAATGAAGGAGGCGCTGGACCTGGCTTCCAAGTCGGGCATCCACCGCCTGATCACGGCTCTGGAGGAACGCGGGTTCCTGCGCCGCCTGCCCCATCGGGCCCGAGCCCTCGAAGTGGTGCGCCTGCCAGAGGAAGCGACGGCGGGCTCCCGCAGCCGCACGCCGTTCAAGCCTCAGGTGGTGGAGAACACCCGCCCCGCCTCGCAGATCGCCAACGACATCCGGGAGCTGCCGGTCCTAGGCCGTATCGCAGCCGGCACGCCGATCGACGCCATCCAGCACGAGCGCGACCGGGTGCAGGTGCCCGAGGCGCTGCTCGGCGCCGGCGAGCACTTCGTCCTGGAGGTCCAGGGGGACTCGATGATCAACGCCGGCATCCTCGATGGGGACCAGGTCATCATCCGCAAGACCAACACCGCCAATTCCGGCGAGATCGTCGTGGCCCTCGTCGGCGAGGAAGCCACCCTGAAGCGACTGCGCAAGCGCGGCGCCTCCATCGCCCTGGAAGCGGCCAACCCTGCCTACGAGACCCGCATCTTCGGTCCAGACCAGGTCCAGGTGCAGGGCCGCCTGGTGGGCCTGCTGCGGCGTTACCACTGAAGGCCGGCGCTCAGTCCGCTGCGCCGGCGAACCACCCGGCCCTGACGCACCGGGCGCGGCCCTTCTTCACGGTGACGGTGGCGCGGCCGAGCTTGGGCAGGAAGTAGAAATCCCCTGCCCCGGTGGTCACCTCAATGACGCCGGGGCTGGAGAACTGGCATTCGGTGAACTTTCCGAAGCCCTTGCCGCCGTCGTTGACGATGTCTTCGCAGCTGATCGCGCCCGCGTTCCAGCCGAAGGTGTTGTCGTTCACCTCCGAGCGGTTCCTGATCCGCTCCGGCTGCGCCTCATAGCCCGGCTTGGTGAGTTCCGGACAGGGCGCGCCGCTGATCGCCCATTGCTGCGCCTTCTCGATCTCCATGGGCCGGCGCCAAGCCCAGTCGCCGACGATGAAGGCCACGATCAGCACCGCCGCCGCCGCGATGATCGCAGGCGTCCGGATGCCTGTCCGCCGCCGTCCGCCGCCGTAGTCCGTGGCCATCGCCATCTCCCTCGCCCAACTGCCCTAAACGGCCATGACAGTTCATGACAAGGCGCCCGTGCATCTCGGGAACCCTCCCCGCCCCGCTCAGTTGAGACCGGGACAGTCCCAGGAGGGCCAGATGCTCGAAAAGACCCCTCGGCCCGTCGGCGAGGCGCTGAAGGGCGCGCGCGCAGGCATGGAGAAACTCGCCTGCCGATCGGAAGAGCTGCAAGACACTCCCAGGTCCATCCGGCTGGAGAGCCCCGCCTTCGCCGACAACTCCCTCATCCCCAGCCGCTTCACCTCCGATGGGGAGGGCCTTTCGCCGCCCCTGACGTGGAGCAACCTGCCGGCCGAGGCGGTGGCGTTGGTGCTGCTGGTGGAGGATGCGGACGCCCCGGCCCCCACCCCATTGGTCCACGCCATCGCGTGGGACCTTCCGGCGCGGGACGGCGGACTGGCCGAGGGCGAGCTGAAGAGCCCGGCCGGACCCGGGGAGCCCCATGACCTCGGCCGGAACAGCTTCCTGAAGGCGGGCTACCTTCCCCCCGATCCGCCGACCGGTCACGGGCCGCACCATTACGTGTTCCAGCTCTACGCCCTCGACAGCCGCCTGGACCTCGACGGCTCGCCCAGCCGCGGCAAGGTCCTCGACGCCATGACGGGCCATGTGCTGGCGATGGGCGAGCTCATCGGCCTCTACGAACGTCTCTGACCCCTTCCCTCGCCGCTCCAGGCGCCCTATGGCCGCGCCTATGCTGGATGACCTGAAGGCCAACAACCGTGCATGGGCGGACGCCAAGGTGGCCGCCGACCCGGGCTTCTTCCGGCGCCTGGTCGGGCAGCAGGCGCCGCAGTACCTTTGGATCGGCTGCTCCGACAGCCGGGTGCCGGCGAACGAGATCGTCGGGCTCGACCCTGGCGAGATGTTCGTCCATCGCAACGTCGCCAACCTCGCGCCGCCCCAGGACGCCAACTACCTCTCGGTGCTGCAGTTCGCCGTGGACGTGCTCAAGGTGAAGCACGTCCTGGTGGTCGGCCACTATGGGTGCGGGGGCATCCGGGCCGCCGTCGACGGAGGCCGACGCGGCCTCATCGACCACTGGCTGCACCCGATCCGCGAGGTGAACCACGAGCATCGCCACGAACTCGAGGCCATCGGCGAAGAGAAGGCCCGGCTTGACCGGCTATGCGAGCTGAACGTCATCCGTCAGGTCCGCAACGTCGCCTCGGACGTCTTCGTCCAGGACGCCTGGGCCCGGGGCCAGGAGCTTTGCGTGCACGGCTGGGTCTATTCGCTGGAGACAGGCATCGTGAACGACCTCGGGGTCACCGTCGGAGGGGTGAAGGAGCTCGACAGGCTGGGATAGAGCGCGAAGGGCCGGGCGTCATGTGACAGCGGCGCCGGCTCCAGGCGCGGGAGGCGTGATTTGACGGACGGCATCCGCGACGAAGGCGGGACACTGGCCATCTTCCTCGAGGACTGGCGCGCCATGCGGCCGGACCTGGAACCAGTCGCCTTTTCCATCATCATGCACATCCGCTACCTCAATCTCCTCTTGGCGCGCACGATCGACGCCATAGCCGCGGAGCACGGCCTCAACGACTCGGACGTGCGGCTGCTGATGGTGGTCAGGCGCGACCAGGGCGAGCGGCCGGTCCGACCGTCTGACCTCAGCGCCCGATTGAACCTCACGCGAGCCACCATCACCTACCGCGTCGACCGGCTGATCGAAGGCGGGCTGGCGGAGCGGGCCGCGGACCCCAGCGACAGACGCGCCGTGTTCGTGACCCTTTCGCGCAGGGGCGAGGAGGTCGTGGCCTCCATCATGACGCGCTTTGCCGAAGTCTATGAGGCCAGGCTCGCCGGCGTTGACCAGCTGCCGGGAGGGCGAGGCGCTCTTGAGCAACATCTTCGCGCCTTGACGGCCGACTTCGGAACGCCCTGAGGCGTCATCAGGCGGGCGTCCATGGCAGCTCGGCGGCCTCCGTCGGCCACGCCTGCTCGAATTTCATGGCGACGCTGATCAGCGCTGCTTCGGCCCTTTGTCGCCCACCGGCGAGATCGAGGCTCGCGAGGCGGCGGCTGGGCTGAACTCATTGGAGCGGCTTCGTCCAGGGCCGCACGCCCCTGAGCGGATTGGCCCAGTCGAGCCGCCAGCCGGCTCTGACGCGCGTGATCTCCACCGACCCCCCGCTTGCGAACTGGGCGCCCGTAAGCACAGGCGCCGCGCACCCACCCGGGGCGTCGTCACCTCGCAGGATCACGAAGTCCGCGTCTCGGCAGAGATGCTCCATGTCCGCTTCGGAGGGCCGCCGGCGCGTCCACCAGGCCGAGAGCCGGATCGGATCCTCGGCCTTTGGCAGGCAGCGGCGCAGGTTGCAGTCGAAGTGCGCCTTCATCGCCGCCTGCGGATTGGCGGGTTGCTTGAGGCCCCGCCTGCGAGCCCACAAGTCGGCGGCGAACTGCTTGGCGTCCGGGCGCAGGACCACGCTCTGCCCCTGCGAGACCACGGCGGCGCCCCCGCCGTCCGAGGCGATCCAGGCAGAGGGCGTCGGCGGCCGCGGCCAGATCAGCACCGCCAGGGCTGCAGGCAGGCCGAGGATCCTCAGCCGGCCGCGCCAGAGGCAGAGCCAGAGCACCCCCAGGAAGGATATCGGAAGGGCGATCGCCGGCGCGCTCGGCACGATCAGCACGGCGTGGGGCCAGCCGGCCACCGCCTTTGCGATCAGGTTCAGGAGCCGGATCCCGAAGCCAGCCACCGCCAGGGCCCAGCCTCCCACGCCGAACACGTCGAGCAGGGCGCCTGCCGCCAGGAAGGGCATGATCACAAAGGTCGAGAGCGGCTCCATCACCAGGTTGGACGGCACGCCGTAGAGGGAGATGCGGTTGAAGTTCTGGATGGCGATGGGATCGGTCGCGAGGCTCGCCGCAACACTGACTGCGATCGCCAGGAGCACCCAGGCGCCGACGTCCTGGACGATGCGGATCGGCCAGGGCGTATTGATGGCCTTGGGGGGATGCGGCCAGACCTCCGCCAATGCGATCAAGGCGGCGGTGGCGGCGAAGGACATCTGGAAACCCGGCTGGATCACCGCCTCCGGCTGCAGCAGCAGGCAGATCAGCGCGGCCAGGGCCAGGGCGTGCATGCTGATCGCGCGCCGGTCTGCGAGGATGGCGGTGAACGCGACCGCCAGGGTGACGGCCGAGCGGACAGCCGGCGGCGGCGCGCCGGAAATCACCAGATAAACGCCCGTCGCCGTCAGGGCCGCCACCGCCGCCAGCTTCTTGCCGTTGACGCGCACCGCCAGCCACGGCCAGGCGGCGATCAGCAGGCGGAAGGTCAGGAACACGAAGCCGCCCACGATGGCCATGTGCACCCCGGAGATGGACAGGATGTGGGCCAGGCCCGAGTCCCGCATCTGCGAGACCTCGTCCTGGGAGAGCCAGGCTTCGTGCCCTGTGGTCATGGCGACCGCGACGCCGCCCTCGACCGCGCCCATGTCGTCGATCATCCGCCGGGCCAGCGACCAGCGCGCCGAGTTGATCGCCAGCTTCAACGCCAGGGGCCATGGCCGACTCGGGCCCTGCACGATCATCGGCTCCGACAAGGAGAAGCCGACCGCACCGACGCCCTGGAAGTAGGAATCGCGAGCGAAGTCGTAGGCGCCGGGGCTGGCGGGCTCCGGCGGCGGCCCGATCACCGCCCGCAGCCGCACCGCTTCTCCCGGGCCGATCACGGCGTCGGGCGGCACGCTGATCCTCGCCTTCGCTGGCAGCTGCGGAGCGTTCATGCCCGAGATGCGGTAAGGCGCAATCAGCAGCCTCCCCTTGCCTCCGGAGCCGGGCCCCGCGACGTCCACCACCCAGCCCTCGACGGTCGCGGCGTGTCGCTCCCAGACCACCGGCGCGCCCACCGCGTGAGCGCGCAGCTCCGCGGCGAAGAAGCCGCAAGCTCCGAACGCCAGGAGGGCGGCCGCGGCCGTGAGAGGGCGCCACGGGCTGAACCGCCGCGCCGCCATCGCCAGGGCCACGGTCAGGGCGGCCAGAAGGATCCCGGTCCAGAGCAGGGGTTCCAGCGGCAGAGCGAAGTAGATGGCGCAGCCGCCGCCGAACGCCGCCGAGCTCCAGAGGAACCAGCGCTCCGCCTGAAGCTGCGCTTCCTCGGCCGCCCAGGCCTTCAGCTTCGCAAGGCTAGGAGTGGACGGAAGGCGCGTGCTAAGAGGCGCCGCCCCGGCGCGGCCGGGACCTGTCCTCCCCTTCCCAGACTGATCAATGTCAGCCGTCGTCACCCGGATCGCCCCCTCGCCCACCGGCGCCATGCATATTGGCAACGCCAGGTCGGCCTTGTTCAACTGGCTTTATGCCCGCCACTGCGGCGGGATCTTCCTGTTGCGCATCGAGGACACCGACCGCGCCCGCTCCACCGAGGCGGCCGTGCAGGTCATCTTCGACAGCCTGAACTGGCTGGGGCTCGAATACGACGGCGCCCCCGTGTTCCAGTTCGCCAGGGCCGATCGCCACCAGGAGGTCGCGCGGGCCCTTGTGGAGCGGGGTTGGGCCTATCCCTGCTGGATGACGCCGGAGGAAGGCGAAGCGGCCAAGGCGGCCGCGCGCGCGGCTGGCCACGCCCTGCGCTCCCCGTGGCGCGACCGCGCGCCGGACCCTGGCATGCTGGCCCAGCCGCACGTGATCCGTTTCAAGACCCCGAGTGATGGGGAGACGGTGGTCGACGACGCGGTGCGCGGCGCGGTGGCCTTCCCGAACAAGGACCTCGAGGACCTGGTGATCCTCAGGACCGACGGCACCCCGACCTACAATCTCGCCGTCACGGTGGACGACCACGACATGGGGGTGACCCATGTGATCCGCGGCGAGGAGCACCTCTCCAACGCCGGACGCCAGACCCTGATATACCAGGCCATGGGCTGGCCGGTTCCCACCTTCGGCCATCTGCCTCTGATCCTCGGCGATGACGGGGCCAAGATGTCCAAGCGGCACGGCGCCCAGTCCGTGGGCGAGCTTCGCGCCCTGGGCTACCTGCCGGAAGCGCTGCGCAACTATCTGGCTCGGCTCGGCTGGGGCCACGGGGACGACGAGATCTTCTCGATCGAACAGGCGATCGCGTGGTTCGACGTCAAGGACGTCACCAAGGCCGGGGCCCGCTTCGACTTCACCAAGCTGAACGCCATCAACGCCCACTACATCCGCACCGCTGACGAGGCGCGGCTGCTGGACCTCACGCTCAAACTTCGCGCGGAGAAGGGCGAGCCGCTCTCGGAGATCGCGGCGGACGGCCTGCGGCGGGCGCTGCCCCTGGTCAGGGATGGGGCCAAGACCTTGCTGGACCTGCCCGGCCTCGCCTCATTCGCCATGCTGCAACGCCCACTCCATCTGGACGAGAAGACCCGGGCCCGGCTGAGCGAGGACGCAACGGCCCGGCTCGGACGACTGCGCGAGCGGCTGGCGCAGCTGAACGAGTGGACCGTCGAAGCGTTGGACAGCCGGCTCAAGGAATTCGTGGCCGAAGAGGGTGTGAAGTTCGGCGAAGTCGGCCCCCTGGTGCGCGGGGTGCTGACCGGCGGGAACGCCGCGCCCGACCTCGCCAGCACCCTTTTTGCGCTGCAACGCGAAGAGGCCCTGGGCCGGATCGACGACGCCCTTTCACGGCCCGCGTAGTTCGCTATAAGGCCGAGGTAATCCGCATTCGAGACCGCCGCCACGGCGCGCGAGAAGGAGTCCCTGCATGGTTGGCGATGTCGCGCCGGCGGTTCTCAACCTGGACCAAAAGTCTTTTGATTTGCCCAGGTTGAAGGGAACTCTTGGCCCTGACGTGGTGGACGTGCGCCAGCTCTACGGCGAGGCGGACATCTTCACCTACGACCCGTCGTTCGGCTCGACCGCGAGCTGCGAGAGCAAAATCACCTTCATCGACGGCGACAAGGGCATTTTGCTGCACCGCGGCTATCCGATCGACGAGCTGGCCAAGAAGTCCAACTTCCTCGAGGTCGCCTACCTGCTGCTCTATGGCGAACTGCCGACGGCGAAGCAGTACACCGACTTCGAGTGCAACATCACCTATCACACGATGCTGCACGCCCAGTTCGACCGCTTCTTCGAGGGCTTCCGCAGGGACGCCCACCCGATGGGCGTGCTGACCGGCACCATCGGCGCGCTGTCG
>FTGK01000685.1_pt1 | contig 10936 bp, 11 predicted proteins | sample 1640691 | NCBI WGS metagenome assembly FTGK01 (sample SAMEA3914789, study PRJEB12502) | metagenome | biome: forest; material: soil | place: Canada | collected 2011-07-03 | depth 0.3 m | reverse complement strand
GCCGCGGGCGCAGGCCCTCGGCGGCGCCTCGGTCGGCCGCGGGGGGAGGGGAGCCGAAGCGGCGCTGGGCCGGCTCGCCGATCAGAGCCCGCGGCTCGGCGGAAGGCGTGCGCGGCGCGCCGGTGGAGGCGGGACGGCTGGAGACCACGCCCATCAGCCGGACGGCCTCGCTCAGCATCTCGTAGTTGCGACGGACCCGCTCCTGGAAGGCGGCGTCGATGGCCTGGGTTTCCTCGGCCGCGGCCCGCGCCGTGGCGAGCAGGCTCTGCACCCCCGCCGACAGGGTCTCCTGCAGCGCCTGGGTCTTGGCGGCGGTGTCGGTCGGCAGCTGTCTGAGGCGGTTCTCGAACGCGGTCACCGCGTCTTCCAGCCCGGTCAGGGTGGAGCGGGCGGTCTCGGTCGCCCGTTCGATCCGCTCGGCGGTCTTGCCCGAGGCCTGGTCGATCAGCTCGGCGGACTTGGTGATCAGGCGGCTGGCGTCGTCGAGGCGCGCCTGCACCGCCGAATCGGCCTTTTGGCTCGCGGCGTAGGCGGTCTCCGACAGCTCCTCGAGCTTGCGGCGCGCCGCCTCGTTCTGGGTGACGGCCATGCGCGTGGCCTTCTCCGCCGCTTCGCGCATGGCGTCGATGCTGGCCATGGCTTCGGCCTGCAGGGCCTGGCGGGCGACACGGGCGGCCTCGGCGGTCTCGGCCATCCGCTGGGCGGCCTCCTCCTCCATGACCTCGCGCTCGCGCACCACGCCGTCCGCCAGCCCCTGCAAGGTGCGCTCCACGTCGGCGAGGATCGCCTCGCGCTCGAAGCGCGCCGCTTCGGAGAGAGCGCCTAGCGACTGCAGCGCGCTGGCGGCCAGCAGGTCGCGCTCCTCCTTGGCGGTCTCGGCGGCTTCCTGCGCCTGGCGCACGGCGGCGTCGGTCAGCTCGGCGAGCGAACTGGCGGCGGCCGCGGCGGCCTCCTGCAGATTGGCGACGGAATCGGTGGCCTGGTTGAGGGTCTCGCTCAGCTGCACCCGCTGAGCCTCCACGACCATGGAGAAGTCCTCCTGGTCGACGCGGATCTCGTTGGAGACCTGGACCAGCGACGCCCGCTGCTCGGTGAGGGTGTCCTCCATCGAGCGCACCTGATCGCCCACGCCGAGGGTGGCGGTCTCCAGCCGCGCCGCTTGGCGGGCGAGGTCGTCGCTCGCGGTCTGGGCGGCCTGGGAAGCTTCCTGGGCGGCGGAGGACAGGTCGGCCGCGCGGGCGGCCAGGGCGGCCTCCGCCTCGCCGATCTGGGTCTGGGCCAGGTCGGAGGCCTCGGCGACCATCTGGGCTTGGCGGGTGATGGCCTCGCCGATCTCGCGCGAGCGCTCGCCCAGGGCTTCCGAAAGGGCGCCGAGGCTCTCGCGTTCCTGGGCCAGGCGGTCGCCAATCGTCTGGGCCGACCCCACAGCCCCCTGCGACAGGGCGGTGAGCCGCCCGGTCTCGTCGGCGAGCGTCTCGTGCAGACTGAGCAGGTCCGCGCGCGCCCGGGCGGCGGCGGCGGTGAGGGCGACGATCTCTTCCCGCACTCCGGCCGCGGCGGCGCTGGCTTCGGCTGCGCCCAGCAGGGCCGGCTGGAACACCTGCTCGGCCAGGTCGCTGGCGCGCTGCGCGCTCTTGGCGATGTTCAGGCCCTGGCGCACCGCGTAGGCGGCGATCCAGAAGAAGCCGATCGGGACGACGGTGAAGATGAGCAGCAGGGCCAGGCGGTAGGGTTGCAGGTCCACCGACCCCAGGGGCCACTGGTAGCCGATGGCGAACACCGAGGTCACCGCCCACAACACCGAGGCCGCGGCGGCCAGGCCGTAGATCAGGCGGATCGACGGGCTGTGGGGGGCGGGGATGCTCGAAGGCGCCGGCAGGGCCTTGGGCGAGGTCGGAGGCGCCTCCTGGGCGGCCGTTGGCAGCGGCGGCTCCGCATCCGCCTCCACCAGCTCCACTTCCGGCAGGTCGAAGTCTTCGTCGAAGGCTACCTCGGGAGCCTGCGCCGGCGGCGCGGCCGCGGCGGTCACGGCCTTGGCCGGCGCCGCGTCCCGGGCGGTGAGGTCCAGCGGCTGGCGCTTGTCGCTTTTCATCCGGGGCCAGATCCTCGGGAGGAAGACAATGCGCTTCGCACGCGCGGTCCGCCCGCCGCCTCGCGCGTGAGATGAAAACTACCCAATTAAGCTGCGGCGCGCAAAGTCGCGCCGAAGCCACGGGCAGATGACCAGCTTTAGGCTCGGTGAAGGTCGTTCGCCAACGGCGCGGGCGCGCGGCGGATGGTCCTGGCCGTTGACGGGCGGTCGTAGGACACGCGCTGCACGGTCGCCTGGACCTTGGGGCAGTCGCAGGTCTTCAGCGCCACGCCGAAGTGGGCGAAAGCCGCCACCGCCAGCGACAGCACCATGCTTTCCAGCGACTGGATGACCGCCTGCATCCGACTCCCCCAGGGTCGGCCATCTTATCCGCCCGCAGGGGCGCCCGCGACAAGGCGTCTCAACATGAACTTTCGGTCATGTTCGCAGAACGGCGCTCAGCCGCCCAGGCTGAGCGGGACCAGCAGGAAATAGCCGTTGAGCACCAGGGCGAGACCGACGGCCCCGAGGGCCCCCGCGATCAACAGCAGGGGGCGCGACAGAGACAGGATCGACACCGACCCCAGCACCACGCCGAGCTGCAGCAGCATCTGGGCCAGGTCGAAGGATTCGTTGCGCTCCCCGGCCTTGTCGCGCGCCTCTTCGTAGCCCTTGGCGAGGGCCTGCACCTGCTTCTTGCCGTCCTTGCCGGGCTCGTCCTCGTAGCGCGCGGCGGTCTTCTCGTACTTCTTCAGGTCGGCGGCGGCGGCGGCGCGCTGGGCGTCGGAGAGGGAAGGCGAGGCGAGGTCCCGCTTCAGCGCCTCGGCGGCCAGCTTGTACTCCGTCTGGCGGACATTCTTGGCCTGATAGAGGGCCCAGCTGTCGCTGGCCTTGATGTTGGAGTTCACCATCCGGTTCTTGGCGTCGTCGCCGCCCAGCTCGCAGATGGCCAGGATCGCGGCCAGGATGGCGATGGTCAGGGCGGCGCGGTTGCGGAAGTGCTCCTTGACCTCGTGGTCGCGGATGTGGCCCTCGTGCTCCTTCACCGCATCCCGATGGCGGGCCTCTTCGCGCTCGTGCTCTTCGGCGGTCTCGGTGACGTGGTCGGCGGCTTCGGCGGCGTGCATGCGGGGCTCCGTCGGCAGGATTTCGGCCGGTAATGTGGAGGAGGCCGCGGCCATGACAATAGCCTGCGGCGCTGTCGGCGGACTGTCGATGCGCCGCCGCCCGGGCTTGCGGCGCGTCGCGCAGCATGGACACTAGGCCCGACAAGAGGAACGCCAATGGCTCAAATCACCTTCCGGGCGCTCGGCGCCTTCGCCGCCGTCGCCGCGCTCGCCGCCGCAGGCTCCACCGCCGCCCAGGACGGGGCCCCGCGGTGGGCAGTGGATCCCGCCCACTCGAGCATCGTGTTCGAGAGCTCGGCCGAAGGCGCCGCCTTCGAGGGCCGCTTCGAGCGCTGGACCGCCGACATCCGCTTCGATCCGAAGAACGTGGCGGCCTCGAAGGTGAGCGTGCAGGTCGAGACGGGCTCGGTCTCTACTGGCGACGGGGGGCGCGACCAGTCGGCCCAGAGCGGCGACTGGTTCGCTTCAGCCATGTTCCCCAAGGCGACCTTCACCACCAGGAGCATCAAGGACCTCGGCGGCGGAAAGTACGAAGCCGACGGCGACCTCACCATCCGGGACAAGTCCGCGCCCCTGGCGCTGCCCTTCACCCTCGCCTTCAAGGGCGACGAAGCGGACATGCATGCCGAGCTCGACGTCGACCGCAGCTCCTGGAGCCTGGGGCAGGGCGAATACGCCAGCGGCGACATCGTACCGATGAAGGTCGGCCTGAAGATCGACCTCGTGGCCCACCAGGCGAAATAGGGGCCCGCTGGCGTGGTTGATCTCCCGACGCCGCGCGGCTGAGGGTCAGCCTTCCAGCTCGCCCGCCGCGCTCTGCAGGTAGGTCTGCTCGCCCAGGGAGCGGTAGAGGCTGAGCTGGGTCTCGAGGAAGTCGATGTGCTCCTCGGTGTCGGTGAGGATGTCTTCGAGGACCTCGCGGCTGACGTAGTCCTTGGCGGCCTCGCATTCGGCCACGCCGGCGATCAGGGTGACTCGCCCGGCGACCTCGAGGGCGAGGTCCGCCTGCAGGATCTCCAGGGTGGTCTCGCCGATGGAGAGCTTGTTGAGGTCCTGCAGATTGGGCAGGCCGTCCAGGAACAGGATGCGCTTGATCAGCTTGTCGGCGTGCCGCATCTCGCCGATGGACTCGTCGTAGACGATGCCGCCGAGCTTGCGGAACCCCCAGTTCTGCAACATGCGGGCGTGCAGGAAATACTGGTTCACGGCGGTGAGCTCGTTGGTGAGCACCTCGTTCAGCCGCCGGATGATGGCGCGATCGCCCTGCATGGGCCGCCTCCTATTCGGCGGCGAGCCGGAACGCCTCCCGAGCGTCCTGGATCATCCGCCGCATGTCGCAGACGCATTTGGCGCAGCAGGGCTTGGCCTGGCAATGGCGGAAGATCTCGGCCGGCTTGGTCGCGCCGCCTTCGATGGCCGCGCGCGCGTCACGCTCGCGGATGCCATTGCAGTTGCAGACGTACACGGCGGCGAGCCTCCGACCAGACCCCTTTCATCTAGCATCGATCGCTAGGATTGCAACTCATTCGCAATGGCGGGTGGGCGCGGCAGGCGGACGCGCCGGCCGGACGCCAGCCGCCAGATCCCGCGCCAGAAGTCGAGGTAGTCTCGCCAGAGGTCGGGTCCGAACCATGCGCCCTGTCGGTAGGGCGTGTGCGCGCCGATGGGCAGCGGCTTGGCGGGGGCGTCGCGCCAGTCGCCCAGCAGCCGGTCCCAGATCGGCAGCAATGACAGGTTCACCGGCAGGCGGTTCAGGTTGTGGTGAAGGCGGTGGTGGCGGGGCGACTGGATCACCCAGCGGCCAACCCAGCCGAAGCCCGAATCGATGCGCGAGTGGATCACCAGCCGCAACGTCATCACCGCGAGCGCCAGGTCCCCCAGGGCGTCCGGGGAGGCGCCGATGAGCACGCCGGGCAGGGTGGTCCCCACCAGGGCGGTGAAGGCCGCCGGGTGCACCCTTGCGGCGGTCAGCACCACGAAGTCGTCCGCCGCATGGTGGAAACGGTGCAGCGGCCAGAACAGGCGTGTGTGATCGAGCCGGTGGCTCAGGAAGTCGAACAGGGAATAGACGACGAAAAGCAGGCCCGCCTGGAGCGCCAGCGGCCAGTCTGAAATGCTGAGCGTCAGGCCCGTGGCGCGGCCGATCGCCTGGCGGAACCACTCGCCCGAGACCAGCACGACGCCCAGGCTCATCAGGGTCGACAGCAAGGTCATCGGCGGGGTCAGGCCCGCCAGGAAGCAGGCGAGGTCCGACCGCGCGGACGGCGTGGGGCGCACGAGCAGCCGGCGCACCGAGGACTCCGCCCATCCCATCCAGAGGTACTCGACCAGGAACACCCCCGGCGCGAGGATCCCGGCGACCATGATGCGCTCGATCAGCCGCTCGTGGACGCCCACGACATGGTGGACCCGGCCGAACAGCTCGAGCGTGAAGGTTTCTGGGATCAGCCGCTGCATCACCCACCAGCCGCAGGCGAGCAGGCCGAGGTGCAGCGCGATCACCGTCAGGGCCGCCGGGTGCAGCAGTCGCTGCAGCCACCGGTTGACCGGAATCGGGAGGTGGAAGGCTCGCCGAGCCCCACACTGATACAGGTTCACTATGCGACGCCCCATCTCAAGCCGCTTTCGGACATGACGGGAGCAAGCGCCGGGCCACTCCGCGTGGTGCGGAAACCTTGCCGAGCTCAAGGTGTTCTCTGGTCCAAGGAGGCCCCATGCCCGTATCCCAGACACCTGCCCTGGAGCGCATCGCCCGCGTGCTCGCCGGCGAACGGCTCAGCGACAACGGCGAGGGGTCGGAAACCTCCGCCGGAGCCCACGTCGACCAGGTGTGGAGCAACTACCTGAACCAGGCGGCCGCGGTGCTGCGGACCCTGCGCGAGCCCGATGAGGAGATGGCGGCCGCCGGCGATCCGCAAGTCTGGGAGGCGATGGTGCAGGCGGCCCTGCGCCGGGCGGAAGGCGCCTCGCCGCGCGCCTGACGCCGCCGATCTGGAAGATCTCGGCTGGCTCCCCGGGTAGGACTCGATTGGCCGTCCGTGGCTGTGGATGGCTGACCGGTCGGGGCTTGCGCCTCCTAGGCTGATGGCGGCTTAGATGTCCGCATGCATCCGCCGCCATCCATGTGCAGCCGGCGCGCCGCCTTAGGGCTGGTTTTAGGGCGCTCGCCGCCTTTAAGGGCGCGCTGATGGCGCGGGCCGTCAACCGCCTGACCGTGACCGCGATCCGGAACCTTAAGGCGCCCGGCCTCCACGCCGACGGCAACGGCCTCTACCTGAAGGTGGACGATCGCGGATCAAAGCGGTGGGTCTTTGTTTTCCAGTGGGCGGGCAAGCGTACCGAAATGGGCCTCGGCGGGCTCTCCGACGTCGGGCTCGCTGAAGCCAGGGAGCGACGGGACGAGGCCCGCAAGCTCGTCCGGCAGGGACAGAACCCCATCGAGGCGCGCTCGCGGGGCGATAGGACCGAAGCCCGGACCTTCGGAGAGATCGCGGACGAACTCGTCGCCTCGGTCTCTGCGGGCTTCAAATCCGACAAGCACATCGCCGGGTGGAAGCGCACGTTCGAGAAGGACGCCAGATCGCTCCGGGCCATGCCGGTGGACAAGGTCACGACGGAGGACGTGCTCAAGATCCTCAAGCCGATCTGGCTGACCAAGGCGGACACCGCGCGGCGGACCCGCGGCCGCATCGAGCGCGTGCTCGACGGCGCGAAGGCGAAGGGCCTCATCAGCTCCCCGTGGGAGAACCCGGCGCGCTGGAGCGGACACCTCGCCCACCTCCTGCCAAGGTCGCCCCGCCTGACCCATGGCCATCGCCGCGCGATCCCTTGGCAGGATGCGCCGGACGGCTTCGCGAAGATCATGGCCAAGGGGGGCAACGGCGCCCGCTGCCTCGCCTTCGCGATCCTGACCGCGGCCCGCGAGAACGCCGCAACCGGCTGCCGGTGGCGCGAGATCGACCGCAAGGCGGCCGTGTGGACGATCCCTGGCGGCATGATGGGGCGGATGAAGGGCGTCGGCGAGACGCCCAACGACCTTCGAGTGCCCCTGTCGGACGCGGCCCTTGCCATCCTGGACGAGATGGCGCAGCTCGGCGCCGAGCCCGAAGCGCTGGTCTTCCCCGGCTTGCGCGGGAACCAGCTCTCGAACTCCACCATGGACCGGGTGCTGGCGGTGCTGGAGATCGACGCCACGCCGCACGGCTGGCGCTCCACCTTCAAGGATTGGGCGGAGGACGCAACGACCTTCCCCGACACGCTCTCGGAAGAGGCCCTGGCCCATCGGGTCGGCGACGAGGTCCGCCAGGCCTACCGCCGTTCGGATGCGCTGGAGCGCCGGCGGAAGCTCATGCAGGCGTGGGCGAACTACCTGGTGAAGCCGAAGGGCGCGGTGGCCTTCATGCGACCTTCTGATAGGCGCGCTTGAGGTAGGCCTCCAGGTTCTCGGCGAGGATGACGCTGCGGCCAGCGACCTTGCCGAGCTCCAATTCGCCTCGGTGGATCAGCTCGTAGATCGTCGAGCGAGAGACGCCTATCGCATCGGCCGCCTCGTTGATCCTGTACGCGAGCTTGGCGCCGGGCATCGTCATCGGCGCATCCCCATCGCTTCCTCGCTCAGGCTGATCTCCGCGCCGCGGGCGATGAGGCCCGGGCCGGCCAGCCTGCTCAGGTAGGTTCCGAAGGAGCCGCCGCCGGCCGCCATGCCGACGCGCGCGGCCAGTTCCTCCCGGCCCAGCCCGCGGGGCCACGCCTCGATCAGGGCTTCGGCGATCTTCGTGGTGCCGGGGAGCTTCGCCGCCCACCAGCGCACTAGGTCCGGGCCTGGCTCCGGAGGCAACTCGACGTCGCCTGCCGCCTCAGCGCCCTCCGCCGTGCAGAACCAGCGCCCTTCTCGCCCCTCGATCAGACCGGCGCCGCGAAGACGGCTCTTGTAGGTCCCCCAGGTCCCGCCGGATCGCTTGTAGCCGGCCGCCGTGGCCCATTGTGCCTCGGTGAGGCCGGAGGGGTAGACCGCGGCCAGGGCGGCCAGGGGTTTGGCACACCCGGCCGGGACCTCGCCAGCTGGGGCGTTACGGGCCGCGATAGGCCGGCTCTGGCGGGGCGCTGGAGCCGGGGAAGGCTGGCGCTGAACCCGGGTCGATGCCGGGCTTTCCTGGCTATGCACCAACCGGGGAGGCGGGGGCGGATAGACCTGCCCCGTCGTCTCATCCGGCAGCAACTCCTCGATCTGAAGCGTCTCTAGGAGTCCCTTGCACGCCGCCACGCCAGTTATGATCCCAACCCGGCGCCCCTCGGCCAATCCGCGCTCGTAGCCCTGCCGGTCTGCGGCTTCGACGGCCTTCTCCATGATCCTCGCGTCGACCGGCTTCTCCGTCTTCGCCGCGTCCGCCTTCAGCCGCGCGATCTCCGCCTTTAGCGCCTTCGGGTCGTTCGCCTCGGCCTCCGCGACGGCGGCGCCGATCAGGTCACGCAGCCCGTCGACGTCCACCTGGGCGGTGGCAATCGCCTGGTCGCCCTCGTCGCCGAGCGGCGTCGCGGAGTTGTCGAAGGTGCTGATCCGCGGGAACTCCACCCGCTCGAACAGCTGCGCCTCGCCGGAGCAGACCCAGGCCGTGCCGGTGGGGAGGGATGCGAGGGAGCCGGCGATCTCCGTCGCCAAGCCCTTCTCGACGTTGGCCTTCAGCCATTCGACCACGGGCTTCTGGTCCGCTGGCGCGGTGAGACGGTGGGCGACCAGCGTCTCACAGCTGCCGAGAAGCGCGTTGTGGAGCGCTTGGACCCGCTGGCTCAGGACCATGAGGCGGATGCCCTTGGAGCCCCCGCCGGTGGCGAGCTTCTTCGCCCAATGGATCGCCATGCTCTCGCCGCCGAACCCGGCCAGCTCCAACCCGCAGGCCTTCAGCGCCTGGATCCACGCCGCGAAATACTCGCCCTGGCGACTCTTCACCGGCTTGCCGGTCCGCCGATCGACCGGGCCCCAATTGCAGAACTCCCAGACGTTCTCGATGATGATCCGCTTCACCCGAAGCTCGGTGAGCCAGGTGATGATGTGCCAGGGGTCGGACCGCTGCTGGTCCGACGTGGGCTTGCCGCCGCGCGCCACCGAGTGGTGCGTGCAGGTCGGGGAGGCCATCAGGAGATCGAGGTAGCCCTCGGGCACCAGGAGGTGCGGGCGAACCGTCGCGATGTCCTGGACGTAGTGGCGGGCCTCGGGGTGGTTGAGCTTGTGGGTCTCAATCGCCGTTCCCCAATGATTCACGCACACGAGCTCCATCTCGAGCCCGAGGTCATTCAGCGCCTGGGCGCAGCCGGTGGACGAGCCCCCGGCCCCGCAGAGGAGGTCAGCGACCAGGATCTTGCGCCTAGCCATTCGCGCGGCCCTCGGCCTTCGCGATGGCGCCCTCAATCACCAGCCGCGCGTTGTGGCCGGCGGACCGTGCCGGGCTGCCGTGGATGCGCTCCAGCAGGAGGTCGCGGGCCTCCTTCAGCGCTGGGAGCAGCTCGTCGCGCTGATACTCGGCGGCCTGGGCGCGGACCATCTGGCCCTGGGCGAGATCGATGATGCTGGAGATCTCGCCGTCCGACATCGGATAGGGGCCGGGATGGTCGAGCCGGTCGACCCAGCGATTGAGTTCGGCATGGGCGTCGGTCTGGCCCCGAAGGAGGCAGATCGTGGCGGCCTGGCTCTTCAACTCCGTCAGCGCGGCCTCGATCATCCTGGGGACGTCACCCGAGACGTAGCGCGTCATGAGAAGGGCGCGGGCGCGGGCGAGTTCGCCCTCGGCCATTGGCTTGTGACTGATCTGCTCAACCATCGAACCCACCCGTCAGCTCGGCCACGCGCACGTTGACCGCATCGGCCAGGGACTTCGCGGCACCCGGCGCCGCGGCCTTCAGCCTGCCGACCAGCCCGTCCTGCTTTGCCTTGGTCCAAGCCTCCGCGACCTCGGCGACGGTCTGCAGCTGGTCGATGCCGCGGTTGAACGAAGCCGCCCATTCGAGCGGGTCGAAGTCGCCCTGACCTGCTGGGGGAGCTTGTTCGGCCTCCCCCGGTCCCTGGTCATCGGAAAGCCGTTCGGCCTGCTGTTCGGCGAGGAGTTGGGCGCCGGTCTTGACCCCTGGCGGAAGGTCGCCGGGGAAGGGCGTGTCGACTTTCTCGACCTCTGAGGAGGGCGAAGAAATCGACATCCCCTCCGGCGTATCGTCGCGGGCTGGTAGGCCATCGTCCGTCGGCGGGTCGGTGAACTCGGCTTCCTGGACCTCAGCCAGTTCGGTCTCGATGTGCTCGGGGTCGAAGCCGCCGACGGCTGTCCGGGCCTCGAGGCGGGCGCGCATGCCGGTGCCCTGCGGGCTCACGTCCCGAAACTCCTGAACCTCCTCGGGCGTGTAGACGCCGAGGATCACTTCGGGCGTGTGGCGTCGGGCCCAGCTGCGGATCGCGAAGTAGCCGAGCTGCTGGTCGGGGTCGGACTTCCAGAGCGGGGAGTTCTTGGTGGTGATCTGGTCAAACCGGGGGCTCGTGTATTCCCGCGTCTCGTCGCCCCGCATCTTGCAGGTGACCTTGCACTGCCGGCTCGGGCCTTCGCCGAGATAGACGTAGTCGGGCCGGCCCTCGATGGGGGCCCGGGTGTGGACCACCGCGGCCACCAGCTGCGCCTCGTAGGCCAGGCGGTCGTTGACGATGTAGGTCTTGTTGGCGACGGCGAAGGGGTCCATTTCCCAGCGCATCGCCTGCATC
>FTGK01000874.1_pt1 | contig 10949 bp, 10 predicted proteins | sample 1640691 | NCBI WGS metagenome assembly FTGK01 (sample SAMEA3914789, study PRJEB12502) | metagenome | biome: forest; material: soil | place: Canada | collected 2011-07-03 | depth 0.3 m | reverse complement strand
CGTTGCCGTTCCTGGAGAAGGTGGCCTCGAACCTGTTCTTCACCCCGAACATCGCCTCGGCCGACGACCTCGCCGAAGGCCGCAGCGCGGCGCTCGACACCCTCTGCGAAGCCATCCTGGAGGGCCGGCCCTTCATCTACCCGGCCGAGCGGCTGGGGGTGCACGACCTGCCGTGAGCGAGCGGAGAGGCAGGCTCACGGTGGCGCTGAACGCCCTGATCAATCCGGCCAACGCCGGAGGCAGCGAATCCTCGGCCCTTTCGATCCTGACCAGCTTCCGCGACGCCGGCCCCGACGACATCGATATGCTGGTCACCGCCCTGCCTCCCTATGCCGCCAAGATGGCGCAAATCCGGGGCGACGCGGCCAAGGTGATCAGCTGGCCGTGGCCGGAGTTCACCCCGGTCAGCTCCGAGCCGACCAAGCCCTGGGCCAGGCGGCTTCGCCGGCGGCTGGGGTCGGGCCCGCTCGGCCGGCTGTTCGACGACCTCTCCCGCGCCGACAACGAACGCGCCTTCCTCAAAGCCATGCCCTCGCGGGCCGACGTCGACGCCCTGCTCGACGGGCATGGCGTCGACGTCGTGCACTTCACCTATCCGGTGAAATGGCCGACCCGCCGGCCCTTCATCTTCGAGCCGCACGACATCCAGCAGCACCACTTCCCGGAGTTCTTCTCCCCGGACGTCCTGGCCTGGCGCAAGAAGACCTACGGCGAAGGCATCCGGCAGGCGGCCTATGTGGTCTGCGGGACCTGGTGGACCAAGCGGGACATCATGAAGTGGTATGGCGTCGGCGCCCGCCAGGTGGCGGTGATCCCGCGCAGCTCCGCCATGGGCCGCGCGGAGGTCTCGGCCGACGAGGCGTGGGCCCTGGCGGCGGAGGCCGACCTGCTCGGCCCCTTCATGTTCTACCCGGCCATGACCTTCCCCCATAAGAACCACCTGCGCCTGTTCGAGGCGATGGCGCGGCTCAGGGACCAGAAGGGACTGAAGCTGCAGCTGGTCTGCACCGGCCGCGCCTACGGTCCTTTCCATCCCGAACTGGTGGCGGCGGTCGAGCGGCTGGGACTGAAGGACCAGGTCCGGTTCCTGGGCGTGGTCTCCGACGCCCTGCTGGCGGTCTGCTATCGGCGAGCTCGCTTCCTGGTGTTCCCCTCGCTGCTCGAAGGCCATTCGCAGTCCCTGCTGGAGGGGCTCTGGCACGGCCGCGCCATCGTGGCGGCGCGCCAATCCTCCATCCCCGAGACCATCGGCGGCGCAGGTCTGTTGTTCGACGGCGCGCGCGTGGACGAGATGGCCGCGGCGCTGGAGCGCGCCTGGACCGACGACGGCCTGATCGGGGCGCTGGAAGCGAAGGCGCCGGCGGCCTCCGACCACTGCCGCTGGGACCGCGCGATCCTCGCCCTCACCGCGTGCTACAAGTCCGCCGCCGGGCGCCCGCTCGGCCCCGCCGAGCAGGCCGCCCTGGACCGCGCCCTGCTGGCCGAGCGGCCGGAGGACTAAGATGCGGCCCTATCTCGATCCCCGCGACCACGCCTTCGCCAATGGGCCGGTGTTCGCCCGTCCGGCCAACGCGGCCGCGGCGCGGGCCCTGTTCGACCGTGCCGATGAGGGCGACCGGCTGATGGAGGTGTTCGACGCCTTCGAGCGGGGCGCGCAGCTCGGCGAGGGCGTCCGCCTGGGGCTGGAGGCGCGGCTGCTCACGCCGGAGGGCGAGCAGCGCGTCCGGATCGGCGCCAACACCGTGATCCGCGGCGTGATCCGCTGCGAGGATGCCGGCCGCTGCGAGATCGGCGCGGAAGTCTATGTCGGCGACGGGGCGATCGTCAGTGTTCGGACCGGTGTCGAGATCGGCGACGGGACGCTGCTCGCCCACGGCGCCCAGGTGTTCGACAACGACACCCATCCGGTCGACGCCGCCGAGCGGCGGGCGCACTTCCGCTCGATCCTGAAGCTGGGTCCGCGGCGCGAATTCCCCATCGGAGTCAAGCCGGTGCGCATCGGCCGCGACTGCTGGCTGGGCTTCGGCGCGGCGGTGATGAAGGGCGTGAGCGTCGGGGACGAGGCGATCGTCGCCGCCGGGGCCGTTGTCACCTCCGATGTCCGGTCCCGGACCATCGTCGCAGGGAATCCCGCGCGGCAGGTCAGGGCGCTGGACCAGCCCCAGCGCGGCTCAGGCCTCCGCGGGCTGTTCCGCCGCTGAGATCACCAGCCCTTCGAGCTCCCCCAGACGCTCGCGGATATAGGCCGGGAAGCTCTCGTCGATCTCGGCCCGCTCCCAGCCGGGCTCGCATCGGCCGGCCTTGATCTGCGACAGGCGCAGGTCGACGGCGTCGAGGTCCCGCCACTCGGCCCCGCGCTCCTGGTGGGCGTAGCTGTTGACCTTGGCCACCAGCCGCTCCGGATCGCAGACCGAGGTGAAGTGCCACCCGGCGTTCTTCAGCAGCTGACCGTCCTTGCGCCGCGCGAGATCGAATCGGAGATAGCTCGACCCGAAGCGCGTCAGCAGCTGCGCCGTCGCGATCGCCCCGGTCCGGCGGATCGGCTGGTTGTTCGGCGCCGGGCGGTAGTTGAGGAAGAAGCGGTACAACGCCATCCGCACGCCCGCGAAGTCGCCTTCGAAGCCTTCGAGCGCGCGGCGGTCGATGATCTCGTCCACGTCGGTGAGCAGCACCAGGTCATCCGGGGCGGCGAGGCCGGAGAGGGCGGTGACGGCCAGGTCCCGCTGACGGAAGTCCCGGCCCCAGGGGGAATGATAGGCTTCCGGGTGCTCGGGCACGATCACGTGGATGATCTTGTCCGCGTACTCGGCGAACTCCGCCTTGTGCTGCTCGAAGTGCAGCGGCTTGGGCCCGCCGGTGAAGGTCACCTCGGATTCCGCGATGACGAAGACGTCGACCCAGTCGGCCATTTCGGCCAGGTGGATCTTCAACAGCGGGATCTCGTCGTTGAACGGCATCAGGTTGAAGATGCGGCGGGGGCCGCCGGGGGGCCGCAGATACAGCGGGTTCTCCTCGAGCACCCGCCGCCCGACCAGGAAGTCCAGGGCCGCCCGGACCTCGAGGTCCTCCCTGAGCTTGATGGTCATCCGGCCGAGCCGCGCGATGGCCTCTTCGACGTCCCCCAGCTCGGCGGCCGCCAGGGCGCGCTGGAGCCTGAGGTCGCGGCCGCCCCGGTCCGGGCCCGCGGCCTTCTCTGCACGCCCAAGCGCGATGTGGCATTCGGCGACCAGCGCCTTCAGCCGGTCGTCCTGGCGCACCGGCGCCAGCAGCTTGCCCTTCGAGAGCACGAACTCGGGCCCGACCAGGTCCTTGGCCGCCTTCAGCATGGCGACGCCGTCGTCGTAATCGTCGGCCTGGGGGGCGTGGAGTTTGGGGAGCCTGTTCTTCAGCAGCCGGCCGGCGAAGTCGTCGAGGCCGAGCTCCAGGTGGATGTCCACCAGCCGCCGCAGGTCGGCCCAGCGGGCCTCCCCGCCCTCGACCTTGGTCCTCAGCGCGCGCCGGGCCACCAGCAGCGCCTTGAACTCGCGGCCGTCGCGAACGTCCGGATCGATGTCCAGGGCCGTCTGGATCGCCTCGCGGGCGGCGGAGAGCTCGCCCATCCCGGCCAGGGCCCGCGCCCGCATCACCCAGACCTTGCCCGCGGCGCGGTCCTGCTCGGTCATGGAGTCGAAGACGGCGAGCGCCTGAGGATAGCGGCCCTCCTCGACCAGGGTGGTCAGCAGCACGCCGATGAAGCCGTCCCGGCGCAGGGGCTTCAGCGTCAATGCATCGGCGGCGATCAGGGCTTCGCCGATGGCGCAGATCGCCAGTCCGTCGTGATCCCGCTTGGCCCGCTCGGCCAGAGGGTAGAGCGCCCTGGGGTCGCGTTCGAGCAGCTGCCGGTAGCGCTCCGTCTCGGCCTCGAAGCCGAGCCAGCGCTCACGTTTCAGCTCATCCAGATGGCGGTCGGTCAGGGTCATGCGCGCGCTCGGAAACAGCCGTGGCTTATGCCGGGCGCTCGCCGGAGATTCTAGAGGGGGCGGTCAGAAGGAGAGGCGCATGGAGGACTGCAGCAGGGTCTGGCCCTGTAGCGGCTCCAGCCCCTGGCCCTCCAGGCCGGGGCGGCGGCTGTGGACGTGCAGCACCTCCAGCATCCAGCGCGCGCGGGGCGTCAGGTCGTAACGGTAGGCGGCCGTGAGGGCCCAGCCACGCTCGCCGCGATCGTCCTCGGCGTCGTCCACGACGGGATCGAAGTTGTGGTCGCGGGTCGTGAAATACTCCGCCCGGCCGGTCAGTCCGCTGCGGCCGAAGCTGTGGGTCGCCAGCACGTAGGCGGAGGTGAAGCCAAGGTCGATCCACTCGGCGTGCCGTCCGTCCGGATAACCCATCAGCGTCCGGCCGGTCATCACCTGCGACAGGATGCGGGTGTGCTCGTCCAGGTCGAGCGCCGCCCCGAAGTTCCAGAAGCGGGTCGCCCAGGACCACTGCAGATCGGCCACGCTGAGCTTGTCGCCGCGGTTGTCGTAATAGAAGGCGTTGAGCGACAGCGGACCGCCCGTGCGCCAGTCGAGCCGCCCGTAGTAGCCGACCTTGCCGTCGAGCTCCGCCGTGGACTGGGTGGTCGCCGCCTGATGGCCGGCCAGATACTCGTCGAGCGGCGGCATGCGGAAGGTCCCGAAGGCGGTCGCCTTGATGTCCGTCAGGCCCCAGCCGCGAAAGGTCAGCAGGGTCCCGGAGGTGTCGTCGTAGCCGAACAGCCCGACGGTGGCGGAGAGCTCCTGATCGCCGAACGTGCGGCTGATCTTGCCTTCGCCGCCGACCACCTTCACCTCCTCGCCCACCCAGCTGTTGATCGCCGAGGGCGTGATGGTGTCCGCCACTGCCCAGGTCGCGCCCTCGTGCTCCTCGGAGATCGGCGGATAGTAGAGGCCGGCGCGGGCGGAGAGGCGGGTGTCGCCGTGCGGGGTCGGCCGCAGGGTCAGGTACGCCTGGACCAGGTCGAAGGGGTGCTGCTGGCCATCCTGGTGCTCGACGTCGACCACCGCTCCCAGGGCCCAGGTCAGCTGCGGTTTCCAGACCAGGGCCGCATCGGCAAGGGAGAGCTGGCCCTTGGTCCCGCCGGAGACCGTCCCCCCGTAACGGGCCCGGCCGAAGCCGCCATCCAGATAGGAGGGTTGGCCGTCGGCGGCGATGGCCCTGAGGTCGATCACGCCCTCGAAGGCGTCACGGGAAAAGAGGTCGGGTTCCGCAGCGGCGGGGCCGCACGCGAACAGGACCGCGAGCACCAGGCCCGCGCGGACTGCGATGTTCACCATGCGGGCCGTCCGTCAGGCGCGACGCCTCTTCCCCGCTTCTTCTTCGCTCAGAAACATCAAGAGTTCCTTGAGGGGCATCGGGCGAGCCACCAGGTAACCCTGGGCGATGTCGCAGCCCATGCCGGCCAGCAGGCTGAGGGCCGTCTGGGTCTCCACCCCTTCGGCGGTGACCTTGAGTCCGAGGCTGTGGGCCAGGTCGATGGTCGACCGCACCAGCAGGGCGTCGCGCTGGCTCTCGTCCATGGTCAGCACGAAGGCCTTGTCGATCTTCAGCTCGTCGGCGCGGATCTGTTTCAGATAGGCCAGGGAGGACAGGCCCGAGCCGTAGTCGTCGATGGAGATGCCGATCCCCGCCGCCTTGAAGCGCTCGATGGTTCGAAGCGCGATCTCGGGATTGTCGATCACCGCCGTCTCGGTGATCTCGAACACCAGGGACCCTGGGGCGCCGCGGACCATCTCCAGCATCCGGGTGGCGAAGCCGGCGTCACCCAGGAGGCGGCCGGAGAGGTTCACCGACACCGTCAGCTCGTGGCCATGGTGACGGATCAGCGAAAGCTCCTCCAGGGCGCGGGCGAGGACCCACTCGGTCAGGGCCCCGATGTGGCCGGTCTCCTCGGCCATGGGGATGAAGCGGTCGGGCGAGATCAGGCCGCGGCTGGGATGACGCCAACGGATCAGCACCTCCACCCCGGTCACCTTGCCTTCGCGCAGGTCGAGCTTGGGCTGGTGGTGCAGCAGCATCTGGCCGTCGCCGAGCCCCGCCAGCATCTCGCTCATCAGGCTGAGGTTGGCGGAGGGATCGCCGTAGGCGACCGGATCGAAGACGGCGGTTTTCAGCCGCGTTGTCCGGGCCTGGTCCAGGGCGATGGCGGCGCGTTCCACGATGGAGCCGACCAGATCATCGTGCTGTCCCTGCACCGCCAGGCCGATGGTCAGGCTGACGTCGATGGTGTTGTCGCCGAGGCTCAGGGGCGCCTCCAGCTCTCCCAGCAGCCGCATCGCCAGGCGGCGGGCGGCGTCGGCGTCGTCGGCCAGGAAGGCGAAGCCCAGGACATCGGTGGACAGGCGCGCCAGCGGCCGACCCGGATGCAGCGATTTCAGCCTCTGCCCGATCTCTCCGATCAGGCTGGCGGCGAGACCGTAGCCGATCGCGCCGCGGACGTGGGCGAAGCGGTCGACGCCCAGGGCGGCCACCACCAGCCGTCCTTCGGCGGCCCCGGCCAAGGGGACGATCAGCTCCTCCAGCGAGCGGCGGTTGGGCAGGTCGGTTTCCTGGTCGTGCATGGCCAGGTGCGTGATCTTGTGCTCGCGAGCGCGGATCTCGCTGGCCATGCTGTTGAAGCTGGACGCCAGCCGGCCGAGTTCGTCGCGGGTGGTGACGGTGACTTCGGCGCTCTCGCCCCGCTGCAGCCGGTGAGCGGCCTCGTCCAGGGCGGTGATCGGGCGGGTGACGCTGCGCGCGAGGGCCCAGCTGCCGAACAGCAGCACGAGGAAGCCCAGGAGGCCAACGCCGGCGGCGGCCTCCAGCAGCACCCGGTAAGGCGCCAGGGCCAGGGCGAGGGGATAGCGCAGAACAAGGGCTGCCGGGGCGCTGGTGCTGAGGGTCTTGAGCGGGGTGACCAGGGCGATCGACGGGCCGCTCGCCGTGGCCAGCTGGCGCGCGCGCACCTTGCCGGCGGCCAGCTCGCTGTCGACGAACCGGCTGACCCGGCCGGGGTCCAACCCCAAGCCCTCGTTGCCGGAGAAGCGCCATACGCCCGGCCGAACCTGATGGACGACAGAGGCCTGCATCGGGATCGCCGACAGTCGTTCGAGCGAGCGCATCTCCTTGCGGTCCAGGCGGTTGGCGAACACCACCCAGCCGGTCAAAGTCGGGGAGAGGATCGGGGCCGAGATCGCCTGATAGGGCGCGCCGTCCATGATGAAGACGCCCGAGGCGTCCTGGTCCTGGTCGAGGGACGCCAGCACCTTGGCGGCCGCCGCCTCCACGGGCCTGCCGTCCGCCGCGGTGGCCGAGCCGTCGAGGCCGACGATGAAGGCGCGGTCGGCCTGCAGGCGGTCCGCGAGGTTGCCGAGCGCCGAGCGGATGGTGGCGGCGTCCTTGGTGGCCACGGCCTCGCGGAAGCCGAAGTCGCGGGAGAGCAGGCCCGCGCCTTCCTGCAGAGTCTGCGAGTGCATCGCCCAGATGCGGTTGAACACCGTGGCCGAGGCGGTCAGCTCCTCGCCGACGTCGCGGAAGGCGTTGCCCTCGATCACGGCATAGAGCGCCACCGCCAGCAGCAGCAGGCACGCGCCGAACAGCCCTGCGTAGAGCACCGTCAGCCGGGTTCTGAGATGCCGGAACACGCGGCTAGTAACTGTTGCGGCGCATGGGCGGGCTGCGCACGTCGGCCGTCTCGGCGCGCCGCACGAGACCGTCGCGGGGCAGGACGAGGGCGCTGGAGAGCTCGTTGCCCGGCGCCTTCATGTAGGGATGCCAGACCTTCAGCGCGCCGGGGCCGCCGGGGAGCTCGCGCAGGGTCGCCTGGCCCTGGGCGTCCGTCTTGGCCGCATAGGGGGTGTCGACCACCTTGATGAAGCCGACCATGCTGTCGTGGATGTTGCAGCCGAGCGCGATCACCCCCACCCGGTCGAACCTGACGGTGCGGGTCTCCTCGCGGCCATAGAGCTTGAGCTCGAAGCTCTTCGCCGGAGAGAAGGAATAGACCTGGTGGCGCACGGTGTCCCGGTTGGGGAAGGCCACCGTGGATCCCACCGGGGCCACCAGCACGAACGGGTCGAACTGCAGGTTCTGCTGGGCCATCCGGTAAGGCCAGTCGAAGTTGATCGCCGAGGTCGGCGCGCCGCCTTGCGGATAATAGGTGACCACCGCGTCGCGGATGGGTTGTCCCTTGCCGGTGTGCAGGGTGACCTGCAGGTCGGCCGCGTGGGCGCAGGGCGCCGCCAGCGCCGCGAGCAGCACGAGGACGAGCATCCGCATGCGGTAAAGGCTAGCGATTGTTCATGAAGACGCGGTGAATTCGGCAATGGTGGTAAGCAAACCCTTGGCCACCCGCGTGGGGGAGAACTGAAGATGCGCGCCCTGGGCCCCGGATCGGTCTCCAGCCTGTTGAAGCTGGTCCTCGACGTGATCTTCCTCGCCCTGTGGGCTGCGTTGGGGCTTCTTCTCGCGGCCGCCCTGCTGGCCCTGCTGCTGCCCAGCGATCTGCCGATCTGGAGCCGGATCGAGGCCCGCGGCGCCGTGCTCTCGGCCGGCCTTCTGGCGTTTGCCGTCTATGTGGCGGTGGTCCTGTTCATCACCCAGCGGGTGCGGCTGATCTTCACCACCCTCACGGTCGGCGATCCCTTCCATCCCGGCAACGTCGCCCGGCTGAGGAGCATCGGCTTCGCCCTGGCGGGGCTCGAGCTAATCAACTACGGCGTCAACCTGGTCACCGGATGGGTGTTCCGGGACGAGTTCAAGACCGTGCGATTCCCGTTCAACCCTACCGCCTGGTTCGCGGTGCTGGTGGTGTTCGTCCTGGCCGAGGTCTTCCGCGAGGGCGCCCGCCTGCGCAGCGAAGCCGAGCTGACCATCTAGGAGCGAGCAAGAGAGATGGCCGTCCGCATCCTCCTGGACCGCGTTCTCGTCGAGCGGCGCATGTCGCTGGCCGAGCTCGCCGACCGCGTGGGCCTGACCGTGGCCAACCTGACAATCCTGAAGTCGGGAAGGGCGCGGGCCCTCCGGGTCAGCACCCTCGACAGCCTCTGCCGCGAGCTGGGCTGCCAGCCCGGCGACCTGCTGGCCTTCGACCCGGGCCCGGCGGACGAGCCGTCCGAGTCCTGAAACGGGACCGTTGTTGCACCGCAACAACACCCCTCAACCCTTTGAATATAAGGCTTGCAGCCCCTGGCGGAAGCGCTGCCGTGGACCTATATGCTGCATCGCAACAAAGGAGGTGGCCTATGTCCACGACACGTAATCTTCAGGTTCTGACCGAGCGTCTGGGCCTGGCGTTCAGCACCGCGCTTCTGGCAGTCCTGCCCGTCGCGGCGGCTCTGCTGCTCGTCGAAACCATCTGACGCGGCGGCGGTCCCCAGCGGGCCGCCGACCGCTGCGGCGGGTCTTAGCCGACCGCCGCCAGCTGCAGCTCCATCAGCTGCGCGATCCCGTGGCGGGCGAGGCCGAACAGCGCCTCGAACTCCGCCACCGAGAAGCCCCGCTTCTCGCCGGTGGCCTGGATCTCGACGATGTCGCCCGATCCGGTCAGCACGAAATTGGAATCAGCCTCGGCCTGGGAGTCCTCCTCGTAATCGAGGTCGAGGACGGGGGCGCCCCCATGAACCCCACAGGAGATGGCCGCCACCTGGTCAATGATCGGGTCCCGGGCCACCATCCCGGCCTCCATCAGCTTGCGGGTCGCCAGCCGCAGCGCCACCCAGCCGCCGGTGATCGCCGCCGTGCGGGTGCCGCCGTCGGCCTGGATCACGTCGCAGTCGAGGATCACCTGCCGCTCGCCGAGCGCCTTCAGATCGCAGACCGCCCGCATCGAGCGGCCGATCAGCCGCTGGATCTCCTGGGTCCGGCCGGACTGCTTGCCGACCGCGGCCTCCCGGCGCCCGCGGGTGTGGGTGGCGCGCGGCAGCATGCCGTATTCGGCGGTGACCCAGCCCTGGCCGCGGCCCTTCAGGAAGGAGGGCACGTTCTCCTCGACGCTGGCGGTGACCAGCACCCGGGTGTGGCCGAAGCTGGCGATGCAGGAGCCCTCCGCGTAACGGTTGACCGTGGTTTCGAGATTGACCTTGCGCAGCTCGTCGCTGGCGCGTTCGGAGGGACGCATGGAGAAGGGTTCTTCCTGGGCGAGGCGCGCGGCTTGCGCGGGCGAAACGGGCGCTTATCCTAAATCGCGACAAGGCCGTCCACAGATGTCCACGGTCCACCGATAGCCATGATCAACCTACCGCCGCCCGGTTTCGCGGGAGCGCCGGGGCCGAGCCTGCTCCAGCTGGACGCTCGCGCCCGAGAGATCTTCCGCCGGGTGGTGGAGACCTATCTGGAAACCGGCGAGCCGGTGGGCTCGCGCACCCTGTCCAAGGGCGGGGTGCAGCTGTCGCCGGCGTCGATCCGCAACACCATGCAGGACCTGACCCACCTGGGGCTGCTCGCCGCGCCGCACACCTCCGCGGGGCGCCTGCCGACGCACGCTGGGCTGCGGCTGTTCGTCGACGGCCTGCTGGAGCTCGGCGACATCACCCAGGAGGAGCGGCGCGAGATCGAAGGGCGGCTGGCCGGCCGCTCGCGCGGGCTGGAGGAGGCCCTGGACGAGGCCACCTCACTGCTCTCCGGACTGGCCGGGGGCGCCGGCGTGGTGGTCACGCCGTCCCGCGATGCGGGGGTCAAGCACGTGGAGTTCGTCGCCCTCGGCGCCGATCAGACCCTGGTCGTCATCGTCTTCGACGACGGCGCGGTGGAGAACCGGCTGATGGGCCGGGCCCCCGGCCTCACCCCCTCGGCGCTGCAGGAGGCGTCGAACTTCCTCAACGCCATGCTGCGCGGACGCACCCTGGCCGAGGCCAAGGCCGAGATGGCGGTGCAGCTCGAGCGCGCCCGCCGCCAGTTGGACGAGACCACCGCCCGGCTGGTCGAGGAGGGCCTGGCCGCCTGGGGCGGGGGGG
>FTGK01000624.1_pt1 | contig 10998 bp, 7 predicted proteins | sample 1640691 | NCBI WGS metagenome assembly FTGK01 (sample SAMEA3914789, study PRJEB12502) | metagenome | biome: forest; material: soil | place: Canada | collected 2011-07-03 | depth 0.3 m | reverse complement strand
TTGCCGGTGATGTCGACGCGGCCGCTCTGCTTCAGCGGCTTGTAGCTGTCGCGGTGCTTGCCGAGGTCCCCGGTGATGGAGAACTTCCAGCCCTTGGTCTGCTCGGGGGTGGTCTTCATCAGGAGCTCGACCATCACCTTGGCGGCGTGGTGGGCGAGCGGGGTCCAGTCGGCCGACATGGCGCAGAGGCACCGGTTGACCTTGTTCAGCTCGGGCGGCGGCGTGAACTCGTATTCCTCGGGCACGAAATAGGGGACGCCCAGCACCTTCTCGCGCCGCGTCATCAGCGGCCAGTAGTGCTCCATCTCCCAGTCGGCGATGGCCAGGATGTAGTCCGCCCTATGGCCGCAGACGAGGTCGAAACGGAACCGGTCCCAAAGGTTGTTGAGGGCGACCTTGGCGCGCTTCCAGCGCCACTTGAACCCCGAGAGGCCCGAGTTGAGGAAGGCCCAGGCGGTGTGCAGCTGGTGGATCGCCTCGGCGTTGTGGCCGCGGATCATCAGCCGGATGCGCGGATGGGTCTCGTTCAGCCAGCGCATGGAGCGCGGATAGCGCGGATGCTCCATGACCACCGCATCGATGCCGGAAAGCTCCCCCGCCAGGTCCATCGCCTGCAGCATCTCCAGGCAGATGTGATCGTGCCGGCCCTTCACCTGCATCTCGACGCACTCGATGCCGCGCGAGGCGAAGTAGTCGCGCCGACCGACGATGTCCTTGGTCGACCCGAGATACTTGAATTGCGGCTTCCACGACTTGTCGCCGAGGACGTGCAGCACCCTGCGCACCGGCGTCGTCGCGTGGGTCATGCGGCAGCCTCGGGGGCCACGGTCTCACCGGGGAAGGGGTCGGCCAGGGTCTCGGCGGGATAGACGAAGGGCGCGCCGTTGAGGATGCCGTTGCAGATGGCGTCGAGACCGGGCCAGCGGCCCGGGGCCAGTTCCTCCTTGGCCTTGATGTTCACCGAGAAGTGCCCCGACTTGGTCGGCATGATGAACGGCAGCGGGATCATTCGCCGGAAGAAGAAGTGGTAGGCGTAGCGGTCAGCCAGCTCGCGCCGCTCCGTCGTCATCGCCTCGGGCAGGGGCAGGCCGTCGAGGATCCGGAAGTAGTCCTCGGGGCTCGACACATCGATGGCGAAGCCCTTGCCGCGCACCCAGGCCTCTCCGGCAACGATCACCGGCACGCCCATGGAGGCCATCTCCACGCCCGCCTTGGTGTTGTAGATGATCACCGAATTGGCGTTCTCGCACAGGGCGTAGGTCGAGGCCTGGTTGTCGGGCTCGAGCACGAAGACGTTCTTCGGCAGGCCCTCCGGGAAGGCCTTCTTCAGTTCTTCGGCGGCCAGCTGCCGCGAGGGGACCCCGCCGCGCACCTCCGCCGGATGGACCCGGATCACCAGCTGCAGCTCGTCCTTGCGCTGGCCCCAGTAGCGGACGGTCTCGACCAGCCAGTCCAGCATGTTGGGGAAGGCGTTGGCCTTGTAGTGGAGCTGGGCGTCCCAGACCACGCTGGTGAGCAGGGCCACATAGGGCTTGGTCGGGTCGCAGCCGACCTCGCTCAGCACCGGCGCGATGTCCTCCTTGGGCGCGTCGTGGAACCAGATCCAGTCGTTGGTCCCCGAGCGGCGGCTCCACAGATAGGCGCGGATGTCGCGGGTGAGATCGGGCGTCATCTCCAGCGAGTTCCACTGCTCGATCGGCTCGTCGAGCATGGTGAAGTGGTAGCTCTCGTTGTGGGAGAAGACGAAGGAGTGCTTGCGGTAGGCCGGGTTGTAGGTGACCACCCTGACGCCCATGGCCCGCGCCACCTCGGCGATCATCCCCTGTGGGATGTAGATGCCGTGGTTGATCACCAGGATGTCGTACTTGCGCTGCTGCAGGAGCCGGCGCACGCCGCCGATGGCCCGCAGGCCGGCCTCCAGATAGACGCGCAGAACCTTTTCCCCGAAGGGCTCGTTCTCCAGATCGCCCCTGGCGAAATAGCGCAGCGCGCCGGCCCAGGCGTGGTCGCCGACCGGCAGGCCGTACCAGTCGAAACTGCGGATGTCCTCGTAGGGGATGGCTTCCGCCGTGCGCCGCGCGAACTCGGTGTCGACGGGAGTGATGTAGTCGCCGAGGCTGTGCACCGTGTAGCCCAGGTCCCCGAAGGCCTTCTGGCCCCGGTCGACGCAGAAGTCGCAGTAGGACATGGCCTTCTGGGAGGCGAGGTCCTCCGGCATGGCCCGGGCCGGCCCGATCTTGATCATCTGGCAGGTGGGCACGCCCTTGTTGCAGAGCAGGATATCGACGTCGGCGCCGCGCAGGTCGAGCGCGCGGGCGAGGACACCGTCCAGGGTGGCGGCGTGATCGTATCCACCCATGGTGGTGGCGATACAGATGCGGGGGCGTCGGGAAGCGTTGGCGGTCATGGGGCCGTCGTCGGATACTCGTCTTAAGGGTTCGCCGCCGGAACGCCCAAGCCGGCGACGGAGCCGTCCGGGACCGGTGATGGGGAGAGCCGGCCGCCGTCGACCGCTGCCAGCAAATTGGGAGCCTGGGTCTCCCAAGTCAACTCGGAACAGGCGCGTCTCAAAGCCGCCGACCAGCTGCGCTTGGGCTTGGCCAGCACCGCTTTGATGGTGCCCGCGATCGCCTCGGGCGAGTGGCCGTCGAAGCAGAGACCGAGGCCCCTGCCCTGCACCACCGGCCCGATGGTTGGGAAGTTGGGCGCCACCACCGGCACGCCGACGGAGATGTAGTCCGACAGCTTGCCCGGCTCGCAGAAGACGTTGTTGCGGACGGAGTCGTCATAGATGATCACGCCGACGTCGGCGTCCGCGACGTAGTCGAGCAGCTCGTCGTGCGGCACCGGCCCCGCCAGGATCAGCCGTCCGGTGGCGAGGGCCGGCTTGATCTCGGCGGCGTGGACCTGCCGCCACTTCATCTTCTCCTGTCCCATCATCACCAGCACCACGTCCTCTGGCAGGTGCAGGACGGACTGGGCGACGTATTCGAGCCAGCGGCCGTCCACGATCACGCCCTCGTAGAGCACGATCTTCACCCCGTCGGCGATCTTGTGCCGTGCGCGCAAGCGCCCCGGCGGACGCTTCTCGACATGGATGGGCTTGTAGTTGTGCACGAGGAGCGGCTTCACGCGGGAGCCGCGCTCCTTCACCAGCACGTCCGAGCGGCACTCATTCTGGGTCAGCACGGCATCGACGCAGAAGCGCAGCATCAGCCGCTCGGCCAGGGCCACCAGCGGGTTCGGCTTGGTGATCTGCTCGCCATAGAGCTCGAACGGGAAATAGACGAAGCGCATGCCCCGCAACTTGGCGGTGAGGCAGGCCCAGAAGGCGGCCTCCGGCCGGCTGGCGATCATCACCTCGCCCGGCGTCTCCATCAGGCGGAAGAAGCCGTTCAGGTAGATCGCCCAGGTGTCCACGGTGAGGCGGCGCAGGTTGGCCAGCCGCTTCAACACCTCGCGCCAGCCCTGGATGCTCTCGTGCCAGAGCCAGAAGCCGCGCTCCCTCGCCTGGAACCTCAACCGCTTGACGCCCTTCAGCTCCCGCCCCGGCTCTGTCTCCGCCAGGCGACGGGCCAGGCGCTCGCGGGCGCGCTTCACGTCGATGGCGTCCTTCTCGAGCTTGCCGCGGACCTCGTGGACGACATGCATGTAGCGCCGGGCGCGCCGGTCGAAGGAGAAGGCGTCGTAGGAGGCGTAGGGCGCGCCCGTCTTCGCCTTGTCGGCGCTGACCACCGAGGCGCTCCACCCGGCCTCGACCAGGGTCTTCAGTCCCAGGACGATGAAAGGATGCAGGGTGTGTTCGCGGTCGTAGGCCCAGATCACCCGGCGCGGACGCCCGTCCATACTCACCAATCCCTCAAGGCCGCGACGATGCGCTCCGACGCACGGCCGTCGCCGAACACATCCGAGCCCTGCGACATGCGCCCATAGAGCGCCGCGTCGGTGAGCAGCTGCGTCGCCCGCTCCACGATCGGTCCCGCGTGGGCCCCGACCAGCAGGGCGCCGCCGGCCGCCACGGCTTCCGGGCGCTCGGTCACGTCGCGCATGACCAGCATCGGCCTGCCCAGGGCCGTGGCCTCCTCCTGGATGCCTCCGGAGTCGGTCAGGATGATGGCCGCCCGGTCGATCAGCCAGACGAATGGACCATAGTCCACGGGAGCGATCAGACGAATGCGCGGCGCATCCCTCAGCTGGGCCTCGATCGGGCCCTTCACGTTCGGATTGGGGTGGACCGGCAGCACCACCACGATGTCCTCGAAGCGTTCCGCCAAGGTCTTCAGGGCGGCGCAGATCTCGTCCATGCCGGCGTCGAAGTTCTCGCGGCGGTGGGCGGTGACCAGCACCAGCCGCTTGCCCTCCAGGACGCCGTCGATCCCCGGCGGCCCCTGCACGCGGCCCGCCCTCGCCTGCTCGCGGGTCCAGAACAGGGAGTCGATCCCGGTGTTGCCGGTGACGCGGATGGTCGCCTCGGCGTGGTTTTCCGCCAGCAGGGCCTGGTGGGCGGTCTCGGTCGGCGCGAAATGCAGGTCCGCCACCGTGGCGATCACGCGCCGGTTCACCTCCTCGGGGAAGGGGGCATACTTGTCGTGGGTCCTGAGGCCCGCCTCCACATGCCCGACCTTGATCTTGCGATAGTAGGCGGCCAGGGCCGAGGCCATGGCGGTGGTGGTGTCGCCCTGGACCACCAGCCAGTCGGGCTTCTCCTGGTCCAGCACCGGACCCAGCGCAGTCAGGGCGGCGGCGGTCAGCCCTTCGAGCGTCTGGTTCGGCCGCATGAGGTTTAGGTCGTGGTCGGCGGCGATGCCGAAGACGCCCAGCATCTGGTCGAGGATCTCGCGGTGCTGGCCGGTGACGCAGACCACGGACTGGAGCTCCGGCGCCGCCTGCAGCGCCCGCACCACAGGCGCCATCTTGATCGCCTCCGGGCGCGTGCCGAACACCGTCAGGACCTTCTGCATGCGCGCGTCTGCTCGCCCCCAGTTGAGGCACGTCAATAGGGGCCTGCCCCCGACTTTGCTAGACATGTGCCGGGGTGATAGGCGCTAAGCATGACCGGCGAGCTTCCGCGCATCGACTACAGGAGTCACCCGGCCTACGGCGGGCTTCTCCAGCCCGATCCGGAGGCCGGCGCGAGGGCGCGCGCCGTTCTGGAGCCCCTGATCGAGGAAATGGCGGCCCTCGAAGCGCAGCGGGTGGAAAGCTTCGGCTACGACTACGGCGCCGCAAACCGCCAGGGGGAGGAGCTCGCCAAGCGCGGGGTGACCCAGGTGCAGCTGCCGGAGGAGCTGATCGACCCGGTGCACGCGGCCGCCCGGCCCGTGATCAGGGACGTCCAGGCCCGCATCGCCAAGGTGCGGCAGGCCGGCCAGGCTGTCCGCTTCAAGACCGTCGAGCAGGTGCTGACGCATGAGGCCCACGGCGACATCTACGAGGCGGTCGACCGCTTCCTCACCGAGCTGGAGATCTACGAAACCGTGGCGGCCTTCTTCCGGGCCCGGTCGGCGCGGATCAAGGGGCTCGCCCTCTTCGTCAACCCGCCCAGCCAGGAGTGGGCTAACCGCCTGTTCAAGGATCTTCCCCTGGAGACCCCCGCGACGGCGGGCTTTCACATCGACTCCAACGGCAAGTTCTTCATCAAGGGCATCCTGCACCTCAGCGACGTGGGTCCCGAGCAGGGGCCGACGGGCGTGGTTCCCGGCAGCCATCTCTGGGCCCAGGGCAGCCGTGACCGCGTGATCCGCCGCGCCTTCGACCGATCGCCGCTGCTGGCCCGCTCGGTGGAGATGCGCCGGGCCTTCATCTCCCTGCCCGAGGAACTGCAGGTGAAGGCCGAGTTCGGGGGCGACATGACGCCCGGCTCTGCTCAATCGGAGGCGCTCCTGTCGCAGGAGCTGCGGGCCGTGGGTCCGCGCGGCATGCTGACGCTGTTCGACCCCGACGCCATCCACCGCGGGGGCAATGTCCGCTCAGGCGAGCGCCATGCCCTGCAGCTGGTGCTGACGGCGCAGTATTGAACCGCGGCATGAGCCTCACCGACACACCCCTGCCGGGCATCGACTACGCGGCCCACCCCGCGTACGGCGGCATGCTGGAGCCACACCCGTCGCTGGGCGTCAGGGCGATGGCCGTGCTGCAGCCCCTGATCGAGGAGGCGCGCGCCATCGAGCGGGACAAGCAGGCCCGCTTCGGCTACCGCCACGGCCATTCTGAGGCGGTCGGGGAAGCCCTGGTCCGCGATGGCGTGGCCACGATCCAGCTCTCACCAGCCGAGCTGGGCCCGATCGAGCGCGAGGCCGCCCCGGTGCTCGCAGCCATCGCCCGCACGCTCGACGAGACGCGGGCCGCGGGCGAGCGCATCCAGTACAAGACTGCGCACCACGGCATCGGCCGCGACAGCCATCCGGAGCTCTGGACGGCCCTGGAGCAGGCGATGCAGGCGTCCGGCGCCCTGGACATCACCGCCGCCTACTTCGGGGCCGACGCGGCCAAGGTGCGCTCCAGCAGCCTGCTGCTGAACCAGCCGGACCAGGACTGGGCGACCCGGCTCTACCGCGACATCGACCTGGAGGCGCCGCCGACGGCGGGCTTCCACATCGATTCCAACGGCAAGTGCTTCGTGAAGGTGGTGCTCTACCTCTCCGACGTGGGCCCCGACCAAGGTCCGTTCGGCCTGGTCCCCGGCAGCCACCGCTGGTCCGAGGGGTCAGAGGAGAGGATCTACCGCCGCGCCTTCGACAAGTCCGACCTGGTCATCCGCTCCGCAAAGAAGCGCAGGATGTTCCTCTCCCTGCCGCCTGAGCTGCAGGTGAAGGCGGAGTTCGGCGGCGACATGTTGCCGGAGTCGGCGGAGGCGAAGGCGCTGGTCGCGCAGGAGTTCGTCGCCCTGGGCCCCAAGGGGCAGGTGAACCTTTTCGACCCCGAGGCCATCCATCGCGGCGGCAATGTCCGCAGGGGTGAGCGGCGTGTGGTGCTGATCACCATGGGTCCCGCCTGGTGAGCCGCCAGGACGCGCTCAGGCTCTAGGCGCGTTGCTTCGCCAGACGCGACTCCAGCTTCTGCTTCAGGGTCTTGGCGATGCGGTGGTTGGGGCGGCGACGGAGCACCGTCTCGATCTCCTGGGAAGCTCCCGCCAGATCGCCGCGCATCATCAGGATACGGGCCCGGTGCATGCGAAGCGCGGGCGGAGGCTTGGCCAGCTTCAGGCCGCGGTCGATCACCGCAAGGGCCTCGTCGAAGTGCTCGTCCCGCATGAGGAGATGCACGAGGGGTGGATAGATCTCGGCCTGTTGCGGGAAGAGCTCGATGCACCTAGCGGCGAGCGCCAGGGGCTGGTCGCCCGGAGCCCGCGCGATCAGCTTGCCGACCGCTTCCACGTCGCCCTGCGCCACGCCGGGAAGCTCCAGCGCCCTGGCGACATACTGGATGGCCTCGGCCTCCCGACCGGCGCCCCCCAGGGCCCGGGCGAGACGAAACAGCACGTCCGGCCGCTCGGGCCGAAGGGCGTGGAGCGCCCGCCCTTCCTGTTCCGCGGCGGGCCAGTCCTTCAGCCCCAGAAGGGCGTCGAGCACGAGGCGACGCGCCTCGAAATCGCCGGAACGCTCGGCGAGGACCGCGCGGGCGGCCGCCAGGGCCGCGGCAGGGTCTCCGCTCATGAGGTCGGACCGGGCCTGCTGGAAGGTGCGGGCGGCGGCGTCCACGTCAACGACGTAGCTGTCGATCATCCGCCCGACGATCCGGCTGATCAGGCCTTGTGACACGTGCAGCCGGTCCTTCGCCCAGGCCATCTCCGGCGGCGACAGGGTCACGGTCTCGTAGCTCGGGAAATAGTCGACTATCGGCCTGGAGGCGGCGACCACATCGCACACCGCCCGCAGCACGGACTTGGAGTAGCTGTTGGCGATGCGGATATCGCGGCCGGAGAAGGTCAGCGACAAGGGCACCGGCGATGTGGTGACCAGCACCTTCACTGCCGGATTGCGCGCCCGGACCACGTCGATGGCCGCGAGCATATCCTCGAGGCAGCGCTCGTAGGACAGCACCTCGTATTGCCACCGATCGGGCTCGACCAGCATGGCCCGGCTGAGCGGGGCCCCGAAGATGTAGAGCCCGGTGCGCCGGTCCTTGAAGGCTTCGACGAAGCCGGGCGTCATCATCATGCAGGCGGCCGAGAAGACGTTCTGGAAGACGTCGTAGATATGCTGGCGCCGCTCGACGAAGCGCTCGCGCGTGGCGGGACGGGCGCCCGCCATGTCCATGTCGAAGAAGGTCTCCTCCGGCGCCTCCCCCACCCTGATCGCCATCGGCTCACAGTCCGCCCACGTCACCTTGCCGCCCTTGTCCTGGACGGCGGCGGTCCACTCCAGGCACTGGCGGAAGGCCGGCGGATGGAAGCGGTTCATCGCCGAGTGCGGCTGCCCGTAGAGCTCCTCGGTGGGGAAGCTCAGCGAGAGCATCGGGACCTTGCAGCCCAGGGCCTCCAGGTGCCCCTCGATGTTCCGGGCGAAGCAGCTTCCGATGGTGAAGACCGTCTCGCCCGGCCGGATCTGGAACGTGGGCGTGAGCTCCGGCCAGACCTCGCCCTTGAACTCGCCGGCGATGGTCTCCCACTTGGCCCTGCTGTTGCTGTCCTTGCGCCGGCGGGCCTCGGGCCAGTCCAGCACGTATGCGTCAGCCATCGCCGGCCTCCAGGCCGGGCTCGGTCCCGGCCGCTTCAGGCGAGCCGCCCTCGCTGAACCGCTCCAGGAACAGGTCTATGATGAGCTTCACCACCCACGAGGACACATGCCGCGTGTTGGCGTCCTCGTCCCCATAGATGTGCGGCTGGTCCGGCCCGAAGTGGGCGCCGAGCCAGCGGACGATCTCGAAACTGGGCCAGTAGAGCACGTCGCCCGCGTCCTGCAGCGTCATGAACTCGTGGCAGGCGACGCGCAGGGTCGACTTGGAGACGCAGTCGGCGATCACTGCCGAAGACAGCTCGGAGGTGCCGCTGAGGGGCACCGGCGAGACGGTGAGCACGATGGTCGGCGGCCGCCGGGCCATCCGCCTCAGGCTGTCCAGCACGAGGCCGAGATTACGCACGTTCTCCGAGACCGTGGTGGTGCGCATGACGTTGTTGTCGTGGAGCAGCCGACGGCCGGTCTCCGTCGCCGGCGGATAGAAGACGAAGCGGCCGGTGCCCGCCTCGAAGAAGCAGGGCGCGAGCCCCAGGGTCAGGACGAAGACGTCGCTCTCCTCGACGTAGCGCCTGAGACGCTCGCGCATCTGCGGCCCGTAGAACTCCTCCATCTTCTGGGTGACCGGGTTCTTCGCCCCGTTCTCGATCCAGTCAAGCAGGTAGCGGTTGGCATAGGTGGAGTTGATCTCCTCGCCGATCTCCTCCGAGTTGACCCGGTATCCTGCCTCCCGCAGTCGCCGCGCCAGATTCTCGGCGAAGCAGGAGCCGAGGGTCATGAACACCGAGTCCGGCCGGATGAACGGCCGTCCGGGCAGGGCCTTCAGCACATACTGCTGGATCAGCTCGCGCGGCTTGTCGAAGGCGCGCTGCCGGGAGGGCCAGGCTCTCAGCCGCGTCCTGGCGGGCGGGGCGTCGCGCAGACGCACGGCCTCCAGTGTCACCCGCGCCTCGACGGACTCCGGCTCGAGCTCGATCGCGCGCTCCAGGGTGGCGATCGCCTTCTTCATCTTGCCCAGGCGGAATTGAGCCTCGCCGAGATAGCGATGCGCCCAGGCGGTGTCGGGATAGCGATGCACCGCGAGCCGCGAGAGGTTGTCCAACTCGGCCCAGTCGCGCACCTGCGCCAGGCACCAGAGCGCATTCTGATGCGCCTCGCGGCGCACCTTCTTGGCGATGATCCCCTTCTCCCAGCGGACCAGCTCCACGAAGAGGGGGATCGCCTCTTCCGGCTTCTTGTTCTTGGCGAGCTTGTAGGCGCGCTCGTACTGCGCGCGACAGAAGTCGGTGGTGTCGTCCCGCGCTTCGGAATCCATCGAGGCTGCCTCGGTCACACGCGCCCCCACCAGTATTGGTCCCGGTATCTAACCGACAAAGCCCCGCCTGTCGCTCAGGGCTGCAACCGCCGCGGAGCCCAGGGGCGGGCGGCCTCGATCACTTGGCGCCAGCCCTCGGCGGCCGAGGGCGACAGCTTGCCGGGCGTCTTGCCGGACCCGGCTCGCAAGGGCGGCACGACCACGGCTCGCGGGAGGGGCAGGAGGGTCCGCGCCAGGGGGCCGACCAGCCACGCGGCGGAGCAGACCACCTGATCCACCTCCCGCACCAGCACCCGGTCGCGCGACAGCCGCTGGCGCCAGCCCGCGCGCTTCTCCCAGAAGTGGTTTGGGCTCTTCAGGTAGTTGAACGGCTTCGGATCGCGGATCCACAGCACCAGCTGCAGGTGCGGGCGAGGGCCCCGGAGCACCGACAGCGCCCGCGCCGCCTTGGGACTGTCGGTGAGCACCAAGTCGGTGGCGCGCAGGTTGGTGGCCTGGGCGATCTTGCGGATCTTGTCGTCCGAGCCATCGCCGATCGGCACGATGTCGAGCACCGCGGCCTGGCCCAGGGCCTCCCTCAGATCCGACGCCTCCTCGGGCTTCAGCCCACCCGAAGCGAACAGCGTGACCTGCAGGGGCCGGTCCTCGAGCGAACCGGCCAGCCGCCGCGCCCGCGTGCGGCCCAAGTCGGAGAGGAAGAATTCCAGGGCGCCCCAAAGGTCGGCGCCCCGATAGGTGAGCTTCACCGCCGCCAGCATCGGCTTCTCGGGATCGGCCTTGCGCTCCCGCCAGAGCCTCGGAGCGGCCTTGGCCACCGCCCCGACCTCGCCCCAGAAGGCGCGCCAGACGCGCTGGAACAGAAGGTGGGGCGAACGGATGCCCTGAGTGAGCTGCCAGGCGACGTAGCCGGAGTTGCCGACGAAGATCCGCTCCAGCTGGAAGCGCACGGTCATCCGCCGCGCCGGGGTGGCGTTCAGGATGAAGGTCTCCAGGCTGTAGTAGATCTTC
>FTGK01000767.1_pt1 | contig 11216 bp, 9 predicted proteins | sample 1640691 | NCBI WGS metagenome assembly FTGK01 (sample SAMEA3914789, study PRJEB12502) | metagenome | biome: forest; material: soil | place: Canada | collected 2011-07-03 | depth 0.3 m | reverse complement strand
TCAGTACGTGCACCTTCGCCTCGCGCCAGGGGACGAGTTCGCCGTCCAACCAGATCCAGCCGTCGCGGTCATCGAAGGGAACGAGGGACATCTATGAGGCTCTCCTTTCGCGGCGACCTTAGACCTTCCGCTGCAAAGGGCGTCAACCCAACCGCGGGGGGGCCGTCCCGATGAGCGGAACGCCCGATCCGCGTCTGATCCTGCGCGACGAGGAGCTCGACGCCGGCCTGGAACTGCTGCTGCTCGCCGAGTCCGCGCTCTGGGCGGCGACCGACGCCGCCCTCGAGCTCGAGGCCCAGGGGCTGGGGCGCAGCCACTATCGCACGCTCTTCCTGCTCAAGCGCCGGCCCGGGCTCGGGGTGCGCGAGCTGGCGCGGCTGACGGCGCTCTCCAAGCAGGGGGCCAGCCGCACCCTGGGGGAGCTTGCCAGGCTGGGGCTGGTCGAGAAGGGCTCCGGCGAAAGCGACGCCCGGCGCAAGCCCGCGAGCCTAACCCGCGAGGGCGCCCTGCTGGAGGGGCGCATCTCCGAGCGGCTGCGGTCGCTGCTCGCCCGCTCCTATCGCGCCGGCGGACTGGACGCCGTGGCCGGGGCGCGGCGGATCCTCACCGCCCTCGCCGGCGGGCGCCTGGCCGTCGGCCGGCCGGAGCCCGAGATCTGAGATGGCGCCGCGCCGCGACATCGCCGAGGCCCCGCACCTGCTGGTGGTCGACGACGACGACCGCATCCGCGATCTGATCAAGCGCTACCTGGCCCGCGAAGGCTTCCGCGTCACCGCAGCCGCCGACGGCGCGGCCGCCCGCCGGATGCTGGAGCTGTTCGACGTCGACCTGCTGGTGCTGGACGTGATGATGCCTGGGGAGAGCGGCTTCCAGCTGACCCACTGGCTGCGCGGCCAGCCGGGCCAGAAGGGACGCACGCCGGTGCTGATCCTCACCGCCCGCGACCAGCCCACCGACCGCATCGAAGGGCTGAGCCTCGGGGCGGACGACTATCTCGCCAAGCCGTTCGAGCCCCAGGAGCTGGTGTTGCGGATCGGCGCCATCCTCAGGCGCACCGGCCCGCGATCGGCCGCGCCCAAGCGTCTGTCGCTCGGGGAGTGCCTGTTCGACACCGAACGGGGCGAGCTGTTCCGGGGCGATACGCCCGTCCGCCTGACCGAGGCGGAGGCCCAGCTGCTCAAGAGCCTCGCCAAGGCGCCGCATGCCCCCGTCGAGCGCCACCTCCTGGGCTCGGCGTCCGGCGACGCCGCCGGACGGGCGGTGGACATCCAGGTCACCCGCCTGCGCCGCAAGATCGAGGCGGATCCCAAGAACCCCCGCTACCTCCAGACCGTCCGCGGCGTGGGCTACATGCTGGCGCCGGACTGATGCCCACGCGCCTGCGCCGCATCGCACGCATGCTGTGGCCGCCGCTCCTGAAGCGGTGGATGCCGCGCTCCCTTTTCGGACGCTCGCTGCTGATCATCGTGCTGCCCATCGCCCTGATGCAGGCGGCGGTGACCTGGGCCTTCTTCGACGCCCATTGGGAGACGGTGACCGACCGCCTCGCCGACAGCCTGGCCGGCGACGTGGCCGACATCGCCCAGAGCTATGTCGCCGATCCCCGCGCCGCCCGCTTCGCCCAGGTGCAGCAGCAGGCCGAGCGCTACATGGACCTCTCCGTCGCCCTGCAGCCCGGCAAGCGCCTGCCGACCGAGCAGCGCCGCGCCCTGTTCTCCGCCCAGGTCGACCGGCCGCTGGGGCGCGCCCTGGCGGAGCGCCTGGACCTGCCCTTCTGGTTCGACACCACCCGCTACCCCGCCTACGTCGACATCCGGGTGCAGCTGCCGGGCGGGGTGCTGAGGGTCCTGGCGCCCCGCGACCGGGCGGTGGCCGCCCAGGCCGGCGCCTTCGTCATGTGGCTGGCCGGCGCCACGCTTCTGCTCTCGGCCGTGGCGGTGCTGTTCATCAGGAACCAGGTCAGGGCCATCGAGCGGCTCGCGGCGGCGGCGGAGGCCTTCGGCCGCGGCGTCGACGTGCCCAACTTCCGTCCGCACGGGGCGACGGAGGTGCGTCAGGCGGCCAGCGCCTTCATCGCCATGAAGAGCCGCATCCAGCGCTACATCGATCAGCGCACGGCGCTCCTCGCCTCGGTCAGCCACGACCTCCGCACCCCCCTCACCCGTCTGAAGCTCGAACTCGCCCTCGCCCGGCCCAGCGCCCGCATCCGCGCCATGAAGGCCGATGTCGACGAGATGGAGCACATGATCGACGAGTACCTGGCCTTCGCCCGCGGCGAGGCCGGCGAGAACGCCGAAGCCGTGCCCCTGCGCCCCCTGCTGGCCGAGATCTGCGAAGGCGCCCGCCGATCGGGCGCGGCGGTGGAGCTCGACGCCGACCCGGAGCTGGTGGCGGTGGTGCGGCCGAACGCCGTCAAGCGCGCGCTCGCCAACCTGGTGATGAACGCCGCCGCCCATGCCGCGCGCCTCGAGGTCCGCGCCGCCACGGCGGGCGCCGGGCGGGTCGAGATCGTCGTGGACGACGACGGTCCAGGCATTCCGCCGGAGCGCTATGAGGACGCCTTCCGCCCCTTCCAGCGCCTGGACGAGGCGCGCAACCAGAACGCCAAGGGGGTCGGCCTGGGCCTCGCCATCGCGCGGGATGTGGCGCGCGGCCATGGCGGCGATGTCGTGCTGGCGGCAAGCCCGCTGGGCGGGCTGCGCGCAACCGTCACCTTGCCGGGCTAGGGCCTTACCGCGATTTAACTGGTCCTCGCCCGGCGCCCGCGCGAGAACTCGCGCCGGGGGCGAGGAGAATGAGGTGTCGCTAGCACTCGCGACCCTGATCTACGAGTGGCGGCGCTATCTGGCGGCCGTGATCGCCCTCGCCTTCTCCGGGCTCCTGATCCTCGCCGAGGTCGGCATGTTCGTCGGCATCGGCAAGTCGTTCACCGCCACCATCGACCGCTCCCCCGCCGACATCATCCTCACCGCGCCTCATTCCGAGAGCCTGATGAACGGCGACACCAGCCTGCCCAGGCGCATCATGCCGCTGGTCTACCTGCACCCGGAGGTGGTCCAGGTGGCCGACCTCGCCGGCTCGGGCGCCGCCTTCCGCAACTTCCCCAAGGGCTCGGAGAAGGTGAAGCAGGAGTATGTCCAGCTGCTGGCGGTCGACCTGCAGCCCGGCTCCGTCACCTGGCCCACCGACTATGGGCCCGAGATCCGCACCGCCCTGTCGGAGCCCTTCTCCATCGCCATCGACGAGTCCGCCCTGAAGCAGCTGGGCGTGAAGCGCGACGACAAGGCCATCCTCAACGGCCACGTCGTCCACGTCCGGGTGATCCTGCACAACTACGCCAACGTGAACCGGCCGATGCTGACCCTGTCGCGGGACAGCCTGCGGCTGATCGGCCAGTCCGGAGACCCCGAGCGCACCGGGCCGCTGATGGTGCGCATCCGCCATCCGGATCAGGCCGTGGCGGTCCGCGATCAGCTGAACGGCATGGGCAAGGGCCAATTCCGCGCCTGGACCCGCGAGGAGCTGGCCCGGGCCAACGACAGCGCCCTGATGAAGGAGCAGGTCATCGGGCTGATGATGAACTTCACCATCGCTCTGGGGTTCTTCATCGGCGTCGGCATCACCTGGCAGACCCTGCGCGGGGCCATCCTGGCCAACATCAAGGAGTTCGCCACCCTGAGGGCCCTGGGCGTCTCGGTGGCGTCGCTGCGGCGCATCGTGCTGGAGCTGGCCTTCTGGGTCGGGGTGGTGGGTCTTCTGGCGACCGGCGTGTTCGTCTGGGGGGTAGCGGCCCTGGGGAAGGCCGGCGGGGTGCCCATGTCCTTCCCGGCCAGCTACATCGCCATGGCCATCGGGCTCCTGATGTTCATCGCCCTCGGCTCGGGCATGCTCTCGCTGGGCATACTGAAGAAGAGCCAGCCCGCAGACCTGCTGAGATGACGCGCCTCGCCCTGGAAGCCAGGGGCCTCTTCAAGTCGTTCAAGAGCGGCCGCTCAAAGGTGGAAGTGCTGAAGCACGTCGACTTCCGCGCCAACCATGGCGAGCTGTCGCTGGTGATGGGGCCGTCCGGATCGGGCAAGTCGACCCTGATGGCCTGCATGTCGGGCCTGCTGCGCCCCGATTCCGGCCAGGTGACTGCGCTCGGCCAGGACCTCTGGAAGCTGCCCGAGCGCAGGATCGACCGCTTCCGCCTCGACCACTGCGGCTTCGTCTTCCAGGGCTTCAACCTGTTCCCGGCGCTGAACGCGCAGCAACAGGTGGAGGTGGTGCTGAAATATCAGGGCGTGCCGCGCGGCCAGGCTCGCGAACGGGCCGCCCGCGCCCTGTCAGAGGTCGGCCTCAAGCCCCGCATCCGCCAGCGCCCGTCGGAGCTCTCGGGCGGGGAGAAGCAGCGGGTCGCCATCGCCCGGGCCCTGGCCAAGTCGCCCCAGCTGATCTTCGCCGACGAGCCGACCTCGGCGCTCGACGGAGAGAACGGCCAGATCGTCATGAAGCTTCTGCACCGCGCGGCCAAGGAGTTCGGCGCCGCGGTGATCTGCGTCACCCACGACATCCGCCTGGAGGTCTACGCCGACCGGGTGATCCACCTCGAAGACGGCCAGATCCTGGACGCCGCCGCCGTGGGCGAGCCGGCCGGACCAGGCCCGTTGATAGGGACCCTGAACGCCCATGTTCCGTAAGCCGATCTTCTGGCTCGGCGTGCTCGCCGTCATCGTTGTGGCGGTCGGCGGCATGACCATGAGCCGCATGCAGGCCCAGAAGGCGCGCGCCGAGGCCGTCGCCAAGGCGCGCCCGATCGACACGCCCTACGCCGCCATCGCCAGCGGCAAGGCGGACGTCGAGGGCGGCGTCATCCAGGTGGCCGCCCGCACCGCCGGCGTGGTGCGCCAGGTCCTGGTCCAGGAGGGCGACTCCGTGCGCAAGGGCCAGGTCCTGGCCCGGCTGGAGGACGACCAGCCGCGCCTCGCGGCCCAGACGGCGGCGGCCAACCTCGCCCAGGCCAAGGCGCAGGTCGACGCCCTGCAGGTGCAGATGCGCGCCTCCGAGCGGGAGCTCGCGCGCCTGCAAAGGCTGGCGCCCTCCAACTTCGTCGCCGCCCAGGAGCTCGACAAGGCCAAGGACGCCGTGGCCAGCGCCGAGGCGGCGCTCGCGACCCAGCGGGCGGTGATCGCCACCTCGGGCGCCCAGCTGGCGCAGGCGCGCTACAATCTCGAGCTCACCTATATCCGCGCCCCCGCCGACGGGAAGATCGTGCGCCGCTACGCCAACCCCGGGGCCGGCGCCTCGACCCTGAACGTCTCCGACATGTTCGACCTGGAGCCCGACACCGCCCACATCGTCCGCGCCGAGATCGCCGAGGCGGCCCTGCCCTCCGTGAACGTCGGCCAGGAGGCGGAGCTGACGCCCGAGGCCGACCAGAGCCGCATCTATGTCGGGCGGGTGCTGCGCCGGGCGGAGATGTTCGGCGCCCGCAAGCTGCAGTCCGACGACCCGTCGGAGAAGACCGACGAGCGGGTGGTGGAGGTGGTGGTCTCCGCCGACGCTGCGCCCTTCCTCATCGGCCAGAGGGTCCTGGTGAAGTTCATGAAGCCCGGCAAGGCCGCCGCCGGGGCCCGGGGTGCAGCGCGGATCGGTTGATCATCTGAACCATCTGCGAGTTGCATCCACGGCGCGCCCGTCGCACATTCGCGACGGGGAGGACTGGACATGAGAAACCGCATAGCGGTCGCTGTCCTGTTCGCGGCCGCGATGGGGATCGGCGGCCCGGCATTGGCGGACGACCTGCTGTTGTCCAAGGGCGACGCGACGGACCTGATCGACAGCAACATCGGCAAGCCGTTCTGGCAGATGGAAGCACAGTGCGCCGGGATGATGGGCGCCGCCTACGCCTACAACATGGACCACCATCGGTCGGCGGACGCGGAACGGTCCAAGGAGGCCGGCATCGCCATGCTGAACGAGGCGATCGCGCGGCTGCAGATCGACCGCGGGATCGACCAGCCGGCGGCGCTCAACCTCGCCGCCGTGGAAGTCGAGACCGGCCGCGCGAGCGGCAGGCAGGCGCTCGAGCGCCAGGGCTCGGGGCCCCAGTCCTATTTCAACTATATCCGCAGCGCCTGCTACGACATCTCCGCCGCGCAGCGCAGACACATGAACCGCTAGCGCCTCAGGCCCGGCGCCGTCGCCTGGCCGGGGGCGCCTCGGCGGCCGCGCGGGCGTTCAGCACACGGACGATCTCTGCGACCAGCTCCCCGGGCGAGATGGGCTTGGAGGACACGCCGTCCATGCCCGCGGCGAGGTACTCGGTGCGCTGGTGGGCCATGGCGTTGGCGGTCAGGCCGATGATCGGAGTGGATGCCGTCGGCTCGCCGAGCCCGCGGATGCGGCGGGTCGCCTCGACGCCGTCCATCCGCGGCATCTGGATATCCATCAGGATCAGGTCGTAGCGCTCGGCGCAGGCCGCCTCGACGCCCAGCGCTCCGTCGGCGGCGGTTGCGACCGCGGCGCCCAGGCCCTCCAGGATCTTGCCGGCGACCAGGCGATTGGTGGGGTTGTCCTCGACCACCAGGATGGTCAGGCCCTGGAGCGGCAGCGGCGGCGGGCCCGCCGCCTCGCAGCCGTCCTCCTCGTTCGCCGCAGGCTGGGCGGCCTCGGCGGGAATCTCGAACCAGAAGGTGGAGCCCTGGCCCTCCCGGCTGGTGAAGCCCACCTCGCCGCCCATCAGCCGGGCCAGGCTGCGGGTGATGGCCAGCCCGAGACCGGAGCCGCCGAACAGCCGCGCCGTCGAGCCGTCGGCCTGGTGGAAGCGCTGGAACAGGTGCTGCTGCGCCGCCTTGGCGATGCCGACGCCGGTGTCCTCGATCTCGAACCGGATGCGGGGCCCGCTGCGGCCGTCGTAATGCGCCAGCCGGACCTCGACCTGTCCGTCGGAGGTGAACTTCACCGCATTGCCGATGAGGTTGAACAGGGCCTGCCGGAGCCGCACCGGATCGCCCATGATCCACCCGGGCTCCCCCTCGACGCGGGCCAGGAGCCGGATTCCCTTGGCTTCGGCCTGGGGCCGCAGCATGCCGATGACGCTGTGCACCAGCCGGGCGGGGTCCAGGGGCTCGGGGGCAAGCTCCAGCCGGCCCGCCTCGATCTTGGAGAAGTCGATCACGTCGTTGAGCAGCTGGGCGAGCATCTGGCCGCAGGCCTGGGCCTCGCCGAGCAGGGACTGGCCCTCCTCCGACAGCGGCTCCTTTTCCAGCAGGTGCAGCACGCCCATGACGCCGTTCATTGGCGTGCGAATCTCATGGCTCATGTTTGCCAGGAACTGGGACTTGGCCTCGGCCGCCGCCTCCGCCGCCTCCTGGGCTTCGGCCAGGGCCAGCTCCTGGCGCTTGCGCTCGTCGATGTCGAGCACCACCCCGACCAGCTTGTCGAGCTGCCCGTCCACGCCGTAGATCGGCTGCGCCCTGGCCTCGATCCACCGGTAGGCGCCCGAAGCCAGGCGTACGCGCCATTCGCTGCGCGCCTCCTCCTTCTTGCCCTGGTTGGCGTCGATCGCGGCCTGCACCCGCGCCGCATCGTCCGGATGGATGTTCGGCCAGATTCCCGCGGCCTCTTCGAAGGTGAGCTCCCGCTCGACGATGTCCACCATCTCGGGCGAAGCCCAGAAGGTGCGCTTGCGGAAGTCGGTTTCGAACACCCCCGCGCGGCCGGCGTTGAGGGCCACCTTCAGCCGGTCGGCGTTGTCCTGCGCCGCCTGGCGCGCCTCGATGAGGGCCAGTTCCTGGCGCTTGCGGGCGTCGATGTCGATCATCACCCCGACGCACTTGGACCGCGCCCCCGATCCGTCCTGGTGGACCACCGCCCTGAGGTCGATCCATCGGACCTCGCCATCGGGCCGCACCACCCGGGCTTCCAGCGGCTCGATCCCGAGGCTGTGGCGCGAGTCCTCGACGGCCCGCTGCATGGCTTCGCGGTCGTCCGGGTGGATCACTGGCCAGACCGGCTCGGACGCTTCGGCCCAGGTCATGGTGCGTCCCACGATCTCGGTCAGCTCCGGCGAGCACCAGAAGGTGCGATTGGCGAAGTCGATCTCGAACACGCCCGCGTGCGCCGACTCCAGCGCCAGCGACAGGCGCTCGGCGCTCTCGTGCGCCTCCCGGCGCATCCAGCTCATCGCCAGCTCCTGGCGCTTGCGGGCGTCGATATCGATCACCAGGCCGGTGAGCTTGGCCACCGAGCCGTCGTCGCGGTGCTGCAGCTTGAACTGCATCTGGATCCAGCGGATCGCGCCGTCCGGCAGACGGATGCGGGCCTCGAGCGCCTCGGAGGCGGCGGGCGAACCCGGGCGCGCCTCCCCGAGCTTGCGCACCCGATCGATGTCCTCGGCCTGGACCATCGGCCAGCCGCCCTGGGTGGCCTGCTCGAAGGTCATCGGCCGCCCCATCAGGGCCTCGAACTCGGGCGAGCACCAGAACGCCTGCGCCTCGTAGTCGATCTCGAACACCCCGGCGCGGGCGGCCTCGAGCGCCATCTTCAGCCGCTCGGCGTTGAGCTGGGCCTCCCTCCGCGCCGCCACCAACACGCTGACGTCGCGGCCGTGGACGACGTAGCCGATCACCTTTCCTTCGAGTGTCTTGAAGGGGCGGTATTCGCACTGGATCCAGGTGGTCCGGCCGTCCGCGTCGACGTAGGGCTCCTCGTGCTCGTTGAGGAGGGCGTCGCCGGCCAGGACCCGCTCGTGGAAGCCGCGCCCGACCGCAGTCATGCCGCGCAGCAGCTCGTCGTAGCGCTTCCCGACGCCCGAGCCGCCGGGCCATCCCGCCGCCGTCTCCCAGGCCGGACTCGCGGCCAGGCAGACTCCTTCGCCGTCGTAGAGCACCGACGGCCCTTGAGACAGCACGGTGGCCCGCCGCATCTGCTCCAGGCGCACCTCGGCGAAATCCTGGCGCACGTCCCCGGCCATCACTTGCTCCACGTGTCACCCAGGCGCTCGTCGGAAGGGACGATGTGTCGCAGACGCGGGTAAACTTTGAATGAGCCGGATTCCGGCCGTGGCTCGCCCCGCTTGACAGTCGGCGCCCACCGGCGAAGCTGCCCGCAATGATCAGTGAGGCTGGCAATCGAAGGCTCACCGAGGTCGGCCCGGGCGCGCCCATGGGCGACTATCTGCGCCGCTACTGGCACCCAGTCGGCGCCGCCAGCCAGTTCAGCCAGCCCGGCGCCAAGGCCGTCCGCATCCTCGGGGAGGATCTGACGCTGTACCGCGACCTCTCCGGCGGCTTCGGTCTCGTGGACCGCCATTGTCCGCATCGCCGGGCGGACCTCTCCTACGGCTACGTCGAGGCGTGCGGTCTGCGCTGCAACTACCACGGCTGGCTGTTCGGCGCCGACGGCCGCTGCCTGGAGCAGCCCTACGACGACCTCGCCAACCCCCAGGCGCGGTTCCGCGACAAGGTCACGGTCAAGGCCTATCCGGTGAAGACGCTGGGCGGCCTGCTCTGGGCCTACATGGGCCCTGATCCTGCGCCCTGCCTGCCGGACTGGGAGCCGTTCAGCTGGAAGAACGGCTTCGTCCAGATCGTCTTCGCCGAGGTCCCCTGCAACTGGCTGCAGGCGCAGGAGAACTCGATCGACCCCGTCCACTTCGAGTGGATGCACTCCAACTGGAGCGTGCGGCTGGGCGGCCAGACGGGGCCCTACGCGCCGCGCCACCTGAAGGTCGAGTTCGAGGAGTTCGAGCACGGCCTGCTGTACAAGCGCATCCGCGAGGACACCGACGAGCAGAGCGACCTCTGGACGATCGGCCGCGTCGCCCTGTGGCCGACGGGCTTCTACCTCGGCGACCACTTCGAGTGGCGAACCCCCATCGACGACGAGAACATCCTCTCGGTCACCTGGTCTTTCTCGCGGGTGCCTAACGAGATGGAGCCCTACGAGCAGGGCGAGATCCCCTCCTGGACGGGGCCGGTGAAGGACGAGCAGGGCCGCTGGATCACCAGCCACGTGATGAACCAGGACTTCGTCGCCTGGGCCGGACAGGGCGCCATCGCCGACCGCAGCCAGGAGCACCTCGCCGCCTCCGACAAGGGCGTGCTGATGATGCGCCGCCGATTGCTGGCCGAGTTGGACGCGGTCGCGGCCGGCGCCGACCCCAAGGGGACCATCCGCGATCCGGCCAGGAACATCCGCGTGCCCCTGCCCGCCGCCAAGAAGGACTTCTACCTGAAGGGCCTGCCCCAGGCGCGGATGACACATCACCCGACCGTCGGCAGCCCCCTGCGCGACTATCCGTTCCAGGCCGGCCAGCCGGAGGAGGTCCGCCTCGCCTTCGACGCCGCCATGGGCTTCGACCGCGTCCCCGCCGAGGCCGCCGAGTAGCTCAGCCGGCCAGGGCGTAGACCAAGCAGGCGTTGCGGGTGAGGGTCTCCAGCGGCGGCTGCAGGCTGATCTGCAGGCTCTCGGCGCTCAGCCCCGGCGCGGGCGGCGGCGGTGGAGGCGGCGCCATCAAAGGTGCAGCCACGCCCACCCGCCGGGAGCCGGTGACCACCACCTCGTTCAGGCCCTCGTCTCCTTCCTCCCGCGGCCCGCCGGCGACCAGGACATCGGTCTGGCAGGCGCGGCCGGTGGGATCGATCAGCTTCACCGCGCCGAGCCGGGCGCCGGAGACTTCGGCCGCCTGCCGCGCGCGCGCGGCCGCGTCGGCCACCGCCAGGCGCGCCATCTCTGTGTTGGTCGCGTTGTCGGGCGTCAGGCTGAAGTAGACCGGCTGGGTCGAGGCGGGACCCGCGGCCACGACGGTGGCATAGACCCTTTCCAGCATGGCGACGTCGCGCACCTCGAGCACGAGCCGCACGCTGGTCTGGTAGCGCTCGATCTTGTCGGGCCGCGCATTGGTGCGCAGGTTCCCCTCGTTGTCCTTGTACTGCTCGTAGAGCGGTTGGGTGGAGAAGGTCGTCTCGACCCGCACCTTGTCCTGATCGAAGGCCTTGAGCGCGGCGATCACCGCCTTGACCTTGGCCGCGGCCTTGCCGGTCGCCTCCGGAGCCGTGTGCTCGACCGCCTGGAACTCGGCCGAGAAGCTCGCCCGATTGGCCGGGATCTCCGTGCGGATATTGCCGAGCGAGGCGATGATCGGCTCGCGCATCCACCACGGCGATTTGTCGTAGGGCGAGGGGTTGATCACCCCCACCGTCTGCCCGGCCGCCGGCGCCGCGGCGCCGGCG
>FTGK01000755.1_pt1 | contig 11240 bp, 10 predicted proteins | sample 1640691 | NCBI WGS metagenome assembly FTGK01 (sample SAMEA3914789, study PRJEB12502) | metagenome | biome: forest; material: soil | place: Canada | collected 2011-07-03 | depth 0.3 m | reverse complement strand
GAGCGGATCATCGTCGGCGAAGTCCGCGGACCCGAAGCCTTCGACCTGCTTCAGGCCATGAACACCGGCCACGACGGCTCGATGGGCACCCTGCACGCCAACAGTCCGCGCGAGGGCGTCAGCCGCCTGGAATCCATGATCACCATGGGCGGCTACGGCCTGCCCTCCAAGACCATCCGCGAGATGGTGGTCGGCTCCATCGATGTGATCATCCAGGCTGCGCGCCTTCGTGACGGATCGCGGCGCATCACCCACGTCACCGAGGTGGTCGGACTGGAGGGCGAAGTGATCGTCACCCAGGACCTGTTCGTCTACGAGATCAACGGCGAGGACGAGCACGGCCGGGTCACCGGGAAGTTCCGCTCCACCGGCATCTCCCGCCCGCGGTTCTGGGACCGCGCCCGCTACTATGGCCTCGAGCGCGAGCTGGCCGAAGCGCTCGACGCGTCGGAGTAGGCCATGTCCTCTGGCCTCCTCATGGTGCTGGCCGCGGTCCTGGGCTTCGTGGCCATCGGCGGTTTCGCTCTGGCCTTCGCCTCGCCCGGCAACGCCAACACCCTGAAGCGCGCCCGTCAGATCACCGACCGCACCCGGGCGTCGAACGTCCGCAGCCGCGCGGCCGCGCCCGATCCTGCCGCCCGCCGCAAGCAGATCCTCAAGACCCTGAAGGACGAGGACCGCCGCCAGCGCAAGGCGTCCCTGAGCCTTTCCGCCCGCCTGCAGCAGGCAGGTCTGCCGATCACGCCCCTGATCTTCTGGCTTCTCTCCGGCGCCGTCGGCGTGACGGTGATGCTGGCCGCCATGGTGTCCGGACAGAAGTCCTATATCGGCCTCATGCTCGGCATCGGCGCAGGTGTCGGCCTGCCGCGCTGGATCGTCTCCTTCCTCGCCAAGGCCCGGGCCAAGAAGTTCGTCGAGGCCTTCCCCGACGCCACCGACATCATCGTGCGCGGCATCAAGTCGGGGCTGCCGGTCCACGAATGCCTGCAGGTGATCGCCCGCGAGTCCCCCGAGCCCCTGGCCTCCGAATTCCGCCGGCTGGTGGACGGCGTCGCCCACGGCCTGACGCTGGAACAGGGGCTCGAGCGCATGTACGCGCGGATGCCGCTGTCGGAGTTGAGGTTCTTCACCATCGTGCTGGGCATCCAGCAGAAGACCGGCGGCAACCTGGCCGAGGCGCTGACCAACCTTTCCCAGGTGCTGCGGGCCCGCAAGCTGATGCGCGAGAAGGTCAAGGCCCTCTCAGGAGAGGCGGTGGCCTCGGCCGGCATCATTGGATCCCTGCCTCCGGGCGTCGTGGTGCTGATCTCGATCACCACCCCCAGCTACCTGGCTGTCTTGTTCCACACCGTGAAGGGCGAGCTGATCCTGGGCGGGGCGGTGCTCTGGATGTGCATCGGCATCTTCATCATGAAGAAGATGGTGAGCTTCAAGATATGACGGCCGAAGAGCTCGTAGACCCCGCCAACTTGGTCGCCGCCTTCGCCGCGATCCTGGCCTTCGCCGCCATCGTCACCGTGGCCGCGCCGATGATGCAGCGCACAGGCCTGGACGTGCGCCTGAAGTCGGTCGCCAGCCGCCGCGAGGAGCTGCGCCGCCGGTCACGCGAGGCGCTGGCCAACCAGTCGAAGAAGCAGGAAGTCCTGCTCAGGCACCGCGACGAGAGCCTCTACAAAAAGGTCGTCGAGCGGCTGCAGCTGTCGCGCCTGCTCGAGGACCCCAAGGTCCTCGACAAGATGGGCCAGGCGGGCTTCCGAGGCCCGCGGCCGGTCAGCGCCTATTACTTCTTCCGCTTCGCCCTGCCGTTCGTCTTTGGCGCCGCGGTGATCGTCTATCTGTCGGTCATGCACTTCGACCTGCCGCTGATGGCCAGGATCACCTTCGTGGTCGCCGGCTTCGTGGCCGGCTACTACGCGCCCAACATCTACCTGACCAACATCGCCAACCGCCGCCGGGGAAACATCGTCGCGGCCTTCCCCGATTCCCTGGACCTGCTGCTGATCTGCGTCGAGGCCGGCATGTCCATCGAGGCGGCGCTGCAGAAGGTCGGTCAGGAGGTGGGCGGCGCCTCCATCGAGCTGGCGGAGGAGCTGTCGCTGCTGGTGGCCGAACTCTCCTACTTGCCCGAGCGGCGGATGGCATACGAAGGGCTGGCGCGCCGGGTGAACAGCTCCGGGGTCAAGTCGGTGGCCACCGCCATGATCCAGGCCGAGCGCTACGGCACGCCCCTGGGCTCGGCGCTCAGGGTGATGGCCAAGGAGAACCGCGACCTCAGGCTCGCTGCAGCCGAGAAGAAGGCTGCCAAGCTGCCGGCGCAGCTCACCGTGCCCCTGATCCTCTTCCTTTTGCCGGTGCTGTTCGTGGTGATCATGGCGCCGGCTCTGCTTCGCAGCTCGGCGCTCTGGCACTAGGGGGGAAGGTCAGGCTGCGGTTCTGACGTGCACGACCGCCGTCTTGTCGGCGTAGAGGCGCTTCCACCCGGGCAGGGCGTCAAGGTCCTTCACCACCGGATCGTCCGCCGCGAAGATGGTCCATTGCACCCCGTGGCTTGAAAGCGCCGACCTGAGCCGCGCGGCGTCGCGCTTCTTGATTCGCATGTAGTCGCGGACGAAATCGTCCCCGTACATGTCGGCGCGGCCGTCGATGTAGGGTCGCACCTGGTTGAAGATCAGATATCCCCCCATCCCGTACTCGTTGAGCACCGGCTTCAGGCGCAGGGCCGCTGGCACGTGGGCCAGGGCGCTGACCGGGGCGGTCATCACTTCGACCAGCCGGGCGGGCATGGCGGCTCGCGCGGCCGCAACTCCTGAGAAGGCGACAAGGATCGCCGCCAGGGCGCCCACGCCTGCCCGTCGCGGCATTCTCGCCAGGGGGATCAGGGGGTCCGATCCCTGGATGGCCCTGGCGAGCGGCTCCGCCAGCAACAGGGCGCCGACGACGGCGAGCACCATCTGGTGGCGCGTCTGGTGCAGGGTCAGGTGCACCAGGCCCAGCAGGACGATCAGCCGGACCAGCGGGATCCTGACGCCGCGGTACAGACAGGCGAACAGGGCGGCCAGCAGGCTGAGCTCCAGCGGCTGCAGGCGGCTGAAGTCGGAGGGCTTCCACTCGTCGATATCCGGAAGCGAGCTCATGGTGATCAGCTTCACCGGATAGATCAGCCCGTTCAGCCCGTGCGGCGTGACCAGGCAGGCCAGCAGGGCGAGAACGCCGAAGAGGCCCCAGCCCCGGACCACCTGGAGCCGGGCGGCGGCGCCCCTGGCCTCCACCAGCGCCTCGAGCGCGAAGGGACCGATCAGGGCAAGGCCGATCAGGAAGCTGCCGTGCAGATTGGTCCAGAGCGCCATCACCGGCACGAGCCACAGCGGCGGGGCCCGATCGGCCTCGCGCGCCTGCATCAGCTGAACCGTCCAAAGCGCCAGGATGGGCAAGGTGAGCAGGTGCGGCCGGGCCAGCCAGCTTTGGGTGGTGCAGGCGAGCACCAGGAAGAGGGCGGCGGCCGAAGTGAACACCGGCAGCTTGCGCAGCAGGGCCGACGCCAGGATCCAGGTGAGGGCGCCGATGCAGAGCCCGAACATCAGGTCGAGCAGCGGGAAGCCGCCGACGCCATATACGGCCGCCATCAGGACTTCCGACAGCCACTCGAGGTCAACCCAGGCGCGGCCGTAGGCGGTGAAGGAGAAGGGGTCGACACGGACCACCTGATGGTGGGCCAGCATCCATTCGCCGGTGCGGATGTGCCAGAAGGTGTCGCCATCCCAGAGCAGCTGCGGAGCGAAGGCGGCCGCGGCGAAGGCGACGACCGCGGCGGCGAGGGCCATCAGCTGGGCGGTGGTGAGCGTCGGCAGGCGCCGGTCGGCGCGGGAAGCGCTCAAGCGTTCGGCGCCCATCGTGGCGGCTTCGGCTGAGGACATGTGGAAAGTCTCTCCGGGCCGTTCCGGCGGCCTCGCTCTTCCTAGACCGCGCCCGCTTGACGGACGGTTAGCAGGGGCGTCAGGGCGCGGTCCTGACGTGCACCACCGCTGAGCCGTCGGCGTAGAGCCGCTTCCAGCCGGGGAGGGAGTCCATCTCGGCGACGGCCGGATTCTCAGGGGCCAGGATGGTCCAGCGAACCCCGTAGCGGGAGAGCAGAGCCGTCAAGGCGGCCCGGTCGCGCTTGGCGATCTTCATGAACCGCTGGACGAAGTCGTCGCCGTACATGTCGGCTCGCCCGTCGATGAACGGCCGGACCTGGTTGAAGATCAGAAAGCCCCCCATCCCGTAGTCGTTGAGCACCGGCTGGCCCCGAAGCCCTTGCGGCACGTGGCCCAGGGCGCTGATGGGCGTCGTCGGGCTGTCGGTGAGCATGGCCGGGACCGACAGGCGCGCCGCTGCGACGCCGGCGAAGGCGACGACCAGACTGCTGAGGGCCAGGATGCGCACCTTGGACGACATCTCGGGCAGGCGCGACGCCTTGCCCGATTCCCACAGCACACGTCCGATGGGCTCCGCCAGGAGCAGGCTTCCCACCACCGCCAGCACCATCACGTGGCGGGTCTCGTGCAGGGCCAGGTGCACGAGGCCGAGCAGGACGATGAGGCGGACGAGCGGAACCCTCACGCCCCTGGACAGCAGCACGAAGAGGGCGGCGAGCACCGTCACCTCGAACGGCCCAAGGGTGGCGAAGTTGGAGCTCTGCCACTCGATGATGTCGGGCAGGCTCTTCATGGTCGCGAGCTTGACCGTATAGATCGGACCCCAGATCCCGTGGGGGGTGGCCAGGGCGGCGAGTAGGGCGAGGAGGCAGAAGAGACCCCAATCGCGCACCACCTCGGACCGCCGGCCGGCGGGCGCCTCCAGCAGCGCTTCCGCGGCGAAGGGGGCCAGCAAGGCCAGACCCAGAACGAAGCTGCCGTGCAAGTTGGCCCAGACGATCATCAGGGGCAGGAGCCAGAGCGGGGGTGCGCGCTCCTCCTCACGCGCCCGGAGCATCTGCACCGTCCAGAGCGCCAGGATCGGCAGGGCCAGCATGTGCGGACGCGCCAGCCAGCTCGGACTGGTGCAGGCCAGGGCCAGGACCACCGCGACGGCGCAGCTGAAGGGCGGCATCCGTCGCCCGATCTCGTCGGCGAGGATGAAGGCGAGGGCGGCCACGGCGGCCGCGAACAACAGCTGCAGGGCCGAGAATCCACCGGCGGCATAGACAGGCGCCATGACCACCTCCGAGAGCCACTCGAGATTGGTCCAGGGGCGGCCGAGCGCCGTGAACGAGAACGGATCGGCGGAGACGATCTGGTGATGGTCCAGCATCCACTGGCCTGTCGCCAGGTGCCAGAGCGTGTCGCCGTCCCACAGCAGCTGGCGCGCGACCGCTGCTGCGAAGAAGGCCAGGAAAGCCAGGGCAAGCGCCATCAGCTGGGCGCTGGAGGGCGCCCAGAGGCGCGCGTCAGCCGAGCGGCCTGAAGGTGCGCCGGAGAGAGGGGCGGCGGCTGAGGACATCGACGTCCGGTCTAGCTCGCGCCGCTTTCGGGAGGGTTAGCGTTGCGCCGCCGCCGCCAGCTTGCCGGCGTCGGCCAAGGGGCGCGGGCCGGAGCTCGCAGCCCGCAGATAGGCCATGTTGGCGTCGGCTGCCTCGGGCGGTAGGTCGATCCGCTCGAGCCGCTCGGCCTCCTGCAGCTTGCCCTGGAGGCCAAGGATCAGCGCCAGGTTCTGACGAACCTGCAGGCTTGCCCCCGGCTGGGCGGCGGCCTGCCGCAGCAGGCGTTCGGCCTCCGAACCCTGGCCGCGCGCGGCATAGTGCATGGCGAGATTGGAGAGGACCGCGGGGTTGTCGGGCGACATCTTCAGCGCCTGGCGCCAGGCCGCCTCGGCCTCGTCGTTGCGGGAGACCTGCTCGTAGGCGACTCCGAGAAGGGAGACATAGCGCCAGTCCCGGGGCTCCATGTTCCTCAGCTTCTCGAGCGCAGGGATGGCGTAGAACCCCGAGCCGCCGGCCAGATGCGCCCGGGCAGACTCCAGCAGGGCGTCGCGGTTCTCGGGATCGACGACCAGCACCTGCTCGGCGGCGCTCGCCGCCTCGTCGTTGCGGCCCAGGGCGCGCAGCGAGCCCGCGAGGCGGACGCCGGCCAGGGTGTCCTTGGGATCGATCTCGACCTCGTGCGCCCAGAAGGCGGCGCGGGCCAGGGGCTCCAGTCGCTCGGCGATGGCGCGCTCTTCAGCGGTCGCCTTGCGCGGTGGAGCGGGCGCGGCCGCCGGAGGCGCAACCGCGGAACTCGCCGGCGTGGCTGCGACGGTCGCGGGGGGCTTCGGGCTGGCCGCAGGCGCGCCTGTGGCGGCGAGGGTGAGCGCCGGCAGGACGGCGAAGGCAAGGCTCAGCGGCAGGAGAAGCTTGCGGCGGAGCGGACGAGGACGCATGCAGTGCGCTCCCTGGCGGCGAACACGACCATCCTCCGCTCCCCGCCTCAACGAAGCGTTAAGCATAACGAGGCCGCCTCCAGGCATGACCGAGGTCCTGATCACGCCCACTGAGGCGTCCGATGCGACGCCCCTCCACGCCCTGCGCCGCCAGGACCTGGAGGGCTTCCTGGCGCGGCGTCGCGCGGGAGTCCGGGCTCAGGCGGAGGCGGCGGCCTTCAAGGCCTCGGCCGGCCAGACCTGCGCCATCGTCCGCGCCGATGGCCGGGTCGAGATCGCGCTCCTCGGCCTGGGCGGCGACGAGACGCCGAGCCCCATGGCGGTCAGGGCCGCTGCCGCCAAGCTTCCGGCAGGGGACTATCGCCTCGCCTCCGCTCCGCGTGCCCTGCCCGCGGTGCACGCCGCCGTCGCCTGGGCGCTCGGCGCCTATGTTTACGACCGCTACAAGCCCAAGGCCGACCGCAAGCCGCGACGTCTGGTGGTGCCCGACCCAGGGGTGCTGGAGCAGGCGCGCCGGATCGGCCACGCCTGCGCTCTCGCCCGCGACATGGTCAACACACCGGCCAACGACATGGGGCCGCTGCAGATCGAGACGATCGCCCGGGAGATGGCCGAACGCTACGGCGCGCGCCTCGACGTCGTGGCAGGCGAGGCGCTGCGCGAGGCGGGCTATCCGGCGGTCTACGCCGTCGGACGCTCGGCCGAGGCCGCCCGCGCGCCGCGTATGATCGAGCTGACCTGGGGCTCGGAGGGACCGCTGGTCGCCATCGTCGGCAAGGGCGTCGTGTTCGACACGGGCGGTCTGGACCTCAAGCCCTCCGCCTCCATGCGGCTGATGAAGAAGGATATGGGCGGCGCGGCGCACGCCTTGGCCCTAGGGCGGATGGTGATGGACGCGGGCCTGAAGCTCAGGCTGGTGGTGCTGGTCCCGGCTGTCGAGAACGCCGTGTCAGCCGAGGCCATGCGGCCGGGCGACGTGATCTCCACCCGCAAGGGCCTGACCATCGAGATCGGCAACACGGACGCCGAGGGCCGGCTGATCCTCGCCGACGCCCTGGCCCGGGCCGCCGAGCTGGAGCCGGAGCTGACCATCGACATGGCCACCCTCACCGGCGCCGCGCGGGTGGCTTTGGGGCCGCAGGTGATCCCTTTCTTCACGGACGACGAGGCCCTGGCCCGGGAGATCGTCGCCGCCTCGGCGCGGGCCGCCGATCCCTTGTGGCGGCTGCCGCTTTGGGAGGGCTACATGGATGCGGTGGAGGGGGAGATCGCCGACCTGCGTAACGACCCGGAGGCCTGGGCCCAGGCGGGTTCGATCACCGCCGCCCTGTTCCTGAGGAAGTTCGCGCCGGCGCATGGCTGGATCCACCTGGATATCTTCGCGTGGAACCCCAAGAGCCGATCCGGCTCGCCTGTGGGCGCCGAAGCCCAGGCCATCCGCGGCCTCTTCGACCTTCTGCAGAGGCGCTACGGATGAGCGACGCCCGCACCCTGCTGGCCCGACCCGATCTCGCCGACGAGCGGCTGGAAGGACGGGTGCGCGCCGGTCGCTTCGCCACGGTGCAGGCGATGCGCTGCGTCCTCGCTACGGCCGGGATCTTCCGCACGCCTGACGACGCGGCCGAACGGCAGGACGAGCTCCTGTTCGGCGAAGGCTTCGACGTTCTCGAGCTCAAGGCCGGCTGGGCCTGGGGCCAGGCGCGCCGGGACGGCTATGTCGGCTTCGTCCTCGCGAGCGCCCTTCGCCCTGCAGGGGAGGCGCCGACGCACCGGATCACAGCGCTGCGGACCTGCGGCTTCACGCGGGCGGACCTGAAGTCGAAGGTCGTCTCGATGATCTCGATGAACAGCCTGGTCCAGGCCGGGACGCGGCAGGATGGCTACGTCGACTGCGGAGAGGCCGGCTGGATCTACGAGCCGCACCTGTCGCCCATCGGCGTCTTCGAATTCGATCCCGTCGCCGTCGCGGAGCGCTACCTCGGCGCCCCCTATCTCTGGGGCGGGCGCTCGAGCCTGGGGCTGGACTGTTCTGGACTGGTGCAGGCTTCGCTGCAGGCGGTGGGCCGCGCCTGCCCCCGCGATACCGACCAGCAGCTCGCCGCCTTCGCGCCGGCCGGCGGGCGGGAGGACCTGCGCCGAGGCGATCTCGTGGTCTGGAAGGGGCACATCGGCATGATGCTCGACGGCCAGCGGCTGCTGCATGCCAACGCCTTCCACATGGGCGTGGCGATTGAGCCCGTCGACGAGGCGATCACTCGGATCAAGACCAGGATCGGCGCCCAGCCGGTGGGCTTCCGGCGGCTCTGAAGCCCTTCCCGCGAGGGTAGGGGTCAGCTCACTTCGGACGGGTGCTGCTCTGGGTCTGGCCGCGGGCCGGGTTGGCGACCGACGGCGCAGCGGCGGCTCCGCTGGAGGGCGCCTGGGTCGCCGAATCGGCGTTGGAGCCGGCCTTGGTTCCGGCCACCGTGGCGGGGCCGTTGGCGGGCGCGCCGGCGACGGCGGCAGGCGCCGAGCTCGGGCCCACCGAGGCGGCGGCTTTCTTCGGGTTGGGCGCGGGCACGGGGGCCGGCGAGTCGCTCTGCTGCCGAAGCCAGGCGATCAGATTGATGCGGTCCTCAGGGCCCTTGATGCCGGCGAAGGTCATCTTGGTGCCGGAGATGTAGCCCTGCGGGTTCTTCAGGAACATGTACAGGTGGTCGTAGTCCCAGGCCGGGGTCTTGGAGCCGAAGTCCACCATGGCGCTCGAATAGGCGAAGCCGGGCTTGGAGCCGGGCTTGCGGCCGATCACGCCCCAGTTGTTCGGGCCCGTCATGTCCATGCCGCCCTTGGTGAAGGTGTGGCAGGACTGGCACTTGGAGGACTGTTGCTGGCCGGCCGTCACATTGGCCGTGGGCAGAACCGTGCCCCAGTCGGGCGGGTTGTCGGCCTGCTCGGCGCCGCCGCCGGTCTCCTCGGCCACAGCGATGGCGTAACCGGCCTTTGGCGCGGGCTTGGGGCCGTAGATGATGTCGGTCAGGTTCTGCAGCCCGGTGATGACCAGGGCGGTCGCCAGCAGCGCGCCAGCGATCTTGATGAAGCCCAGCTCGTCTTTCATGCGCTCAGGCCAGCCCCTCTGAAGCCCTCGATCGAAGGCGGCCGCGGAATCGTGCGGGCCGCCGGGGTTTTGCGGGTGCGTCTCTGGCATGGCCTCCGCGCCAGCGCAACCCGGCGACGCGCGTGCGGTCAGGCTTCGGCCCAGGCCTTCATCAGCTGGTGGGCGATCGCGAACGCCGGGGGCACGCCGACGCCCTCGATATCCCCCCATCCGCCGGCGCTTCCGCTAAGAATTGCGCGCAGCTGATCGCGATGGAACCACCGCACTTCCTCGAGCTCGGTCTGGTCGGGCCGGGCGTCCTGCCCTGAGACCTCGGCGATCAGGCCGATCATGAGATTGGTCGGGAAGGGCCAGGGCTGGCTCGAGTGATAGCGGACGGAGACCACCTCCAGACCCGCCTCCTCCCTGACCTCTCGCGCGCAGGCCGCCTCTATCGACTCCCCCGGCTCCATGAAGCCGGCCAGTGTCGAGTAGCGGCCCTTCGGCCAAGCCGCCTGACGCCCGAGCAGGCACTGATCGCCGAAGGTCGGCAGCATGATGGTCACCGGATCTGTGCGGGGGAAATGCTCGGCCTTGCAGCTGGGGCAGATCCTCTTCCAGCCTGCCTCCGCCTGCTCCGACGGGCGCCCGCAGATGGAGCAGAAGCGGTGCCGGCGATGCCATTCGAACACCGCCCTGGCGGTGGCGGCGATGCCCGCGTCCTCCGCGGAGAGTCGCCTGCCCGCCAGGCGCAGGTCGCTGAACTGCCCCCGGCCCCTCAGCGGCCCCTCCGCCGGATCGGCGTCGCCGGTGAGCTCAACGGCCCAGACGCTGGCCTGCTGGTCCAGCCCCAGGAACACCGCCCGATCGGGATCGCAGAGTTCGAAGCCCAGCCCTGCGTCCAGCCCGGCGAGGGTAAGGCCGCCGTCGTGCTCCACGGTCAGCGGCTGCCCGTTCCAGAAGGCGAGCACCCGGCAGTCGTCTGCCGCTCTGAGCTCCGCCAGTCGGTCGGGCTCGGTGCGGAGCTCGCTCCTGCGGTCGAGGGGATTGCCAGCGTAGGTATTGACGAAGAAGCGGAGGGCCATGGCGTCTCTTTAGCCGCCGAGGCGTTGCAGGCGAAGCACGCATGCGTCATGCCGCCGCCGCATTTGCGGCGCTTCCAGAGCTTGACCGGAACCACCAGGGGAAGTCCATGACCCGCATCGTGACCGTCGCCCTGGGCATGGCGCTGATCGCCACCGCGGCCTTCGCGGCCGACACAGGGGGGGACCACAAGGCCCTGACGGACCGCTTCGCTCCCTTCGACCAACAGGCGGCCGGCGATGGCTGGGAGTCCATAGCTCCGGAGCCCGTCTATGCCTCCGTGGCGGTCGACAAGCCCGAAGGCTCGCCCATGATGCTGCAGGCCGGCGCCTACAAGGTCGTCGTGCTGTGCGACTGCGGCATGATGGAAGTGACGCTCCTCAGGCCCGACAGCACCACCGTCGCGCCCGAGCGGGCCGACGACCACGGCGCGATGTACAGCCTCGATGTCCCCACGTCCGGGACCTACCTGACCGGCATCGACATGGACGACTGCTCCCGCGCCAAGTGCGATGTCGGGGTGAAGGTCTACCGCAAGAAGGCGGGATGACGCCGGCGCGGCCTTGCTCTCGGCGCTCCGGCCGCTGATATTGGGGGCGGAGGCTGGCGGCGGGCGGAGCCCTCGCCAACCCGGTCAGGTCCGGAAGGAAGCAGCCGTAACGAGTTTCGCTTCGGGTCGTCGTCCAGTCTC
>FTGK01000579.1_pt1 | contig 11282 bp, 8 predicted proteins | sample 1640691 | NCBI WGS metagenome assembly FTGK01 (sample SAMEA3914789, study PRJEB12502) | metagenome | biome: forest; material: soil | place: Canada | collected 2011-07-03 | depth 0.3 m | reverse complement strand
GGATGCCCCCGTGCCGCGACAGGTCGCGGTACATGTCGGCGGCGCCCTCGAAGGCGAACATGGCGGCCAGGTGCGGCGGCTGCTGGGCCGCCACGAGCCACTGGTTGATTGCGTAGTAGGAGATCCCCAACAGGCCCACCTTGCCGGTGCTCCACGGCTGGCGACCCGCCCACTCGATGCACTCGTAGTGGTCGCGCACTTCGCGCGGGCCGAGCAGGTCGAGCACGCCCGCCGAGCGGCCGGCGCCACGGCTGTCGACCCTGACGCAGGCGTAGCCGTAGCCGGTCCAGCGCTCGGGATCGGGGAGCTCCCAGACCTGATGGCGATTGCTCGACCCCGCCGCCGTCTCCGGGTTGGCGCGCGTCATCGCCTCCCAGATCGGCTTGAAATACGCGTCCTGGAAGCTGAGCCCCTTGCCGTAGGGGCCGTGGGTGAGCAGCACCGGATAGCGGCCCTCGGCCAGCGGCAAGTAGACGTCGGCCCTCAGGATCGCGCCGTCATCCATTTCGACGGGGACATCGAATTCGACGCGCATGCCGTCTCGGATCATCGCCTGCTCCGGAGCGCGGGCCCTCAGCTCTCGACCGTCTGGAGCCCGAGCAGCCTGGCCGCGGTGCCGCCGAGGATCTTCTCCCGATCCTGGTCGGACAGCTGGGCGTGGAAGCCGACCGGATCTGGCTCGGACATGTCGAAGGGATAGTCGGTGCCCATCATCAGATGGTCTGCGCCGTAGGTCTCGACCAGGTATCTCAGCTCCCGCCGGTCGAACACCAGGGTGTCGAAGTAGAGCTGGCGCAGATAGGTCGACGGCTCGCGGTTGATGTGCTGGCGGCAATCCTCGCGGGCGCGGAAGGCGTGGTCCATGCGGCCGATATAGCCCGGCAGGTAGCCGCCCCCATGGGCGACGCAGAGCTTCAGGCCCGGATGCGCGTTGAGAACCCCGCCAAAGATCAAGTGGCCGACGGCGATGGTCGATTCCAGCGGGTTGCCGATCAGGTTGTTGAAATAGTGCTCCGACAGGCGCTGGCCGTGGGTGAAGCCGAGCGGGTGCATGAAGACGAGCACCCCCAGCTCCTCGGCGGCGGCGAAGAAGGGGCGGAACTCGGGGTCCGCCAGCTCGCGCCCGTCGACGTTGGAGGAGATCTCCACGCCCCTGAGCCCGAGCTCCTTGTTCAGACGCTTCAACTCCTGCACCGCAAGCTCCGGCGCCTGCAGCGGGACCGTCCCCATGCCGACGAGCCGGTCCGGATGCCTGGCGACGGCCTCGGCCATGCCGTCGTTGACCATCCTCGCGGCGGCGAGGCCCAGATCGGGCTCGGCCCAGTAGTAGTACTGGCCGGGCGAGGGGGAGATCGCCTGGATATCGACGCCGCTCGCGTCCATGTCGGCGATGTGCTCGTCGATGGAGGCGAGCTTCTTGCCGATCTGGGCGAACTGCCGCCGGTTCACCTCGTCCGACGCCGGTGAGGAGAAACTGTTGATGGAAATGGCCTGCGGGTTCTGGTGGGGCCGCATCATGGCGTCCGCCGACGGGATGGCCAGGTGACAGTGGATGTCGATGACCTTGCGGCGGCCGTTGCGCTTCGCCATCCGGCCCGCGGAGTGGGAGCCGGAGCCGGAGCCGGAGCCGTGGCCGCCGCAGCTGTAGACGCCGCCCTCGCTCATCCCGCCGTCTCCGCCGCCATGACCCGCCCGTCGCAGGGCCCGAAGCCGATCGGGACAAAGCCCTGGCGCTCGGCCCGGCCGCGGATCCGCACCTCGTCCCCATCCTCCAGCCAAAGCCGGCTCTCGCCGCCCGGCAGGGGAAGAGCGCGGGTCCCACGTTCGTTGGCTTCCATCAGGCAGGCCTTGGCCTCGTCCTCGGGGCCGGAGACCGTGCCACTGGCGAAGAGATCGCCCGGACGCATGTCGCAGCCCCCCGAGGCGTGGTGGGCGAGCATCTGGGCCAGCGTCCAATAGATGTAGCGGAAGTTGGTGGCGACGATCCGCTGCGGCTCGTCACCGCGCCACCGCATCGCCTCGGTGGACAGGAAGGCTTCCATCCGAACCTCGAGCCCACCCTCCTGGCGGTCGGCCTCGTCGAAGAGATAGCCGGGGATCGGCGGATCGCCTTCAGGGCGCGCGAAGGCGGCCGTCCGAAAGGGCGCCATGGCCTCGCGAGTGACCACCCATGGCGAGATGGTTGTCAGGAAGCTCTTCCCGAGGAAGGGGCCCAGCGCCATCTCGAACATCTGGATGGCGCGCGCGGACCAGTCGTTGAGCAGGCAGTAGCCGAAGATGTGGTCCTCGGCCTCGCCGATCGGGATGGCTTGGCCGAGGGGGTTGCCCCGTCCGACGAAGGCGGCGAACTCCAGCTCGAAGTCCAACTGAGGCTCCGGCCCGAAAACCGGCGGCCCGTCCTTGGCGGCGACCTGGCCGAGCGGCCGGACCACGTCCGCGCCGGAGACCCGCAGCGAACTCGATCGGCCGTGGTAGCCCACCGGCAGCTGCAGGAAGACCGGCCGCACGGCGCCCCCGCCCATGCGCATCATGTGGTGGGTCGAGCAGGAGAAGTCGGTGTAGTCGCCGATCGCCGCCGGCAGCTCCATGGGCACGTCCGCCGCTGGGACCAGAAGCTCCTCGGCCCGGGACCTGAGGTCCTGCGGCCCATCCGTCCTCAGGAGGTCCGAAAGTCTGGCGCGGAGCGCCGAGATGGTCGCCGGATCCAGGGACATGAGGGGGTTGAGTTTGGGACCCGCCGCCGCCTCCGCCGCGGTCTCCGGTACGCCTGTGAACAGACCTGCCTGGGCGCAGCCGGCCAGGTCCACGATGTGGTCGCCGATGGCGACGCCGCCCCGAGGCGCGCCTCCAGGACGCCGGAAGACCCCGAACGGCAGGTTCTGGATCGGGAAGTCCGTATCGGGACTATTCGCCGCCTCCACCCAGCTGCGGCGATTGGGATCGTGGGTCTGGTTCAGCTCAGCCATGCGCGTGGCCATGCTCCCCGTCGGCGTGCCTGTGCTTGCGGTACCGGCCCATGGCGCCGAAGAGTTCCCTGCCGGCCTCGGGCGGGAAGCTGGCCCCGAACTCCCGATAGAGGGCGAAGACGTTGGCGACGATGCGCTCCTCGTCCGTCCAGCCCTTGAAGGCGTCCAGCGCGATGTCGCGGCCGGCCTCTTCCCAGCCCATGCCGGCGTCGTAGCGGGCGCGGGCCTCGGCGCGGATGTATTCGAGGTAGGTCCTGAAGTTCCGGACAGCGGACTTGTCGGTGATCGGTCCGTGCCCCGGGACCACGGTCTCGATGTCCAGGCCCAGCATGTAGTCGCAGGCGTCGATCCAGTTCTGAACCGGGCCAGACCAGACGATCGGATGGCCCTCGTTGAACAGCAAGTCGCCGGTGAAGACGACCCTGTCCTCGGGCACATAGACGATGGTGTCGGCCTCGGTATGGGCGGGGCCGAGGTCGACCAGATGCACGGTCTTGTCGCCGACCCGGACGTCCATCTCCCCGACGAAGGTCCGGGTGGGAGGGGTCACGGTCACCCCCGTGAAATCGAACTTGCGCCCCATGGTCTCGAACATGAACTCGGCGCCTTCGCCCATGGCCTGCCAGTTCCGGGTCATGTCGACGAAGTTCTGCGGGTTCATCGCCGCAATGGCCTCTGCGGTGGCCTTGGCCGAGATGATCTCCGCGTCGGCCACCACCTGATTGCCCAGCACGTGGTCAGGATTGGAGTGGGTGTTGACCAGGCGCCCGATCCGTTCCGCTGCCGGGATCGATTTGCGCATGGTTTCAATCATGTCGGCGGTGATCTTCACCCCCATGAGGGTGTCGACCAGGAGGCTCTCGCCGCGGCTCTCGATCAGCCCGGCGTTGCTCCAGCCCCAGGTGCCGTCTGGCTGAAGCCAGGCCCAGCCGCCGCTTCCGAGGTCATGCAGGCCGTGAGTGAAGGGCCGATTGGCCATGAGCGGCTATCTCCCGGGCGGCGGCAGGCCGAGGGCCTGGCGGCCGAAGGCCTGGAACAGGGTCTCGGAGTTCAGGGCGACGTGGTTGGAGATGGCGTGCACGTCCCGCCAGTGACGGCCCAGGGCGCTGCCTTCGTTCAAGCCACGCGCGCCGGCGACGGCGAACAGGCGATCGACGGCCTGGACCATCAGCTTGGCGCAGAAGCCGAAGTCGCGGCCGACCCGAGCGGCCACCGCCGGCGTTGCCAGCTCGCCCGACTGCACCCCGCGACTGATGCGGTCCAGGATGGCGTAGGCCGCGTCGATCTCGGCGGCCGCCTCTCCGATGCGGACCTGGAGCAAGGGGCTCTCCGCCACCTTGGAGCCGGTCATGCCCCCCACCCGGTCGCGGCTGAACTCGACGAAGGTCTCCAGAGCGCCCCGCGCCACGCCCATCATCGGGCTGAGCAGGCCGAACTGGAACTGCGAGCTCAGCGGCGCCTGGTGGAGCGGCCCGTCCAGGAACTGCGAGCCTGGCGCGTGTCCGCCGTAGGCCGCGCCGAGATCGAGGCTGAACTCCTCTGGGACGGAGGCCCCATCGACCACGATGTTGTTGCTGCCCGAGCCCTTCAGTCCCACGCTGTTCCAGGTGTCGCGGATCGCGAACTGGCCGCGCTGGAGCAGGAACCAGCGCATGCCGGGCTTGGGGCCGACCACGGGGGCCCCGACGATGGCCCAGCTGCAATGATCCCCCCCCGAGCCAAACGACCAGTCGCCTGAGAGCCTGTAGCCGCCGGGCTCCGGCTCGGCCTTCCCGAAGGCGCCGAAGGAGGTGACGATGCGGGGATCGGCGTCGCGTCCGTAAACCGCCGCCTGGGCGGCCTCGGGGAAATAACCCAGCACCCATTGGTGCTGCATCAGGAAGCAGAAACACCAGGCGAGGGATCCGGAGACCTTGCCGACTTCGGCGACGCAGTCGAGCAGAGTCATCCAATCCATCTCGAGCCCGCCGAAGCGCCCCGGCCGGACCAGACGCAGAAGGCCCGAGGCTTCCATCGCCTCGACCGCGCCCTTCGGCAGCCTGCGCCCAGCCTCCGCCTCGTCCACATAGCGGCGAAGCGAGGCGGCCAGCGCACGGGCGCGCTCCAGCGCCTCTTCGCGGGTCATGGCGCCCGCGTCCTGCCGCGCTACCGCGGTGACTGTCATCGCTGGGCGCCCCCCTCGGACCCTCGTTATTCGCATCTAGCGAGTGATCACAGTTGCTGTCGCCCTGGAAATCCGTTGTTCGGATTGGTCGTATCGCTTGACCCGATGCGGCGGCTGGACCGGGCCGCTCCGGCGCCGCCATAGTCGCCGCCGGACAGCAGGGGAGGAGCGGATGGGCGCCAAGGTCAGGCGGATCGTCACCGGGCACGACGAACAGGGCAGGGCGGTGTTCGCCGCCGACGAGCTGATCGAGGAGCAGCCGCTGGGGGCTGTGGTCTGGTCGACCTCGGTTCTCCCGGCGGACAACTCAGGCCCGGCCGAGAGCGGCGCCGCCCCCGCGGGGATCGCGTCGAGCGGATCGGTGGTCCGGGTGATGACCATAGAGCCCGGCCATCGCTCGCCCATGCACCGAACCCAGAGCCTCGACTTCGGCGTGGTGCTTGAGGGGGAGATCAGGCTCGAGCTCGACGACGGCGCCGCCAAGACGGTGCGCGCCGGAGAGATGGTCGTGCAGAGGGGCACGATGCATGCCTGGGAGAATGTGACCGACAAGCCTTGCCGGATCGCCTTCATCCTCGTCGCGGCGGAGCCCCTGGTGGTGGATGGGCGGAGGCTGGAGCCGACGCACGCCTGAGCTCCCGGCCCCGCTGGAGCCTCGTCGGAATGAATCCGACGAACATATATCTGGTATTCCGAATTGCAATTTCCCCCATTTCTTCGCAGCGCCTAGCAATCCTGCATGGGAACTCGCGTGAGCACTGACTCCGCGAGCACAGAATCGCGCGGCTCCGTGTCAGCGCGGAGGGGGGAAGTATTGTGCGCGCAAAATACCTCGGATTCACTTCGTTCGCAGCGCTTCTGATCGGCGGCGCCGCGGCGCCTCAGTCCGCATCCGCGCAGGAGCCCGGGCCTGCGGCCCAGTCGGCGCCCCCGGCGTTGGCCGAGGTCGTGGTGACGGCCGAGCGCCGCGAGCAGAGCCTGCAGCGCACCGCGGTGGCGGTGACGGCGGTGAGCGGCCAGCAGCTCGTTCAGCGCGACATCGTCAACATGGACCAGCTGACCCAGGTCGCGCCGGCCCTGCAAGCTCAGCAGGGGGACCGGTCCCTACACCAGCGTCATCGTCCGCGGCATCACCACGGCGGTGGTCAACGTCTTCGGAGACCCGTCGGTGGCGGTGAACCTCGATGGCGTCTACCTGGCCCGTCCGACCTCCCTGCACGGCCTGTTCTACGACCTCGACCGGGTGGAGGTGCTGAAGGGGCCGCAGGGGACCCTCTATGGCCGCAACGCCACCGGCGGAGCGGTGAACCTGATCAGCCGGCAGCCGACCTACAGCTTGGGGGGCGATCTCACCGTCGAGTACGGCAACTTCAACCAGTTCGTCGTCTCCGGGGACCTGAACGCGCCCCTTGGCAAGACGCTGGCGGCGCGCATCGCCTTCCAGAGCGTCGGGCACGACGGCTACTTCTCCGATGGGACGGGCGACGAGGACCAGCAGGCAGTGCGCCTCTCCTTGCGCGCGGACCCGACCGAGAGCCTCAAGCTCGTGCTTCGCGCCGACTACGCCCATGAGGACGACCGGGGGCAGGGGGCGACCGCCTGGTGCAGCGCCGCCTCGCCGCTTCCGGTGAATTCCTCGGGCGCCCTTTGCCCCGTCCCGGGCGGGTTCTATGGGCCCAGCCCCTGGACCAGCATCGTGACCCAGTCGCAAACCCTCACACCTCGCGGCCTCGTTCCCTTGCCGGACACGGCCTTCAACAAGGGAGACCACTGGGGCGTGTCGGAGGAGACCGACTGGAAGGTGCTCGGGGGCACGCTGACCTTCATGCCGGCCTTCCGTTCCGACGACGTCGACTACCTGAGCCCCGTCGCCGGTGGCATGATCCGCGAGATCGAGCATTCGCATCAGACCTCGGCCGAGCTTCGCTTCGCGTCGGCCGCGGACCAGCCGCTCCGCTACATCCTCGGCGGCTACATCTTCAACGGCGCGACCAGCGGCAACGGCATCTACGACGCCCAGAACGCCGGCGTGAATCCGGTCCAGAGCCTGGATGTCTCCGACTTCACCTATGCGCTCTTCGGCCAGGCCACGTGGGCGGTGACCGACCGGCTGCGGCTCGTGGGCGGCGTCCGCTACACCTACGAGCGCAAGAAGACGGATTCCCGGAACACCATCTACAGCTACTTCGTCCCCCAGGCGGACCCGCTGGTCCCCTCGACGGCTTTCCCGCTGTTCGGCTTCTCCACAGTCGGCTCCAGGTCCTGGGACCAGACCAACTGGAAGGCGGGCATCGAGTTCGACGTGGCGCCGAAGTCGCTGCTCTATGCGAACGTCTCCACCGGCTTCAAGGCGGGTGGTTTCTACTTCAACCCGATCCCGGGCGCCCCCAGCACCTACGACCCCGAGAAGGTCACCTCCTACACCGTCGGGCTGAAGAACCGATTCCTCGAGGACCGGGTCCAGCTGAACCTGGAGGCCTTCGACCTGGAGTACACCGGCCAGCAGGTCGCGACCCTGCTGTTCGCCCAGCTGGGACCGGCGCTGATTCCGTATTTCCCCAACCAGAACGCCGGCAAGGCGCGGATCCGCGGGGGCGAGGTCGAGGGCCAGTTACTGCTGACGCCCAACACCCTGCTGAGCGGGGACGTCCAGTACATCGACGCCAAGTACAAGAGCCTGGTCTACCAGAGCGGCATTCCGGCCCCGGTCTGTCCTTCGACCTTCGTCCCGCCGCCGAATGGCCCGGTGTTCAGCATCGACTGCAGCGGCCGGCCGGAGCTGATGACGCCGGAGTGGACGATCAACCTCTCCGCCGAGCAGACTTTCCCCCTGCCGGACGGCGCCGACCTGGTGCTGGGCGTCAACACCCGCCACGAGACCCAGCGCTACACCAACCTCAGCTACGCGCCCTTCACCGTGGCGCCGGCCTATTGGCGGACCAACGCGACCCTGACCTACAACACCGCGGACCGCCGCTTCAGCGTCACGGGGTTCGTCAACAACATCGAGAACAAGGCGGAGCCGGAGAGCATCGGGACCGGCCTGAACTTCCCGACGATTCCGCTCATGCCCGTAACCCTGAAGCCGCCCAGGACCTTCGGCGTGCGCGTCGGCGCCCACTTCTAGCGGCGACGCCTGAGGTTTGGCTGGAACTGTGGGCCGAGGAGCGGTGTAAGGGGGCGCGGCCGTCGACTCGGCCTCGTCACGTCGAGCTGAAGGCCTCATGCGCACCCAGGTCGGAATCATCGGGGCCGGCCCCGCCGGGCTCCTGCTCGGGCAGCTGCTGCACACGGCCGGGATCGACAACGTCATCCTGGAGCGCCGGAGCGGCGACTATGTGCTCTCCCGCATCCGCGCCGGGTTGATCGAGCAGGGGACGGTGCGGCTGCTCGAGCAGGCCGGCGTCGCGGCGCGCCTGCACGCGGAGGGCCTGCTACACAACGGCATAGAGCTCAGCTTCGCAGGCGCGCGTCACCGGATCGACCTTCATGGCCTGACCGGCGAAGTGGTCACCGTCTACGGCCAGACAGAGATCACCCGCGATCTGATGGACGCCCGCGCCGCGGCGGGGCTGACGACCGTCTATGAGGCCGAGGATGTGGAGCCGCACGGGATCGACGGCGATCGTCCGCGTCTGACGTACTCTCACGAGGGGCGGCGCCAGGAGCTGGAATGCGACTTCATCGCAGGCTGCGACGGATTCCACGGCGTCAGCCGCCGCAGCATTCCGGACGAGGCGCTGCGAGTCTTCGAGCGGGTCTATCCCTTCGGCTGGCTGGGCGTGATGGTCGACCAGCCCCCGGTCTCGGAAGAGCTGATCTATGCCTCCTCGGAGCGGGGCTTCGCCCTCTGCTCCATGCGTTCTGCGACCCGCAGCCGGCTCTATATCCAGTGCCGGCTCGACGACGCCGTCGAGGACTGGCCGGACGAGCGGTTCTACGCCGAACTGTCTCGCCGCCTCGATCCGGCGGCCGCCGCAGGGCTCCAGCCCGGCCCTTCGATCGAGAAAAGCATCGCGCCGCTGCGCAGCTTCGTCGCCGAGCCGATGCGACACGGGCGGCTGTTCCTGGCCGGCGACGCGGCTCACATCGTGCCCCCCACCGGCGCCAAGGGCCTGAACCTCGCGGCCAGCGACGTCTACTATCTATGGCGGGGGCTGGTGGAGCACTACGGTGAGGGCTCCGACACCGGCCTCGACGCCTATTCGGAGACGGCGCTCCGGCGGGTCTGGAAGGCCGAGCGGTTCTCCTGGTGGATGACCTCCACCTTGCACCTTTTCCCCGAGTCCAGCGGCTTCGACCAGCGCCTGCAGCAGGCCGAACTCGAATACCTCATGAGCTCTGAGGCGGCGCAGAAGGCCCTGGCGGAGAACTACGTCGGCCTGCCCTTCTGACCGGGCCTCAGTACGCCTGCCACTCCCGGCGCATGAGGCTGACGGCGAGGGCGCAGAGCAGGGATGGGATCGCCAGCAGGCCCAGGATGGCGATGGTGGAGAGGTGGGCCTCGAGCATCCAGGCGCCCGCCATGGGGGCTATGATCGAGCCGATGCCGCCGATCAGCAGCGCCCACGCCACGCCGGTCGCCTTGATCTGTGGCGGATAGTAGGCGGCCGAGAGGGCGTTGAGCGATAGCTGCGAGCCCGACACTCCGGCGCCGAGCAGAAGCAAAAGGGCGACCCACGTCCCGCCGCTGGGGATCGCCGCGAAAAGTCCAAGGCAGCCGGCCGAGAGCAGGAAGCCGCAGACCAGAGCCAGACACGTGCGCCCCCGGTCCAGGAAGCGGGCCATGAACAGGCCGCCGAAGACGCCGCCGCCCTGGATCAGCACTGCGCCCTGCAGCGCCGAGCCCGAGCTCCAGCCCGACTGCCCAAGCAGCGTCGGGAGCCAGCTGATCAGGACGTAGAGGTTGAACAGGTTCAAGGCCAGCATCCCCCAGAGCAGCAGGGTCCGCGCCCGGAACTCGCTGTTCAGCAGGGCGAGGGGGGACGCGCCGGGGCGGGAGGCGATCGTCTGCAGGCCTACGACCGCGGGGTCGATGTCGGGCGCGACCCGGTTCAGGATCCGGCCGATGCGAGGGTCTGAGGCGCGGCGCACCATCAGGAACTTCAGGGACTCGGGCGCCAGCAGGACGACAAGCAGGGCGATCGCCAGGGGCGCTGCGCCCCCGATCAGGAAGGTCCCTCTCCATCCGAAGGCCTCCAGCACCGGCGGCGCGATGAAGCCGGCGGCGAAGGCGCCGATCGGCGAGGTGACGTTCATCAGGCCCATGACGAAGGAGCGCTTGGCCACCGGGGCGTACTCGGAGGTCAGGGCTGCGCAGCTGGGGATGCCGGCTCCGAGCGCCAGCCCTGTGAGCAGCCGCCAGGCCACGAATTGTCCGGGCGTCGTGGCCAAGGCGGTGCACGCCGTCGCGATGCCGATCGAGGTCATCGCGCCCACCAGCATGGTCTTGCGCCCGAACCTGTCCCCCAAGGGCCCGATCAGACCGGAACCGATCGAGATGCCGATGACGACCGCGGAGAGCGCCAGGCCGAAGCTCGAAGGCGGCAAGGACCAGGCCTTGGCGAGCGATGGGACGGCCAGGGCCATCACCTGGATGTCGTAGCCGTCCACGAACAGGGCGGCTGCGCAAAGCGCCACCACGGCCATCTGGGTGCGAGACATGGGCCGGCGGTCGATGAGGTCGCCGAGATCCAGCTGCTCGCCACTGTCGGCCATCGAATGGTCCTCGTCCCCGCTGTCGAAGCACGTTGACGCAGGACGCGGCAGATTGGAACGATGCGTGTCGTGCGAGGGGCCAGCCAGCCGCCGCGTCGAGGGGAACCAGATGGTCAGGACTATGTTCAGCCGCGGCGGGCGGGGCGCGGCACTGGCGGCAGGCGCAAGCCTGACGGGGCTGTTGCTCGCGGCGAGCCCGGCGGCGGCCAAGGATTGCGGCGAACTCGTCGGGGCGGCCCTGCCCGAAGGCAAGGTGATATCGGCCACCCTGGTTGCGGCGGGCGGCTTCCAACCTCCGGCCTCGCCCTTCGGACCGCCCCCTGGCGTCGCCGGCTCGGGCTTCAAGAGCCTTCCCGCCTTCTGCCGAATCCAGGCGAACCTCACGCCCACCCCCGACTCGGACATCAAGGTCGAGGTCTGGATGCCGGCCGCGG
>FTGK01001214.1_pt1 | contig 11319 bp, 13 predicted proteins | sample 1640691 | NCBI WGS metagenome assembly FTGK01 (sample SAMEA3914789, study PRJEB12502) | metagenome | biome: forest; material: soil | place: Canada | collected 2011-07-03 | depth 0.3 m | reverse complement strand
TCCGGAAGACGCGCCGGCCTGGTGGCGGAGTGGTTACGCAGCGGACTGCAAATCCGCGCACCCGAGTTCGATTCTCGGCCAGGCCTCCAGCGCGTCGCAGCCTCCGACCCCCCCAAGACACACCCGCCGACAGTGTGGCGAACGCCCCGTTAGCCATGCGGCGTGACAGAACACCACCTCGCGCCCCGGCGGCCGTCTGATAGCACCGCGCCCTTTGCAATTCGGGAGTCATTCAGCGTGGTTGTTTTGAAGAATTTGGTTGCGGCGGTGTTGGCCGCTGGAGTGGCGTGGGCTTGCGGCGCGGCCATGGCCAACGCGGCGGAGGCCGCAGACGGCCAGGGCTTCGCGATCGGCGCGCATGTGGGGAGCACCGGCGTCGGCGGCGACGTCCAGGCAGGGCTCGGACGGTATCTGGGCCTGCGCGGCTCGGTCGACGGCCTGGTGTTCAGCCACGACGCCACCTACGGCTCGATCCCCTACAAGGGCCATTGGCACGGCGTGACCGGCGGCGTGTTCGCCGACGTACACCCCTTCGCCAACGCCTTCATGATCACCGGCGGCGCCTATGCCGGCTCGCGCCGGGCGAGCATCACCTCCAAGCCCTCGGGCCCGATCACCATCTCCAAGTACACCTTCACCCCCGAGCAGATCGGACAGCTGGACGGCGACATCCGACTCTCCTCGGTCGAGCCCTTCGCCGGCGTCGGCTTCAACAACAGCTTCCGCACCAAGAGCCACTGGAGCTTCAACGCGGTGGCCGGGGTGGCCTTCAGCGGCGCGCCAAAGGTGAGCCTCGCCTCCTCCGGCGGCGCCTTCTCCTCCAATCCGGCGGTGCTGCAGTGGGTGTCGAACGAACAGGCGATCATCGCCCACGACGTGCGCCACTACCGCTACTATCCGGTGGCCACGGTCGGCGTCGCCTATCGGTTCTAATCGGCGCGACGCTTGACCTGAGCGCCGGGGCAGGCTCCGCTCCCTCCGAACAAGAGGAGGCGGGGCATGGCCCTGGCGGAGGTCCAGGCCCGGGACGTGCGGGCCCGGGTGAACTACTTCGACGCCGCGCTGGAGCGGGGGCGCTTCGACCTGGTCGAGCCCGAGCGCAACCTGATGCCGCTCGAGGGCCACGACGTGGTGATCCGCGACATGCGCGGCGCTGCGCCGGGCGAGCTTTCGCTGGAGCGGCAGGGGTTCGTGCTGGCCAGCCACACGAGCCGCGTCGCCCGCCTGCCGGAGATGGCCGAGACCAACCTCGAGGCCCAGCACGGCCTGCCCGCCATCAACCAGGCCTATTACGAGGAGCTGCTGCCGCTGATCAGGAAGCTGAGCGGCGCGCGCGAGGTGATCCCCCAGGCCACCGGCCTCACCGTGCGTTTCAGCGCCCGCTCGCAGCGCCAGAGCTGGGCCGGGGCGGCCGGGTTCATCCACCTCGACGTCACCGAAGCCTCGGTGCAGCGGTTCCTGGCGTTCAGCCTTGAGGCGGCGGGGCGCGAGATCGCGCCGTGGAAGCGGCTGGTGATGCTGCAGACCTGGCGAGCGGTGTCCGATCCGCCGCAGGACAACCTGCTGGCCCTGGTGGACCGCCGCTCGGTGCCCGCTTCCGACGTGGTGATGTACGACGCCGTGATCGGCGAGAAGGATACCGCGCTGGAGGTGATCGAGGCGCGGGGCTGCCGCCATGGCCCCGGCCACCGCTGGTGGTACGCCTCCGACATGGGGTCCGAGGACATCCTGGTCTTCGCCGGCTACGATTCCGCGGCGCCGGAGGCCGTGCAGCCGTTCCACACCGGCTTCGACATCCCGGGGCACGAGCAGGCGACGCCGCGCGCCAGCCTCGAGGCCCGCTTCTTCTGCTTCTACGACTGACCGGAGACCGGCATGCCAGGCCCCAGCGCGCAGGATCGAACCGAAATCTACGAGCTCTACGCCCGCTACAGCTGGGCCCTCGATACCGGGGACACTGAGGGCTATCTCGACCTCTTCACCCCCGACGCGGAGGCGACGGAAGAGACGTCCACCGGCGAGCTCGAGGTGCGCCAGGGCCGCGAGGAGATCCGCAAGCTGATACTCAAGTTCCACCAGCGGCCGGACTTCCCCGGCCACCAGCACCAGATGGCCCAGTTCATCTTCGAGGCCGATCCCCAGGGCAGGCCCGACCACTGGGTGGTGCGCTCCTACGCCTGGGCGACCATCAACCATGCCCCTGCCCCGCCCCACCTGCACTGGTGCGGCCACATCCGCGACGTGGTGTGCAAGCAGGACGGCGAATGGAAGATCCGCGCCAAGGACATCATGGGCTGGGCCGGCGAGGTGCTGAAGGGGTTCGAGCGGAGCTGACCCACGAGCCTCAGGAAGGTCGTGACTGCCTCTTTCCCATCCGCTCGTCCCGGAAGGCCAGGACGAGCGGATGGGAGAGGACCGGGACGCTCAATAAATCGGAGCTCAGCCGGCGACTTTCAGGCTCGCGTCGTGCTCCACGGGGAAGTTCATCGAGCGGGCGACGAAGCAGAGCCGGCCGGCCTCATGGTGCAGGCGTTGGGCGGTCGCCGTGTCGGAGCCGGGGGCGATGGTCACCTCCGGCTTCAGCACCACGCGCACAAACTCGCCGGAGCCGTCGGCGTGCTCGGCCATCTCGCCCACCGGGCGGTCGCGGTAGCCGACCACCGTCACCTTGTTCACCGCGCAGAGGTGCAGGTACCAGAGCTGGTGGCAGGCCGAGAGGGAGGCGAGCAGCAGCTCCTCGGGATTCCATCGGGCCGCGTCGCCGCGAAAGTGGGGATCGGACGATCCGGGGATGTCGGGCTTTCCCGGCCCGCTCAGCACGTATGCCCGCTCGTAGGCGCCATAGCCGCTGGTCCCCGAGCCGGTGTTCCCGGTCCACTCCAGGGCGATCTCGTAACGGTGGGTCTTGTCCGCCATGCGCCCGCCTCCGGCCCGGCCGGAGGGATAGCACACGGCCGGTCAGGCGGCGACGCGGCGGCCGTCGGAGGTCACGCGGAAGCTCTCCGGCAGGATCGGGCTCCTGGAGCTCTTCACCAGCAGCCGGTGGGCGGCATGGAAGGCCAGCTTGGCCGCAAGGCCGGGGCCCGGCCGCTCCTGCACCCGGGGCGACCAGCCGAGGTTGCGGCGGATCACCCCGTTGGCATGCAGCACCCGCGCCCGGCGCAGCGCCCTGGGCGTCATGAATTCCATCGACAGGGAGACGTTGACCATGGCCCCGTTGTCGACGCGGTGGGGCATGTTCTGCGGCCAGGTGGTCATGTCCCCGGGCGTCATGGGGAAGCTCACCGCGTCGGCGTCCCATTCGGCGCGGAACGGCGCCTGGCCCTCGGCGGTCCGGAGCACGCAGCGCTCGATCCAGGCGTCGGAGACGTAGGGCTCGCTGCGCGGATAGAACCAGATGCGCTTCTCGCCGCGGACCTGCCACAGCGAGGAGAGCGGCACGTCGAGGTGGAAGAACACCCGTGCGCCCGGCGAGGAGATCAGCAGCCCGAGGTCGCGGTTCAGGATCGGTGTCCCCAGCCGCTGCTGCTTCTCCGCGGCGATCTCGTCGCAAAGGGCCGCGAACTCGGGCAGGTGCAGGTTGGCGTGGCGCAGGTTCAGCCAGAGGCGGCCCTCCTGGACCGCGCGCAGCAGCTCGTCCCCCGACAGCCCCTGCACATTGCCGCGGCGCCAGGAGCCCCAGTCCTCGAGGTCCTCGCCCATGGTGAAGGCCCCCAGGGCCTCGCGCGGATAGCGATCCAGGATGCCGGCCAGGCCTTCGTCGCAGAACATCGGCCGCTGATGCAGCCCGTGGCGCAGCCGCAGGATCCTGGTCTCGAAACCGGCCACGGCCTCGTCCGTCCATTCCGCGATCATCGTTTCCTCTCGTCTTACGCTGGCCATCGTCATCCCGCGCGGGTCCAGACCTGCCTGCGCCGGTTCAGGGCCGCGGCCGCCCGGGCCATGCCGGCGAGGCGGCGAGGCACGGTCATCTCGACCGCCGCCACGTGGTCCCAGCGCTTGCGGACCCGTCCGACCAGCCCGAACCCGCGACCGCCCTGGGCGAGCAGGCGCTCGGAGCCGGCCGCCAGCCGCGCCGGCAGGGTTGCGCCGGCCGCCATGCCCTCGTGGACGGTGACGGCGGCGTTGGCGAACATGGTCTTGGCGCGGTCGGCCCGGGGACCGAGATCGTAGATCACCACGCCCGCCTCGGACGCGGCCTCGGTGGCCATCACCTGGTGCACCACACCCGGCGAGAAGCCCGAGAGGTCCGGGTCGTAGGCCCCGATCCACGGGTGGTACCAGCCGCCCTGGCGGACGCCGAAGTGGGCGGCCACCGGCCGGTCGCCGGCATAGAGGGTGATCATCAAGGCGCCGAACTCGGCGGACGGACGCTCGAACAGGCGGTGGAACAGCTCGTTGACCCAGGGCGATGCGGTGAAGTCGTGGAGACCCGTCGCGGCCAGCTGACGGCGCTTCCAGGCGAGCAGGGTCTGGAAGGTCTCGGCCGAGCGGTCGGGCGCGGCGATGCGCAGGGGGCCGATCTGGCGTTCCAGGCGGCGCGAGTAGCGCTTGTAGTTGCGCCAGCGGTTGCGACTGGCCGACCAGAGCTCCTCGAAATAGGCGTCCGCGCCGCAGGAAAGGTCGATGCGATGGGCGAGAACCGGCTCGAGCCCGGAGGAAAACAGGGCGTGGGGATCGACCAGGCCGGTCAGCCTCACGCCCTGGAGTCCCGCCGCCCTGAGGGCCTCCGCGGGATCGCCGAACTCCGGCCCGGCGACCAGGGCGTGATAGTCCGAAAACGGCGCTCCGATGGGCCGGGCGAAACCGCCGAGCGTCCTATGGAAGCCGAGGAAGCCTGAGGCCCGCCGCCCATCGCGCCAGATCGCCACCCGGGCGTCCTGCCGGACCTCCCCGATCAGCGAGGCGAAAGAAGGGCCGAGCAGCGGGCTGCCGAACTCGGGGGTCTGGGCCTGCTTGGCCGACCAGGCGGCCAGCTCCCCTGGGCCCAACTCCGATGGATGCAGCAACTCGACCATGTTCACCCGCGCGGCTCCCAACCTCGCAGCGCCGCCGGGCCGTTTTGGAACGACGGGGCTGCGCGCAAAGGTCGCGTCGCAAGGGGCGGACCAACCCGAGGGCCCGGCGGCCGCCGCCGTTCAGGCGCGTTCGTAGCTGCAGACCAGCCGGCCGTCCTTCAGCACCCGCACGGTCATCGCGGTGGCGCGGGAACGCATCAGCTCCTCGGCGGAGGCGCAGGCGCCGTCGTCGTCCGCCGCGAACACGTAGCCCGAGCTGAGCTCGGCGCCGGCCGCGTCCAGCAGGATGATCCTGTACTGGGTCATCGCCCTGACCCCGCAGTGGAAATCATGCTCACTGGCGGGCGTGGGCGATCGGGCGTAGCGTCGGCGAAGGCGAGAGAGGGGCTACTGACTTGCCCGACGCTGCCGCACTGCCGGACAACCTTCGCTACAAGGGCCTGATCGTCTGCGAGGCGCTCTCCCGGCTTTGCCGTTTGATTACCGACAACTTCGACTGCGACATGGAATGCTTCGCCTGCTACCTGGCGGTGATCTCGGCCAACCTCGGACGCTTCGCCCGCGCTCCCGAGGCGCTGGACGGGCCCCCGCCCGCGGAGGAGCGCCTGCCGGTGAGCCGCCGCGCCATAGCCGCCTCCGTGGGCCTGCCGAGGGAGACGGTGCGTCGAAAGCTGATCGAGCTGGTCGAGAAGGGACATCTTCAGGAGGTCCGAGGGGGTTTGAGGGCCGTCGCGCCGGTTCTCGAGCACGCCGACAATCTGAGGATCGTCCTGGGCGCCATCCGCACGTTCGAGCGGACCGCGGGGGAACTGAAAGCCAGCGACGGAAGGTGAACGCGCTGGTAACCGCGTTTTCCCGGCCCCGGACAGGCCAAAGCGACCCATTTCGGGTCACAACCTGCGGCGGCTGAGCGCACCCACGCGCCGCACGATTGACCGGGCGCGCCACAAGCCGCCAAGCTCTTTGCGCCAGGCCGGGGGCGGCGATTGGCGTGGAGCGCATCAGGCGGAAGTGTGTCGGGTTTCGCCGCCCGAACGCGCTCCAGGTTTTCGTTCCAGGGCGTGACGGCCGCCGAGCCGCACACTTCGGCTGTCATGCCCCGGCGATCCTCTTGGGAGGGGTCTGGTGACTCATTTCATGCGCGTGCGCCCGTCCGCCCGGGGCGCCGCTGAAGCCGTCTCGTCGGGAGCCCCCGTGCATGCATGCGCGGTTCAGCGCGCAACCGCACCTTGGCCGCCCCTGTTCGGCCGCCTGGGTCTGCTCGTGCGTATCGGTTCCAATCGTCTTGCCCTGGCGAGCGCCCTCGCCGGGCTCGCCCTCCCCATCGCCGCCTCGGCGACGCCGGCCCCGGCCGAACGCGCCGCCGCCCATGCTGGCCAGGGGGAACTGACCCTCTATTCCGAGCCAGGGCTCAGAGGTCGGCATGCCACCTACAAGACTGCGACGCAGGACGTGGAACGGCAGGGCTTCGTGGCCCGCAGCGCCGCCTCGACCGGCATGTGGACCCTTTGCGAGGGAGGCGAGGTCGCCAGCCGTTGCCAGACGGTCCAGGGCCAGGCCCCGGAATTGAGGCTGGCGCCCCAGATCGCGCGCCCCGGCCTGAACGCCCTGGCGCTCTACGACCAGCCCGGCCTCAAGGGCCGCAGGCTTATCTACTCCTTCGCCGCCGACCGGCCCGCCCCGTTCCACGCCCGCAGCGCCCAGACCTGGGGCGGACCCTGGTCGCTCTGCGAGCGGGGCTTCAAGCATTGCCAGACGCTCGCCGGCCGGACCCCGAGCCTAGACCTCGTAGTGGAGGCGGTCAGGCCCGAGGCCGATTCCGCAGAGGCTCAGGCGTCCGAGGCCGCGTCCCCGACGCCGGTCGCGCGCCCGGTCGCCCGAGCTGGGGCCAAGGTCGCCGCCGTGGTCCCGGTGTCGGCCCCCCCGCCGGCGAAAAGCCGATCTGCCGATGTGCAAGCCGAGGCCCGATGGGTCCCGACCGTCGCTCCCCACGCTCCCCGCCCCGCCGCCAAGGCCCCAGAGGTCATCGAGGCCTGGGCGCCGCCGGCCGCCAAGAGTCGATCGACCCGCGCGCAAGCCGAAGCCCGGTTGATCCCGGCGGTCGATCCCCCGGCTCCTCGCGCGCACCGGGCCGTCGCCAGGGCGCCGGCCGCGATCCGGGTGTCGGCGTCCCCGTCCCGAAAGAGCAGATCCACCCGCTCGGAGCCCGCGCGCAGCCGCTCCCCCGACCGGGCGCCGCGGCCACCGCGGCTGGTGCATGTCGATGCCGAGGTCTCCGAGGCGAGGGCCCCTGAGCGGGCGCGGCCGCCGCACCTGGTCCCTGCCCGCGCCGTGCATCGGGCGCACCAGCGCGCGGCCGTCCTGATGGTCCGCGAGAGCCGTCCGAAGGCCATGCGGCCGCCGCACCGGGGCATCGTCATCGAGTTCGTCGATGCGCTCCGCGGGCGCCGCGCCGACACCGAGCGGCGTTGGGCCCCCGCCCACGTCGTCCGCACCGAGGTCGTCGCCCGCCATCCGCCGCACACACGTCTGGTGCACCATGTCGCCGACCGCCGCGGCCGTGCGGCTCACATCCAGCGCCGGTCGGACTACCGCCGAGTCCACATGACGTGGGGCGGAGCGGACCCCTATCTCTACGACGTCGACCCTCGCGGCTGGGAGGCTCCGGCGCGCTGGTGAGGCCCCTCCGGCCACGCTTGGACCGGAAATATGGTTACCATCACTTCAGGATATGTTTTCAGGCTTTGGCAAAGCTTCGCCGCTAAACCATGTCCTCGCACGGGATTTTGCGCCGGGAGCGGATGTCGCTCCCGCTCCGGCTGGGGACCAACCACATGTCGAAGATCGTCACGCGTTTTCTCAAGGACGAGGGCGGCGCGACCGCTATCGAATACGGGCTCATCGCGGCTCTGGTGGCCGTGGTCATCATCGTCGGCCTGACGTCGCTGGGCACGAACCTCAACGGCACCTTCACCAACATCTCGACCAACGTTTCCAGCACCAAGTAAGCGGCCGCTTTCGCGTCCTTCTTCACCGATGGCGGCGTTCCCCCGGGCGCTGTCAGGGGCCGGCCTTCGGGCCGGCCTCGCCGTATCCGGGGTCAGGCGTGGGCGATGGCGGGGGCTTCCGCGCCCGCCACGGTCAGGGCCTCGAGCATTCCCTCGATCAGCCGCTGGGCGGTCACGGGCTTGGGCACATGCAGGTCCGCCCCAGCCGCCTGCGCCTCGACGCGGTGCTGGCGCATGGCGTTGGCGCTCAGCATGATCACCGCGGCGCGCGGGCGTCTGGGATGGCTGGCTTCGAACAGCCTCAGGGCGCGGGTGGCGGCAAGGCCGTCCATCACCGGCATCTGCATGTCCATCAGCACCAGGTCGAAGCTGCCGGCCTGGAAAGCCTCCATGGCCGCCTGCCCGTTCTCCACCGTCGTCACCTCGACCTGGAACGGCTCCAGGATGAGCTGAACCACCCGCTGGTTGATCGGATGATCGTCGGCGAGCAGCACGCGCAGGCCCTTCAGGCCGGCGGCGATCGGGTCGTCCACGGCGCCCGCGACGACGCAGCGGCGCGCGGCGGCGCGGTCGGCGTCGTAGGTCTCCAGCGTACAGGCGCGGGTCAGGGGCAGGCTGACTTGGAAGCGGCTGCCCTCTCCCGGCGTCGATTGCGTCTCGATGGCGCCGCCCATCAGCTCGACGAGGGCGCGGGAGATCGACAGGCCCAGGCCGGAACCGCCGAAGCGGCGGGTGATGGTCGTGTCCGCCTGGCTGAAGCGCTGGAACAGATGCTCGGCCGCCGCCCCGTCGAAGCCGACGCCGCTGTCCCTGACCTCGAGGACCAGGGTGCTCGGCTGTCCCTCGTCGGCGGGATCGATGACCTCGATGCGGACCTTGACCTCGCCCTCGGCGGTGAACTTCACCGCATTGGAGAGCAGGTTGGACAACACCTGCTTGATGCGGACGTCGTCGCCGACGAACTCGCCTCGGGCGGCGTCGTTGCGGACGACGGGGAAGCCCAGCCCCTTTTCTTCGGCCTTGATACGGAAGACGTCGATCACCCCGTCGAGCTCGGCCCGGAGGTCGAAGCTCCGGGTCTCGATCTCGAGCCGCCCGGCTTCGATCTTGGAGAAGTCCAGCACGTCGGAGACCAGCCGCTCCAGGGTCACCCCTGAGCTCTCGATCAGCGAGACCATCTCGCGCTGCGCCGGCGTCAGGTCCGTCTGGGCCAGGGCCGCGACCACGCCGATGACGCCGTTGAGCGGCGTGCGGATCTCATGGCTCATGTTGGCGACGAAGTCGCTCTTGGCCCGGTTGGCCGCTTCGGCCGCATCGCGCGCGGCGGCGAGCTCCTCCTGGGCCTTGACCCGGCCGATGGCGATCGACGCCATTTCCGAGGCGGTCTCCATGAAGCCGAGGTCGTCGGCGTCGGGGCCGCCGACGCGGCGGCGGTAGATGGCGAAGGTGCCGATCACCTCCCCTTGCGAGCCGCGGATCGGCTGGGACCAGCAGGCGCACAGGCCGGTGCCCTCGACCAGGTGCTTGATCGGGGCCCACAGGGGATCGGTCTGGATGTCCTCGACGATCACCCGCTCGTTGCGGAAGGCGGCCACCGGGCAGGAGCCGACGTCCGGCCCGATCGGCGCGGCGACCACAGTGTTGCGGTAGAGCGGCGGCAGGCTCGGTGCGGCCGCGAGGTGCAGCCAGCTCGTCTGATGATCGAGCAGATAGATGCTGCAGGCGACGTCGGGAGCTTCTTCCTCGACGGCCTGGATGATCGCCTCGAGCACTTCCCCGATGGGCGTGCCCATGGTGATCAGGGACATGATCCGGCGAAACCGGACCAGGGCGGACGTTCTGCTCATTCGCCTGCTTCCCCCAGCTAGCTCAGGCGACTATGGCCCGCCCGTCTCGACACAACGTTAATTGCGGCTGCAACCGAGGCCCTGGTGATCCGCGTCACACCGTCGCTCGTAGAGGCCGATGACCATGACGCTCGACACCCTGCCCCGCCGGTCCCGAGACCCGCTCGCGCTCGCCGGGTTCGTGCTGCTGTGCGCCGCGGTGGCGGCGGTGGGCGGGGTCGCGACGGCGTCCAGCCTTCCGGTCTGGTACTCCGGACTGCACAAGCCGGTCTTCAATCCACCGAACTGGATCTTCGGCCCGGTGTGGAGCGTGCTCTACCTGATGATCGCCGTCGCGGCCTGGCGCGTCTGGCGCGGGCGCGGGCCCTCCAAGCGCGCCGCCCTGGCGGTCTGGGGCGTCCAGCTGGCGCTGAATCTCGCCTGGTCGCTGATCTTCTTCGGGCTGAAGGCCCCGGGGCCGGCGCTCGTCGACCTGGCCCTGCTGCTGCTGGCCATCGCCGCCACGGGCGTGGCCTTCCTGCGGTGCGACCGGACCGCGGGATGGATGCTGGCGCCCTACTTCGCCTGGTGCTGCTTCGCCTTCGCCCTGAACGTCGAGATCTGGCGGCTGAACTGAGCCTCAGCCCGCGAGCAACGTGCGGGTGTACCTCACCTCGACGCCGGAGCCCTTGCCGGCGAAGGGCGTCCAGGGCTCGGGCACCTTGCCCTTGAAGTCGGAGACGTAGACGCCGAACTGCTCCACCGGCGTGGAGTCGGCGGTCAGCACGCCATAGCCCCAGTAACGGACCTCCGGCCCGTTGTCGGCCGTCGCGCTCTCGGGCGCCACGGCGACGATCTTGCCCTTCATCGCGACCACATGGGCGCGGATGGCGGCGGTCAGCCCGCCGATGTCCCGCAGGCCGTCCGGGGTCATCTCGCGAACGGCGCAAGTCTGGTTCGGCGCCTCCTCGACGGTCACCGCGAACAGGGAGTCGGCGGTGCGCACCAGCCATCCCTTGCCGGATCCTTCCGCCAGATAGGTCTTGGCCTGTTCGGCGCTCAGCGGCGACTGCGACTGCAGCTTCACCGCCGCCTCGAGCGCCGCCGCGTCGGGAAAGGCCTTCAGGCAAAGGGTGGTGAACAGCTGGCTCAGCGAGCCGTCGCTGACGTACTGGCGGGCCGGCGCGCTGGGTTGGGGCGCCGCCGGCGCCGGGACGGCCTGGGCCGCCGCACCGGCGGCCGCGGCCGTGATCGAGGCGGCGATCGCCGCTGCGGCAACCCTGATCCCGGGACGCGTCATCGCAAGTGCCATGAAAGCTGCTTAGCTTCGCCCCGGGCGGCGTCAATGGTCCGCGTGGCCACAGGGCTCAGAGCCAGTCGTCCCGGCGCTTCTCGTCGCGGACCATTGACGCCGCCCGGGGCGAAGCTAAGCAGCTTTCATGGCACTTGCGATGACGCGTCCCGGGA
>FTGK01000642.1_pt1 | contig 11338 bp, 5 predicted proteins | sample 1640691 | NCBI WGS metagenome assembly FTGK01 (sample SAMEA3914789, study PRJEB12502) | metagenome | biome: forest; material: soil | place: Canada | collected 2011-07-03 | depth 0.3 m | reverse complement strand
GGCGCGCGCGCGCGCCTCCTCCGCCAGGCGCTCCATGGACGGGCGGCTCATGCGCTCAGCTGTCCCGGCCCGCGAAGGCGCGGGCGGCGAAGTCCAGGAAGGCCGGCCAGTTCGGCCCGGGCGTATGGCCCTGGTCGTGCTCGCGGTAAGCCATGTCGCCGCTGTCGGAGAGCGTGTCCACGGCCGGAAAGCGCGTGTCCAGCGGACGCTTGCCGAGGAGGCGCCAGACCTCGCCGGCGCTCGCCTCGGCCATGAACATGCCCTTCGGATCCACCCAGGCGTCGGTCGCCTTCGGCGTCGGATCGGCGCTGCCTGCGCCGATGAAGATCGGTCTCGGCGCGACCAGGGCGATCACCGCGTTGGAGTCGATCGGCAGGTCGCGCGCGTGGCGCGGATCGGCCGCGAACTTCAGAAAGTTTCCCGCCATCCAATGGTACTCGTTGGAGGCCGCGACGTTCTCCAGCCGCTCGCCGAAGTCGCGCCGGTAAGGCGCCGCCCCGCCGGCCCCGGAGGAGCTGATGAATCCCGCGGCGAAGCGGGGATCATAGGCCATGGCCACGAGCGAGGCCTTGCCGTAGCGCGAGTGTCCCTGGATGGCGACCTTGCGCGCGTCGATGTCGGGGTCGGTCTCCAGATAGTCGAGCAGGCGGCTTGCGCCCCAGGCCCAGGCGCGCAGGGCGCCCCAATCCTCGAGGCTGCGCGGCCGTCCGTGATTGGCGAGCCCGACGACGCCCGAGGTCAGGCCCGCCCCGTTGTCCGCCTGGATGCTGTTGGGGTCGACCAGCACGTAGCTCCAGCCGCGCTCCAGGATCAGCTGGCGGTAGTCGGGGCCGGGCTCCGGCGGGAAGCTGACGCCGGGGATCACGGGCGGCTTCAGCCAGATCAGCGACATGACCGCCGGCGTCCGCCGATGCTCCCTCGCGGCGGCCTCGGGCGTGGTCAGCTCCGCCTTGATCACCACCTCGATGGCCGGATCGGCGCGGTTGTCCAACCGGCCGTCCAGCGCCTTGACCACCACCGGGACGCCAAAGCGCGTCTCGTGCGTCGTGGCCGCGACGGTCCAGCGCACCCTCGGCGTCAGGCCGGGCGGGCGGCCGTAGAGGTCATGGTCGGTGGCCGCGACGATCTGGGGCCGGCGGACCTTCCACCACTGCTCCGCGCTCGTCACGCGCCGGCCGTTCGCCTCCACGAGGGGGTCGGGCAGCGGGTCGGGATTGGCCCTGGCTTCGTCGAAATTGGCGTAGGCGGGGCCGTTCGGGTCGCGGTTCTGCACGCCCGGACGGGTGGCGGAGAGCCCCTGCAGATGCAGCTCGCGCAGCCGCTCCTGCTCCGACAGCGCGGCGGTCTGCGGCCTCGGCTGTGACAGGGCCGTTGCGGCGAGGGCCAGGACGGCGAGGCCCGAGGCCAGGACGAGGCGCGTGTGCATGGCGCCTTTTTAGCCCGTCCGGCATCGGCGGGAAGCGGCCAATGCGGAACCCCGGCGGCGGCTCAGCTGGCGAGGCTCTCGCGCATCGGCGCCGGCTCGCCCGAGGACACCTGCTGCAGGACGGCGAACAGCTCCGGCAGCTTGATCGGCTTGGCCACCACCGCGTCCATGCCGGCTCGGCGATAATCCTCCAGGTGATGCGACATGGCGTTGGCGGTGAGCGCGATGATCGGCGTGCGCTCTGCGCCGGCCGCGAGCTCCCGCTCGCGGATCCGGCGCGCGGCGGTCGGCCCATCCATCAGCGGCATCTGAACGTCCATCAGGATGACGTCCCAGCCGCCCTCCTCCCAGGCGTCCAGCGCCTCCTGTCCATTGCCGACGATGCGCGCCTCCAGGCCCACCTGGTCCAGCAGGGTGCGCAGCACCAGCTGGTTCATCGGGTTGTCCTCGGCCGCCAGAATGCGGAGCGGCGGCGCCTCGGCCGTCGGCGCCAGCGGCTGGGTGTCCTCGACCGGCCGCTCGGCGCGTTCCAGCGGCAGGCGAACGGTGAAGGTGGTCCCCTGGCCCGGCAGGCTGTCCAGCAGGATCTCCCCTCCCATGAGCCCGACCAGGGCGCGGCAGATGGTCAACCCAAGCCCGGAGCCGCCGTATCGGCGGGTGGTGGAGGCGTCCGCCTGGGCGAAGCTTTCGAACACGCGAGCCTGCTGCTCGGCGGTTATTCCGGGGCCGGTGTCGGCCACGCGCAGGATCAGCTGGCGGCCGTCATGGCCGATCTCCAGGTGCACCGCCCCGCGGTCGGTGAACTTCACCGCGTTGCTGACCAGGTTCTGCAGCACCTGCCGAACCCGTCCGGGGTCTCCGCGCCAGCAGCCGCGCGCCGCCTCGGAGACGTCCAGGGCGATGCACAGGTCCTTCTGCGCCGCGAGAGCGCTGAAGGTGGCCGTCACCTCGGCCCCGATCGCCTCCAGGTCGACGACCCCGTCTTCCATCTCGAGCCGCGCCGCCTCGATCTTGGAGATGTCGAGTACGTCGTTGAGCAGCCGCAGCAGCGCCTCGCCGGCGCTCTGGATGACCTCCAGCCGCTCCCGCTGGACGGGCGCGAGGTCGCCCCTGACCATGGCCTGGGCCATGCCCAGCACCCCGTTCAGCGGCGTGCGGATCTCGTGGCTCATGGTGGCCAGGAACTCGCTCTTGGCCCTGTTGGCCGCCTCGGCCCGATCCAGCGCCTCGGCCAGGGCGGCTTCCGAGCGGCGGATCTCCGTGATGTCGGCGCCGAGGGTGAGCAGCCCGCCGTCGTCGGTCGGGACGTTGTCGACCCGGATCCACCTGCCGTCCGGGATCTGGAACTCGCTGGTGATCCGCTGGCGAGACTGCCGGCCGGCGTTGGTGGCGCCCGGCATGGCTTCGACCAGCTCGGTCAGCGGCATGCCCTCGCGAACCCGATGGCGGTGAGGGCCCATGACGAACTCGAAGGTGGTGTTCCAGACCACAAGGCGATCGGAGTGGTCGAACAGGGCGAGCGCGCTCGGCATGGCGTCGGTCGCCGTGCGCAGGCGCTGGAGGGCGCGGCGCTCTCCCACGCCGGACATTAAGGACACGGCTGCGGCGCTTCCAAGCAGCACCAGCGCCAGGACCGCCACCAGGGCGGCCGCGGGGCCGGACGCGGCGACGTCGAGCACGGCGTCGGCGTCGCGGACGAACCCAAGCCCGGCGAGCGACAGGAAGTGCAGGGCCCCGATCGCGGCCACCACGAACAGCGGTCCGACGGTGCGCCTCAGCCGGCCCGCGCCGGCCCCTCCGACCCAGCAGCCGGCCAGGCAGCAGGCGAAGGCGGCGAGCAGGGCCACGGCCTGCATCGGCAGGTTCCAGAACAGCCGCCCGGGCGCCGCGGCCCCCGATACGGCGGTGAAGTGCACGATGACGAGCCCCATGGCCATCATGGCGGCGAGGCGCAGGGTGGACTGCCGCTCCGGGGCCTGGCGCCGGACCCAGCAGGACGGCAGGGCGACCACGATCGCCAGGAGCAGCGAGGCTCCCACCGCAAGGGGCTGCAGGCTGAGCGGGAAGGCCCTGAAGCCCAGCAGCGCCAGGATATTGGCGGCCCAGACCCCGGAGCCGGCGGCCAGGGCGTTGAAGCCCGCCCAGGCCAGGGCGACGGAGCCGCTGTCTTCCCGGTGCTGGCTGCGCAGCCACTGCGATGCCGCCGCCGCGGTCGCGCAGATCAGCCCCGCGGCCAAGACATAAATGGCGTCGTGGCCTGCAAACATCACGCCCTGATTGCCCGACAATGCAACGACCTCAACGCTCCGGTGGTCAAAGCCTAGGCATGCAAAGGTTAGTTTCGAGTAAGTCCGCGACTCCGGGTTCTGGATACCAGCGTTACAAAACTGTTCGGCGAACGGTCATCAAGGATGCCGCCGCGTTAAGCTTTACAGCCCGGTCGCTCCTGCTAACCGCAACTCTTATCCACGGGTTAATCGCGCAGGCGGATGCTCATCGGCGGGCCAGTCGGGGCTCGTTTGCGATCGAGATGACGCCATGGAAGGGCGCATCAACCTGTCGCTCTTCGGAGCGATCTGCCTGTGGGTGTCGGCCCCTGCCGTGCTGTGCGCCCAGCTCCTGGTCTGGATGCGGACCGGCTACTGGCCGCCCTGGACCTTCGGCGACGGCTGCGCCTTCATCGGCCTCGGCCGCCCCCTGATCGATTCGCCCTCGGCACAGCAGGTCGCCGACTGGGTGTGGTCCTGGCCCCTGTGCCTGGGTCTCTTTGTGGCGACCGCCATCCTTGCCGCGCTGGTTCCCCGCCCCCCACGCGGCTGAGCCGTCCTGCGGGAGCCAAAGGCTTGGGCGTGGGTTTAGGCGGAAGCACGAAAGGCGCCCGCCATGAAGCTCCCTGCCCTCCTCGTCCTCCCCGTCCTCGCCCTGGCGCCTGCGGCGGCCAACGCCACCGACATCACAGGACTATGGATGGTCTCCACCAGCCTCGGCGGAGCGCCTGTGGTGATGGATTGCAGCCTGCTGCAGGTGGGCGTCGCTCTGAGCGGCTGGTGCGAGCCGGAGAGCGCCGCCGCCGCGCCGATCGCCCTGACCGGTCAGCTCGACCGCACCAACGCCACCTGGGGCTATGACCTCAACCTGCAGGGACGTCCGGTGCACGTGACCTACAGGGGCGTGCTGAGCAGCGACTCCCTGTCCATGAGCGGACAGTTCAACTACGGCGGCGCGGGCGCGGGCCTGACGGCGATGCGGAAATAGGCGTCTCCAGAGCCTCCAGCAGCGGACCCAGGAACGGCTCGAAGCGGCGCCAGCGGCCGACGGCGCCGGTTTGGATCGGCTGGCGGGCCTGCAAGGCGCTGGCGGTGCGGATGCGACGCTCCGCCCGGTGCGCCTCCAGCCGGCCCGGCCCGGCCTCCAGGCCGCAGAAGGCCAGGAGCCGCCGCCCCTCGGTTTCGGGATCTCGCACCAGCGCCTCGTAGTCGATCTCCAGCATCCCCCCGTCGGGGAGCAGCGCCCGCCAGTGCGCCATCAGCCGGTCATAGGCGCGATGGTAGCGGCCGAGCTCGGCCAGATCGAAGCTGTAGGGCGCGCCCGGGCCGAACAGCTTGCTGAAGCAGGAGACGCAGGTGTCGCGCGCATCGCGGCGGGCGACGACGATCCTGGCCCCCGGCAGGACGAGGCGGATCAGACCGATCAGGCGGAAGTTGTCGGGCCGCTTGTCGACGATGCGCCGGGCGTCGGGCGCGGCCGCGCGCAGCCGGGCCGCGTAGCGGGCGCCGATTCCGTCCAAAGCCTTGGCGGGCGCCTTCGCAAGGCCGCGGGGGAACTTCAGGCGCGGTTCGGCGGTCAGGGCGTCCGGCAGGGCTGCGGTCTCGCCGGCCGCGAACACGCCGGGCCGGCTGGCCAGGATCTGCTCGATCAGGGTCGTCCCTGAGCGGGGCATGCCGACGACGAACACCGGCAGTTCAGTGGGATCGCCCCTGCCCGCCCGCGCCGCCAGCAGTTCGGGGGTGAAGGCCGCCTCGATGGCGTCGAGCTCCGCCAGGGCCGCGGCCTCGTCGTAGCCGATCTGAGCCCGCCGCAGGGCGTTGCCCTCGGCGAGGAAGCGGAAGGCCTCGGCCGGATCGCCCGCCTCGTCCAGCGCCTGGCCGAGGGCGAAGTCGAGCTCGATGCGGTCCTGGAAGGCCAGGTGGTCGGCATCGCGGGCGATGGCCTTCAGCGCCGCCAGGTGCGGGTCGGCCGGCTGCAGCCGGCCGACCCGCACCTGGCGGCGCTGAAGGCCATCGCCCGCGATGCCGACCACCTGGCCTTCCAGGACCGCATCGAGCTCGACTTCGCCCTCGGCCAGGCGCTGGACGAGGCGGGCGATCCGGCCGAGGCCTTCCGCTTCCTCGCCGAGGGCAACGCCCTGCGGCGGGCTCAGATCGGCTACGACGAGGCCGCGGCCCTGGCGGAGCTCGACGCCATCGAGGCGGCCTTCACCCCCGAACTGCTGGCGGCGCGGGCGGGCAGGGGCGATCCCACTGAACTGCCGGTGTTCGTCGTCGGCATGCCCCGCTCAGGGACGACCCTGATCGAGCAGATCCTGGCCAGCCGGCCCGGCGTGTTCGCGGCCGGCGAGACCGCAGCCCTGCCGGACGCCCTGACCGCCGAACCGCGCCTGAAGTTCCCCCGCGGCCTTGCGAAGGCGCCCGCCAAGGCTTTGGACGGAATCGGCGCCCGCTACGCGGCCCGGCTGCGCGCGGCCGCGCCCGACGCCCGGCGCATCGTCGACAAGCGGCCCGACAACTTCCGCCTGATCGGTCTGATCCGCCTCGTCCTGCCGGGGGCCAGGATCGTCGTCGCCCGCCGCGATGCGCGCGACACCTGCGTCTCCTGCTTCAGCAAGCTGTTCGGCCCGGGCGCGCCCTACAGCTTCGATCTGGCCGAGCTCGGCCGCTACCATCGCGCCTATGACCGGCTGATGGCGCACTGGCGGGCGCTGCTCCCCGACGGGGGGATGCTGGAGATCGACTACGAGGCGCTGGTGCGAGATCCCGAAACCGAGGGGCGGCGGCTCCTGGCCTTCTGCGGCCTGGAGGCCGGGCCGGGCCGGCTGGAGGCGCACCGGGCGGAGCGTCGCATCCGCACCGCCAGCGCCTTGCAGGCCCGCCAGCCGATCCAAACCGGCGCCGTCGGCCGCTGGCGCCGCTTCGAGCCGTTCCTGGGTCCGCTGCTGGAGGCTCTGGAGACGCCTATTTCCGCATCGCCGTCAGGCCCGCGCCCGCGCCGCCGTAGTTGAACTGTCCGCTCATGGACAGGGAGTCGCTGCTCAGCACGCCCCTGTAGGTCACGTGCACCGGACGTCCCTGCAGGTTGAGGTCATAGCCCCAGGTGGCGTTGGTGCGGTCGAGCTGACCGGTCAGGGCGATCGGCGCGGCGGCGGCGCTCTCCGGCTCGCACCAGCCGCTCAGAGCGACGCCCACCTGCAGCAGGCTGCAATCCATCACCACAGGCGCTCCGCCGAGGCTGGTGGAGACCATCCATAGTCCTGTGATGTCGGTGGCGTTGGCCGCCGCAGGCGCCAGGGCGAGGACGGGGAGGACGAGGAGGGCAGGGAGCTTCATGGCGGGCGCCTTTCGTGCTTCCGCCTAAACCCACGCCCAAGCCTTTGGCTCCCGCAGGACGGCTCAGCCGCGTGGGGGGCGGGGAACCAGCGCGGCAAGGATGGCGGTCGCCACAAAGAGACCCAGGCACAGGGGCCAGGACCACACCCAGTCGGCGACCTGCTGTGCCGAGGGCGAATCGATCAGGGGGCGGCCGAGGCCGATGAAGGCGCAGCCGTCGCCGAAGGTCCAGGGCGGCCAGTAGCCGGTCCGCATCCAGACCAGGAGCTGGGCGCACAGCACGGCAGGGGCCGACACCCACAGGCAGATCGCTCCGAAGAGCGACAGGTTGATGCGCCCTTCCATGGCGTCATCTCGATCGCAAACGAGCCCCGACTGGCCCGCCGATGAGCATCCGCCTGCGCGATTAACCCGTGGATAAGAGTTGCGGTTAGCAGGAGCGACCGGGCTGTAAAGCTTAACGCGGCGGCATCCTTGATGACCGTTCGCCGAACAGTTTTGTAACGCTGGTATCCAGAACCCGGAGTCGCGGACTTACTCGAAACTAACCTTTGCATGCCTAGGCTTTGACCACCGGAGCGTTGAGGTCGTTGCATTGTCGGGCAATCAGGGCGTGATGTTTGCAGGCCACGACGCCATTTATGTCTTGGCCGCGGGGCTGATCTGCGCGACCGCGGCGGCGGCATCGCAGTGGCTGCGCAGCCAGCACCGGGAAGACAGCGGCTCCGTCGCCCTGGCCTGGGCGGGCTTCAACGCCCTGGCCGCCGGCTCCGGGGTCTGGGCCGCCAATATCCTGGCGCTGCTGGGCTTCAGGGCCTTCCCGCTCAGCCTGCAGCCCCTTGCGGTGGGAGCCTCGCTGCTCCTGGCGATCGTGGTCGCCCTGCCGTCCTGCTGGGTCCGGCGCCAGGCCCCGGAGCGGCAGTCCACCCTGCGCCTCGCCGCCATGATGGCCATGGGGCTCGTCATCGTGCACTTCACCGCCGTATCGGGGGCCGCGGCGCCCGGGCGGCTGTTCTGGAACCTGCCGATGCAGGCCGTGGCCCTGCTCGCCGCCTTCGCCTGCTGCCTGGCCGGCTGCTGGGTCGGAGGGGCCGGCGCGGGCCGGCTGAGGCGCACCGTCGGACCGCTGTTCGTGGTGGCCGCGATCGGGGCCCTGCACTTCCTGTCGCTCGCCGGGCTTGGGTTCGTCCGCGACGCCGACGCCGTGCTCGACGTCGCCGCGTCCGGCCCCGCGGCCGCCCTGGTGGCGGTCCTGGCGCTGGTGCTGCTTGGAAGCGCCGCAGCCGTGTCCTTAATGTCCGGCGTGGGAGAGCGCCGCGCCCTCCAGCGCCTGCGCACGGCGACCGACGCCATGCCGAGCGCGCTCGCCCTGTTCGACCACTCCGATCGCCTTGTGGTCTGGAACACCACCTTCGAGTTCGTCATGGGCCCTCACCGCCATCGGGTTCGCGAGGGCATGCCGCTGACCGAGCTGGTCGAAGCCATGCCGGGCGCCACCAACGCCGGCCGGCAGTCTCGCCAGCGGATCACCAGCGAGTTCCAGATCCCGGACGGCAGGTGGATCCGGGTCGACAACGTCCCGACCGACGACGGCGGGCTGCTCACCCTCGGCGCCGACATCACGGAGATCCGCCGCTCGGAAGCCGCCCTGGCCGAGGCGCTGGATCGGGCCGAGGCGGCCAACAGGGCCAAGAGCGAGTTCCTGGCCACCATGAGCCACGAGATCCGCACGCCGCTGAACGGGGTGCTGGGCATGGCCCAGGCCATGGTCAGGGGCGACCTCGCGCCCGTCCAGCGGGAGCGGCTGGAGGTCATCCAGAGCGCCGGCGAGGCGCTGCTGCGGCTGCTCAACGACGTACTCGACATCTCCAAGATCGAGGCGGCGCGGCTCGAGATGGAAGACGGGGTCGTCGACCTGGAGGCGATCGGGGCCGAGGTGACGGCCACCTTCAGCGCTCTCGCGGCGCAGAAGGACCTGTGCATCGCCCTGGACGTCTCCGAGGCGGCGCGCGGCTGCTGGCGCGGAGACCCCGGACGGGTTCGGCAGGTGCTGCAGAACCTGGTCAGCAACGCGGTGAAGTTCACCGACCGCGGGGCGGTGCACCTGGAGATCGGCCATGACGGCCGCCAGCTGATCCTGCGCGTGGCCGACACCGGCCCCGGAATAACCGCCGAGCAGCAGGCTCGCGTGTTCGAAAGCTTCGCCCAGGCGGACGCCTCCACCACCCGCCGATACGGCGGCTCCGGGCTTGGGTTGACCATCTGCCGCGCCCTGGTCGGGCTCATGGGAGGGGAGATCCTGCTGGACAGCCTGCCGGGCCAGGGGACCACCTTCACCGTTCGCCTGCCGCTGGAACGCGCCGAGCGGCCGGTCGAGGACACCCAGCCGCTGGCGCCGACGGCCGAGGCGCCGCCGCTCCGCATTCTGGCGGCCGAGGACAACCCGATGAACCAGCTGGTGCTGCGCACCCTGCTGGACCAGGTGGGCCTGGAGGCGCGCATCGTCGGCAATGGACAGGAGGCGCTGGACGCCTGGGAGGAGGGCGGCTGGGACGTCATCCTGATGGACGTTCAGATGCCGCTGATGGATGGGCCGACCGCCGCGCGCCGGATCCGCGAGCGGGAGCTCGCGGCCGGCGCAGAGCGCACGCCGATCATCGCGCTCACCGCCAACGCCATGTCGCATCACCTGGAGGATTATCGCCGAGCCGGCATGGACGCGGTGGTGGCCAAGCCGATCAAGCTGCCGGAGCTGTTCGCCGTCCTGCAGCAGGTGTCCTCGGGCGAGCCGGCGCCGATGCGCGAGAGCCTCGCCAGCTGAGCCGCCGCCGGGGTTCCGCATTGGCCGCTTCCCGCCGATGCCGGACGGGCTAAAAAGGCGCCATGCACACGCGCCTCGTCCTGGCCTCGGGCCTCGCCGTCCTGGCCCTCGCCGCAACGGCCCTGTCACAGCCGAGGCCGCAGACCGCCGCGCTGTCGGAGCAGGAGCGGCTGCGCGAGCTGCATCTGCAGGGGCTCTCCGCCACCCGTCCGGGCGTGCAGAACCGCGACCCGAACGGCCCCGCCTACGCCAATTTCGACGAAGCCAGGGCCAATCCCGACCCGCTGCCCGACCCCCTCGTGGAGGCGAACGGCCGGCGCGTGACGAGCGCGGAGCAGTGGTGGAAGGTCCGCCGGCCCCAGATCGTCGCGGCCACCGACCATGACCTCTACGGCCGCCCGCCCGGCCTGACGCCGAGGGTGCGCTGGACCGTCGCGGCCACGACGCACGAGACGCGCTTTGGCGTCCCGGTGGTGGTCAAGGCGCTGGACGGCCGGTTGGACAACCGCGCCGATCCGGCCATCGAGGTGGTGATCAAGGCGGAGCTGACCACGCCCGAGGCCGCCGCGAGGGAGCATCGGCGGACGCCGGCGGTCATGTCGCTGATCTGGCTGAAGCCGCCCGTGATCCCCGGCGTCAGCTTCCCGCCGGAGCCCGGCCCCGACTACCGCCAGCTGATCCTGGAGCGCGGCTGGAGCTACGTGCTGGTCGACCCCAACAGCATCCAGGCGGACAACGGGGCGGGCCTGACCTCGGGCGTCGTCGGGCTCGCCAATCACGGACGGCCGCGCAGCCTCGAGGATTGGGGCGCCCTGCGCGCCTGGGCCTGGGGCGCAAGCCGCCTGCTCGACTATCTGGAGACCGACCCCGACATCGACGCGCGCAAGGTCGCCATCCAGGGACACTCGCGCTACGGCAAGGCCTCGCTCGTGGCCATGGCCTATGATCCCCGCTTCGCCGCGGGATTCATCAGCTCCTCCGGGGCCGGCGGGGCGGCGCCTTACCGGCGCGACTTCGGCGAGCGGCTGGAGAACGTCGCGGCCTCCAACGAGTACCATTGGATGGCGGGAAACTTTCTGAAGTTCGCGGCCGATCCGCGCCACGCGCGCGACCTGCCGATCGACTCCAACGCGGTGATCGCCCTGGTCGCGCCGAGACCGATCTTCATCGGCGCAGGCAGCGCCGATCCGACGCCGAAGGCGACCGACGCCTGGGTGGATCCGAAGGGCATGTTCATGGCCGAGGCGAGCGCCGGCGAGGTCTGGCGCCTCCTCGGCAAGCGTCCGCTGGACACGCGCTTTCCGGCCGTGGACACGCTCTCCGACAGCGGCGACATGGCTTACCGCGAGCACGACCAGGGCCATACGCCCGGGCCGAACTGGCCGGCCTTCCTGGACTTCGCCGCCCGCGCCTTCGCGGGCCGGGACAGCTGAGCGCATGAGCCGCCCGTCCATGGAGCGCCTGGCGGAGGAGGCGCGCGCGCGCGCC
>FTGK01001095.1_pt1 | contig 11345 bp, 4 predicted proteins | sample 1640691 | NCBI WGS metagenome assembly FTGK01 (sample SAMEA3914789, study PRJEB12502) | metagenome | biome: forest; material: soil | place: Canada | collected 2011-07-03 | depth 0.3 m | reverse complement strand
GTCCAGCGTCGCCGGCGGCTCCATGGCCACCAGGCACAGCAGCTGCAGCATGTGGTTCTGCAGCATGTCCCTGAGCGCGCCATACTCGTCGTAGTAGGGCCAGCGATCGCCGACGCCCGCCGTCTCGGCCACGGTGATCTGCACGTGATCCACCGCCAGGTTGTTCCACAGCGGCTCGAACAGGGTGTTGGCGAACCGCAGCGCGATCAGGTTCTGGACCGTCTCCTTGCCGAGGTAGTGGTCGATGCGGAAGACCCGGTCTTCGCTGAAAGCCTCCGCCACCGCCCCGTTGAGCTTGCGCGAGCTCTCGAGGTCGTGGCCGACCGGCTTTTCCAGGACGACCCGGCTTTGCGGCGTCGCTGCGCCGGCCTCTTTCAACGCGGCGCAGACCGGCGCGAACAGGCTGGGCGACAGCGCCAGATAGAAGACCGGCAGTTCCGCATCGCCCATCGCCGCCTTCAGCGCCTTGGCGCCCTCCGGCTTGGCTGCGTCGGCCGCGCAATAGCGCAAGCGCGCCGAGAACCGCGCCCAGGCCTCGTCCGCGACGCCGGCGGGCCCGGCCCGCTCGGCCACGTGGGCGCGCACCTCCTCGAGGAACTTCTGCTGATCGATCGGCGAGCGCGCGGCCCCCAGGATCTTCACCTTCGGCGGCAAGAGCCCGTCGGCGTCCAGGAAGTAGAGGGACGGGAACAGCATCTTCTGCGACAGGTCTCCCGTCGCGCCGAGGATCACGAACAGGTCCGCCTGCCGGCTGTCGTTCATGCCTTGGGTTTCCGAGCTGGCGGCGAGGGACGGCCTTGGGCGGAACGCGCGAGCCGCCGAATCGAGCCTGCTCCGCGCGCGTCACTCACTGCATCAAGGTGCAAAGGTCAAGAGAGGGCGTGAACGCCATTTGCGCTGGCGCAAGGCCCGGCGCACTGCGCCGTGACATGATCACCGACGCCCGCTAACACAGGCTCACGGGGGCCGAGCAAGGGACGGCTAAGTGGCGCGACTTCGCCTGGGCCTCGCCGCAGCGGCGGCGATGATCGCCGCTGTGGAAGCGCCGGCCGGGCCGGCTATTGCGGACGACCCCAAAGCCATCATCGAGGGCGTGCAGGACAAGTCTCTGCGCCAGGCGATCGCGGCCTACATCGGAACCAGCAAGCGGCCGCCGCAGAGCCGTTTCGAGGCGCGCCGGCGGGCCGAGGAGGCGGCCGAGGACGCGGCCATCGTCCTGCGCTCGGAAGGATACTACGACTACACCGTCGTTCCTGACGTGAGCTCGGGCGACAAGCCGCGGCCCGTGCTGCGGGTCGATCCGGGACCGCGCTCCACCATCGCTGCTCCGCAGGTGAGCTACGTCGATGCGCCGCCGGCGACCAAGGCGCAAGCCGACGTCACGGCGGCGATGCAGCTCAAGCCGGGCGGGCCTGGGCGGGCCGCCGACGTGGTGGCGGCCGAGGGCCGGATCGTCGCCGCCCTGCAGAAGGACGGCTACGCCGACGCCAGCTCCGGACAGCGCGAGGTGGTGGTCGACCATGCGAGCCATACGCTGCAGCCCACCTTCCGCATCGGCGTGAAAGGCCTGGTCAGGCTGGACGGGGTGCAGGTGAAGACGACGGGGCGCACCGATCCACGCTGGGTGGCTGGCCTGGCGCCGTGGCGATCAGGCCAGACCTACGAGCCGGACAAGGTCGCCGAGCTCGAGAGGCGGCTGCTGGACACGGGGGTCTACAGCGCGGTGACCGTATCCCTGGCGCCCGAATCGGGCCCCGATGGCCTGCGCCCGGTGGTGGTCAGCCTGGCGGACCGGTCGAAAGCCCGCATCTCGCTCGGCGGCAGCTACTCGACCCGCGAAGGCCCGGGCGTGAACGGGACCTTTACGCTCTACAATCGGCTTCACCGCGCCGACACCATCACGCTTTCGGCCCAGTACGCCAGCATCCTGAAGCGGCTGGACCTCGACTTCAGCTTTCCCCATTGGCGCCGGCCCCAGCGCACGCTCGAGCTCGGCGCCACGGCCTATCAGGACGACACCACGGCGTTCCGCGAACGTGACGTGGGAGTCCACGTCGACCTCGTGCGCCGGTTCCACAAGACATCGTTCTTCACTTACGGACTATCGGCGGACTACAGCGACGATCAGGAAAAGACCCTGGTGGGCGCCCAGATCATCGGCAGGCAGCGGCGGCTGGAGCTGCTGACGGGGCTGGTGCGCCTGTCGCTGGACCGGTCGGACAATCCCCTCGATCCCAAGCGTGGCTGGCGTTTCGACGGCCGCATCGAACCCACCTACGGCGTCGGCGGCGGCTCGCCGGTCTACGCCAAGGCGCAAACCCAGGTCACCGGCTATCTGCCCTTCGACAAGGCCGGCTCGACAGTCCTGGCCGGGCGGCTGCTGTTCGGGAGCATCCTCAGCGGGGACGCCACTCTCGACGTCCCCGCCTCTCGGCGCTTCTACGCCGGGGGCGGCGGCTCGATCCGCGGCTTCGGCTATCAGGCGGTCGGCCCGCGGTTTCCCGACAACACGCCGATCGGCGGCGAATCGGTGATCGAAGGCTCGGTGGAGCTGCGCCAGAAGGTCGGCGCGCACCTGGGCCTGGTGGGCTTCGTCGACGCGGGCACGGTCAGCGCGCAGAAGTATCCGGACTTCCACACCGCCAGCATCGGCGCCGGAGTCGGCGTCCGCTACGACCTCGGCTTCGGTCCGCTGCGGGGCGACATCGGCGTCCCGGTGAACCGCCGCAAGGGCGACGCGCCCTTCCAGGTCTACATCAGCATAGGGCAGGCCTTTTGAGCGCACGCGGACCCCTCCTGGCCGCTTGGCTGCGCCGGCTGACGCCGAGGACCGTCGCCGGCTGGGCGGTGCTCGGCCTCGTCTCCGCGGTGTTGATCGTGGGCGCGGCCGTGCTGGGCGCGCGCTACGGCGTGTTGACGCCTCAGGGCAGGCTGCTGATCGAGGCGCGCGCGAGCGGGATCAAGCTGGGTGGGATCGGCGCCTTGAAACTGCAGGGCCTGGGCGGCGACATATGGCGCGACTTCACCGTGCGACGGCTGACCATCTCCGACGACAAGGGGGTCTGGCTGGAAGCCGACGGGCTTAAGGTGCAATGGAACTATGGCGAGTTGCTGGGCCGCAAGCTGCAGATCAAATCGGTCTCGGCCCAGCAGGTGGTGGTCCTGCGCCGGCCGCGGCTAGGGCCCAAGGGCCCGCCCTCGCGCGGACTGCCGTTGACCTTCGACATCCGCAGCATGCGGTTCCCGCTCGAGACCCTGCCCCCCTTCAGCGTCCAGCATGGCCTCTTCGACGTGTCAGGCCGGTTGAGCCTCCTGCGGCACGGCCGCGGCCAGACCGGCGCGGTGCTGGTCAAGAGCCGCCAGCATGTGGGGGACTTCCTCGACATCCGCTTCGACATTGGTCGCACGCGCCCGCTCCTGGTCGACGTCAAGGCGATGGAGGCCAAGGGCGGCGCTCTGGCCGGCGCGCTGGGGCTTGCGTCCGACCGACCCTTCTCGATCAATGCACATGCCGACGGCTCCAGCTCCAGCGGCCGGGTCGACGTGGAGACGCGCACGGGCGACCAGCGTCCGGCCTGGGCGCATGGCGCCTGGTCGGCCCAGGGCGGCGTCATCGCCGGCAAGGCGTCGCTGACCGCATCCAGCCTGACAACGTCCTATGCGCGGATGTTCGGGCCCGAAGCCTTGTTCGCGGCCGCCGCCCGGCGCGCCGGGCGGGGCGGCTATGGCGTGGCGCTGCGGATCCGCGCCCGCAACCTGGCGCTGGCGGCCGAGGGCCCGGCCGATCCGGCCAGCTTGATCTCGAAGCCGGGATTGAAGATCGCCATCGTCGTCCCGGACCTGTCGAAGATCCAGGCCAGCCCACGGATGGGCCAGGGCCGCTTCCAAGGCCTGATCAGCGGCGATCCCGCGGCCTGGCGCCTGCTCGGCGTCGCCAACATCGCGCGGCTGGAGACGAGCGGGTACCGGCTCGCTGGCGTCTCCGGGCCGCTGGCGGTCCTCGGCCAGGGCCAGCAGCTGTCGCTGCAGGCGCATCTGACCGGCGCCGGCGGCCAGGGCTCGACCCTTCTGGCAGGGCTGGCGGGAGCGGCGCCGAAGGCGTCGATCGATCTGGTCAAGCAGGCCGACGGCCGCGTCCTGATCCGCAGTGTGGATGCCGCCGGCGCAGCCTTCAAGCTGAGCGCCAGCGGCGCGCGCAGTCTGTTCGGCGGACTGAGCTTCAAAGGCCAGCTCGAGGCCTCGAACCTGGCGCTGGCGCACACGGGCGCGACAGGCTCGGCGGCGCTGAACTGGACGGCCAGCCAGGCGTCGGCGTCCAAGCCGTGGCTGCTGAGTGTCGATGGGCGGGGCCACCGCTTCGCCAGCGGCCTGGCCGAGCTGGATCGCCTGCTCGGGCCCGAGCCGAGATTGAAGGCGCAAGGGGCTTGGAGCGGCGGCGCCCTGGCCATCGCCTCGGCCTCCGTCGACGGCGCCATGGCCAGCGCGAGCGCCAAGGGCAAGCTCGATCCCAGGGGACCGCTGGCGCTGCAGACCGTCTGGCGCGCCGAGGGACCGTTCCGCGTTGGCCCAGTGCGCATCTCGGGCAAGGCGTCGGGCCAAGGTGTGATCGGCGGCACGCTGGCTGCGCCCCGGGTGGACCTGACCGCCGACTTCGGCGCGGTCGACGCGCCGAGCCTGCCGCTGACCGCAACGCATGTTCGGCTGAGCTTCGCGAAGGGGCCGGACGGTATCGACGGCCAGATCACCGTCGCGGGCGACAGCGCCTACGGCCCGGCCCGGGCGAAGGCGGGATTCCGGTTCGTTCGCGACGGCCTGGACCTTTCGGGCATCGACGCGGACGCTGGCGGCGTGCGCGCCTCAGGCGCGCTGGCGCTGCGCGGCTCGCAGCCATCCACCGCCGATCTGCAGCTGGCGATCGGACCGGGCGCCTTGCTGAGCCAGGGCGGCGTAGCCGGAACCCTGAAGATCGTGGATGGCCCGGATCCCTCGGCGAGCGTCAGCCTCGACGCCCGCGGCGCCGTCCTCAAGGCGGCCGAGGTGGAGATCGTCGGCGCCCACATCGCCGGCTCGGGGCCGCTGGCGCGCCTGCCGCTGCAGATCACCGCGAACCTGACGACCCCCCAGGGACCGCTGCAGCTGAACGGTTCAGGCCTCTATCAGCAGAGCGCCGGCGCCCAGCAGCTGTCGATCAACGGCGGCGGCAAGTTCCGCAATGTCGAGTTCCGCACGACCGAGCCGATCGCGCTGCGGCTGACCGACAAGGAGCGGACAGCGCGCATGCGGGCCACCCTCGGCGGCGGAAGCTGGAGCCTGGACCTTCGCCAGGCTGCGGGGACGGTGACGGCGAGCTCGGCCCTCAAAGGCGTGGACCTGAAGGCGCTGAGCCAGGACTTCGCCGGTCGGTTCGACGCGATCGTCAGTTTGCAGGGGCGAGGCGCGAGCCTCGGCGGGAGCATGACCGCCCAGTTGCGCGACGCGCGCAGCGTGGATGCGCCTGTCGGCGCGGCGATCAACGCCCAGGTCAAGGCCGAGCTCCGGGACGGGCAGCTGGCGATCAACGCCGACGCCGCCGGGGCCAAGGGATTGACGGCCACGGTCTCGCTGGCATTGCCGGTGGAAGCATCGGCGTCACCGCTGCGGCTGGCGATCGTCAAGACGCGCCCGATGCAAGGGCGCCTCAAGGCCGACGGCGAGGTCCAGCCGCTGTGGGACCTGGTCTACGGCGGAGACCGGCAGCTGGCCGGAGAGGTGCATCTCGCCGGCGTCCTCGGCGGCACCTTGAATGATCCCCTGATCACCGGCCAGGCGTCGGTGGCGGGCGGCCGGCTGCAGGACTTCGGCACGGGCCTGGTGCTGACCAACCTGAGCCTGACTGCCGAGCTGCAGCGCGAGACCATCGTGCTCTCGACCTTCTCCGCCAAGGACGAGAAGGGCGGCCAGGTCACCGGGTCAGGGACAATCAGCCTCGCCCGCGAGGGCGGTTCGAACCTGAAACTGGACCTGCAGCACTTCCGGCTGATCGACAACGACGACGCGGAAGCCACAGCCAGCGGCCAGGTGGTCCTGACCCGCGAGGCGGACGGCAAGATCAAGATCGCCGGCGCGCTGGTGCTGGACCGGGCGCAGATCAACGCCGAGGCGAAGCTGAAGCCGAGCGTGGTCAGCCTGGACGTGGTCGAGAAGAACCGGCCCGACCGGCTGAACACGCAGTATCGCCCGCAGGCGGCCCGCACGCCTCCCGTCACGCTGGACATCACCTTGCGCGCCCCGCGGCGGGTGTTCGTCAAGGGGCGAGGCGTCGACGTCGAGCTGTCGGTGGACGCCCACGTGACCGGCGCCCTCTCCAGCCCTTATCTGGACGGGACCGCCCGGGTGTTCCAGGGCAGTTACGACTTCGCCGGCAAACGCTTCCAGTTCGACGAGACCGGCGTGATCGTCCTGGCGAGCTCGGCCGACCGGATCCGGCTGGATCTGTCGGCCACCGAACAGGGACCGTCCCTCACCGCCACCGTCCGTATCAAGGGCACGGCGGCCAAGCCCGACATCAGCCTGACCTCTACGCCGAGCCTGCCGCAGGAGGAGATCCTGTCGCAGGTGCTGTTCGGCGCCTCCGCCTCCCAGCTCTCCGGCGGCCAGACCGCGCAGCTGGCGTCGACCGTCACCGCCCTGGCGTCGGGGGGCGGCTTCGACGTGCTGGGCAGCCTGCGCCAGTTCGCCAAGCTCGACCGGCTGGCGATCGGCGGCGATCAGACCTCCGGGTTCACCGTGGCGGGCGGCAAGTACATCGGCGACAACGTCTATCTCGAGGTGGTCGGCGGCGGGCGGCAAGGCCCGAGCGTCGACGCCGAGTGGCGGATCAGGCGCAGCCTGTCGATCGTGTCGCAACTGGGCCAGGAGCTCGGCGCCAAACTCTCCATCCGCTGGACCCACGACATCGGCGCCCAGCCCGGCAAGGCGAGTCCGAAGCGCTAACCTGGCGCAACCTCGGTCATCACCGGGCCGATGTCGTCGTGCAGGACGAGGTCGGCCAGGCCGTCCTGGTCGGTGGGGTCGCGGTTGACGATCGCCAGCTTTGCGCCGGCGCGCTTGGCGGTGAGCGGCAGCGCCGCGGCCGGATAGACCTGCAACGAGGAGCCCAGCACCAGGAAGAGGTCGCAATCGCGCGCCCCCGCCCCCGCCCGCCGCATCGCCGCCACCGGCATCGGCTGCCCGAACGATATGGTCGCCACCTTGACCAGTCCTGCGCACGCCCGGCAGGCAGGAAGCTCGCCGCGTGCAAGGAAGCCTTGCCTGAGCGCGTCCAACTCATGGCGCAGGCCGCAGTCCAGGCAGGCGGCGTAACTCGCGTTGCCGTGCAGCTCGATCACCCGGGCGGCGGGGACGCCGGAGTCCTGGTGCAGGTTGTCGACGTTCTGGGTGATCACCGCCGGGGCCTTGCCCGAGCTGACCAGTCGCGCAACGGCATGGTGGCCGGCGTTGGGCGAACGGCCGGCCCATCCGGCCACGCCGGAGAAGGCGCGCTCCCGGGCCTCGCGCCGCTTGTCCGCGCTGGCGACGAAGTCGTCGAACTGGATCGGCCGCATGCGGCTCCAGATCCCGCCGGGGCTGCGGAAATCGGGAATGCCGGACTCGGTCGAGATCCCCGCGCCGGTGAACACCACGCATCGGCTCGAACTGGCGATCAGCTCGGCCAATCTGCGGCGATCGGTCATGGGCGCAATCCTGCTGTGGTCCCGAGGCGCCACAGGCAGGCGCCCATCACTTCTTCAAGACAGGCATGGACGAGCGCGCGGACGCCATGCAAGCTTTGCGGGTGGTTCCTGGTGTGGTGTGGGGGTCGGCATGTCGAAGCGGTGGTTGTGCTTGAAGGCCCGCCCGCTCGGGGTCGCCTGCGCCATCTTCGGCCTGGCCTTCCTCACCGCCTGTGCGAGTGACGGAAACAGCGGCGGCGCGATCACGCCGCCGAGCACCCCGGCACCACCACCACCACCTCCTCCTCCGCCGCCGTCTGTCCCAACCGCGTCGAACGCCGAGTTCCAGGGCAGCTACAATCTCGCGGCGATTCACGCCGAAACGGCGTTCGCCGATGGCGGCACAGGCCAGGGAATCAAGGTCGCGGTGATCGATAGCGGGGTCGATCCGCTCTACGATCTGCAAGGCGCCGTCTCGAACGATTCCACCGACCTCGTCCCCGGCCGCGGCGCGCCGGTCGGCATCGATCTGCACGCTACCTTTATCGCCGGCATCATCGGGGCCCGGTTCAACGGCTTCGGCACCATCGGCGTCGCCTACGACTCGACCATCCTCAGCGTGCGCGCCGACACCCCAGGCACCTGCACCAGCGACCAGACGACCAGCAACTGCACGTTCAACGACAATACCCTGGCGCAGGGCGTCGACTATGCCCGCACGCACGGGGCCAAGATCATCAACCTGTCGATCGGCGGGACCACGCCGTTCAGCCCCTCGTTCGAGGACGCCCTCTCGCGGGCGGTGGCCGCGGGGATCATCGTCACCGCCTCGGCCGGCAACGGCAGCGCGGCCGATCCCGACTGGCCGGGGCAGTACGCGGTGGATCCGCGCTACGCCGGCCTGGTGATCGCCGTCGGCGCCACCGACCAGACCAACGCCCTGGCCAGCTATTCCAACAAGGCCGGCAAGGCGGCGGCCGGCTACATGGTGGCGCCGGGCGACAACGTCATCACCGGCTGCAAGTCAAACGGCGCCTGCTGGAAGGTCTCGGGCACCTCATTTTCCGCCCCGGAGGTGGCCGGCGCCGCCGCCCTGATGCTGCAGGCCTTCCCCAACCTGACGCCGCAGCAGGTGGTCCATATCCTGCTGACGACGGCGGACGACCTCGGCGCGCCCGGCGTGGATCCGGTGTTCGGCAACGGCCTGCTGGACCTGGCCAAGGCCTTCTCGCCGATCGGGTCGATGAGCATCCCGCAGTCCGGCGCCGTGGCGGTCACGCTCAGCCCGATCGCCGGCGCGAGCATGTCCGGCGCCTTCGGCGACGCCTTGCAGGCCACGCCCGCCCTGACCACGGTGGGCCTGGACGCCTATCAGCGGCGTTATCAGGTGAACCTGGCAGGGGGCTATCGGCCGGTGCGCCCGTCGTTGGTCGGCGCCGCCGCGCAGCCGCAGGTGCAGGACGCCCAGGCGGTGATCGCCGCCAACGGCGTGCGGGTGGCGTTCAGCGCGGGACGATCCCATGACTCGCTGGAGCCCGGCGCCGGGGTGGCGCGGCTGGCCGAGCAGGAGTCCAGCGTCGGCGACCTGAACCTTCAGGTTCAGGCGGGCCGGCTCAGCTTCGCTGCCTGGCGCGGCGAAGGCGGCATGGCCCCCTCGCCGAGCCTGGGCGCCGCGTCGAACGCGTTCGCCTCCCTGACCCGGCCCGACCAGGCGATCCGCGCGGCCTATCACTTCGGCAAGATCAGCTTCGCCGCCGAGACCGGCCAGGGCGAACGCGGGCTCTACGACGGCCTTAGCCGCCAGCAGCCCTCCAGCTACGCCCTGGCGTCGGTCGGACTTGGCGGACGGCGCTGGGGGCTCTGGCTGTCCGGCGGCCACATGAACGAGCCGCAAGGCCCGCTGGGTTCCTGGCTGCCCGACGCGACCACCTTCGCCATGCCGGCGCAGACCGAGTTCGCCACCCTGCATGCCGACTGGGCGGCGTCGCGCCAGCTGACTTTGTCGGCCGAAGCGGGCCTGGGACGCACGCGCATGCGCAGCGCGTTGATGGATCTGACCGGGCCGATCATCAGCTCCGCATGGCGACTGAGCGCGCGCACCGGCTGCGGCGACGGGCGCCGGCGCTGCACCCACTTCGGGCTCGATCTGTCCCAGCCGGTGAGGGTCGAGAGCGGAACCTTCTCCACCGTGCTGGCGGACATTCCGTCGAGCTACTCCGATCCGCTCAACTTCTCGCGCCGCAGCTTCAGCGCCGCGCCCTCCGGCCGCGAGATCGACCTGCGCTTCGGCGTCGACCGCGACCTGCCGCAGATCGGCTGGGTCCAGCTGCAGCTGGTGGCTGCGCGCGAACCGGACAACATCGCGGCGGCGCCCGTGTCGGTGGGCGTCCTGGCCAACTGGTCCGCCAGGTTCTGATCGCGCCGGCCGGACGCGGCGCTTGCCTCCGCGTCGGGGCGCCTCGATAGTGCGACAAGGAAACGCTCAGGAAAGATCACGGCATGGTCGACGCCGCCGAACCCCTGCCCATGACCGCTGCCGAGGCCGCCGCGATCGACGCGACGATCCCGGCGCACAAGCCGGCCAGCTGGCTCGGCCAGCTCTCCTGGGCGCTGGGCGACGGCTCGCGCAGCCCCTACAACGTGCTGGTCAACATCTTCGTCTTCTCGGCCTACTTCTCGACGGTGGTGATCGCCGACCCGAACAAGGGCCAGGCCACCTGGGCCTGGCTGACCTCGGCATCGGCGCTGATCATCGCCCTGACCGCCCCGGTCCTGGGCGCGGTCGGCGACGCGGGCGGGCGCAGGAAGCCCTGGCTGGTCTTCACCCTGCTGTTCGGCGCGCCCAGCATGATCGCCACCTGGTGGGCGCTCCCGCATATGACCTCCGGGCCGGTCACCTCGCAGCTCATGATGATGATGATCCCGCTGATCATCGCCGGCGTCTCGTTCGAGTACTGGAGCGTGTTCCTGAACGCCATGTTGCCGAACGTGGCCCCCAAGGGGCGGATCGGTTTCCTCTCCGGCCTCGGCTTCAGCCTGGGCAACGCCATGGGCATCCTGGTGTTCCTCTTCTTCCTGCTGGCCTGGTCGTGGAACCCGCATCCGCTGTTCGGCCTGAGCAACGCAGCGCACGAGCCCGAGCGCGCGGTCGGCATCCTGTCGGCGATCTGGTTCGCGGTGTTCGCCCTGCCGATGTTCCTGTTCACGCCGGATTCGGCCGGGTCGGGCCGCAGCATCCCCCAGGCGGTCTCGCACGGCCTGAAGCAGCTGGCGGCGACCATCGCCAAGATCCGCGACTACAAGAACCTCGGCCTCTTCCTGATCTCACGGATGAGCTACAATGAGGGCTTCATCGCCCTGATGCTGTTCACCGGCGTGTTCGCCGCCGGCATCCTGCACTGGAGCGCCACCATGCTGGTGGTGGAGGGGCTGATCAATTCCGTGGTCGCCGCGCTGGCCGGGCTTTTCGCCGGGTGGCTCGATGACAGGATCGGCTCCAAGCGGGCGACCATCGTCTTCGTGCTGGGCTGCCTCATCGCCAACATCGTGATCTTCTCGGTGACCCCGACCATGGTGTTCTTCATGCAGATCGATCCGGCGGCCATGGCCGCCGGATCGATCTGCATGAAGAACACCATGGTCGGGGTCACCGAG
>FTGK01000658.1_pt1 | contig 11350 bp, 10 predicted proteins | sample 1640691 | NCBI WGS metagenome assembly FTGK01 (sample SAMEA3914789, study PRJEB12502) | metagenome | biome: forest; material: soil | place: Canada | collected 2011-07-03 | depth 0.3 m | reverse complement strand
GGACAGGGTGAAGCACCAGGCCGCTCCGGGATGGCCGCGGCCGATTTCCATCACCACCCGCAGGAAGTCGGCGAAGCTGGTCTCATAGCCGCCGAACATGTTCGGCTGCAGCATCCGGTAGAAGCCCGCCTTGCCGAAGGCCTCGTGCACCGCCGGGACGTAATGGCCGAGGGCGTCGGCTTCGTCCTGCTGGGCCCTCAGCATCGGGATCAGGGCGTGGGCCCGCTCGATCATCTTGGCCGCGGTCAGCCCGGGCTCGGGCTGGGGCAGGTGAATCCTACGCTTGGCCGGAGCTTCTACGAGCTCGACATGGGCCATGGGCCGCTCCTCCACTCGAAACGCGGGAACCTTAGGGATGCGAACGGCTCCGCGCCAGAGTAGGATGGGGCGCATGCCGATCTTGCCCCACAGACTTGGCGCCTGCGCTGGCCTGCTGTTGCTGACCCTGGCGGCGCCCGCGCTGGCGCAGGAGCCGACCCAGGGCGCGCCCCCGCCCGCGCCGAGGCCGGCGGTGCTCTCGCTCGATGTTTCGCGCGTCCAGAGCCCCTTCGCCCTGACCGACGAGCAGGCGGCGATGCTGAGGGCTGGGATCGCCAGGACCGCAGTGGACCATCGCTTTGCCGACCGGCTGACCGGCTCGCTAGGGTTCCTCTGCGGCCTGCACGGCGAGACCTACCAAGGCGCGGCGGCGATGCGTGGCTCCGATCCTGATGGCCGCTTCCTTGGAGCCAAGCTGAGTCTCGCGTTCCGCTAGGCGGCGCCTGCCGCGCGCTTGACCGGGCCCGTGTGCGGCCGTCCTATGCCGCCCGGGCCGCGGGGACGAACGTGATGGAGAACTCGGCCGCAATTGGTGCGCCGCGGTCCAAGCAGGACCTGGCCTCCCGCGACCGCAGCTTCCTCGGCCACCCGTCGGGCTTCGGCTATCTGGCCTTCACCGAGGCCTGGGAGCGGTTCTCCTACTACGGGATGCAGGCGCTGCTGGTCCTCTACATGGTGGACCAGCTCCTGAAGCCGGGGCACGTGGAGCACGTCCTTGGCTTCGGCGCCCTCCGCGCCGGCCTCGAGGGGGTGTACGGCCCTCTCTCCACCCAGGCGCTGTCGTCGCAGATCTTCGGCCTCTACACGGCCCTGGTCTATGTGACGCCGATCCTTGGCGGCCTCGTGGGCGACCGCTGGCTTGGCCGGCGTGCGGCCGTGACCCTGGGCGCCCTGGTCATGGCCGCCGGCCACTTCATGATGGCGTTCGACGCTTCGTTCCTGCTGGCGCTGCTGGCGCTGATCGTCGGCGGCGGGCTGATCAAGGGCAATATCGCGGTCCAGATCGCCCACCTCTACGCGCCCGGGGACGTGCGCCGCGACCAGGCCTTCCAGATGTTCGTCCTGGCCATCAATTTCGGCTCCATCGGCGCGCCGCTGGTCTGCGGCACGCTGGGAGAGAAGCTGGGGTTCCATTACGGCTTCGCCGCCGCCGGCATCGGCATGGTGATCGGGCTGTGCGTCTACCTGTCCGGGCGCAACCACCTGCCGCCGGAACCGCCGCGGCCGGCGGCGGCCGAGGCGCGGCCAAAGGAGCCCATCACCGCCGCAGAGTGGCGCGCGGTCCTCGCCATCCTGGCCCTGATGCCGATCATGACGCTGGTGATGGTTCCCAACAACCAGGGCTTCAACGTCGGCGTCCTTTGGTGGCGCGACTTCATGGACCTGGATGTCTTCGGCTTCGCGGTTCCGGTCACCTGGCTCCTGTCGGTGACGGCCTCATTGGCCGTGCTTGGCCTGGCCTTGGGCGTCGTGGTCTGGCAGCGGCTGGCCAGGCGGGGGATCGCCCCGCACGAGGTGACCAAGATCGCCATCGGAGCGGCGATCGCCGCCGCCGAGCCCCTGATCAAGGCGGGGTTCTCGGCCATCTCGCTGCACGCCCACTGGAAGATCCCGCTCCCCTGCCTGCTCATCTGGGACTGCGTCGGGACGGCGGGGTTCGTCTGCTACTACCCGACGGCCCTGGCGCTGGTGAGCCGCGCTGCGCCGCCGAGACTGGCCGGCGCCCTCTTCGGCGGCTTCCTGATGTTCACCGTGGCGACCAACTACCTGGTCGGCCTGATCGGGGCCTACTACCAGCGGCTGGGTCCGGTGCAGTTCTGGCTGCTGCACGCAGGTCTGCCGGCGGTCAGCCTCGCTGCGTTGATCCTGGCGTACGGCCCCCTCAAGCGGGCGCTCGGAGACCCACCGCGCACAGCTGCGGTCTAGATCCTAGCGCTGCTCCGTCGCCGGCGCGGGCTCTTCCAGGTAGCGCCGCCGGACGTGGCGCTTGAAGGCCGCCGCCGAGAGGGGCGCGCCCGTGGCCTCGCTGACCAGTTCGGAGAAGGACACCAGGCTGGCCCGGGCATGCACCCGGGGTCGAACCCAGGCGAAATAGGGTTCGAAATCGCCGCGGGCGAGGGAAGGCAGGATCTCCGCATCATCGGCTGTCGCGCGCTCGAACAGCTGGGCGGCGAGCAGGGCGCCCATGGCATAGTTGGGGAAATAGCCGAAGTAGCCGAGGGACCAGTGGATGTCCTGCAGGCAGCCCTTGGCGAGGTTCGGGGGGCGCCGTCCGAACATCTCTTCGAACATGTCGTCCCAGGCGGTCGGCAGGTCGGCCACCGGAAGGTCGCCCGACAGCAGCGCGCGCTCGATTCGGTAGCGCAGGATCACGTGCAGCGGATAGGAGATCTCGTCCGCCTCGACGCGGATGAAACCGTCGTCGAGCCGCCGCGTGGCGTTCAGCACATTGGTGAGGCCATAGGGCTCCGGAGGGCCGCCCAGCACCTCGGCCATCAGCGGCGCGAGATGCTGGAGAAACTCGCGGCTGCGCCCCGCCATCATCTCCAGCGACAGGGACTGGCTCTCATGGACGGTGGCGCCGCGGGCCATGCCGACGGGCCGGAAGGCGAAGGCGCGCGGCAGGTTGGCCTCGTACATCGCGTGCCCCGCCTCGTGCAGGGTGGCCATGATCGAGAAGCGGACGTCGTCCTCGTCGTAACGGGTGGTGAAGCGCACGTCGCCGGGGCTGTGCGGCACCGAGAAGGGATGCGGCGCGGAGTCGATGCGGAAGGCGTTCGGGTCGTGGCCGACGGCGAGCGCCAGGCGATGGGAGAGGGCCGCCTGCCGCTCCAGCACCTCGGCGATCAGCGGCGGCAGGGTCTCGGCCAGGTCAGCGAAGATGGGGTCGACCAGGGCCTCACCGACGCCGGGGTCGAACTCGTCCATCAGCGCGCCGTAGGCGGTGGTCTGCAGAGCCTCCGCCTTGGCGGCGGCGATCTCGCGCTGGACGTCGAGCAGGTCCCCGAAGGGGCCGGCGAAGCTCTTGAAGTCGTTCTCTGGCTTGGCGCGCGTCCAGATCGCCTGCAGCTCCTGGGCCATGCTCGCCTTCCGGGCCTGCAGCGCCTTGGGCACGGCCGCTGCGTGCACCCAGGTGCGCCGCATTTCGCGCAGGTCCGCCTGCTCCTCCGGCTCCAGCCGGGAAGCCATTTCCTCGGCCTCGGAAAGCTCGCCATCGACGGCCTCGCCGCCGATCAGCTCGGCGGAGACCTCGGTGAGGGCGGCCATCTGCTGCCCCCGGGCCCAGGCGCCGGCGCGGGGCATGTGGGTCTGGGAATCCCAGCTCAGCATGGCCTGGGCGGCGGTGAGCTTGCCGGCGGTGGCGAAGCGGTGGACGACGCGGGCGAAGGGATCGGGCTGGGCGGGGGGCTGGCTCATGCGGTGAGGTGCACCACCGGGCTGCGCCGCCGTCAATGGCTCAGGCCGGGTCCCGCTCGAACACCACGCCCTTCTCGGTGATCACCACGTCCATCGGGATGTCGTGCTCATGCGGGAAGATGGTGACGAGGCGCGAAAGCTCGAAGCCGACCGCGATCTTCAGCGGCGGCTTTGAGAAGGTGGCGATGGTGCGGTCGTAGAAGCCCGCGCCATAGCCAAGCCGGTAGCCCTCCGCGTCGAAGCCGACGAGGGGGATCAGGAGGGCCTCGGGCTGCACCGCCGCCCCTTCGGCGGGATGGTGGATGTTCCAGACCCCGGCCTCCATCCTGGTCTGCGGCGTCCAGGGGCGGAACTCGAGCGGGTGGTTCTTGTGGAGGACCACGGGCAGTGAAACCTGACCGCCGGCCTGGATCACCTCCTTCATGAAGGGGATGCAGTCGTACTCGCGCCTGAAGGGCCAGTAGCAGCCCAGGGAGGTGAAGCTCGCCGGTGGGTAGCAGGTCCGCAGGCAGTCGGTGATCGCCTGGCTGGCCGCCTTGTGCTCGTCGAGCGGCAGGGTCATCCGCGCCTCGATCAGGCGCACGCGCTCGGCCTTGCGCCACGCTCTCGGGTCGAACTCGGGTGCGGCCATGCAGACTCCAATGCGAAAGGCCCCCCTGCGGATGCAAGGGGGGCCCTCCGGCAGGACCTAGGACAGGCCGATGATGCGGCCGTCCGGCTCGACGTACATGCCTTCGGCCGAGGGAACGCGCGGCAGGCCTGGCATGGTCATGATGTCCCCGCAGATCGCCACCACAAACTCGGCGCCGGCCGATAGCCGGACCTCGCGGACCTGGACGACGTGCCCCGTGGGCGCCCCGAGCAGCTCGGGGTTGGTCGAGTTGGAGTACTGGGTCTTGGCGATGCAGACCGGAAGGTTGCCGAAGCCGAGCTTCTCCAGCTCCGCCAGGCGGTCGGCCGCGGCCTTGGACGGAACCACCTCGCCGGCCCGGTAGATTTCGGTGGCGATGGTCTCGATCTTCTTCAGCAGCGGCATGTCGTCGGGATAGATCGGCTTGAAGTCGGCCGTGCCCCTGTCGATCAGCTCGACCACCGTGCGCGCCAGATCCTCCGCGCCCGCCCCGCCTTCCGCCCAGTGCTTGCACAGCACCGCAGTCGTGCCGAGCTGCTTGCAGCCGTCCAGCACCGCCTGCACCTCCGCGTCGGTGTCGGCGCTGAAGTGGTTGATGGCCACCACCGGGGGAACGCCGAACTTCTTCACGTTCTCGATGTGACGCGCGAGGTTGGCCATGCCCCTCGTCACCGCCTCGACGTTCTCCGGCCCGAGCTCCTTCTTGGGGACGCCGCCGTGCATCTTCAGCGCGCGCACGGTGGCCACGATGACCGCCGCGTCCGGCTTCAGGCCCGCCTTGCGGCACTTGATGTCGAAGAACTTCTCCGCGCCAAGGTCGGCCCCGAAGCCGGCCTCGGTCACCACATAGTCGGCGACGGCGAGGCCGAGGCGCGTCGCGGTCACGGAGTTGCAGCCGTGGGCGATGTTGGCGAACGGGCCGCCGTGCACGAACACGGGGTTGTTCTCGAGGGTCTGGACCAGATTGGGCTTGAGGGCGTCCTTCAGCACCGCCGTCATGGCGCCGGAGGCCTTCAGCTCGGCGGCGCGCACGGGACGGCGATCGCCACGGGTGGAGGCCACGACGATGTTGTCGATGCGCCGCTTGAGGTCTTCCATCGAGGTGGCGAGGCAGAGGATGGCCATGATCTCCGATGCGACGGTGATGTCGAAGCCGTCCTCGCGCGGATAGCCGTTGGCCGCTCCGCCCAGCGAATCGACGATCGACCGTAGGGCGCGGTCGTTCATGTCCATGCAGCGCCGCCAGGTGATCCGGCGGGTGTCGATGTTGAGCTCGTTGCCCCAGTACACGTGGTTGTCGAGCATGGCCGCCAGCAGGTTGTTGGCGATGCCGATGGCGTGGAAGTCGCCGGTGAAGTGCAGGTTCAGCTCGTCCATGGGGACGACCTGGGCGTAGCCGCCGCCGGCCGCGCCGCCCTTGACGCCGAAGCAGGGGCCGAGGCTCGGCTCCCGCAGGCAGATCGCGGTGCGCTTGCCGATGCGGTTCAGAGCGTCGCCAAGTCCGACGGTGGTGGTGGTCTTGCCCTCGCCCGCCGGGGTCGGATTGATCGCCGTGACCAGGATCAGCCTGCCCGTCTTGCCGTTGGCCAGCTTCTCCTTGACGAAGTCCATGCTGATCTTCGCCTTGTGATGCCCGAACGGCTCGATGCTCGTGGCCGGGATGTCGAGCCGGTCCGCGATCTGCTGGATCGGCTTCATGGTCGCGGCCTGGGCGATCTCCCAATCGGTCTTGGGCTTGTCGGTCATGGTCAGTCAGCTTCCGTTCGTGCGTCGTGCGAAGGCCGGCCCTTGGCCTTCGGACAGCGGGAAAGGGGGGGCGAGGCCCCATGGCCCCGGGCGGGCCTCGGGGTCCGCCGCAGGTGCTATGCCGAACCGCGCACGCCCTGGTCAACCGTCAGTGCGCACTGGTAAGCTCTGGCCAAGCCGTTCTGGGAGGATCACGTCGTGAGAAACTTCATCCTGGCCGCCGCGGCCGGTGCAGCGCTGCTGTCCGCGGGCGCGGCGCTCGGAGCGGCCGCCCCGGCCTACGTCGTCTCCGCCGTGGCCGACAGCGCCCGGCCGGACGGCGACCGCCAGCGCGACGCCGACCGCAAGCCCGCCGATGTGCTGAGCTTCGCCGGCGTGAAGCCCGGAATGAAGGTTGGAGAGCTGATCCCCGGCGGCGGCTACTACACCCGCCTGCTGAGCGATGTGGTCGGCTCCAAGGGGCACGTCTACGCCGAGTGGCCGGAAGGCATGGCCAAGGGCCGGCCGCAGATGCTTGAGGGACTCGCCAAGATCCCCAACGTGTCCAACGTCACCTTCGGGAACACATCCGGACCGACGGCGCCGGAGAAGCTCGACCTGTTCTGGACCAGCGAGAACTATCACGACCTTCATAACGCCCCCCCAGGGGCTCCTGCCGCCGACGTCGCCGGTTTCAACAAGGCCGTGTTCGCCGCCCTGAAGCCGGGCGGCGTCTACCTGATCGAAGACCATGCGGCGGCCGCCGGGGCCGGCCCCGACGCCACCTCCAAGCTGCACCGCATCGATCCGGCCCAGGTCAAGAGCGAAGTCGAGGCCGCCGGCTTCAAGCTGGTCGGCTCGTCGGAGGTGCTCAAGCGGGCCGACGATCCGCATACCGACCCCGTGTTCAGCCCGGCCATTCGCGGCCACACCGACAAGCTCCTGATGAAGTTCAGGAAGCCGTAGGCCTGCAGGCCTCAACCCCGGGGAGGATCGACATGCCCAAGCTCACCAAAGGTATCCTGGCTGTGGCCGTCCTGGGCCTGGCCACGGCCGCCGCCGCCGCCGTTCCTCCGGCGATCCAGGCGGCGCTGGACGATCCCAGCCGGCCTGCGGCCGAAAAGGCTCGCGACGCGGATCGCAAGTCCGGAGAGATCGTGGCCCTGACGGGGGTGAAGGCCGGCCAGAACGTCGCCGACGTGTTCCCCGGCGGCGGCTACTACACCCGCATCTTCGCCAAGGTGGTGGGCCCCAACGGCCACGTCTACGGCGTGGTGCCCGGGGACCTTTCGGAGCGGAATTTCCACCCTTCGGACCTGGTCAAGAAGCTCGTCGCCGAGCCCGGCTACGGCAACGTCAGCCTGGCCGTCGATCCTCTGCCGACCTGGGCGCCTTCGCCAAGGCTGGACCTGATCTTCATCTCCCAGTTCTACCATGACATGCACAACCCCGGCATGGGCGGTCCCGACATCGCCGCCGAGGACAAGGGCCTTTTCAACGCCCTGAAGCCCGGCGGCATCCTCTTCATCATCGATCATGCCGCGCCGGGGACGGGCGTCGGCGCGACCAACACCCTGCACCGGATCGACGAGGCGGCGGTGAAGAGCGAACTCCAGGCCGCGGGCTTCAAGCTCATCGCGGAGAGCGACATCCTGAAGAACCCCGCCGATCCGCACGACAAGAACGTCTTCGATCCCTCGATCCGGGGCCACACCGACCAGTTCGTCCTGAAGTTCCAGCGGCCGAAGTAGGCCCGGGCGGCGGGGGAGGAGACCATGCGCAAGTTCTCGATCAAGCTCATCGGCCTGGCGGCGGCCCTCGGCCTTGCGGCGAGCGCCGCGGCCGCCGCAGCTCAGCAGATCCAGGCCGCCCTGGCCGATCCGGCCCGACCGGCCGCCGATCGCGACCGTGACGTCTCGCGCCACGCGGCCGATCTGATCGCCTTCGCCAGGCTGAAGCCGGGTCAGGCTGTGGCCGATTACATGCCGGGCGGCGGCTATTTGACCCGCATCTTCTCGGCCGCCGTCGGGCCAATGGGGCATGTCTATGCGGTGTTCCCGGACTTCATGGCCAGGTTCGAGACCAAGGAAGTGGCCGCGGTCACCGCCATCGCCGCCGATCCCCACTACAAGAACGTCACCCTGTCGACGATCCCGGGCGGCAGCTTCGCCACGCCCAGAAAGCTCGATCTGATCTGGACCTCCGACAACTACCACGACCTTCAATTCGGCCTCAGCCACGAGCAGATCATCGCGCTCGACAAGGCCATCCTGGCCGATCTGAAGCCGGGCGGCGTCTTGGTGGTCATAGATCACGTCGCCGCGCCCGGAACCGGCTGGACCGTGGCCCGAACCCTGCACCGCATAGAACCCATCCAGATCCTGGCCGACATGAAGGAGGCGGGCTTCGTGCTGGACGCCCAGAGCGAAGTGTTGCGCAATCCGGCCGATCCGCACGACAAGCTGGTCTTCGATCCTTCGATCCGCGGGAAGACCGACCAGGTCGCGTATCGATTCAAGAGGCCCTGAGCCACTTTGGCGAAGCGCGAAAGGGGCGCCCGAACGATTGGCGTTTGATGCGCGTCAATTCGCGAAGTGGCGTGGGGGCCTAGGTCCGCCCATGTGGACGAGTCGTGAGGCGTGTGCCACAAGCGCCGCCGCCGGTGAGAGAGACAGTTGGGGCCGGCCCGGCCCCGAGGGATCGTAAGCGCAATGGATTACAAGGCCGCCATTCGGACCGCCGTCGAGCAGGTCAGGTCCGAGGGCCGTTATCGGGTCTTCGCCGACCTCAAGCGCCGCCGGGGCGAGTTCCCGCGGGCGACCTGGACAGGTCCTGCGGGCGAGGAGCGCGACGTGGTGGTCTGGTGCTCGAACGACTATCTCGGCCAGGGCCAGAACCCCGTGGTGGTCGAGGCCATGCACCGGGCGATCGACGAGGCCGGCACCGGCTCGGGCGGCACCCGCAACATCTCCGGCACCACCCACTGGCACGTCGAGCTGGAGCGCGAACTCGCCGACTGGCACGGCAAGGAAGCCGCCCTGCTGTTCACCTCCGGCTATGTGTCGAACGAGGCGACTCTGTCGTCCCTTGCCAAGATCCTGCCCGGGCTGATCATCTTCTCCGACGCCTTCAACCATAATTCGATGATCGCCGGCATCCGCCACGGCGGCGGTCAGAAGCACGTGTTCCGCCACAACGACCTTGAGCACCTCGAGCAGCTGCTGAAGGCGGCGCCGGCCGACGCCCCCAAGCTGATCGCCTTCGAGAGCGTCTATTCGATGGACGGGGACATCTCGGACATCCGCGGCGTGATCGCCCTGGCCAAGACGTACGGCGCCCTGACCTATATCGACGAGGTGCACGCAGTCGGCATGTACGGTCCGCGCGGCGCCGGCGTCGCCGAGCGCGAAGGCCTGATGGCCGAGATCGACATCATCGAGGGCACCCTCGGCAAGGCCATCGGCATGATGGGCGGCTATATCGCCGCCGACGCCGAGCTGGTGGACGCGGTGCGCCTCTACGCTGCGGGATTCATCTTCACCACCTCCCTGCCCCCCGCGATCAGCGCCGGCGCGGTGGCTTCGATCCGCTGGTTGAAAGAGCACAACGAGGTGCGCGTCCGCCACCAGGAGCGGGCCGAGACCCTCAAGCGCCGCTTCAAGGAGGCGGGCCTGCCGGTGATGCCGTCGGTCTGCCACATCGTGCCGGTGCTGGTGGGCGATCCGGTGCACACCAAGATGGTGTCCGACATGCTGCTGATGGACTTCGGGGTCTATGTGCAGCCGATCAACTACCCGACCGTGCCCAAGGGAACCGAGCGCCTGCGCTTCACCCCGACACCGCTGCACACCGACGCCATGATGGACGACCTGGTCTCGGCCATGGACGGCCTGTGGACCCGCTGCAACGTCAAGCGCCTGGGTGGCGTCGCGGCCTGATCCGCCGCTCGCTTACCGCGGCGCGGGAGGTCTGGGACTCAGCCCTTGGCGCCGCGCTTCCTGCGGACTCCCTTGCCCAGGCCGATCTGCTTGGCGAAGTCGGAGCGGCGGGCGGCATAGTTGGGCGCCACCATCGGATAGTCGGCGGGCAGGCCCCACTTCCGGCGGTAGTCCTCGGGACTCATGTTGTAGCGCGAGCGAAGGTAGCGCTTCAGCATCTTCAGCTTGGCCCCGTCCTCGAGGCAGACGATGTAGTCCGGCTGCACCGAACGCGAGATCGGCGCCGCGGGCTTCTGCCGCGCGCTCGGGGCGGCGGCCTGCGGGTGGGCGAGATCGGTCAGGGCGTTGTGCACCTGGCGCACCAGATCGCTGATCGCCGCCGGTTGCACCGGATTGCGCGAGACATAGGCGGCGACGATATCGGCGCTCAGGCGGAGGACCTCCTGCCCGGAGAGCTCTTCGGAGTCGGACTCAGCTGGCATGTTCCTCAATCCCCTGGCCGCGCCCCGAACGCCTGGATCCCCCATCCCGCACACCAGCAGGCTCGGCGAACTAGCCGGGCGCAAACGCAATGCCGCATAACGGGCTTGGCCGGATTAGGTTCCTGCCGTGTCCCCGCTTGCGGCGGACCGCGCCATTGATTGCGCGCTGAGGGCCGCTAAAGAGGGGGCGCGGCCCCGTCCGCCGGGACAGGGGCCGATTCCCCGCGCCCCGGAGGTCCCATGTCAGCGATGGCCCAGAAGACGATGATCGCCGAGCCGGAGCTGTTCGCGCGGGGTCTCGCCGACGCCGATCCGGAGGTGTTCGACGTCGTCGAAAAGGAGCTCCGCCGCCAGCAGGAGCACATCGAGCTGATCGCCTCGGAAAACATCGTCTCGCGCGCCGTGCTCGAGGCGCAGGGGTCGGTGCTGACCAACAAGTACGCCGAAGGCTACCCGGGCCGGCGCTACTACGAAGGCTGCGAGTGGGTCGACGTGGCCGAGCAGATCGCCATCGACCGGGCCAAGAAGCTCTTCGACTGCACCTTCGCCAACGTCCAGCCGCACTCGGGCTCCCAGGCCAACCAGGCGGTGTTCATGGCCCTGCTGCAGCCGGGCGACGCCTTCATGGGCCTCGATCTGGCCGCCGGGGGACACCTGACGCACGGCAGCCCGGTGAACCAGTCCGGCAAGTGGTTCCGGCCGGTTTCCTACAAGGTGCGCCAGCAGGACCAGGTGATGGACTACGACGCCATCGCCGATTCCGCCGAGGCCGAGAAGCCCAAGCTGATCATCGTCGGCGGCACCGCCTATGGCCGGATCATCGACTTCAAGCGCTGCCG
>FTGK01000962.1_pt1 | contig 11387 bp, 16 predicted proteins | sample 1640691 | NCBI WGS metagenome assembly FTGK01 (sample SAMEA3914789, study PRJEB12502) | metagenome | biome: forest; material: soil | place: Canada | collected 2011-07-03 | depth 0.3 m | reverse complement strand
TCGAAGAATGCCGCCGCCAAGCGGTGGGGCGTGGAATCTCGAAGAAAGTAATCTCATCGTAGTCAGACTACCTTGCCATACTCCCGCCTTGAGGCTACCTTGGCTGGAAGATGGCTGTTACCGTCAACCTTGATCCGTCGGAGCTGCCCGCATGGAAACACGCGGCAGCCAAGGACTATCGCGAGAAGCGCACGGACTTCTTGCGGGCGCGCGAGCGCGAACAGGCGCGAGTGGCTAGGGCGCAGGCCAAGATCGAGGAAATAGACGGCCAAATCGCGGACTTAGACCGTGGCGCAAAGGCGTTCGGCCTTCCGGTAGATCCGGCGTCCGACTCGCCGCCGCCCACCCTAAAGCCGCGCGCGCTTGGGATATTGCGACCTACCGCCCCGATCGCCCTTCAGTTCAAAGATGTTGCCCTGCAACTCCTCAAGGAGGCCTGGCCCGACTCGCTCACCGCCGCGGAGGTGCAAGATGCGGCGCAACGTCTTCTCGGGCGCGAGTTCCACTGGAAAACGGCCGGAATGACTCTCTACCGGCTCAAATTGGACGGCCGCGTGTTTCGCCAGGGTCAGCAATGGTATTTCGACCATTCAGGCGAAGGGGTCACAGACGACCCGCCCGCGAAGCCGGAAGAGTTAGAGGAAGATATGGCTGACTTTTTCGGAGATGCCGATGAAAGCTAGGGCGCGGTAAAAGGGCCGAGCGAAGTTGCGACCTTCGCCCGGCCCGATTTCTTCGCCCCTCACCCTACGCGGACGTAGTTTAAGGGCAAAACAGACAGAGTTCCCACCTGCCGTTACGGGTTCGAGTCCCGTCGTCCGCTCCGCGTTCGACCGGCCCTTGCCGCATGCTCAACGTATGCGGCTCCGGCCCCCTTGTCAAGCACCAAAGTGACCTTTGTGCTTGACCGCTCATGGAGTCCAGACTACGTTGATGCCATGAACAAGCTGTCTTCCAACGACCGCGCCAAGATCCTCCAGCTACTCTGCGAGGGCATGTCGATCCGCGCTGTTTGCCGCGTGACCGGGGCAAGCAAGAACACGGTCGTGAAGCTGCTGACCGACGCGGGCGCCGCCCTCGGCGCCTATCAGGATGAGGCGTTCCGCGAACTCACCTGCAAGCGCGTGCAGGTCGATGAAATCTGGTCGTTCGTCTATGCCAAGGCCAAGAACGTGAAGACGGCGACGGCCGCGCCGGAAGGCGCTGGCGACGCCTGGACTTGGACCGCCATCGACGCCGATACGAAGCTGGTCTTCTCGATCATGGTCGGCGGCCGGAATGCCGACATTGCATATGACTTCCTGTCGGACGTGCGGACCCGGATCGAGGGGCGGTTTCAGATCACCTCAGACGGCCACCGGTCCTACATGGTCGCGTCGCACGCCGCCTTCGGCTCCGATGAAGTTGATTTCGCCCAGCTGGTGAAGATCTACGGCGCCCCTGAGGGCGCCCGGACGCCTGAGGCGCGCTACAGCCCGTCGCCCTGCATCGGCACTGAGATCAAGGTGCGCCTCGGCAACCCTGATGCGGCCCATATCAGCACGTCCTACGTCGAGCGTCAGAACCTGACGATGCGGATGCACTTGCGCCGCTTCACCCGGCTCACCAACGGCTTCTCCAAGAAGATGGAGAACCACATCCGGGCGCTGGCGCTGCACTTTTTCTACTACAACTTTGTCCGCATTCACTCGACCCTGCGGGTGACACCGGCCATGGCCGCTGGCGTCACTAACCGGTTGTGGGATATGTCCGATCTTGTCGCTGTGGTTGAGGCCGCCGAGAAGAAGCCCGGTAAGCGCGGGCCGTATCGGAAGCGGCACGGGGAGGCCGCAGCGCATGCCGTGGATTAACGGACACATCCATGTGAGCCACCCACGTGAGCCGTGGGATGAACAGACACCTGACATCATCGTTCAGGCCACATTGAACCGGATGAAGGGAAAGAAGGGCACGCCTGATCGCGCGGCCTATGCCGCCGCCAAACGGGAGTTTAACTTGGACGCCGCCGCCGAAATCGTGGAGCGCTGTCTGCGCAGAGACGCGGTGGACAGCGTGATCGCCCAGGTGATTGCTGAGGTCGTCCACACCGGAACGCTGCCGCGCCTAGTGCTCCCTCACCCAGCATTTGACGATGAGGACGGCGGCGCCGCGGCGGTGTCTGGAGGAGACCGTCCGGTCAACGCCTTGCCGTTCGCATATGCCAACCTGATCAAAGTGCGGACCAACTGCGAGGTGGATGAGGAGATCGTCCAGGCCGCTCGCGTGGGCCGCACCAAGCTAACCAAATTCCAGCGTTTCCTATATCAGCCGACCTTCGGGGGTACCGTACGGGCGGGACAATCCTATATCTTGGTGGATGACGCGGTGACGACCGCCGGGACGCTAGCGGCGCTCCGGAGCTACATCGTCCGCAACGGGGGGCGGGTGCTATGCTGCACGACGCTCGCCAATGCTGCAGGACAAAATCAACCGTTTGCGCTCAGGGTACAGACGCGTACTGTGCTCGCTGAGGCGTTCGAAGATCGCCTCGAACCCTTCTGGCGCGAAACCGTTGGACACTCTGATGAGTGTCTGACAGAGGCAGAGGGGCGGTGCCTAGGAGAATGGTGCAATGAGCAGAAAGAGGATGGCAGTGGACTCGGAGACGAGCTCCTACAGCGACTCCGAGCTCGCCTTGATGAGGTTGCAGCTGCGTAACGGTAATGCCGACGCGGAGGCCGTCATGCGCCAGCGGGGTCACGTCCTCGACCCCAGAGTCGAAGAGGCGCTGCGTCGCGCTCAGGTCTAGGGCCGCCCTCGGCGGCCTTGCCGACCAAGCCCCGCTCCGGCCGGGCTTTTTTGTGCCCGCTTGATAATCTTACCAAAGCGGCCCGTCGGGTGGGGCGGCTCCTGTCAACCCCCGCCAATTTTCAAACTGACCCAGTACCAAAAAGGCCGCCGAGTGCAAACCCGGCGGCCAGTTCGAGGGGGGACTCCGCGCCATTGCCCCGGCGCGAGGGGGTTCAGTTGGGCGGCGGTCCGAAGAACTTCACGTAGGCCGCCGTCCAGTCCGTGCGCATCATCTGCTGGGCGTCCTCTAGGCTCAGGCGGCCGGCGCAGACCTCGACATGCAGGCGGTTCTCGATGCGGTCCTTCAGGTCCGCGTTGAACGGCTGCGTCGCCCTCGCCTCTGGCCACAGGTTGGGCACGGCGTCGGCGCCCCCCAGCTCGCGGCTGATCAGGTGATCGATCTCGACCCTCCGGCCGGCCGCGTCGGGCTTGAACGCGGGATCGTGCGGCCCGGTGAAGCCGTACTCGCGGAAGACCTCGGCCTTCATGGCCGGGGTCACGTGCCGCTCGTCCTTGCCCCACTTGGTGGCGCAGATGGCCTGAAGGGTTAGGTCGGTCCGTACGACGCCTGGCGTCTTGGCCGGATCGGGCATTGACGGCGGCGCGACGAGGGCGGCGGCGAGGAGCAGGGCACCGATCATTTCGGCAACGGCGGTGCTGGCGCTGCCTTCCTGCACGCCTCGACGATGTCCCAGGCCAGCGTCTCTGACGCGAAGTGGCGAAGGTGCTCGGAGGCGAACAGCTGGTAGCGGGCGGCGAGGTCCGGCGCGGCCTTCAGGGCTTCGGAAGTGTCGCTAAAGGTCGGTCGCTGGGGGGTGTCTGCCGGGACGCAGCTGACCGGGGTGGCGATGTCGGTCTTCTGGACTTGGAGCGACGGCTCTGGCGCCGGGCGCGTGGCGCATCCGGCGAGGCTGAGCAGCAGCGCGGCTGCGGTCATTCTGCCGACGCCGGCCGGATGATCCGATTTCACTTCAGCACCTCCAGCAGCCGCCGATCGACCTCCTGAGCCCGCTGGCAGACCGTGTCCGCGGCCGGCAGTGGCGCCGAGATGGCCGCCTTCGCCTCAGATGCCTTCTGCGCGGCCCCACGATTGCGCTGCACGGCGTTGTCGGCCTCGGCCCTCGCCCTGGAGCCCGAAGCCGCCAAGGCCGCCAGGGAGGCGTTCTGCGCGTCAATGGCAGATCGCAGGGTCGCCTCGTTGGCCCGGCACTGAGCCCACTGCGCCTTATTCCAGGCCGCGTCCGCCTTGGCCTTCTGAACAGCCCCCGCCCACGGCGCGTGCAGCGTGACCGGGCCCCAGACGTGATAGTTCGGCCAGCCGGCGGGGAAATAGACGACGTAGGCGATGCCGACCCAGAATAGGAGGGTCGCGCCCATGACGCCGATGATGGAGGTGAGGGCGCGGCCCATCAGCCCCGTCCCCCGCCCGCGACACAGATCGCAGCGGCGATCCCCACCACCAGGGCCGCAGCCCCGATGGCGCTCCATTCGACGATGATGGCAAAGACCTGCATGGCTTGCCTCCGAACAGGATGAATGGGGTGGGCGGTGCGGCCCCGCCTCTCAGGAGGCGAGCGCGGGGCCGCTCGACCGGGCCTAACCGCCCTGCCCGGCCGATCTCAGGCGATCAGGCCGCCGGCTTGCCAGGATTGGCAGCGAGCGCGGCCTGCTTCTTCAGCAGCCAGGCGGAGGCGACGTCGGCGGCGAACTTGCCCATGCCCCCGATGCTGCCGTTGATCGCCGGCACGAGCGGCAGGCCCAGCCCGTTGGTGGCCGCCACGAAGGCGGTATCCAGGGCAGCCTCGACGGAGGATGCGAGCTCGGGCTCCCAACCCTCGATGCCGCCGGCGAGCTTGCCCAGCATGTCACTGGCGCCCTGCTTCACGGCCGACACGTCGTTGGCCAGCGTCGTCTGCGCGCTCGCCGGCAGGGCCGACTTGACGGCGTTGTAGTCGGCATCGATCTCGGCCTCGGCCTCGTGCCACACGACCACGACGCCATGGGCGATCTTCCCGACCACGGTCTCGACCTTGCCGACGACGGCTTCGGCTTCTTGGATGATGTTGGGCATGGCGGATGTCTCCTCTATCGCCGGGCGGTGGCGCGGCGGGGGTTGTGCCGGCGGAGGCCGGCGGTCAGCCGCGCGAGGCGGCGGATCGAGATGGAAGGCTCAGCCGCAGGCCAAGCGGCAGATCAGGCGCCAGACGCCGTACAGCGTCAGCGCGGCGCCGAGGATCAGGCCGGAAATGACCCCAGCGGCCGCGCAACCGAGGGCGACCGCGATGAGCATGGGTCAGGAGCGTTGAGCGTGAACGCCGGTCAGCATCTGCTGCGCGAGCCGCTGGGCGCGTGCGCCGACCTGGCGGGCCCACTTGCTGTTGAGCATGCCGTCGTGCGCCGCCTGCCAATCGCCGGCCTGCATGGCGGCCAAGGTGTGGTGGAACTGGAGAACCCCGCTCCAGCCCATGTTGAAGACCATCGAGGCAAGCACGTCCTGGCGGTCGTCGTTCATGTCCCGCCACCAGGGCGCGTTCAGGTCCAGCAGGCGGCAGGCCCGGGCGATGTCCTTGGCCAGTGCGTCGGCGCACTGATCCTCGGTCCAGACGAGCCCCTGATGCACCTCCGGGCCCGTGTGGCCGTATCCGATGGTCCAGGGATCGCCGCCCGACAGCGGATCAGGATAAGCCGCGAGCCTGAGCCCCTCGTCGCCCTTCAGGTCATCCATGAGGTAGGGGCTGGTCACGACGCCGACCCCGTCGACTTTGCGACGTCGGCGTTCGCCTGGGCCTGCTTGACGTTCTCGTACGACTTCGCGCCGTAGAGCAGCGCCACGCCTGCAAAGACCGCGGTGATGAAGATCGCGCCGCCGCTGAAGTCCTTGCCCTGGTAGGCGATGGTGCAGACCGCATAGGCCGCCGAGGCGGACGTGACGATGATCGCGAACGGCCGGGCCAGGTCGCCCAGGAAGGCCTTCAGCCGCTCCAGGTGGGTCGGAGGCTGGTTGACGGGGGTGTCGGTCGTCTGGTCGGTCATATCAGGTCTCCCGCAGGGGTGCGGACCTTGGGGGGCAGCAGCGCCTCAGGGGGCGCTTCGGGCGGCAAGGCTCGAATGCCGGCGGCGCGGGCGATGGTGGCAACCTCGCCGACCTTCACCGCGACCGGCGCGAGGTCCGGATCCTTGCGGAGCAGATCCTGGAGCCAGCGGATGCGGTCCCAGCAGTGCTCGCGCAGCCTGCTACCGAGCACCCAGACGCAGAGGCTGCTCACGGTGTAGGCCAAGGCCAGCTGCACCAGGATGGCCTCGCGGTTGGCGTGGCCGAGTTCGCCCGGGCGCAAAGACAGGAAGTTGGCCCCTCGCCATAGGAACAGGGCCCCGGTCACCAGAAAGCCCCACCTCAGGTAGGTCGGCAGGGTGATCCAGCTCCTCTGGCGAGGGCTCGAATAGGTGTGCAGGGCGAAGAACACGAGCGCGATCCAGAAGCATCCGACCGCGGCCAGGGTGTCGAGGTTCATTTCTCCTCCCCTTTGAGCAGGCCGAGCAGGCGGCCGTTCAGGGCGTTGAAGACGAGGGCGCTGATGCTGCTGGAGATCATCGGCGCCATGCGGTTGGCCGTGAGGCCGAGCAGCGCGCAGACCGCGTTCAGGTAGTGGTCGACGTGCAGGCTGGCCGCGACCGGTGCGGCGAACGCGGCGGCGCTGATGGTGCCGATCACCAGGCTCGAGCCGAAGTCGAACCAGCACTTGCCGTGGCCGACGGCCGCCGTGTCAGCCGCCGAGAACAGGCAGGCCGAGAGCCGGGGCGCGGCATAGATGAGTGCGCCGCCGAACCCCCAGAGCGCGGGCGCGAACTGATCGATGGACACACGCGGGGCCTCCGGGACTGAAGCCTAGGCCTCGAGGGCCTGAATACGGGCGTTGGCCTCGTCGAGCGCGGCCTTGAAGGTGTCGGCCATCTCGCAGGCCTGGGCGAAGCTCGCTTCCAACTCGATCAGTCGAGCGTCACGCCTGGCCAATTCCGCGCGTGCGGCCGCCAGGAAGCGGGCCTGGCGCTCCAGCCGGGCGCCGAGTTCCGGCACCGTGGCCGGCCCTCCTGTGTCCGCGGCAAACGGGTCGGGTGGCAAGGGCGCCCGGTCCTGTCCTTCTTCCATGGCTATTCGCCCTCGGCCACGGCCCAGTCGGCCCTCGCCTCCGGGTCCTCCTCGGCCTCCGGCCAAGCGAAGCCGGTGGGCGCGGGCTCGCCGAGCTCCCGCTGCATCGCCCAGCTGATGCCCACCCCGCGGGCGATGCCGTTCGGACCCTCGGGCAGGTCCAGCCCATGGAAGCGGTTGGCCGGGTTGGCGCACCACATGGCGCACTGCGCCGCGAGGGTCATTGCCGCCGACTTGGCGTCGGAATCTGTGATCAGATCCCGGTTGGCATAGAGGGCCTCGCCGACGTTGACGGCGCTGTCCACGGGGCCGCCGGCCTGGGCGGCGAGGAACTTGTCCCGCACGCCTGCGGGCAGGCTGGGCCCGAAGCTGGCGCCGAATGCGGCGATGGCCGCGGCCACGGCGGGGTGGCTGTTCAGAAGCTCCATAGTCGTTCTCCAGTGTGAAGGGGTCAGGCGGTGTTCACCCACTGCGCCGAGACAGACTTCTGCTGCTGGGCGCCGGAGCCGCTGTCGCTTGCCGTGCCGATGATGACGGCCCGGTGCGCCTCGCCGGCCGACAGCGAGTAGGTGGCGCTCACCGACCACTGGTGACCGCCTCCGCCCGTGCCGGAGTCGGTGACGTTGAGGGTGACGTTGGGGTCGACGCAGGCAGCCGAGAAGCTCGGCGTTCCGGAGTACCCAGCGTAGGTGAACACGCAGGTGCTCGTGGTCTGGCTGCCGGTCGAGGCCGTGGTCTTCGAGATGACCGTGGCCGAGATCGAGAGCGTGGTGGAGGCGGCGGCCGCGGCGTTGGTGATGGTGGTCACGCCGCCGGTGGTCGACAGCGACATGCCCGAACCGGCCGTTACCTTAGTGCTGATGTCGTTCAGGGTGGCCAGCGAGCCCTGGCCGGAGAACCCCGAGGCGGTGCCGAGACTCGTCTTGAAGTTGGCCAAGCTGGCCGCCGTGCCGCCGCTCGTCTCGGTCAGGAACGAGCTGCCGAAGTAGATGGCTCCGAGCGTGGCGAGCGCGCCCTGGCTCGCGATTGCCGCGGCGGTATGGGAGCTGGTGGTGTCGGCCGTCAGCTCGCCCGAGAACAGGCCGCCGGAGGTGAACCTCATGAGGTTCGAGCTATTGGCGATCGACGTGCTGATCGTGTTCAGCGTCGCGAGCGCGCCCTGGCTCGTGATCGAGGCGGCGGTGTGGGATCCCGTGGTGTCCGCCGTCAGCTCCCCCGAGAAGAGGCCGCCCGAGGTGTAGCGGAGGAGGTTTGAGCTGTTGGCGATGGTCGAGCTGATCGTGCTCAGCGTCGCGAGAGCGCCCTGGCCGGTGATGGCGGAGGCCGTGTGCGAGGAGGTGACGTCCGCCCCCGCCTGAGCCGGCTTCAGGGATTCGATCGTGACGCCCGAACCGTAGAGCACCTCGCTGGCGACGGTCGCCGAGGCCTTCACCCACGCGGAGCTGGACGCATCGTACTGCCAGACGACCCGGGGCGTGGCCGAGGTGTCGACCCAGATGTCGCCCGACGACATCCCCGAGGTCGGTTGGGTCGTCTGGTAGTAGAGGCTGTGGCCAGCGAACGTGCCGAAGCCAGTGAGATTGGCGGATCCGTAGGCCAGGCTGCTCAGGGTCGCGAGCGAGCCCTGCCCTGCGATCGCGGAGGCGGTGTGGATGCTGGTCTGGTCTGCGGCCAGCTCGCCGGTGAAGAGCCCTCCGGAGGTGTAGCGGAGGAGGTTTGAGCTGTTGGCGATGGTCGAGCTGATCGTGCTCAGCGTCGCGAGAGCGCCCTGGCCGGTGATCGCCGATGCGGTGTGTGAGGAGGTGACGTCGGCGCCCGATTGGGCCGGCTTCAGCGACTCGATCGTCGCGCCGCTGGAGTAGATCGCCCCATAGGTGAAGTCGTCGACGTAAGGCGTTGCGGTCGACGCCTCCTCGATCTTGATCCTGCGGAAGCGGCCCGAGAGCCCCGACCCGTTAGCGGGCACGCAGAGCTGCAGGACCGCGGTCGAGGCGCCCGTCGGCGCCGCGGCGAAGGTATTGGAGGTGCGCGCCCAGTTGCCGTTGTCGGGGATCGAATAGGCCGCGGACGTCGAGATGAAGACGCCGCTGGAATTGTAGAACTGCAGCTGCGCGTAGGCGCCCGCACCAGGGTCGTCGGCCGTCTCGATCGAGATCGTGTAGGTGTGCCCCTGAGCCACGTTGAAGGCGTTGGAGCTCAGGATCGCCGTGACGCTGGTGCTGCTGCCGATGGCGTAGGCGCCGTTGTTTCCCGTCGAGCCAGGCGCGCTCACGTTCCAGCTGCCGGCCGTAGCCGTCCACTGGTCGAACCCGAGCCGAAAGCCGGGATTGACCAGCAGGTTCGCCCGCGGGGATCCGACGTTGACGTTCGAGTAGAGGGTGTTGGCGTTGATCGTGGCCAGGGTGCCCTGGCCGGTGATCGAGGCCGCCGTGTGCGTCGCGGTGACGTTGGCCCCCGCCTCGGCCGGCTTGAGGCTGTCGACGGTTGCGCCGCCGGTATAGGTGATCTCAGCAGCCTGGGTCGGGCCCGCCTTCACCCACGCCGAGCTCGATGCGTCGTAGATGTAGATGACGTAGGGGGTCGAGGACGTGTTGAACCAGATGTCCTGGCTCGACATGCCGGAGACCGGCGCCGTCGTCTGGTAGTACCGCTTGGAGGTCGCCCATGGACCCTGGCCGACGATCGCCGCGGCCGTGTTGCTGCCCGTGACGTCAGCGCCGGCCTGGGCAGGCTTCAGGCTGTCGACCGTGGCCCCGCCGGTGTAGAGGATCTCGGCCGCCAGGGTGGCCGAGGCCTTCACCCAGGCAGGGGTCGAGGCGTCGTATTGCCAGACCACCCGGGGCGTGACCCCGGTCTGCACCCAGATGTCGAGCGAGGACATCCCCGACGTCGGGGATGTCGCCTGCACGAACAAGGTGTGGCCGGCGAAGGTGCCGAAGCCCGCCGCCGTCGGGGTCCCGTAGGTGACGTTGTTCAGCGTCGCCAGCGCGCCCTGGCCCGCGATCGCCGCGGCGGTCTTGGTCGCGGTGACGTCCGCTCCGGGCTCCCCCAGGAAGCCCTGGTTGAAGGGCGTGAGGGTGGGCGTGCTTCGGCGGGCCTTCGCCAGCATCGGCTGCGTCAGGCGCAGCTTGGCCGGCGAGCCGGAGATGGTGCCGGTGAGCCAGAGCTCGACCCGGTAGGCCCCGGCGGGCGCCTGCGCGAAGCCGCCGATGCGGGTGTAGCTGTCGATCTCCCCGGCGCCAGCGCCGTAGCTTGAGACCGTCTGCAACAGGCTGAACGAAGGCGTCCCGCCAGGATCGACGCCCGAGGCGGTGAGCCAGCGCGCGGAGATGGCGATGGCGCTGAGGCCCACGCCGCCCGTGCTGCCGGAGACCTCGATCCAGTCGCCCGGCTTGATCGGGAGCGAGTTGACCTGGTTGTCGGAGAACAGCCGGATCTGCTGGCCGGTGCTGGCCCCGTTGTTGACCACCTCCAGGTACGGCACCTGGTTGGCGGAGGTCTGCTTGGACGAGGTGACGCCGGAGTCGCCGCCGGCCCGCCACCAGTTGAAGCTCTGGCTGAAGGCCGTATCGACGAGGCAGTTGACGCCGACCGGCGCGGCGAGCTGGGCATCCTCGATTTCGTCGAGGGTTGCGAGCAGGCCCTGATCCGCGATCGCGATCGCGCCCGTCTCGACGACGCCGAGGTCGAGCGCCGCGGAGACGTCCTCGACGCCGCGGACGGTCTTGTAGCGGACCTGGGCGCCGTAGAAGGTGTTGTCCTTCACCCCGTGCACCACCAGGCGGGTGGCCGAGGCCGGGAAGCTGGCGGTCGCCCAGTCGTCCCACGTCGCCGGGGGCCCCGCCGTCAGGCGCTGGCGCCAGTCGACGATGATCTCCGACACGTTCGGATCGTCGACAGCGCCCTCGATGATCAGGGCCGGCAGCTCGCCAGTCCCAACGAAGCTGGAGCCGGTCAGGGTCCAGACTGCGCCCGGCGTGCCCACCAGGTTGGGATCGACGCCCGTTATGCCGGGGGTGGGCGGCGGATCCCCGGTCTGGCCAAGCGCGTAGGCGTGCTTGCCCGTCGTCTCCGACCGCAGCGTCAAGGTGGTCATCATGGTCGCCGGGTCGATCTGGCGATCCACGATCAGCATCAGCTGGTCGTTCAGGCCGTACTCGGGCTCCGTGACGGTGATGCAGTCGCCGGGCTTGTAGCCCATCCAGCGCGGCTTGCAGGGCAGGGTGACCGGCCCGAACTCGCGTGAGTTCTCGATGTCGTAGCGGGCCAGCTGCGACACCTGGTTGGCGTCCTGCACCAGCTGGTAGTCGATGCGCCGGCTGGGAGATGACCCCGACCGCCGACCCCGTGGTGGTCTCGGCCTATGTCACCGCCGACGGCGAGGAACGCAGCCGGCGCATCGACTACCAGC
>FTGK01001345.1_pt1 | contig 11566 bp, 17 predicted proteins | sample 1640691 | NCBI WGS metagenome assembly FTGK01 (sample SAMEA3914789, study PRJEB12502) | metagenome | biome: forest; material: soil | place: Canada | collected 2011-07-03 | depth 0.3 m | reverse complement strand
GCTGGTAGTCGATGCGCCGGCTGCGTTCCTCGCCGTCGGCGGTGACATAGGCCGAGACCACCACGGGGTCGGCGGTCGGGGTCATCTCCCAGCCGGCGCTCTCCTCGCGGAAGCTAGGCCAGATCTTGTTGATGCGCGTGCGGCGCGGTTGGGTCGCCGTGATCGAGACGTCGCCCACCACGTCGCGGCCGGTGAGGGTGGCCAGCGACACCCGAGGGGTATTCACGAAGCACGAGATCCGCGCGCCCAGCTTCAGCGGCACGCCGCCGCCGGCCTGCAGCATCGAGGTCAGGACGTCCCACTTGTCGTCTGTCGAGTAGATGACCCCCCCGACCTTCCAACCGTTAGTGTCGGCGACGTTGGCCCCCTCCACGAAGGCGGCGACGTCGATCGCGGCGATCGGCGCGCCCACGCCCATGATCCGCTTGCCGTTCTCGTAGACGCCGAGGCACCAGGACAGGGCGGCGAGGTAGGGGTTCTCACTGTAGGCCCAGGTGGACGGGCTCGCCGCGCGCTGGCTGCCGGAGCCGCCGGGATAGGTGCTGTCCAGCCGCGGGTCGTAGACCTTGGCCCCCTGCACCACCCAGAGCGGCTTGGGCGGCCCCACGGAATAGACCGAGGTGTCGTAGCGCTCCGTCAGGATGACCGCGCATTTTCCGGAGAGCTTCTCGGCCGAGCCCCACTCCGGCGGAATGTTCGGTCCAGAGATGGTGAGCGCCGATGACCCTGCCGCGCCCAGCTGGGTCTTCATCCACATGTGACTGGCGTTGAACGGCGCCGTGGTGGCCGCGCCGGAGCCGTCAAAGCTGACGGCGGTCCCGTCGAACGAAACGCTCTCGATCTGGTGATAGGGCCCGCCGGCCCCCAGCACGACCACGTAGGTCTGGTCTTGGTTCTTGGGCCCGGCGATCGCGTCGAACGCATTGTTGCCGCCGGTGCCGGTGCGGCCGACGATGTAGGGCACGCCCGCCTGCGGGTCGGCCTTCCAGGCGGTTTGCATCCCGCCGCCGCCGACGTTGAGATGCGGCTTCAGGATGGCGGACGCGCCCATCAGGGCCCCGACCTCGATCCCGGTTGAGGCCACGGTGAACGCGACGGCCGAGATGCCGTCAGCGAGGGCAGAAGAAGCCCCCAGGGCCAAGGCGGCGTTGGCGGCGACGGCCGAGATGGCCGTGCCGACAGCGGTCACCGCGCCCACGATGGCGCCGACGACGGGGGCCAGGAAGGGCACGGCGTCAGGCCTTCGGGGCGACCGGCACGCGCCAGGCGCGCTTGATGAACCTCCGCTCGGGCTGCACCACCAGGCCGAGCGGCTCCAGCCCCTCGGCCGGGCGCATGAACGCGAAGACACGGCCGTTGCCGAGCACAGCGCCGATGCAGAGCCAGGCGAACCCAGGCGTCTCGAGGCCGACCAAGTCCGCGATCAGGGCCGCCGCCGGCGGGATCTCCAGCAGCGGGCGCTTGTCGAGGAAATCCTCCATCGAGGCGTAACCGTTGCGCTTCAGCGCCTTCAGCGCCCCGAGCTCCGTCGAGTACTTGCCGAACGGCGCCAGGGGGCACTTGTGGCCCATGGCCCGCAGGATCGGGGCCACGATCGAGCGGCCGCAGTCACGCACGCCCCAGGCGAAGGGTTGGTTGCGATGGGCGTCGACGACGGCCTGGGCCGCGTCGCGCCGGACGATCAGCTGGTGTTGCGTCGCGGGGGCCATCAGTAGAACGACCCCGCGACCGGGGAGCGGCCGTTGAAGCCGCCACCGGAGTAGCTGCCGAATTGCGGGCCGCCGACGGCGCCCGGCGAGCTGGCTGGGGTCATGTCGGTCAGCAGCACCGGCCGGGGTGCGTCCTGGCCCCAGGGCATGTTCTGCTGAACGGCCACGATGTACTGAAGGCCGAGCTCGCCTGGCCAGACCGAGTTGTGCCAGGGGCCATTCAGGCGCACGCCCTCGTCCTGGTCGAAGAAACGCTCGAAGACGCTGACAACGTCCAGCACCACGGTCCGCTTGTTTTGCCCGATCTGGACCGTCGCGACGTCCAGCTCGCCCAGGAAGGCGAGATAGGGATCGGAGACACTCAGCCCGGTCTGCGGGTTAACGGCGCCCACCCATACGGACACCTGGCCACCTTGCGCATCAGGATCCGCGATGGCGGCGACCGCCGTGTTGGTCGGAACGTTCATCGACATCCGGATGGCCGGCGCCGTGTTGTCCAGGCCATCATTGAAAGGCTCGAAGCTGGCGAGCGCCCCGTAGGTCGGGTCGTGGCCGACGAAGGTGTTGCCGAACAGCGTGAGGAATCCGGAGCCATCGAGCAGCCGGATGGTGGCCGCCGGCAGCACGATCTCGATGGCCCCGAACATGCGCGGGCCATCGGCCTGCAGCGCAGTGTCGAGGGCGGGATCGAGCTCGGACATGGGCTATTCGGCCTCGGTGACGGTGAAGCTCATGCCGACCGTGCTCAGGACGTCGACGTCCCAGTCCTCGGTCGTGCCGGAGAGGAAGCCCTCGATCTTGGGCGCGACGAACTCCAGGGCCGCGTTGGCCGCCGGCGAGGCGCGCAGGATGGGGGCGATGGGGAGGCCGCCGATCAGGCCCGAGCCGTCGGCCGTGGCCTCATCCGTGGTGAAGTAGAGGTAGGTCCGGCCGGAGACGACGACGCTGAACGGCTGGTCGGCCTTGACCGTGACGCCGTGGGTGAAGCCCTTGCAGTCGAGGTCGGCGCCGGCCTGGCTGGAGCCGTTGACCAGGGGCGTGCCCAGCGAACCGGGAGCCGGGACCTTCGGCCAGGCCATCAGCACGGTCGAGCCCAGCGTCCGCGCCTTCTTGCGCGCGGCGCCCCAAGCCCGGGCGCAGTCCTGGTCGAGCCGCGGCAGGGTGACGTCGACCGCGTAGCGCGAGCCCAGCCGCGCGATCCGCTGCGACGGCCCGCCCAGCGCCGGCGTCATGTCGCCCGCAAAGTCGATCAGACGACACTTGACCTCCGCCTGCCAAGGCAGGGCGGGAAGAGCAATCGCAGACATGAAGCGCCCTCCCCGGGCTGGGGTCGAATGAGGCGGTGAGACAGGGCCACGCCGGTCGACGGCGCGGAGATCAGCGCCTGAACAGGCTGTCGGGCAGGCCGGACTGCCGGATCATGGACTTGAGCGTCTTGGGCTTGATTGGGTCGCCCAGGTGATGCGCCGCGACATCAACGAAGTGGACGACTCCCCTGACTTCGCCGCGGTACCTGCAGTGGCTCGTGGCGCCTTGTCTGTGAACTACGAATCCGTGCGCGAGGAGGATCTCGATGAACTGCCGAAATGTGCAGTTCAGGCGGGGCAAGGAAGCTCGAAGCCGGTCCGGGTCTCGTGATTTGGGCGCTCTGGGAAGACCGCTCCAATCACGAACGGCCATGCCCACTTCAGCCGCTCGGTCCACGGCGCCCGACGATGAAGCAGACGTCGCCGAACGGCCGGGTCAGCTTCCTTCAGCGCGTCCTGAACGTAGGTGCACACGGCCTCATGCAGGAGAGAGCGGACCTCTTTGAATGAGGACCCCTGCACAGCGATGTCCAGGTCGAGGCATATGGCTTCCCAACTGCCCGCACGACCATGAGCGATGCACTGCACCGCCCCCTTCAGCTCTGCTGCGTTAGCCATTTTGCCCGTTCCGACAGGCCCAACCAGTCGGGAGGCCATCCTTGAAGCTGGCCTGCCGACGAGTCAACTGTAGCGTCCTGGAGAGGTTCCTCCCCAAGCGTGAAGAAGCCGTTGCAGCGGCAGAAGGCCGCCCGTCATCGCAGACGGGCTTAAGCACGCCTCCCCGGGGGTGGGTTTCTCGTCACAGAGAAGAGGCTGCGGGGCCGCCCCGAAGAGCGACCCCTTCAGCTCCTAGGCCGCGTCGGCCTCGCGATCGGGTTGGCGGATCGCGGTGTAGGAAAACAACTCCTGCTGCTCCGGCGCCAGCATGGCTGGAACAACTGGCAGGCTCATCTTGAACCACATCTGCCGCGCAGCGACGCTGTCGAACGCCTGTTGGGTCACGGTGACGGCGCGGAGGCGTTCGGAAAAGGTGTGCGTGTCGTCGGGCTCCAAACCGTCATTCGCCGACTTCGCTTTGCCGGTGAAGTGGGCGTGGAGCACCGCATAGCACTCCCGTTGGTACATTTGGACCTTCCGGCGGACCTCTTCGTCCTTGATCCGCGGGGTGTCGATGGTGAAAAGCCACCCCTGGATCAGTTCGACGTTGAGGCAGACGGCCTCTTGAGCCCCGCCACGCCCGAAAGGTACCTTCATGATACAGGTACCTTCGGACAGAATTGGGTCTCTTTGGACGCGCTGTCGCTGCGCTTCCCAGGTTAAACCCATGGCCTCGACCATGGGTTTGAGCGCCAGGAACACGCCATCGTCCTGTTTGAAGCCGTAGAGTTCATCTCCACGGAAGTTGACGGTTACGATCTCGCCCATGATAGGGCTCTCCTTGGTGAGGCTCCGTGCCAGGAGCCGGGCCGGTCTGGAGGGGCGCGGCAAGCGACCGGCCAAGGAAACTGGCCGCGTCCCCTCCTCCGCCGTGGCACCGGCGGTTTCCCTTTCGGGATCTCGATTGGTCTGCCGATGTGACGGTGAACGATTGGTTCACCAAATCTAGAGGTGAACGCCCACCGTTAGTGCTCATACGAAGCTGATGTGCTTTACGCAGCTCGTGGCAGACACCGCGACGTAGTCGCCTTGCGGCACATCGCCGAAGTAGAGGATCGGCATCATTTCCGGATGTTCGTCGCTGTAGAGCAACATCCCTGAGTAGGTCTCCACGTCGAGGCCCTTGGCGTGTGCCCTCTCTGCGACCTCGCGGCCCCTCGGATGGCAGTCGGCGGCCCTCTCGATCAGCGCCCGCCATTTGGCAGAGGCGCCCTGGCTCTCCCCGGGCGGGATAATCCACGGCCCGAGTGCATCGCGGTTCCTCATAGTGAGGATGCCGTCCGGTTCCGGCGCCGCAGCGGTTTGAGCGGCGACGAAGCCACTGGCAGCGACGACTAGGGCGCCTGCGAACAGGGCGCGGCGTGTGGTATGGGCTGAGGCAGCCATGACGTGACCTCCCGGGGTCCGTTGCGGTTAGGCCCGGCGCGGGAGCTTCCACCTTCCCGCCGGGCCGCCATTGTGCTAGCACACCTTCCAGCATCACGTCTAGCATCAATCCGGGCATCACATGTCGAGCGACAAGGTTCGCGAAAACCGGCTACGCAGAATGGCGGAACGACAGGGTCTTGCCTTGCGCAAGTCGCCGCGGCGCGATCCTCGCGCAGTCGATTATGGCGGCTATATGCTCGTTGATATTGGGACGAACACGGTGATTGCTGGCTCGGGCGCGTTCGCGTTCACACTCTCGCTGGACGACGTCGAAGCCTGGCTAACTTCGGAACCCGCCGCGACCTGACTGCCCGGGACCGACTCGACTCTCCCGCGATTCCGTGAGGCTATTCCCGTGGACATTGGCGCTGAGGGGGAGGGGGCCGCGCGGTGATCGCACTCGGCCCGGGCCTAGCGCTCGACCTTGCCGCCTACCTGCTCGTAAAGCCGCCGGACAGCAGCATCGATGGGCCGCGCGCCTAGCAGCTTTGGTTCGATGCTGTTGATGTGCCCATTCGGCAGGGGAAGCGCCATTTCGCTCCGCTCCTTGACGATGACGTTCTCTCCGCTCTGTTCGGCGGCGAAGCGCAAGAACAGCTGGTAGTGGCTGTGCGGATCGTCGATCGGCCCCTTGGCCTTCAGTTCGTCGCTATGGCGATCAATGTCGGCGGCCTGGCAATACACGTCTGTTGAAGAAACGCGGGTCGTGCCAAAGCCGCCAGCCGTGCACCTTTCCGCGATGGCGGCGATCACGTCGGCAGCCGATCTTCCCGGGAAGCTCCCGGTAGGGCCAGCGAAGGCCGTCGCCGGTAGGAAGAACAGGAATGCCGCTGTGAGCCGACCCCTCACGGCTTCGGAGCCTTCGGAACGTACGCGCCCGTCGTCATGCTCACCTCAACACTTTGAGCGCGGTACACGTTCGGGGGAAGCGGATCGGGCTGAGGCCCGTGCAGCATCTTCACCAAGAGAATGTCGCCAGGCTTCAGCATCTCCCAAGAGCTTCCGAACAGCCATCCTCTTCCGCCGAAAGCCGAGCCAGCTGAGCCTCTTCTCGAATCATCCGAGCCGTTCACCACAGCGAAGTAGTCGTAGCCATGGGCCAGCGTTTCTTCGGCAGCCTTCCTGAGCGCATACCGCTGGATCGTGCTCGTCTCCGTGTAGGCGTTTCCCTTGGCGACGATCTGGATCGTATCGTCGGATATCGGATGGGCCTCGACGCCGCCCAGCATCCCCATGTTCTGGTATGGCGTGGCGCATGCCGTGATGGCCAACGCCGCGCCCGCCATAGCCGACCACATCCCGAAAGTCTTCATCCCCGCCTCCGCGGGACGAATAGGCCACGACGGCAGCGGCTTGCCAAGAGCTTGAGCGCGGTCGTCTAGCTCCCCAGACGATGACGGCGGCCAGCCTGGGCCGACCTGTTCCGGAAGACGCCGTCGGCAACCTGCGTCGCGATAGGGCCGCTCAACGTGACCACGCGGGCATCGAAATAGGGCGACGGGTCTACCTGCAAATGCACCGTCACCGCCCCACCGCCGCCCATTCCGCCAGCCTGAGGGGCGTTGATATTCTGACCCGCCCGCAAGACGCTGTTCGGCAGCACCGAGAGTCCCGTCGTGCCGCCGAACACCGGCTCGGCCCCCGCTTCGCCAGCGATCCCCCATGTGCCGGGCGGGATGTAGCCGCCGGAGGCGTGGAAACCAGTGAAGAGGCCAGCAAACCCCTTGATCAACCCTCCGGCCGAACCGCCGAACTCGTACTGCACCAGCTGGCTGATCAGGTTGGCGAAGAACTGGCCGAGCGCGCCCTTTAGGCCGAGGGCGTTGGCGGCCGACTGCCCCAGCGAATCGGAGAGAGACTTGAAAGCTTGAACCCCGTCGTCCTGGATCTCAGTGTTCAGATCCTTGATTGAGCGAAGGTACTGGTCGACGGGTGCCTCCAGCTCCGCGGCCTTGGCATCCTTGTCCGACTTCTGGCGGTCCAGCAGAGACGCCCTGTCTGCCGCGATCGTCGACGCGCTGCGCTTTCCGCTAGAGAGATCCTCCGCCGCTTGCTTGTCGAATTGCCGCAGCTCCAGATCCTGGTCGATGCCTTGCTGGCGTAGCTCGATGGAGCGGCGCTGATCAAGCGTAGTCGCCAGAGAGGCAGCGTTCGCCGCGATGCGATCATATTGACCGACGATGAATTCTCGGTCCGCGATCTCGGCGGCGTTTAGGTCCGAGATCCGCTTCCGACCGATCTCCTCGGCCTTCGCGTCGGCAGCGGCCTTCACCGTGCGCTTGGCTTGGTCGAGCTTAGCTTCAAGGATGTCCTTGTTGGCGCTGGAAATCCCCTTGTCGTCCTCGATCTCCGCCTTCTGCTTGTCGATCTTGTCGAGCTCGGCAGTGGTCTGGGCGTGGAGCGCTTCCAGTTCAAAGTCGGCCAGCTTGTCGATGTTTGAGGTGAGGCCCTTGAAGGCCTCGGCGGCCGCCTTCTGCGCCTCGGCGAGGGTGGCGTCCGCGGTGGCGGACCGCTCGGCGGTGTCGTCCCGAGGCCCTTTCTTGGCCGCGTCTGGCACCGGCGAGCCGACACCCTTCCCTCCGCCGCCTGCGAGCCCAGCGTTGGCCCGGGCATTGGCCGCAGCTAGCACCTGCTTCGCCTGGTTCTGCGCGGCGACGTCGGCCTTGAGGGCCTTGTACTGGGCCATCTCATAGGCATCGAACGGCGAGTTGGGGTTTTCCCCGTTAATCGTGCGCCGAGTACGGGCGGCCGAGGCAAGGCTAGCTAGAGCAACGGAATCTTCCTGCAGCCGCTGATTGGGCGTTTCGGTGTTCGTTAGGGCGGCCAGCATGTGTAGCCCCGCCATCTCCGCTTCGAGGAACTTCTGGCGGATGAAGATCAAGGTGTCCGCGAACTCCAGGAAGCCCGCGTTCGCGCGGGTCTTCATCACATCGGAGATCTCGGCGAGCTTCTTCTTTGCCTCCTCGGCCTTGACGATGGTCGAGGCATCCAGAACCACCCCGAGGTCGCGGGCCTCCTTGGCGAGGCTGGAAAAGCCGGCCGCGCCACTGTTCAGCAGCGGGAGCAGCTCCTCGATACCCAGCCGCTTGGCGATGGCCGTTTTTTCGGCGGCGCCCTGCACTTGGCCGATGCGCTCGGCCAGCACGGGGAAGAAGTCCCCGACGTCGTGGAACTGGCGCAGGGCGTCCGGGGTGAAGCCTAAGGCCTCGAACACCCGCACCTGCTGCTTCTTCGCTAGGTTCTTCTGCACAGCGCCTAGGCTGGCGCCGAGGTTCACCAGGGCCTTGTCCCCGGCGGCGACGTCGATCTCGCTCTGCCGCAGGGCGAAGTTGAACTCCTGAACGAAGTCGGCCGAGGTGCCCCAGGTCTTCGCCATCTTGGCGATCTCGGCCCCGGCGTCGATGGCCTTCTCGGTGCGGTCCATCGCGGCCGTGAAGGCTCCAACTGCCGCGGCGACCAGACCGACGCCTCCTGCCGCTACCAGTCCCGCCGGGCCCAGCTTCTCGAACGCGGACCCGAACAGGCCGACACGCGCGGCGCCCGTGTCCAGCACCTTCAGCCGAGTGTTGTCGAACACCGAGTCCAGGGCCGCCTGGATCTTCGTCGGCTGCACGCTGTCGAGGGAGCCCTGCACCTTTGACGCCGCGCCATAGGCCGCGCGGGAGGTGGCGTTCATCTTGGCGATGGCCTTGTCGAGGCCGTCGCTGAGCTTGGAGACGTTCGCCTCGAGGGAGACCATGAGCCGGTCGTTGATTTCGGCCATCTACAGCCCCCGCACCTGCTTGAAGGTCGCCGCAAGCCGCTCGGCGTCTTCCTTTTCCAGCACGTCCTTGTCGCCGCCGTGGAAGGCCGCGAAGCCGCCAATGGCAGCCTGGAACTGCCAAAGGCTCATTTGGTCGATTTGTTGCGGCGTGAACCCCGCCCTGGCGCCGAGGTCGTAGATGCCTTTGCGGCCGAAGCGGATTTTTCCTCTGGGGAGGGGGGCTGGCCCCCTTCCGGCTCCCCCGGCGAGGCCGCCTCCTCATCCGGCACGCCCACCAGCGCCGCGATCCCAACCGCGTAGGCGACGGGCGCCGCCTCGAGGATGGGGCGATCGAGGACCCAAGTCCGGCACAGCCGCGAGGCGTCGTCGGTCTTCAGGCCGCCGCCGACCAAGCCCTGGAACAGCACCTCGCGGATATGGTCGACCCGGATCCGGCCGAGGACGCGCGCCGTCAGGATGTCGCCGATAGAGGCGCCGGCCTGCGACGCCGACACATAGGGGTGCAGGTCCTGGACGATCTCGGAGACGCCGCAGTCCAGCGCCTCCTGCAGGCGCCGATGCTCGGCGACGCCGAAGCGGAAGGTCCGCTCCTCGCCGCCGAGCTCCAGGGCGATGTCGCCGTTGCGGCTCATGCTCAGGACGGGTCGCCGGCGGCCCAGGGGAAGGCGCCGGCGTTCTTCAGGGTGATCGAGCGCTGCACCAGGTTGGCTTCGGCGCCCAGGGCGACGCTTTCGCCGAGGGCGGTGAGGATCGCCGCGCCCGAGCGGTAGCCCTGGCCGATCTTGCGGTAGCGGATGTTCTTCGACGCTCCGGAATCGAACCACTGGTTCCAGAAGGCCTCGTCCTCGGCCGCCGCGATGCCGGACAGGGGCATCTCGGCCGCCTTCGCGGTGACACCCGCTTTCTCCCAGCCCGGGTCTTCGGGGTTGTCGCAGTCAGGCACGTTCGCCGTGGAAGCGCTGGCGGTGAGGTTCAGCCCCTTCGAGGTGATGCCGCACATGCGGGCCGCGTAGGTGCCCGGCGTGCTCGTCTCGACCTCGAGGATGATGTCCGCGAAGCTGTTGGTGGTGGGTTCGGCCATGGAAGCGCTCCTTTCGGCTGTGCGCGGGAAGGCGCCTTGGGGGCGCGAGGAAGGCGGGTCAGACGGGCGAGGCGGTCCAGCCGACGGCGATCACGCCGTGGGCGGAGCGGCCGTCGACGTCGACCAGGTAGCGGCTGTCTCCGACCGTGGGATCGAAGTCGAGCCGGTAGCCGGCGATGGCCAGAGGCTGCGCCAGGGCCGCGCGAACGGCCGCGCCGATGGCCTTGCATTCGGCCAGGCCCGGCGGATCCGTGAGGCTCCAGACGTGGATGGTGCACGCCGCCTGGGCGCCGTCGAAGCCCTCTGCCGCGACGGGGGTCGCGGTGTCGGAGCCAATCACCAGGTAGGGCGGGACGCCGTTGGTGGGCGGGATGTCGTAGACCTTGGGGTTGACCGCCCCCATGGCCGCCTGGACGCCGGGGTCGGTCTTGAGCGCGGCCCGGATCGCCGCCTGCAGCGGGGCGAGGGGGTCACTCACCGGCCGACGAGTCCCCGGCCAAGGTCTGCCTGATCGCCTGGGTCATGGCGCGGCTGATCCGGCTCTTCATCTTGCGCTTGGACACGCGGACCTCGGGGAAGAAGTGCGGATAGGCCGGAACGTGGGCGCCGTCGGCCGTCTTGTGGCCGAACTCGACGTGGGGGCCGTAGAACTCGCCGTCGGCGGCCTTGGCGTCCTCGGTGACGTAGACCGAGAGCGCGTTGCGGCCGTCTTCCTTGTGCACGCTGTCCCGCAGCTCGCCGGGGTGCTGCTCCAGGCCGTGGCCGACCGGGACGATGGCCTTGATCCCGTCGACCAGCTCGTCGGCCGACTTGTCCAGGGCGCCGCGCAGGGTCTCGCGCGCGGCGTCGGACAGGCGGTCGAGCTTGGCGGCGAGCACGTCCGCGCCCTTCAGCCCGCCGACGCCGCGTTGGTAGCCGACGAATAGGCGGGAACTGGCCATCAGCGGATATCGAGCCTCGAGACGGCCACCACTGCCCGTGCGAGACGCGCCATCACTCGCTCCTCGCCGAACAGCCTAATCGCGAGCCAGATGATCGGCAGAGCCGCGCGCGTGAAGATCACGGCACGGAGCGCCTTGGACGCCCAGGTTGGCCGCAGCGTGACTGTCAGGGACATTGGTACACACCGTTGCGTCATGCGAATGCCGTTCGCAGGCCGCTAGAGCGCGTTCGGGGCGGCGAGGTCGAAGTCGAGCTTCAGCACTGTGGTCGAGTCGGCGATGCCGATGGCCTGGGGGTAGTCGCCCGTGGTGTTGTCGGCCGCGGGGCGGATGCCGCCGGGGGTCCCCGAGAGGTAGTAGACCACGCCCGCGGTCAGGGTGGCGCCGATGGTGATCGCGCCGCCCTTCTGCACCACGACGGGCTGGCCCGCGGCGGATCCCGTGAGGGCGATGGCCTTGGCCACCCGCGCCTCGGCCGTCGCCGAGTTGCAGTCGGCCAGGTACCACTTGGAGTCCGAGGCCTTCTGGTAGACGGCCTTGCCGGCGGCGAGGGCCTCGCCGGCCGCGCCGGTGTCGATGCTGGCGCCGGCGCCCGACTGGACGTTGGCGGCGGTGATGGCGAGATCGCTCATGGCGGCTCCTTAGCTCTGCTTGCTCTGGCCGGCCTTCAGGGTCGCCAG
>FTGK01000729.1_pt1 | contig 11635 bp, 12 predicted proteins | sample 1640691 | NCBI WGS metagenome assembly FTGK01 (sample SAMEA3914789, study PRJEB12502) | metagenome | biome: forest; material: soil | place: Canada | collected 2011-07-03 | depth 0.3 m | reverse complement strand
GGCCACTCCAAATTCAAGAACATCCAGTTCCGCAAGGACCGCCAGGACAAGATCCGGTCCAAGCTGTTCTCCAAGCTCTCGCGCGACATCACCCTCGCGGCCAAGTCCGGCGGCGGGGACCCCAACGGCAACTCGCGCCTCAGGCTCGCCATCGCCAACGCCAAGGCCGAGTCCATGCCCAAGGACAACATCGACCGGGCGATCAAGAAGGCCACCTCGGGCGACGCCGACAACATGGAGGACATCCGCTACGAGGGCTTCGGCCCCGGCGGGGTGGGCCTCATCGTCGAAGTCCTCACCGACAACAGGAACCGCGCCGCGGCCAACGTCCGCGCCATCTTCGGCAAGAACGGCGGCAACCTCGGCGAGACCGGGGCGGTGTCCTTCATGTTCGACCACGTGGGCCAGATCGCCTACCCGGCCTCGGCGGGGTCGGAGGACGCGGTGATGGAAGCGGCCATCGAAGCGGGCGCCGAAGACGTCGCCTCCGACGAGGAGGGGCACCTGATCACCACCTCGTTCGAAGGCATGAGCGAAGTCGCGGACGCGCTCGAGAAGACCCTCGGCCCGGCCAGCTCCGCCGGGATCGTCTGGAAGCCCAAGAGCACCACGCCGATCAGCGGCGAGGCGGCGGCCACCCTGATCAAGCTGCTGGACGCCCTGGACGACGAGGACGACGTCCAGAACGTCTACGGCAACTACGAGATGGACGAAGCCGAGCTGGCCTCCCTCGCGGGCTGAACCCCCGCCCATCGTTAACCGCCCGTAAACCCTCTCGAAACGCTTTGGAAAGCGAGCCGGACGGGAGATGCTGCGGGAACACATGATGAACGCGATTCGCATCCTTGGCCTCGATCCGGGCCTGCGGCGCACCGGCTGGGGCGTGATCGTCCTCGACGGCGCGCGCCTGTCGCACGTGGCCCACGGGGTGATCGCGCCGCACGAGCGCGCGCCCTTCGCCGAGCGGCTGCTCTGCCTGTTCGAGGGGATCGCCGAGGTGATCGCCGCCCACCTGCCTCACGAAGCCGCCATCGAGGAGACCTTCGTCACGGCCAACGGCTCTTCGACCCTGAAGCTGGGCCACGCCCGCGCCGCCGCGATGCTGGCCCCCGCCCGCGCCGGGCTGGAGGTCGCCGAATACGCCGCCACCGTGGTCAAGAAGTCGCTGGTCGGCACCGGAGGGGCGGACAAGGCCCAGGTCGCCTTCATGGTCCGCCGCATCCTGCCGGCGGCCGGGGACCCCACGGCCGACGCCGCGGACGCGCTGGCGGTCGCCATCGCCCACGCCCACGCCCGCAAGATCCGCCGCCTGGAGAGGATCCCGGCATGATCGGGCGTCTGCGCGGGGTTCTGGCCGAGGTCGGGGAGGAGGACGCCCTCATCGACGTCGGAGGCGTGGGCTATGTCGTGCGCTGCGGCTCGCGGACGCTCTCGCACATGCCGCCGGTCGGCGATGAGGTGCTGGTCCACGTCGAGACCCAGACGGCCGAACAGACCGGCACGCGCCTCTACGGCTTCCTGGCGCGCGAGGAGCGCCGGGCCTTCGTGCTGTTGCAGAGCGTCCAGGGGGTCGGCCCGAAGGCGGCTCTGGCGGTGCTCGACGTGCTGGCGCCTGCCGAGCTCGCCGCCGCTGTGGCCCACGAGGATCGCGCCCTGGTCGGCCGCGCCCAGGGGGTCGGCCCCAAGCTCGCCCAGCGCATCGTCGCCGAGCTGAAGGACAAGCCGATCTTCGACGGGCCCTTCATCGCTCCCCGTCCGGGCTCTCCCGCCGTGGCGACGCCGGCGAAGCCCACCGCCACCGGCGAAGCGGTCGCCACCCTGATGGGCCTGGGCGTCGCCGAGGCCGCGGCGCGCCGGGCCGTCGAGGCGGCCGAGGCCCGGCTCGGCGAGGGCGCCGAGGTCGCCGCCCTGATCAAGGCCGGACTGCAGGAACTCGGCCGATGAGCGCCCGCCTCGTCTCCGGCGAGCCGGAAGCCTTCGAGCCCACCGACAAGGCGCTGAGGCCCCAGACCCTCGCCGAGTTCGTCGGCCAGGAGCAGTCCAAGGCCAACCTCAAGGTGTTCATCGACGCCGCGCGCCAGCGGGGCGAGGCGCTGGACCACGTGCTGCTGTTCGGTCCGCCGGGGCTCGGCAAGACCACCCTGGCGCAGATCGTCTCGCGGGAGCTGGGGGTGAACTTCCGCGCCACCTCCGGCCCGGTGCTGGCCAAGGCCGCCGACCTCGGCGCCATCCTCACCAACCTCGAGCCGCGCGACGTCCTGTTCATCGACGAGATCCACCGCCTGGCGCCGGCGGTCGAGGAGATCCTCTATCCGGCCATGGAGGACCATGTGCTGGACCTGATCGTCGGCGAGGGCCCCTCGGCGCGGTCGATCCGCATCGACATCGCCCCCTTCACCCTGGTCGCGGCGACCACCCGCGCGGGTCTCCTCGCGACGCCGCTGCGCGACCGCTTCGGCATCCCGCTGAGGCTCAACTTCTACACCCCGGCCGAGCTGCAGCAGGTGCTGACCCAGGCCGCCCGCAAGATGGGAGCCGAGCTGACGCCCGAAGGCGCGGGAGAGATCGCAGCCCGGGCGCGCGGCACGCCCCGCGTGGCAGGCCGCCTCCTGCGCCGCGTGCGAGACTTCGCCCACTCCGAGGGCGCCGAGGTGATCGACCGCACCGCCGCCGCCCGGGCCCTGGCGCGGCTGGAGGTCGACGAGGCGGGGCTCGACGCCCTCGACCGGCGCTACCTGAGGGCGCTGATCGAGAACTACGGCGGCGGCCCTGCAGGGGCCGAGACCCTGTCCTACGCCATCGCCGAGGCGCGCGACGCTGTCGAGGACGTGATCGAGCCCTACCTCTTGCAGCAGGGCTTCATCCAGCGCACCCCCAGGGGCCGCGTCGCCTGCGGCAAGGCCTATCTGCATATCGGCCTGAAGGAGCCGGCCCAGCCGCCGAGACCGCAGGCGAGCCTGTTCGACGCCGACGAATGACCCCCGAACCCACCACCGGCGTGATCCAGGACGGCGAGCATCTTCTGCCGGTCAGGGTCTACTACGAGGACACCGACTTCACCGGGGTGGTCTACCACGCCAACTACCTGCGCTACTTCGAGCGGGGGCGGTCGGACTTCCTGCGCCTGCGGGGGATCAGCCACACCGAGCTGCGCGGCCGGGAGGAGCCCATCGCCTTCGTCGTGCGGCGGATGGAGATCGACTTCGCCAAGGCGGCCCGCGTCGACGACGCCCTGGTGGTGCGGACCCGCTACGAGAGCCTGAAGGGGCCGAGGGTGCAGATCCGCCAGCGCTTGGAGCGCGATGGCGGGATAATTGCATCCGCCGCGGTCGAGGTGGTCTGCATCCGGCTGGACGGCCGGCCGGTGAAGCCGCCTCCCGACATCATCTCGGCGTTGAGCCTCTAGCTCCACGCCATAGTTTCACCGCAACGGTCGGCGACCTGAACGCCTCGGCTGGGGAGAGACCAAGAGTATGGACATCGTTTCGGCCACCGGCCTCGGCGCCAACGACTTCTCCGCCCTGGCCGTGTTCATGCGCGCCGACTGGGTGGTCAAGGCGGTGCTGATCGGCCTCGCCCTGGCGTCGATCTGGTCGTGGACCGTGATCATCGACAAGTTCTTCCGCATCGCCGCGCTCAACCGATACGCCGACAAGTTCGAGGACCAGATCGGCTCAGGCCGGCCTCTCGAGGAAGTCGCCGCAGAGGCGGGCGAGCGTCCGCGTCACGCCCTGCCGCGCATGCTGCAGGCGGCCCTGCGCGAATGGCGCGAGGCCCGCTCGCGCGGCGCGGGGATCCCCGGCTCGGAGGGGATCGCGCTGCTGATCTCGCGCATCGACAGGGTGCTGGATTCCATCATCGCCCGCGAGAGCCAGAGGGTGGAGGACGGCCTCGGCTCGCTGGCCATCGTCGCCACCGCCTCTCCCTTCATCGGCCTGTTCGGCACGGTCTGGGGGATCATGAACTCGTTCCAGGCGATCGCCGTGCAGCGCAACACCAATCTATCGGTGGTGGCGCCCTCGATCGCCGAGGCGCTTTTCGCCACCGCCATCGGGCTGATCGCCGCCATTCCCGCCTACATCTTCTACAACAAGTTCTCGACGGATGCGGGCAAGTTCGCCGCCCGTCTCGAGGGCTTCGCCGACGACCTCTCCACCGCCGTCGGGCGGCGGCTGGTGGGCGCGGACAAGGGCTAGGGCGTGGCGCTCTCGGTCCACGACGCCTTCGCCGCCGGCCGACGCAACCGCCGCCGCCGCTCGCGCCGATCGAACCTGGCGGAGATCAACGTCACCCCGCTGGTCGACGTCATGCTGGTGCTGCTGATCATCTTCATGATCTCCGCGCCGCTGCTCACCGCCGGCGTGCCGGTGCAGCTGCCGAAGACCGAGGCGGGCGCCCTGTCCAACCAGAACGAACCGCTCACCGTCACCATCCGCGAGGATGGCTCCCTCTACGTCCAGTCCCAGCCGACGCCCTTCGCCGAGCTCGGGCCCAAGATGCGGGCGGTCTCCAGCGCCGGCTACGACAAGCCCGTCTATGTCCGCGCCGACGGCAAGGCCCCCTACGAGGTGGTGGCTCGGGTGATGGCCAGCCTCTCCACCTCCGGCTTCACCCAGATCGGCCTGATCACCGACACCGGCGGCCCGAGCTCCGGCGCCAAGCCGCCGCCCGCCGCCGATCTCAGGGGAGCGGGCGCCACGCCCTGAGCCCATGAGCCGCGCGCGGACCCAGAAATCGCCGGCCCTGATCGTCTCGGCCCTCGCGCACGCCGGAGTGATCGCGGCCGCCCTGATCGTCTGGCCGATGGTGTCCAAGCCTCTGCCGCTGGGCAAGGTGGTGCCGGTGACCCTGGTCACCTCCGAGCCGCCCGCCGAACAGGCCGCGGCGGTCCAGGCGCCGGCGCCGGCGCCGGCCTCCACGCCCACGCCCGAGCCCGAGGCTCCCCCCGAGCCCGCGCCGATCAAGCCGGCTCCGCCCGCGCCGCCGACCGCTGCTTCGGCGCCAAGGCCGGCCGAAAAGACCAAGCCCACGCCCTCAAAGCAGGCGCCGTCGATCAAGCCGGCCCCGGCCGCCAGCGCCCAGGCCGCCCACAGGCAGGACCTCGACCTCGACGCCCTGATGGCCTCGATCGACAGCCAGCGCTCCAAGCCGGCCGCCAAGGCCGCCTCGGGCCAGGCGGGCCCGCTCCGGCCCAAGACCGAAAAGGTCGCGTCGGAAGGCCATGGCCAGGACGATCACATGTCGGGCGACGAGCGCCAGGGCCTGGCCGACAAGCTGTCTCGCCTGTGGAATCCCAACTGCCAGGTCGAGGCCGCCGCCGGGGTGAACGTGAAGGTCCACTTCCGCCTGAACCCCCAGGGACTTCTGGTGGGCCCGCCCGAACTCGCGGGCGGAGGGCAGGTGAGCTCGATCTCCGACCCCATCCAGGCGGCGGCGGCCGCACGGGCCCTCTCGGCCGTCGGGCGCGGCCAGCCCTATACCGACGTCTTGACGGAGGCCCATTTCGCGGACTGGCGTGACATGGTGGTGAACTTCAACGCCAAGCAGGCGTGCGCGCGCAAGTGACGACGACCGGGGCAGGATGACGGTTCAGATGATGAGGCAAACGATGCGGCTTCCCACCTTCGCGGCCCTGGGCCTGGCGCTCCTGGCCCTGGCGTTCACGCCCCATCCAGCCCTGGCCCAGGCCGAGGTCGACGTGAATTCCGGCGCGGTCCAGCCCCTGCCCATCGCCATCCCGACCTTCGGCGGCGCCTCGGCCGGCGCGGAGGTTGCGCGGGTGGTGGCCCAGGACCTCGAGCGCTCCGGCCTGTTCCGCCCGCTGGATCCGGCGTCGTTCCCGGAGAAGAGCCTCGACATCAACATCGAGCCCAGGCTCGACGCCTGGAAGGGCGCTGGCGCCCAGGCCCTGGTCAACGGCCAGGCGGCCATGACCGGCGACGGACGGCTGAAGGTCGACTTCCGGCTCTGGGACATCGGCACCCAGCAGCAGCTGATCGGGTCGGAGTTCACCGCCACCCAGGACAACTGGCGCCGCGTCGCCCACAAGATCGCCGACCAGGTCTATGAGAAGCTCACCGGCGAGAAGGGCTATTTCGACACCCGCGTGGTGTTCGTGGCCGAGAGCGGGCCCAAGGCCAAGCGCCTCACCCGGCTCGCGATCATGGACCAGGACGGCGCCAACCCGCAGTACCTGACCGACGCCTCGGCCCTGTGGATGAGCCCCCGCTTCTCCTCGACCAGCCAGGAGATCACCTACACCGCCGTCCGCCCCACCGGCTCCAGCGTCTATGTGCTGAACATCGAGAACGGCCGCCAGGAGACCGTCGGCCATTTCCCCGGGATGGTGATGTCCTCGCGCTTCTCGCCAGACGGCGGCAAGCTGGCGTTCGCGGTGGAATCCCACGGCAACGTCGACGTCTATGTCGAGGACCTGCACAGCCGCGACATCCGCCGCCTGACCGCCGACCCGGCGATCGACACCTCGCCGTCCTTCTCCCCAAACGGCCGCCAGATCGTGTTCAACTCCGACCGCGGCGGCTCGCGCCAGCTCTATGTGATGAACGCCGACGGTTCCGGCGTCAGGCGCGTCTCCTTCGGCTCGGGGGCCTATTCCGCTCCGGTGTGGGGCCCCAGCGGGGACTTCATCGCCTTCATCAAGCAGACGGGCGGGACCTTCCACGTGGGAGTCATGCGCCCGGACGGGTCGGACGAGCGGATCCTCTCCAGCGGCTATCTGGAGGACTCGCCGAGCTGGGCGCCGAACGGGCGGGTGATCATGTTCGAGCGCGACACCGGCTCCGGCCCGCACCTCTGGATGGTCGACATCACCGGCCGCATCGAGCGCCAGGTGCCCTACCCCACCGCGGCCATCGACCCGGCCTGGTCGCCGCTGCTGCAATAAGGTCTTCGCGACGATGCCTGGGATGCAACTCGCCCGCCGGGTGAGTATTGTTAAGTCTCAGGCTAGGTTCGTGGCATAAGACGCCAAGCTGGGCCGTAAGCCGGAGCTGGATGGTGAGGAGCAGGGGGATGACCTTCAAGTCGAAGTCCGTGGTTCGACTGGCGCTGATCGGCGCCTGCGCCGCGGCGCTGGCCGCTTGCGCCTCCCATCCCAAGCCGGAGCCGCTCGGACCCGAGCGGCCGGGGCCCCTGCCGCCGCCGCCGCCCGCCGCGCGCAACGCGCCGCCGTCGGGCCGCGTCCTCCCGGGCTCGGTGGAAGACTTCGTGATCAACGTCGGCGACCGCGTCTACTTCGACTTCGACCAGTATGGCGTCCGCGCCGACGCCCAGCCGGTGCTGGCGGCCCAGGCCGCCTGGCTGAACCGCTACGGCGCCGTCGAGGTCCGGATCGAGGGCAATTGCGACGAGCGCGGCACGCGCGAGTACAACCTCGCCCTGGGCGCCCGCCGCGCCAACTCGGTGCGCGACTTCCTGGTCTCCCACGGCGTCAATCCCGCGCGGATCACCACCATCTCCTACGGCAAGGAACGGCCTCTCGATCCCAACGAAGGCGAGGAAGCCTGGGCGAAGAACCGCAACGGCCATACCGCCATCACCGGCGGCGCCCGGTAAGGTTTCCAAGGCTCTTTCCAGCGATCCAGCTTCGCCGCAATTTGGTCGCGCCGAAGAGGGATGACGCGGACATGAATTCCAGAGTTCTTTGGACCAGCGTGGCCGCGGGCGTCCTGGCGTTCAGCCTCGCCGGCGCCGCGGCCGCCGACAAGAAGCCCGAGGATCCGGTCGAGAAGCGGTTCCAGGGCCTCGAGAAGCAGGTGCGCCAGCTGCGCGAGATCGTGCTGCAGTCGCGCGACAGCGGCCAGCCGGTCTCGGTGCGGGTCACCAACGAGCCGGACCCGGAGCTCGCCACCCTGCAGCAGCGGCTGGACGACCTGGAGCAGGCGGCCCGCACTCGCAACGAGCAGATCGACGGCATGACCCACGATCTGGAGCTGGCGAAGAAGGCCGCCTCCGACGTGCAGGCCGAGCTGAAGAGCATCGAGGACCGCATCGGCCGGCTCGAGGGCCAGGTGAAGGCGGCCCAGCAGGCGGCCGCTGCGGCCGCCGCCGGTCCGCCGGCGATGGCCGCCCCGGGCGGTGCGCCCGGCGCGGGGGGGCCGCCTCCGCCGCCGGAAGCCCAGGCCGCGCCGCAGGCGAGCCCCGACGCCGCCTGGCGGCGCGCCCGCCAGCTCCTGCTCGAGGGCCAGTACTCCCAGGCCTCGGAGGCCTTCCAGAGCTTCGTCGACTCCTACGGCGACAGCCCCCGCGGGCCCGAAGCCCGCTACTGGCTGGGCGAAACCCTCTACATCCGCGGGCTCTATCCGGACGCGGCCGCCGCCTATATCGGCGCCATCCGCGGCTGGCCGCAGACCACCTGGGCCCCGGACGCGGTGGTCAAGCTCGCCCGCGCCCTGGTGGCCCTGAACAAGCCGGCCGACGCCTGCCGCGCCCTGGACGAGATGGACAAGCGCTATCCGGAGGCCACCGCCGCCGCCAAGACCCGCGCCCAGACCGTCCGCGCCGCCGCCAAGTGCAAGGCATGACCGTCCGCGCCTGACCGAAAGCCCCAGGCGCCCGGGGACCTAGATCCCCTCGCCCTTCAGCATCGCCGCGAGCTTCTCAACTCGCGGGAGCGTCAGGGCCGAGCGCGGCGCCTTGGAATAGGCCGTGTACGAGCAGGCGATCGCCTGCCCGAGGTCAAGCGCGGGCGGCGGCTGCCACGGCTGGCTAAATTGCAGACGCCCTGCGACGCCGATGCGCTTGCCGATCTCTGGGTAGACCGGCCAGACGCCATTTCTCAGCAAGAGGTCCGGGGGCGGGGCGGCCGCGTCGTCGGTAGTGACGCCGAGGCGGGTGCACGCAAAGCGAGCCAGATCCATCATCGTCTCGATGCGCGGATGATTGGGGACGTGGACGAAGACGCCCGCCTCGTCTCTCAGCACGAGACGAGGATCCCAGCCGAGCTCGTCGAAAGACGTCTCGAGGAACCGGCGGGCCTTCGCATATTCCTCGAAGTAGCCCAGCGCCCCGTAGATGTAGGCGTTGAACAGCTCCCCGGTGCGCTCCTCCGAAAGGCCCATGCAATAGCCGGCGATGATCAGGGCGGAGTGCCAGGGCCCGATCAGGCCCTTCAACTCCCGCCCCCCGATCCGCATGGCGTCCGGGTGGAAGCCGGTGAAATGGATACGGGGAAACTGCACATTGCGTATGCCCCTTGCGGCGAGCGCCCGCGGCGACAGGGCCTGGACCTCGGGCCAGTCCACCTCCTGCGCCAAGACGGCGTCGACGTCGTCCACCACGGTCAGCAGCCGCTCCACCTGAGCCGGCGTCCGCAACTCCGTCCAACTGAGCGCGGCGACCCCGGCGCCCGGAATGAGAGCGCGCAGGCAGGCCGACATCGCATAGGACTGGCAGTTGCCGAGCACGATCAGGCGCGGCGCGTGGCGCGCCGAAGCGGCGCCCTGATCTTCGATGATCTGCGCCAAGGCCAGCCGCTCCAGCGCGTCCATGTCGCCGGGATCGAGCTCCAGCACGCGACGCCAGACCGGCGCGGCGGCCTCGAAGTCCCCTGCCTCCTCGCGGGCGCGGGCCGTTCGCCGCAGGTGTGGAGCGTCGCCTCTCATGTTCTGGCTCGTGTCGTTCAACTGGGGGCCGGAGAGCCGCTGCGTGGACGGCTGGGCAAATGAGGTCCAAAGAGCCCCGTCCGTCCATTTTCGGGGTATCCGCTGGTTGGCGCCGGCTGCGCATAGAACGGCCAAGGCCGAGAGATGTTCGGGCGCCGCCGACGCATATGCGGCCGGCGCCGCCATCCTGGCGCGAGTCGCCGCCGCCTTCGAGGGCCGGCTGGACGCCGCCTCCACCGCCCCCCTGGCCGTCGGCTTCTCGGGCGGGGGGGACTCCCTTGCCCTCCTGCTGGCCGCCTGCGCCTGGGCCCGCCCGAGGAACCGGCCGGTGGTCGCCCTGACCGTGGACCATGGGCTCAATGCCCAAAGCCGCGCCTGGACCCGCCATGCAGCCCGCATCGCCGCCGCCATCGGCGTCGGGTTCCGGGCTCTCGCGTGGGACGGCGGGAAGCCTGCGACGGGCCTGCAGGCCGCGGCGCGCCGCGCGCGCCACGCGCTCCTGGCCGGCGCCGCCCGGGAGGCCGGGGCCTCGGTCGTGCTGCTCGGCCACACGCGGGACGATCGCTCCGAGGCCGCCTGGATGCGCGCCCAGGGCTCGAGCGTCGGCGACCCGCGCGAGTGGTCGCCCTCGCCGGCCTGGCCGGAGGGGCGCGGGATCTTCCTGCTGCGCCCGTTGCTGAACCTCGGGCGGGCGGAGCTGCGCGAGCTCCTGGCGCCCTCGGGCCTCGATTGGATCGAGGACCCGGCCAACCAGGACTCGCGCCATCTGCGGGCCCTCGCCAGGATGGCCGGCGCGGGACTGCCGCCGCCGGCGGCCGATCCGGCCGTGGACGGCGAGTTCAGGGTCGACGACGCCGGATCCGTCCGGCTCGCCAGGGACGCTTCGCCCCGGCTCCTGGCCATCGCCTGCGTCTGCGCCGGCGGCGGAGAGCGACTGCCGCGCCGCGAGTCGGTGGATCGCCTGAGGGTTCGGCTGGCCGCCGGGGAGCGGTTCACCGCCACCCTCGCCGGAGCGCGGATCGAAGCGGGACAGGAGGTCATGATCGGCCGTGATCCCGGCAGGCTCGAGACCCTCGCCACGACGCTCTCGCCCAGTGGCCCGACGGTGTTCGACGGCCGGTTCGAACTGATCGTTCACCGCGAGGGGCTGAAGCTGCAGCCGCTCGGGGGGCTGCTGTCCCGAATGGAGAAGCAGAGCCGTCTGCAGCTCGGCGCATTCTCGCCTTCAGCGAGGCGTACGCTGCCGGCGCTGGTGGAAGCTGACGGGACCGTAACTTGCCCAATCCTTGCACAGAGCGCATGGGCCTCGGCGCGATCGTTGGTCAGGGGTCGCCTGGAGGCGGCCTGCGGCCGAATCGCGCGCGAGTCCCCGCTGACGGCCCGCTCTCATGGCGGACAGGGCCCCGGCGTCCTATCTTAGGCCGAAGTTCCCGTAAGGCGGTTTGAATGACCCTTCGCAATCTCCTCATCTGGGCCGTGATCATCGTCGTGCTCGGCGCGCTCTACAGCGTGCTGAACTCGGGCGCCAAGTCGGCCGCCGCCACCGAGATCACCTACTCGCAGCTGCTGCAGCAGGTCGACCAGGGCCACGTGAAGAACGCGGTGATCTCCGGCGATCTGGTCGAGGCCAAGGAGGACGACGGCAAGACCTACGCCGCCGTGGTCCCGGCCAACGCCGACGACTTCCTGCACCGGATCGACCCCTCCAAGGTCAACATCCAGGTCAAGCGGCAGAACCAGATGACCATCTGGACGGTGCTGATCAACAGCCTGCCGATCCTCTTGCTCATCGGGGTCTGGATCTTCTTCCTGCGCCAGATGCAGGGCGGGGCGCGCGGGGCCATGGGCTTCGGCCGCTCCAAGGCGCGGCTGCTCACCGAGAACAAGAACCGCGTCACCTTCGAGGACGTCGCGGGCGTCGACGAGGCCAAGGAGGAGCTGCAGGAGATCGTCGATTTCCTGAAGGACCCCGGCAAGTTCCAGAAGCTGGGCGGCAAGATCCCCAAGGGCGC
>FTGK01000533.1_pt1 | contig 11707 bp, 14 predicted proteins | sample 1640691 | NCBI WGS metagenome assembly FTGK01 (sample SAMEA3914789, study PRJEB12502) | metagenome | biome: forest; material: soil | place: Canada | collected 2011-07-03 | depth 0.3 m | reverse complement strand
TTGCCGGCCGGCAGGATGCCCCAGTTGATCTCCGACAGGCCGAACTGGGCCTCGTCCGCGGCGATGGCCAAGTCGCAGCCGACCAGGGGCGAGAAGGCTCCCCCGAAGCACCAGCCGTTGACCATGGCGATGGTGGGCTTCTCGTAGAACATCAGTCGGTGCCACTGCCAGTCGTAGGCGGTGCGGCGGCTGCGGATGGTGGCGCTGCGGCCCTTGCCGTCCAGCTCGCGGAAATATTCCTTGAGGTCCATGCCGGCCGCGAAGCTGTCGCCGGCGCCGGTCAGCACCAGCACCTGGCAGCGGTCGTCGACCTCGAGCTCGTCGATCACCTCCAGCATGTCGCGGTTGAGCTGGGGGCTCATGGCGTTGCGCTTGGCCGGGCGGTTCATGAACACCCAGGCGACGCCGTCCTCGAACTCGACGTAGACGGTTTCCTTGCGGATGGCGGCGGCTTCCTCGGCCATGGGACCCTCTTGATCGGATGCGCGCCCGCGGGGGCGTGGCGACGGATTTAGTTATATGGTATATGTAATCTCGTGAAAAGCCCGGCTGCGAAACCTCGCTCCTCCGCCTCTGCAGAACGCGCCCGCCACCCTTTGGATACGGCCGAGCTCGACGCAGCCGTCGGATTCTGGCTCCGGCTGGCGCAGCAGCAGGACCTGCGCGCCTTCGGCGAGCGATTCGCCCGGACCGGGGTGAACCAGCTGGGCTACGCCCTTCTCCTGGTGCTGGAGGCCAACCCCGGCTGCCGGCCGGCCGAGCTCGGCGACGCCGTCCGCGTGCGCCAGCCGAACCTGGTGGAGCCCCTGGAGGCGCTGGTCGCCCGCGGCCTCGTGCTGCGCACGCGGGACCCCACCGACCGCCGCGCCCAGGCCCTGACGCTCACCCGCGAGGGCGAGGCGGTCCTGGGCGAGCTGAAAACCGCCCACGCCGGCCTGATCGACGGATACCGGGCGGCGCTCGGAGCGGAGGACTACGAGCGGCTGATCGGCCTGCTGCGCCGCTTCACCCGCGCGGGAGTCGGCTGACCTGCACGCTGCAGTGGCTTGACCGATGAACCGCCCTCATGCCTCAAATGCATCAGGGGAGGACGGCGATGTCACTGACGGAGCCGCAGGAGATTTCGGTCGGGGCTGCGGTTTCCGGCGAGCCACAGCTGGACGGCGCCTATCCGCGCCTGCTGAGGCAGCTCCTGAAGCTGACCAACCTCGTCGGACGGCCGTTCTTCACCCACTTCGCCGAACGCTACGACCTGACGATGAACGACGCCCGCGTCCTCATGGCCCTGGCCTCCGAGCGCCAGGCGGCCTCGCACGAGCTCTGCGAAGCCACCGGCATGCACCCGATGAACGTCAGCCGCTCGGTGGCGCGCCTGCGCCACCAGGGCCGCATCACCGAACGGACGGACCCGGGCAATCGCCGGCGCAAGCTGCTGACGCCCACGGACGACGGGTGGCTGCTGGCCGGCAAGCTGTCCCCGCACCTGAAGGCGCTCTCTGAATTCGTCTTCGCCACGCTGTCGGAGCGGGAGGCCGAGTTCCTCGGAAGCCTGGTGGCGGTGCTGTCGGAGCGACTCCAGTCGGTCGATCTCAACAGCCCTCAGCTGATCGACGCCGAGGCGCTCGAGCGCGACGAGGCGGAGGCGCCGCCGGTCGCGGACCTGCCGCGCCGCCGTGCCGGCCCCGCCAAGAACTGAGCCGCAGCTCCCGCCTCAGTGCGCGTTGGCGATGCCCTCGCCGGTGGCCGCGCGGGAGGCGATCATCGCCTTGAACTCGTCGGTCGAGTTCACCTGCGGATAGGGGGCGTCGGGCGTCTCCACGCCCAGGAAGTCGCAGAGGGGCTCCCAGCCGTCGGAGACCTGGTAGATCAGCAGCCGCTCGGGCGGGATGGCCCGCCTGACCGCGTCGATGTGGCTCTCGAAGCGGTCCAGCATGAAGTCCCGGTCGCGCAGCCGGGGATCCGAGCCCCAGCCCACCGCCTCGACCATCGCAAGCGTCCCGCGTCCGCCGTGGAAGCCCATCACCGCCGGGTTCAGGATGGTGTTCTGAGTCGAGGCGAACCACCTCTCGGGGTCGCGCACCGACAGCACCACCTTGGCTTCGGGATAGTAGTCGGCCAGCTCGCGATAGAAGCCGCACGCCGGCGCATCCGTGGTCGAGCCCCAGCCGGCGAAGATCCGGTCCCAGTCCATGGCCTCGCCCCGGGCCGCGCTTTCCCACAGCGGCCAGTGCTCCGGATGCTCGAGCGCCTCGCTCATGTGGTAGCAGGGGCCGAAGCCGAGCTGCTCCAGCGCAAGCTTCTGCGACCACGTCGCCGTCCGCGGCAGTCCCGCACCGATCACCTTGAGCGTCATGAGTCCCCCTCCGTCGATCCGATTAGGCCACATCCGCGGCGCGCGGGGAATCTACGCTTGCAAGCTGACGCCAGATCACCAGCCTAGGGCCATGCGCGAACCCCATCGCATCGTGAAGGCGTTCCAGGCGTCCGGCGCCCCGTTGCGCCTGACCGATCCGCTTTCGGGGCTGCTGATGACCGACCTGCTCGAGCTGGACCCGGAGTCAGGAACCGCCCTGGTCGCCTTCGAGCCCGACGAACGGTTCAAGCAGGGCGGCGGCATAATCCAGGGCGGCATCGTCACCGCCATGCTCGACTACGCCATGGCCCTGGCCGCCTTCTCCCGCACGCTGGACGGACAGTCGTTCGCGACCGTCTCGATGACCACCCACTTCCTGCGCCAGAGCCTGCCGGGGCGGCACCTGGCGCGCGGACGGCTCGACCGCATGGGCGGCCGGATGATCTTCGCCTCGGCGGAAATCCGGCGCGATGGCGAAGACGCCGTGCTGGCGACGGGGACCGCCGTGATGGCGATCACGCGGCCCTGACCGCCGCCCGCCCCTACTGGTGGCCGTTGAGGAACAGCGAGATCACCGCGATCACCCACAGGATGATGGCCCCGGAGATGCTGGTGCCGCCTCCGACCGTGAGGGCGGTGTTGGTCGAGTCCGCCGGATCGATGTGCACGTTGACCGCCGCGCCGACGGGGTAGGCGGCCAGGGCCTTCCTGGCCCCTCCGAGCGTCGAATAGACCTTGTTGTCGCCCACGTAGATGCGCGATCCCGTGCGGGCCTGGCCCTGGAACTCGTAGCTGTAGCTGACGGCCAGGGTGTAGCTCGTGCTGCGCATCCCGTCGCTGTCGGTGGATTCGTGGCTCTGGATCTCGGAGGCGGTGACCTTCCCGGGGACCGACGGCCAGGCGCCCGCCGCCTTGATCCTGGCGGCCTTCTTGCGGCTTTGCAGGAAGACCCACACCCCGGCGCCGAAGAGCAGCAGGAAGATGATGGCGTGAAAGACCATGGCCGTACCCCCGAAACGGCCATGCGCATGGCCTCCGGGACCGGGCCTAAGCCAGGGGGCGCCGGACGGCTGTGAACTCGCCTTGAACGGAGGGGAGAACCCCTATTCGGCCGCCACCGCGGGGGCGGCGCTGGCGGCGATCAGCTCCACCACCTCGGAGGTCGGGCGCACGTCGGCGAAGATCATGCACATGTTGTCCAGGGTGGCGTTGTGCGCAGCGTCGGTCAGGGCGGCGTTGGCGTCGGAGACGAACACCAGCTTGTAGTTCATCTGCATGGCGTCCCGCGCGGTCGACTCGCAGCAGCAGTTGGTCAGGGTGCCGGTGATGATCAGGGTGTCGATCCCCCTCGCCTGCAACACCTCGTGCAGCCGGCTGGCGCCGGGCACGAAGGCGCCGAAGCGGGTCTTGTCGACGAAGAGGTCGCCGTCGCCGACGTCCATCTGCGGCCAAAGCTGATGGTGATGCCGACCGTGGCCGAAGGAGTCCTCGAAGCCGGCGGTGGACTCCGCGGTGTGGAAATAGCGGAACCAGTTGGACCAGCTCTGCCTGGAGCCCTCGTCCACCGTCATCTGCAGGAAGACGTTGGTCCCGCCAGCCTGCCGCACCGCCCGGCTGATGGCGTTGACGTTGTCGACGATGTCGCGGGCGACCGGCACCTCGACGGGGGCGCCCGGCTCGACGAAGCCGTTCTGCATGTCGACGATCAGGTGGGCGGTCCGGGAGAGGTCCAAGGCCTCGAACATGTGCGCCTTGCCGCCACGCTGGCGGCGCGCGAACTCCATGGCCTCGGGCGAAATGCGGATCTGGTGCACGTCGGGCTCCCTTCCTGCGCGTCCCGATCATGCGCGCGCGAAAGCGCCCGGCGCAAGGTTTGACCGGCCCCGCGCCGCCGTGTCTGATGCCCGAAAATCAGCGTGAGGGAGACATCGATGGCCGATCAGGAGAGCCGCATCGCCGAGCTGGAGGCGAAGCTCGAGACCCTCGGCCGGGAGCTCTGCCTGCTGCAGGACGAGAAGGCCATCCGCCGGCTGCAGCACACCTACGGCTACTTCATGGACAAGGGCCTCTACGACGAGGTGGTCGACCTCTTCGCCGAAGACGGCGAGCTGCACTTCATGGGCGGGATCTTCAAGGGCAAGGCCGGCGTCCGGCGGCTCTATTGCGGCCGCCTGCGGCCCGGCTTCACCCGGAAGAACGGCCCCGCCTATGGCCTGCTCTGCGACCACATCCAGATGCAGGACGTGATCCACGTGGCGCCGGACGGCAAGACGGCCAAGGCCCGCTTCCGAGCCCTGCTGCAGGGCGGCAGCCACGACTCCAAGCCCGACATCAATCCCCACCTGCCGCGGCAGTGGTGGGAGGGCGGCCTCTACGAGAACCTCTATGTGAAGGAGGACGGCGTCTGGAAGGTGAAGGTCATGGGCCACCACCTCACCTGGCAGGGCGAGTTCGAGACCGGCTGGGCGCACCAGGTCCCCTACGAAGGCGAGTTCTGGAAGACCGCGTATCCCGAGGATCCGCTGGGCCCCGACGAGATCGTCCCCTCGGATTCCAAGTTCTGGCCGGAAACCAACCTCGTGCCCTTCCACTACCTGCACCCGGTGACGGGCAAGGAAGTGGTGGCGGAGGTCTAGTGCGTCCTTCGAGACGCCGGCTTCGCCGGCTCCTCAGGATGACGAAACTTCGGATTGCACAAACATCGTCATGGTGAGGAGCGGCGCGCCAGCGACGCGTCTCGAACCACGCACCGTCAGCGCTTCGCCTCGGCGTCCTCCGACGCCACCAGCTTCGCCCGGTCGCGGGCCCAGTTGCGCAGGGCCTCGGTGCGCTTGGCCGCGCCTTCGGGGTCGGATTCGACCGGCGGGATGGCGTCCAGGATGGCCTGGAAATGCTTCTCCAGCGCTTCCTTCACCTCGGGATAGGGGATGCAGTAGAGCTGGTTCTCCTCCACCGCGCGCTTGACGTGCCCGGCCAGGACCTCCGGCTCCATGCCATGGACGTGGATGGATTTCAGCGAGTCGATGGAGGCCTGGTTCACCAGATAGCCGGTGTTCTTCAGGTGCTCAGGCCGCGTCAGGGTGGCCTCGGCGATGTTCGACTTGATATTGGCGGGCGTGCAGACGGTGACCCCGATGCCGTACTTCTCCAGCGACATCCGGTAGCTTTCCGAGAGGTTGTTCACCGCCGCCTTGGCCGCGCAGTAGATGGCGGCCGCGGTCGAGCCTTCGAAGCCGCCGATCGAGGAGGTGTTGACGATGTGTCCGGGCCGGCCCGAGGCGATCATCCTGGGCACGAAGGTCTGCATGCCGTTGACCACGCCCCAGAAGTCGACGCCGATCACCCAGTCCCAGTCCTCGTAGGTCGATTTCTCGGTCGGCCCGAAGGTGTTGACCCCGGCGTTGTTGAATAGCAGCTGGGGCGCCATGCCATAGACCTGCTCCACCTCGTCGGCGGCCGCGGCGTAGGCGGCCCGGTCGGTGATGTCGAGGCGGATCCCGTGCACGGCGGCGTTGCGCCCTCGGAAGTAGGCGAGGGCCTCGTCGATGGCCGCCTGGCGCACGTCGGCGATCACCACCTTGCACCCGGCCTCGGAGAAGGTCTTGGCGAGCCCGAGCCCCAGGCCCGACGCGCCGCCGGTGATGAAGGCCACCTTGCCCTGGAAATCCCTCATGGCGTCCTCCGTGTGTTTTCCCAGCGGCTTAGCGAGGGGCCGCGGCCAAGTCTCTAGTCCTGCCCAGGATCGGCCTTCAGCCCCACGGCTTCGATGCCGGCCACGGCCGCCGCCTCGTCATTGTCGGAGACATCGCCCGAAACCCCGACGGCGCCCAGCAGCCGCCCGTCCTCGCCCCGCACCAGCACCCCGCCGGGCGCGGGCGCGAAGCCTCCCTGGATCGTGCTGGCGAGGGTGGTGAAGAAGGCCGGCTGGGCCTTGGCCCGCGCGGCGATGGTCCGCGAACCGAGGCCCATGCCGAGCGCCCCGTTGGCCTTGGCGAGCGCGATGTCCTGGCGGCGCAGGCTGGTCCCGTCCTCGGCGGCGTAGGCGACAAGGGCGCCTCGCGGGTCCAGCACGGCGACGCCCAAGGGCAGGAAGCCCTTGCCCCTGGCGTGCTCGAGGGCCGCTGCGATCAGGGCCTGGGCGGTTTGCAAATTCAGCACGGTCATGGCCACATCCTCTGCTCGGACCGACCTTCTCAGACGCTGGCCGCGGCGCCAACGCCTGAGGGGACAAAGGCGGCCCGCCGTATAGTTGAGACAGCGGCGATGCAGGCGCGCCGCAGGGCAGGGGCCGCACGCATGACCGATCGCATCGACGCCGTCCTGAGCCGCCTTCCCGAGCCCATGCTCGACCACGCCCTCGACCAGCTGGAGCCCCGGGTGTGGGCCCGGATCGAGCAGCGCAGGTCGGCCGGCTGGACGCCGGGGCTGAGGTTCCAGCTAGCCGCGGCGGCCGTGGCCCTGATGGTGGGCCTGGCCATCGGCTGGTCCAACACCGGCGCCGCGCAGCAGTCGAACAGCGAGGAGTCGCGGCTCTACGCAGCCTATGTCGAGACCGGCCCCATGGCGCGGCTTGAGGCCGGCCTGTGAACGCAGGCTCCTGGAGGGGCCTGGTCCTCACCCTCGTCCTGGCCGTCGCCGCCGGCTTTGTCGGCGCGCGCCTGGGCGCCCTGGGCGAGCATCGCGTGGCCAGCCAGGGCGCGACCTACGCCAGCGTCCGCCAGGCCGTGGACGCCCTCCTGGAGCGCGACTTCAAGCTGACCGCAGACCAGAAGCAGAAGATCGTCGGGATCGACGCGCGCTTCTCAAGGATCCACAACCAGATCTGGGCCGGGATCTATACCGAGAACGCCCGCCTCGCGAACGCGGTGGCGACCGACATGACCCTGAACCCGGACGCCAAGACCGCCATCCAGGGCATCGAGGAAGGCGTCGGCCGGCTGCATTCGGAGTCGATCCTCTATGTCCTGGAGGTGCGCCAGGTGCTCACGCCGGCGCAGCGCCCGGATTTCGATGACCGCGTGATCATGGCTCTGATGCGCTCGCCGCCGTGAGCCAGGCCAGCCCCAGCGACGCCGAGCTCATTGCCGATGTGCTGCGGGGGCGCGAGGCCGCTTTCACCGCCCTGATGCGGCGGCACAAGACCTGGCTCTATCTGTTCGTCCGCCGTCACGTGCGCACCCCCGAGGACGCCTATGACGTGGTGCAGGAGAGCTTCGCGTCCGCGTGGGGGGCGTTGCGCCGCTACGATCCCGAGCGGCCCTTCGAGATCTGGCTGCGCCGCATCGCCCTCAACAAATGCCGCGACCGGGGGCGCCGCGAACTGGTGCGCCGGCGCGCCTTTTCCCTCGTCGGCCTGTCGGCGGAGGCCGCCGAGCAGGTCCCGGACGCGGCCCCCGACGCGGAGGCGTCCAGCATCGGCGGCGAGGCGGTGGCGCGGCTGAACGCGGCGCTCCGGTCCCTGCCCTCCAAGCTGCGCGAGCCGCTGGTGCTGACCGCGCTCCAGGGCCTCTCCCAGCGCGAGGCGGCCGATGTGCTGGGAGTGACCCCCAAGGTGGTCGAGATGCGCGCCTATCGGGCGAGGAAGCAGCTGGCCGAGAAGCTCTCGCCCGAGGACTTCGAGGACCTCGAACGGATCGGCTAGGCGAGGGCCGGCCGCGCGCGACGGCGCGCGGCGAGGGTCGTGGCGCCGATGCCGGCGGCGATCAGGAGCAGGCCCGCCGCGTGGTAGAGGTGGAAGCTCTCGCCGAGCAGGCCGACCGCCAGAACGGCCCCGAAGATCGGCATCAGGTGCATGAACTGGCTGGCCCGGCCGGCCCCGATCAGCTCGACGCCGCGGTTGTAGCAGAGATAGCCCAGGACCGAGGGGAAGAGGGCTACGAAACCGATGCCCCAGGCGGCCTTGAAGCCGAGGGCGAAGCCCCGGCCGCTGATCAGCTCAAGGGCGTAGAAGGGGGCGACGGTCAGCATGGCGACGCCGAAGGTGGCCCAGAGCAGGGTCAGGGGATGCACCTTGGGCTTGAAGCGCAGCAACAGTGAATAGCCGGAATAGAGCAGCACGCCGGTCAGGATGAGGGCGTCGCCGGGATTGAGCCGCAGGTGCAGCAGGTCGGCCGGCCGGCCCGCCGAGATGATCGCCAGCACGCCCAGGAGGGAGAGCCCGACGCCCAGGGCCTGGCCGCCGGTGGTCTTCTCACGCAACAGGAGCCAGGCGAAGGCCAGCACCATCGGGGGCAGCGCCGCCTGCAGCAGGATGCTGTTCAGGGCCGTGGTGGACTGCACGCCCATGTAGACAAGCGCCCCCATGCCCGCCACGCCCGAGGCGCCCAGCAGCACCACCATCGGCCAGCGGCGCGCGAGCTCGGCGCGGTCGTCCCTGAGCTTGGGCCAGGCCATGGGGGTGATCACCAGGAAGGCGAACACCCAGCGCCAGAAGGTGAGCGCCATCGGCGGCACGGTCCCGGCCATCGCCCGCCCCACCACCGAGTTGCCGGCCCAGAACAGCACCGCCAGGGCCAGCAGCAGGGGCGCAAAGCCCCAGGCGCGGCCGAGCAGGCCGGACTTCACAGACATCAGGGTGAATTAGCGTCAGGCGCCCGATGGCGCCAGCCGTGTGTCGCTGCGTCCTGGTCCGGCGCCTCATGGTCCTCGCCGCGTGCGGGGCGGACCCAGGGGAGGTCAGTTGTCGATCTCGAAGGAGGCGAGGCGGACTTCCTCGGTGGACCTGGCCCTCCTGGCCTCCATCTCCGCCCGCTCCGGATCAATCCCTTCGGCCGGGGGGAAGGCGTCCAGCATGCGCTGGAAATACTGGGCGACCTCGTCTTTGAACTCGCCGTGCGGGAAGATGTAGAGCTCATTGGTCCTGATCGCCTGCAGCACGCGCTCGCCCACCTCGCGCGGATCCATGCCGCGGGTGATCGGCTCGGCGCTCTCGCCGGCCTGCTCGCCGCCCTGCTCGTGGGTCGCCCGATAGACGCCGCCGGAGGTCATGGCGCGGGTGGCCACCAGCCCAGGACAGAGCACCGAGACGCCGATCCGGTGCGGAACGAGCGCCAGGCGCAGGGAGTCGCTCATGCCGCGTATGGCGAACTTGGCGGTCGAATAGCTGCCGACGAAGGCCGGAACCGGGATCATGCCGGCCATCGAGGAGGTGTTGACGATGTGGCCGCCCTCGCCGTGGGCCTTGATGCGCGGCAGGAAGTTGACGAGGCCGTTGACCGTGCCGCCGAGGCAGACCCCCAGCACATAGTCCCAGTCCTCGTAGGAATGCTGGTCGATGTCGCCGCGGGCGGCGACGCCGGCGTTGTTGCAGAGCACGTGGACCTTGCCGAACACCCGCTCGGTCTCTTCGGCGGCGCGTTCCATGCCGGGCCGGTCGGTCACGTCGACCTTGATCAGATGCAGGTTGTTGGGCCCCGGGTGGAGGGACGCGACCTGGTCCAGATGCTGCTGCAGCAGGTCGGCCACCACTACCTTCATGCCGGCGTCGAGGAAGGCCTGGGTCATGCCGTAGCCGATCCCCGAGGCGCCCCCGGTGATGAAGGCGACCTTCCCTTCGACGTTCTTCACGGCGTCTCTCCCGGCGGCTGTATTGACCCAGTCAAAACCCAATCGGGGCCGGGCGCCAGCCCGACCCCGAGGAGGATCCGATAGAACCGCCGCTAGAAGCTGCGGCGGACCGAGACGGTCCACTCCCTGGGCTGGCCCACCTGGCCGGTGGCGACCCCGAAGCCGGTCAGGCCGTTGAACTTCTGGGTGTAGTAGAGCTTGTTGGCCAGGTTGGTCACGGCTCCGGACACCATCCACTTGCCGTCCGTCGGTCGCCAGGTCAGGCGGGCGTTCCAGAGCGCGTACGCCGGCTGGTTCTGCAGAGGGTCGGCGAGCGCGGTCGCGGTGAAGTGGATGGTGGACTGCCAGGTCACATCCAACCGAGGCGACAGCACGCCCAGGTCGCCGAGGTCGAAGTTGTACTGGGCGCCGCCGTTGATGGTCCAGTCGGGCGTGAACAGCTGCGGGCTGTCCAGGGTGAGGGAGACGCCCGGCGCGATCGAGGTGTACCTGAACTTGTTGTAGCCGATCGAGCCGTTCAGCACGAGACCGGTCACCGGACGGGCTTCGGCCTCGAGTTCGAAGCCGCGGATGCGGGCGTTGCCCCCGTTGGCGGTGAAGAACACCGTCTGGCTGTTGGCGCAGCCGCATTGCGATCCCAGCTGGGTCACCTGGATGTTGGTGTAGTCCTCCTGGAAGATCGCGCCGTTCAGCCTCAGGTGATGGTTCAGGAACTCGGTCTTCAGGCCGGCCTCGTAGGACTTCACCGTTTCCGGCCCGTACGGGAAGATGTCGGTCTTGGTGTTGAACGGACGGCCGTTGATGCCGCCGGCGGTGAAGCCGGTGGCGAAGGAGGCGTAGGCCAGGATGTCCGGCGTGGCCTGGAACTCGAGCACCGCCCGGGGCGTCCACTTGCTCTCGCTGTCCGTGGTGCCCGCGTCAGTGACGTTCAGCACCGTCGGGTCGGGGAAGCCCTGATAGAAGACGTAGTGGCGGGTGAAGGCGTAGCTCTTGGTCTCGGTCGAGTAGCGGACGCCGCCTTCGATCGCCAGCTGGTCGGTGATCCTGAGCTTGCCGTCCACGAAGCCCGAGCGGTTCTGCAGGCTCGCCGGGTCGTCGATGTAGAAGTCCTGGACGTCGGGGGCGCCGGCGATGGCGAAGCCCTCGAAGTCCACCCGGCCGGTGTTGCGCTCGCCGGTGTTCAGGAAGAAGGCGCCGGCGGTCCAGTCGAGGCGGTTGTCGAAGGCCTTGCCGGTGAACACCACCTCCTCGCTGAACTGGTGGTGCGAGACGCCCTGGAAGGCCTCCTGGATCGGAACCGCGATGGCCGACTGGCTGGAGCCGAAGGTTCCCGAATAGCCGCGCCAGGCGGTGGTGGACCGCATGTGCACCCCGGCGAACAGGTCGATGTCCAGGGTGTTGGAGAAGCCCCACTGCTTCAGCCGGTAGATGTTGGGGTCGGCGAAGCCCGAGTTCTTGTCGATGTAGTTGGGGGAGCCGGCGGGCAGGTGCTCACCGGCGGGATTGGAGCCGGCCAGGCCGGGATTCCCGAAGCCGGCATAGCTGACATAGGGATTGTTCGGATAGAGCGCCGCCGCCAGCGCCGGCGTCGGCGTGCAATAGGTTCTCGGCGCGAAGTTGGTCGGGAAGGCCGTGCCGCCGGTCAGGCAGTTGCTGCTGAGCGGCAGCCCGTAGTCGGGACCGCCGATGTTGCCGAACCAGGTGCCCAGGCCATTGGGCTGGTTCACCGACCCGGGATTGCCGGGCACCAGCGCGGTCGCGGCGTGAGGGTCGTAGGTGTTGAACTGC
>FTGK01000709.1_pt1 | contig 11790 bp, 8 predicted proteins | sample 1640691 | NCBI WGS metagenome assembly FTGK01 (sample SAMEA3914789, study PRJEB12502) | metagenome | biome: forest; material: soil | place: Canada | collected 2011-07-03 | depth 0.3 m | reverse complement strand
GGATCAGGCGCTGGCGGTGCTGAGGGACTGGGGCGCCGGGATCGCCAGCCTGGCGAAGGCGATCGCAGCGGCCGTCGCCCATCTGCTCGGCCATTAACCGTGTGCGGCGGAAAATCGCCCTGGCGTTGACCAAACTTGCCGGCCCAGGGCCGAGGTGGTGTTGTCGATCCGGTTTTTCAGGGGCTGGGTTTTCGACGTGGCGGATGGGTCTGACGCCGGCGGGATCGGATCACGCGCGCGTACGCGTAAGCCTCTGCTCGGGCGTATGTCGGTGTTCCTCATCGGCCTTGTGCTGGGCATCGGCCTGGGCGTCGCCGGCGCCTTCGTGGGCGCGTCGCTGATCGACGGGCTCGACCCCAGCGCCTTCGCCTCGGCGCCCGCCCTGCCCGCCATCCCCGTCAAGGCCCCGCTCCCCAAGGTGAAGCCCACGCCGGCTCAGGCCGTGGTCGCCGCCGCCCCGCCCCCGGCGCAGCTGCTGCACGTCTCCGCCGGCCGGCCGGTGGTGATCGGCGTGTTCGGCGATTCCCTCGGGGACGGCCTCTGGGCCGGCCTCTACCGCCAGCTGCGCGACGGCAAGAGCTACGAGGTGGTCAAGTTCAGCCGGGCCGCCACGGGTCTGGCCCGCTACGACTACGTCAACCTGCAGGAACAGGCCGCCGATCAGCTCTCGGGCCGCCACATCGACGTGGCCGTGATCATGGTCGGCGCCAACGACGAGCAGGGGATCATCGAGGGGGGCGGCGTCGACGGCTTCGCCACCCAGCGCTGGCGGCAGATCTACACCGGCCGCATCGACGCCCTGGTGAACCTGCTCAAGAGCAAGGGCGTGGCCGTCTACTGGGTCGGGCTGCCGCGCATGCGCCGCGAGCTGTTCGACCAGAGGGCGCAGTTCCTGAACGCCCTCTACGCCGCCCGCGCCCAGGCCCTGGGCGTGCCCTTCATCCCCACCGTGCCGGTCACCGTCGACGGCCAGGGCGGCTACGACGACTACCTGAACGACGCCGGCCGGCCCCGGCTGATGCGGGCCAAGGACGGGGTGCACATGACCATGGCTGGCTATCTGCGGATCGCCCAGCCGGTCTCCACCGTGATCCGCGCCGACGTCGGCCGCGCCCTCAAGGCCCAGGCGCCCCAGGTCCGGGCCGAGGCCGGCGGCGCCGCGGCAGGCGCGGCGGCGGGCGGATGATGATCGGGGCCGCTGCGCTGCTGGCCGCCGGGGTGGCGTCCGCCGCCGTCCCGGGTCCCTCGGCGCTTGCCGGAGAGGCGGCGCTGAAACCCTTCTTCACCGCCCTGCACGACCTCCAGACCGGCCGGCGGACCACGCCCGTCGAGGTGCTGCAGATCGGCGACAGCCATACCGCGGGCGACTTCGTCTCTTCCGGGATCAGGGTGCGGCTGCAGGCGAAGTTCGGCGAGGCCGGCCGGGGCGTCATGCCCCCCGGCGTACCCTTCAAGTACTACGCCCCGCGCCAGGTGAGCGTGACCCAGTCCGACGGCTGGCGGCTCGAGCCCAGCTTCCCGATCCAGACCGGCCAGACCTCCGCTTTCGGACTTTCGGGCTGGCGGCTGGTTTCCCAGAAGCCCGGCGCCTCCGTGACCCTGACCGCCGATCCGGAAGCGACGTTCGACCGCGCGCAGGTCTGCGCCCTGGCGGGGCCGCGCGCCGGCGCCCTGGTGGTCTCCGGCGGCGAGACCCGTTCCCACCTCGACCTCGGCCGCGGGCCCCCGGGCCCCCGCTGCGCCAGGGTCGCCTTCCCCGGCCCGCAGAAGACGCTGCAGATCACCGCCGACCGGCCGCCTGCGGTCCTCTTCTCCTTCGCCACCTGGCGCCGCCGCCCGGGCGTCTCCTGGTCGAATCTCGGCGTGATCGGCACGGAGCTTTCCGACTTCGCCGCCCGCGACGACGCGGTTCTGAGGGCGGAGCTCGGGGCCTATGATCCCCAGCTGATCGTCCTCGCCTTCGGCACCAACGAGGCCGCCCGCAAGAGCCTCGACGCGGCCGCCTACGAGCAGCTGATGCGCGATCAGCTGCGGCGGCTGAAGCGCCTGGCGCCGGGCTCCTCCATCCTGGTCCTGGGCCCGCCGGATTCGGACACCGTCCGCCCGGACATCCCCGAGGATGGCGTCCACAACGCCAACTTCAACTGCGCCCCCCTGACCTCGGAGGAACGGGCCAACTACGCCGAGCGCGTCGCGGCCAGGGACCCCGCGCTCGCCCGCTGGTATCCGCCGCCGAACCTCGAGGTGGTGCGCGAGGCCCAGCGCCGCGCCGCCGCCGCGGAGGGCGTCGCTTTCTGGGACTGGAACGCGCGCATGGGGGGCGCCTGCACGGCCCACCGGCTGAGCCGGCCCGCCGTCGGCCAGATGCGCGGCGACCACGTCCACTTCACAAACGACGGCGGCGATTGGATCGGAGGCCTGCTCACCGACGATCTGATGGCCGCCTATGCCGCGCAACAGGGGAGGGGCTGACCCATGCTCTTCCCCACCATGATCTTCGGGCTCTTCTTCCTCTTCGTGTTCGTCACGGCCTGGAGCCTCGAGCGCGAGAACGGCCGCAGGAAGGCCTTCCTGCTGCTGGCCAGCTGGGTCTTCTACGGCTGGTGGGACTGGCGCTTCGTCGGGCTCCTGATCTTCAGCGCGACCTTCAACTGGGCCATCGCCGAAGCCATCGACCGGACGCCGAAGCGCGCCACGCGCAAGTCGCTGGTGGCCCTCGCCGTCGCGGTCGATCTCGGGATCCTCGGCGTCTTCAAGTACTACGGCTTCTTCCTGGACCAGCTGGGCGCGGTGCTCGATCTCCTGGGCTGGAAGCGCGACCTGCCCTTGATGCAGATCGTCCTGCCGGTCGGCATCTCCTTCTTCACCTTCCAGGCCATCTCCTACGTCGTCGACGTCTACAAGGGGACTTGCGAGAAGGCCCGCAGCCTGCTCGACGTCATGCTGCTGATGTCGTTCTTCCCGCACCTGGTCTCGGGACCCATCGTGCGGGCCAGCGACCTGCTTCCCCAGTTCAACCAGGTCCCCAAGCCCAGCCGGGCCATGTTCACCGAGGCCCTGCTGCTAATCGTCTGGGGCCTGTTCAAGAAGACGGTGATCGCCTCGGAGCTCTCCACCGGCCTGGTGGATCCGGTGTTCTTCGACCCCTCCGCCTACGGCGGCGCCGACCTGCTGGCCGCAGCCTACGGCTATGCGGTGCAGATCTACTGCGACTTCTCCGCCTATTCCGACATCGCCATCGGGGTGGCCGCCCTGCTGGGCTACCGCTTTCCGCGCAACTTCGACCAGCCCTATCGCTCGGCCTCCCTCCAGGAGTTCTGGCGTCGCTGGCACATCAGCCTGTCGAGCTGGCTGCGCGACTACGTCTACATTCCCCTGGGCGGCAGCCGGGCCGGCAAGCTGATGGCCTGCCGCAACATCCTCATCACCATGCTGCTGGGCGGCCTCTGGCACGGTGCGGCCTGGACCTTTGTGGCCTGGGGCGCCCTGCACGGGGTGGTGCTGTCGATCGAGCGGCTGTTCAAGGGCGAACGCAAACGGCTCCTGCCGCCCATGATCGGGGTGGTGGTCACCTTTCACATCGTCTGCCTGGGCTGGATCCTCTTCCGCGCCGACTCCTTCTCCACCGCCCTGACCTTCCTGGATGGCCTGACCCACTGGAACGCCGCCCCGACGGCGGCGACGCCCTTCCTGGTGGGGATGATCGGCTTCGGCCTGCTGATGCACTTCCTGCCGCGCCGCGCCCTGGAGGGGCTGGGGAGCGTCTTCCGCTTCGCCCCCTCGCCCGCCTTCGGGGTGGCGCTCGGCGCCATGATGCTGGTGGTCGAGGCGATCCGGCCCGAGGGTATCGCCCCCTTCATCTACTTCCAGTTCTGAGGCGGCGATGGATTTCGAATACCGCTTCGATGACCAGATCGCCGCCGCCGAGCCCCTGCCGCCCGTCGAGACGGAGGAGCCGGACGCCTTCGCCCGCATGGTCGAGCTGCTGCGCCGCGCCTCGGGCTACGACCCCGCCGCCGACGACGAGATCCATGACGACGTCGCCGCCGGCCGCACCCGCCGCTGGGTCAGCCGCACCATCCTGTTCGCGACCCTCACCCTGCTGGTGCTGAACGCCGTCTCCCTGCACAGCTGGGCGACGACCCTGCCGCCGGGCTGGGGCTCGGAGACCATCCGCGAGCTTGCCGACACCTGGGACAGGCGCCTGTCGATGCTGGGCCTCGACCAGCCCCGCAAGGCCATCCACGACGAATACGAAAGCTGGAAGCGCAAGGACCTCCCCGATCCCCCGAGCGCGAGGTAGGGCCTGTCGGTCCGAGCGGCGGAGCCGTCCCTATGGGGAACCGCAGAGCACGCAGAGATGGCGCAGAGATCGCAGAGCCGCTGTGCCTCTGCGTCCTCCGCGTCTCCTCCGCGACCCCTGCGGTTTTCCCTTACTGAGCTTCAGCTGCCGGTGAAGTCGGAGGCTACCGCGTCGCCGGGTCCCAGTGCTCGTCGGCCTTGCCGTTCACGAAGCGCCAGGTGTCGAACCAGGTGGAGCTGTAGGACTCCCCGGTCTTGGCGTCCTTCAGGGTCCGCGGGGTCATCACCGTGACGTAGTCGCCCTCGGCGATCACGGCGACGACGGGGTTCTTCATCTTGGCCGGGCAGGGGGTCGCCTTGCGCTTCATCACCTGGGTGAAGAAGTAGACCACGCCCTCCAGGCCCGACTTCGCCTGCGGGTTATGCTGGTGGTAGGCCTTGGTCAGCCACTCCCCGGCGCGGTCCCACTCGTTGCACTCCAAAAGCTCCTTCTCGATGTGATAGGCGGCCTGCTTGTTGCGGTTCAGCTTGGGGTCCTTGGAGTGGAACAGGGCCTCGGCGTCGGGAGCGCCGACCACGGCCTCCTGGGCGTAGGCCATGGGGGCGGCGACGAAGGCGGCCGCGATGGCGGCGGCGAGAACTCTACGAGCGAACATGGGCGTCTCCTCTCTCCTTGTTATGGCGATCACGCCAGGGCGGGCCCGGCGAGGGCCGCCTTCACGCGTTCGGGGGTAAGCGGGTACTGATCCAGCCGTCGGCCGGTGGCGTCGAACAGGGCGTTGGCGATGGCGGCGGCGGCGGCGGCCATCACCTCCTCGCCGGCGCCCTGGCTCTTCTCGTGCACGCGCTGGACGATGACCGGCGTGACCTCCGGGCACTCCTCGAAGCGGATCACCGGATAGGAGCGCCAGTCGAGACTGGTCACGCCGTGCTCGTCGAAGCTGACTTCCTCGTGGAGCATGCGGCTGGCGGTCTGCACCAGCTGGCCCATGACCTGGGCCTCGACGTTGCCCGGGTTGACCACCAGGCCGGCGTCGATCGCGCCGTAGAGACGGGTGATCCGCACCTGGCCCGACGCCTTCTCGACCTCGACCTCGGCCACGGCTCCGCCCCAGGACTGCAGGTGGGTCCCGAGCCCGATGCCGCGGCCGGTGACGACCTGGGCGTCCGACAGGCTCGAGGCGGCGCGGCGCGGCGTCCAGTTCGCCGCCTTGGCCGCCGCATCCAGCACCCCCAGCCACCGCTCGTCGGCGATGTTGAGCCGGCGGAACTCGTAGGGATCGCGGCCCAGCCGGTAGGCCAGCTGGTCGATGGCCTGTTCCGAGGTGAAGGCGAAGGAGAGGTCGAGCGGCGAGCGCAGCCAGGCGCCGCGCAGATAGCCCTGCCCCGGCACGTGATGGTTCACCAGCTTCAGGTTCGGGATGGCGTACTGGCCGCCGCAGGTCAGGTTAGAGACCTGCTGCGACGGGAAGGTCGGCCACTCGGTGGGCGGCGTGCCCATGGCCAGCTGCTGGGAGGCCTCGACCTGGCTCCAGTTGTGCTGCCAGCCGTCATATTCGTAGCCGGTGATCCTGCCGTCGGCGCCGGCCGCCACCCGCACCTCGCCGAGATGCGCCGGGCCGTAGGTGTCCCAGCCGTGCTCGTCCGAGCGCATGAACTGCAGCCGCACCGGCCGTCCCGCGAGCTGGGAGGCGATCGCTGCCGCCTGGGCCACGTCGTCGTAGCAGCTGTGGCCGTAGGTGCCCGAGGCGTCGCGGAACTGCACCCGGATCCTGGCCTCCGGCAGGCCGAGGATCGGCGCCAGTTCCTTCCTCAGATTGTAGATGTCCTGGCTGGTCGAGATCACCAGCGCCCCGTCCGAACGGACGTCGGCGAGGGCGCAGCCGGGGGCGAAGGTGGCGTGCGACTGGTAGGGCCCGCGGCAGGTCATGGACACCGTCTGAGCCGCGCCCGCCAGGGCGCTCCGGGAGTCGCCGCGTTGCAGCACCAGGGTGTCGGTGGTCGGCTCCGACCGCATCCGCTCGTAGAGCTGCGTCGGCGGCGGCAGGCTCGGGCCCTTGTCCCAGCTCACCTTCAGCGACCTGGCGGCCTTCACCGCATCCCATTCGCGCTCGGCCGCCACCGCGATGAAGTCGCCGCGCCGGAGCACCCGCACCTCGGGCCCCAGCGACCCCGCATCGAAGCCGATCACCTTGGCGCCCGCCCCATAGGCGGGCTGGCCCGGCGGACGCACCACGCGGGCGTGCAGCATGCCAGGCAGGCGTTCATGCTGGATGTAGAGGTGCTCGCCCTTCACCTTGGCCGCGATGTCGCGGCGGGGCGCCCTGGTCCCCACCAGCCGGAACTGCTCGGGCGCCTTGACCGGCGCCTTGCCGGAGACCTTCAGCTCGAAGCGCCTGTCGCCGATCAGCTCGCCGTAGCTCACGCTCCGGCCCTTGCCGCCCTTGACTGAGACCACGCCGCGCGAGACCTCCAGCTGCTCCTCAGGCGCGCCCAGCCGGGCGGCGGCGAGGGTCAGCAGCGCCAGCCGGGCCTCGGCGGCCGCGGCGCGCACCTGCGGCGAGCCCCGCGCGATCGAGGCGCTGGAATAGGTGCCGCCCTGGTTCGGGGTGACATTGGTCTCGGCCGGCGCCACCCGCACCTGGTCCAGCCCGAGATCGAGCTCCTCCGCCGCCACCTGCGGAAGCGCCGTGGTGGTCCCCTGCCCGAGCTCGACGAAGCCCAGATAGAGCGTCGCGCTGTTGTCCCTGTGGATCGCCAGCCACGTATCCACCTGGCCCGGATCCGGCGTCGCGGGAGGCGGCGCCGCGCCCGGCGGCGCCTGGGCCAGGGCTCGCGGCGCCAGGGCGAAGCCCACCACCAGGGCGCCGCCCCGCAGCAGGTCGCGGCGCGGAAGGGAGAAGGGCGTCATGCCGCCTCGCCCGCCATGGCCGCGGCGGCGCGCTGGATGGCGCGGACGATGCGCGGATAGGTGCCGCAGCGGCAGATGTGGCCGTTCATCGCCGCCCGGATCTCGGGCTCGCTGGGCCGGGGGGTCCTGGCCAGGAGCTCGGCGGCCTTGATGATCATGCCGTTGTAGCAATAGCCGCACTGGGCGGCCTGCTCTTCGATCATCGCCTGCTGCACCGGATGCAGGCCCGCCTCCAGCCGCCCGCCGCGCGCCTTGTGCCAGGCGGGCAGGCCCTCGAGCGTGGTGATCGTCTTGCCCTGGGCCTGCACCGCGGGGGTGACGCAGGACCTGATCTCGACCCCGTCCGCCAGCACCGAGCACGAGCCGCATTGTGCGAGGCCGCAGCCGAACCTCGGGCCCTTCAGTCCCAGCTCGTTCGTCAGCACGTAGAGCAGGGGCTCGTCCGCCGCCGCCTCGACGGCGTGCGTTCGCCCGTCAACCCTGAGCGTGATCATGGCCAACCGGCGCCTCCCCGAAGCGCGACAGTGGCGGTTCGCAGGGTCCGGATCAAGGGCGGCGCCGGGTCCCTCTTCCGGTCAGAACTTCTGGCCGAACTTGATCGCCAGCATCCGCGGCCGGTTGGTCAGGATGTAGGGCTCGGCGCTGCAGTTCTGCACCGTGCAGGTGGTGAAGCGGTAGAGGTCGCCGCGGGTGTCGAAGGCGTTGGTCAGGGAGAGGTCTAGGAACCAGTTGTCCTTGGCGACGCCGGCGGTGAAGTCGGCGGTGGCGAAGCCCCGTTGCAGGCCGAGCGCGCTGCGGATCGGGTCCAGGGTCCCGTCGACGGGGTTCGGCGCGATCAGCCTCAGGTCGGGCCAGCTCGAGCTCTGGTAGGTGACCACCCCTTGCAGGTGCGCCTTCACCGGGCCCAGCGGGAATTCGTAGCGGGCCAAGGCGCTGCCCTTGAACCGGGGCGTCAGCGGCAGCCGCGTGCCCTTGGGCGCCTGGGGCGGATTGGGATCGGTCGGCCCCGGGCACTGGGTGACGGGGATTCCCGTCGCCGGGTCGTTCTGCCCGCAATAGTCCTGCTGCAGGGTGGCGTCGGTATAGGTTCCCGAAGCCTCGAAGCTCCAGTGCTCGTCGGGCTGGAAGTTGAGGTCCGCCTCGGCCCCCAGGATGCGCGCGTCGCCGGCGTTGCGGATCTCGGTAAAGGCGTTCAGCCCCAGAACGGAGAACTGGATGTTGTTCCAGTCCTCGAGGAACAGCGCCCCGTTGAAGCGCAGCCGGTTGTCCAGCCACGAGGTCTTCCAGCCCACCTCATAGTTGACCAGCCAGTCCGGCGCATAGGGCGGGATGGTCCCCCGCCGGTTCACCCCTCCCGGCCGGAAGCCGGTTGAATAGGTGAAGTAGACCAGCTTGGCGTCGTCGAGGTGGTAGGTCAGGTTGACCTTGTGGGTCTCGCCCGTCTCGGTGACGGTCTTGTCGAGGTTGTTGCAGGGCGCGCGCCCCACCGTCGCCGGCTCGAAGCACTGGCTCTCCCCTGTGTGCGAGGAGAAATTCGAGCTGAAGCCGAAGAAGCCCACCAGCGAGTTCTTGGCCCGGAACACCCGCACCCCGCCCGTCAGGCTGAGCTTGGGCGTGATGTCGAAGGTCGCTTCGCCGAAGGCGGCATAGTCCCGGTCGGTGCGCTTCTGCTCGGTCAGCCAGAGCGTCCCGGGCCAGCCGGTCACCGACAGCGAGTCCGCCAGGCCGGCGATCTCGTAGTTCTGCTCGATGAAATGGGTCTGGCGCTCGTAGAACAGCCCCGCCACCGCCCGCAGGCGCCCGTCCTGGGGCGTCGAGATGCGCAGCTCGTGGCTCTGCTTGGTGAAGTGGTCGGCGGCGATGATCTGCTGGGTCGGATCGATGAAATTGCCGGCGTTGTCGGTGACGTAGGCGCCGTAGCCGAACAGCTGGTCATAGAAGAAGGCGTAGTCGGAATAGTCCGAGCTCGAGGCGAGCCGCCGGCTCATGTAGCCGCCGGTGTAGACCAGGTCGAAGTTGGAGATCTGGCCGCGGATGGTGGCCGAGGCCTGCCACCAGTGGTCCTTCAGGTACTCCGGCCGGAAATGGGAGACCTCCAGGTCGCCGATGTGCGGATCGTAGGCGAAGAATCCGTGGGTGGTCTCGCTCTGGCCCATCAGGCTGGGCTCGATCGTCCAGTTGTCGTCGAGGTCGACCTTCAAGGTCGCGCGCCCGCCTGTCGTGTCGACGGTGTTGTAGTCCTTCTGCACCTGCACGCTTTCGCTGGTCCCCGAGGTCGGGAAGGTGCGCACGCCGCCAATGATCCCGCCGCCGGGATAGTCGCCCGCGACGTTGTCGATGTAGCCGGCGTCCTTCTCGTGCCAGCCGACCAGCCGGATCGCCGCCTTCTCCCCGATCGGCAGGTTGACCATGCCCTCTTCGAGGTTGCCGACGCCGCCGTGGGAGATGGTGTTCACCTCGGCGTCGTAGCTGGCGTGGAATTGGCCGAGCTGGGGCGCGTTGGTGATGATCCGCAGAGTCCCCGCCTGGGAGCTGGCGCCATAGAGGGTGCCCTGCGGCCCCGCCAGGGCCTCGACGCGGGCGATGTCGTAGATGTGGATGTCCAGCGTGCCGCCGACGGTGGTGATCGGCTGCTCGTCCAGATAGACGCCCACGCTCGGCAGGGAGCTCGAATGGTTGCCGTCATTGCCGCTGACGACGCCGCGCATATAGACGTTGCCGATCCCCGGCGCCCCGCCCGAGGTGCCCGAGATCGAGGAGGCCGAGAAGGAGACGCTCGGCAGGAACTTCTCGTAGTCGTAGAAGCTGGAGACCTCGAGCTGCTGCAGCCTGGCGCTGTTCAGCAGTTGGATGCTCATCGGCACCCGCTGCACGTTCTCCTCGCGCTTCTGTGCGGTGACCACCAGCTCCTGCACCGTGGAGCCGGAAGCCTGCGCCGCCGCAGGGGCGGGCCCCAGCAGCACGGCCGAGGCCGCCATCAGCGCCGCGCTGCTCGAGGCGCAGATCCACGCCGCCCGCGATCCCGTCCTGGTCATCGAACGCCCCCGGCCCTGTTCCAGCTGGCCGATCACCGATCGCAGGACGCCGGCTTGTCAAGCCCAGCTGAAGCGGCGGGTGCGGAGGACTTCGCCTTGCGCGCGCCGAAGGCGGCGGGCGCCTCGGGGTAGGCCTCGAGCACGGGGCCCAGCGCAGCCTTCAGGGGCCCCAGCCACGGCTCGTAATGCCGCCATTGCTCCAGGCCCTCGCGGTTCAGGGGCTGGCGCACCTGCTCGGAGCTGGCGGTGCGCACCGGCCGCGCCGTCTCGTGGAAGCTGAGGCAGGCGGGATCGAAGGCGAGGCCGCAGTAGGCCAGCAACGAACGCACCTCCGCTTCGGGCTCCTCGACCAGCCGCTCGTAGATCACCCGGTGCGCGCGCCCCGGCAGCACGGCGTCCAGGTGGGCCATCAGCTCCACATAGTCGGCGTAGTAGCGGCCGAGGTCTGTAAGGTCGTAGGTGAAGCCCTGGCCGCGGGCGAAGTGCTGCTTGAAGCCGGAGAAGCCGCAGGCCAGGGGATGGCGCCGCACGTCGATGATCTTCGCCCGCGGCAGGATCAGCTGGATCAGCCCCGCGTGGGCGAAGTTGTTCGGCATCTTGTCGACGAACAGCGGGCGGCCCGTCTTGCGCTGGATCCGCGTCCGCTCGAGGTATTCCTCCCCCAACGCCTTCAGCTCCTCTGGCCCCAGCTCCGCCAGCGCCGCAGGATAGGCCGGCGCCTCCCCTGGCCGCCGCTCGCCCCCCAGCCGCCGTGCGATGGATGAAATGTCGGGCAGCTCCATGGTGCCCTCCACCTCGGGGTGGCTGGCGAGGATCTGCTCCACCAGGGTCGAGCCGGATCGCGGCAGGCCCACGACGAAGATCGGGTCGGGGGCCGCCGAGCCCCATCCCTCCCGCCGCGCGAAGAACTCGCGGGTGAAAAGGGCCTTGCAGCGCGCCACGTGGGCGCTGGTTTCGTCCGCCTCGTAGGCGAGGCTGCGGCGGCGCAGCGCGTTGCCCTGCTGGTAGTGGGCGAAGGACTCCGCATAGGCCCCACGGTCCTCCAGCGCCTTGCCGAGGGCGAAGTGGAGGTGCAGCCGGTCGTCCTCGGCGAGGTCCTCCCGCGCCAGCTGGCCCTGCATGGCCGCGACCTCGGCGTCCGAGAAGCGGAAGGTCTTCAGGTTGGCCAGGCTCCACCAGCTCTCGCCGAGCCCGGGCTGCAGCTCCAGGCTCCGGCGGTAGGCCGCGATGCTGTCCTGGGTCCGTGCGACCGTCTTCAAGGCATGGCCGAGGCTCATCCAGCCCTTGGGCTGGCGCGGATGCTCGGCGAGCACCGCCTGATAGCCTTCTATCGCCGCCCCGTATTCGCCGACCTGGGCCAGGGCCGCGGCCTTCAGGCTGCGGTAGGCGGGATGGCCGGGTTCGTCCGTGAGCAGACGATCGATCTCCTGGATGGCCTCTGCAGGGCGGTTCTGGCGGTAGAGCACCAGGGCGTGGTTGTGCCGCGCCGGCGCGAACCCCGGCGCCAGCTCCAGGCACCGCGCCAGCAGCGCCTCGGCGTCG
>FTGK01000730.1_pt1 | contig 11868 bp, 7 predicted proteins | sample 1640691 | NCBI WGS metagenome assembly FTGK01 (sample SAMEA3914789, study PRJEB12502) | metagenome | biome: forest; material: soil | place: Canada | collected 2011-07-03 | depth 0.3 m | reverse complement strand
CGGCTGCGTGGTCAACGGCCCCGGCGAAGCCCTCTTCACCGACATCGGCTTCACCGGCGGCGGAAAGGGCGCAGGCATGGTCTACATGGCCGGCAAGCCCGACCATAAGATGGACAACGGCCAGATGGTCGAGCACATCGTCGGACTGGTGGAGCAGCGCGCCCGCCAGATCGAGGCCGACAAGGCCATCAAGACGCTCGAGCCCGCGGAGTAGACTTCAAGATGGCGAGCACGACCCTCGAGGCCGGCCCGGGCAGGGCTGACCTCGCGAACCTCAATGAGGCGATGAAGGCGCAGGGGGCCAAGGCCGACGCCGCGTTGGAGCGGCTGCTGCCGCCCGCTGAAGGCGACCACGCCCGGGTCTGCGAGGCCATGCGCTACGCCGTGTTCGCCGGCGGCAAGCGGCTCAGGCCCTTCCTGACGCTCAAGGGCGCGGCCCTGTTCGACGTGCCGGAATCGCGCGCGTTGCGCGCGGCGGCGGCCATCGAGATGCTGCACACCTATTCGCTGGTCCACGACGACCTGCCCTGCATGGACGACGACGACCTGCGCCGCGGCCGGCCGACCACGCACCGCCAGTTCGACGAGGCCACCGCCGTCCTGGCCGGCGACGCCCTGCTCACCCGCTCGTTCGAGGTGCTGGCCGATCCGGAAACCCACCCCGACGGCGCCGTGCGGGCCGAGCTGGTGGCGCGCCTGGCTTCCGCCGGCGGGACCTCCGGCATGATCGGCGGCCAGATGATGGACATGCTGGCGCCGGAGCGCGACTACGACATGGAGGGTGTCATCCTGCTGCAGCGGATGAAGACGGGCGCCCTGTTCGAATTCTCCTGCGAGGCCGGGCCGATCCTCGCCCAGGCCGGGGCCGCGGACCGGCAGAACCTGCGCGACTACGCCCGGGACCTCGGTCTCGCCTTCCAGATCTCGGACGACCTGATCGACGCCCTCGGCACCGCCGAGCAGGCGGGCAAGGCCGTCGGCAAGGACCAGGAGCAGGGCAAGGCCACCCTGATCTCACTTTACGGCGTCGACCGCGCCCGCACCGAAGCGCGGCGGCTTGCGGAACAGGCGGCCGCGGTCCTCTCCGGCTATGGGCCCAAGGCCGACGAGCTTCGCGCCCTTCCCTTCATGCTGCTCGACAGGGCGAGCTGAGCCCCTATTTTCCGCCGCCCCAGGCTCCCGGGACCCCGAATGACCGAAGCGACGCCGCTGCTGGACCGCATCACCACGCCCGCCGACCTGCGCCGCCTGGACAAGACCCAGCTCCGCCAGGCCGCCGACGAGCTCCGCGCGGCCACCATCGACGCCGTCTCCGTCACCGGCGGGCATCTGGGGGCTGGCCTTGGTGTCGTGGAGCTGACCACCGCCCTGCACTACGTCTTCGACACGCCCGCCGACCGCATCGTGTGGGACGTCGGCCACCAGGCCTACCCGCACAAGATCTTGACCGGCCGCCGCGACCGCATCACCACCCTGCGCAAGGGCGGCGGGCTCTCCGGCTTCACCCGCCGGGTGGAAAGCGAATACGACCCCTTCGGCGCCGCCCATTCCTCCACCTCGATCTCCGCGGCGCTGGGCATGGCCGCCGCCCGCGACTTCGAGAAGCGCGCGAACCACGTCATTGCGGTGATCGGCGACGGCTCGATGAGCGCCGGCATGGCCTATGAGGCGATGAACAACGCCGGGGCCATGAAGAGCCGGCTGCTGGTGATCCTCAACGACAACGACATGTCAATCGCCCCGCCGGTGGGCGCCCTCAGCCATCACCTGGCGCGGGTGGTGTCGTCCAAGCCGTACCAGGACGTGCGGCGGCTGACGAAGGACCTGCTGCCCGGCCCTTTTCAGAAGACGGCCAGGAAGGTCGAGGAATACGCCCGCGGCATGCTGGCCGGGTCGGGCACGCTCTTCGAGGAGCTGGGCTTCCTCTATGTCGGGCCGATCGACGGCCACGACCTGGACGTGCTGGTTCCGGTGCTGGAGAACATCCGCGACGACGGGGCCGAGCGGCCGATCCTACTGCACGTGGTCACTCGCAAGGGCCACGGCTATCCTCCGGCGGAGGCCTCCGCCGACAAGCTGCACGCGGTGGCCAAGTTCGATGTCGCCACCGGCGCCCAGGCCAAGTCCAATCCCAAGGCCCCCACTTACACCAAGGTCTTCGCCGAGGCCCTGATCCAGGAAGCGGCGGCCGATCCGAAGATCGTCGCCATCACCGCCGCCATGCCGTCCGGCACGGGCCTGGACCTGTTCGAGAAGGCCTTCCCCGAGCGGATGTTCGACGTCGGCATCGCCGAGCAGCATGCCGTGACCTTCGCCGCAGGCCTGGCGACCGAGGGCTACAAGCCCTTCTGCGCCATCTACTCGACCTTCCTTCAGCGCGCCTACGACCAGGTCGTCCACGACGTGGCGATCCAGAACCTGCCGGTGCGCTTCGCCATGGACCGCGCCGGCCTGGTCGGGGCGGACGGGGCGACCCACGCCGGGGCCTTCGACCTCGCCTACCTCTGCTGCCTGCCCAATTTCGTGGTCATGGCCGCCGCCGACGAGGCGGAGCTGGTGCACATGGTGGCCACCTGCGCGGCCCACGACTCCGGGCCTATCGCCTTGCGCTATCCGCGCGGTGAAGGGCTCGGATTGGAACGTCCGCTGCGCGGCGAGCCCTTGCCGATCGGCAAGGGACGGGTGGTGCGCGAGGGCCAGGACGTGGCCCTGCTGAGCCTGGGCACTCGGCTGGAAAGCGCCCTCGAGGCGGCCGACCAGCTCGCGGCCAGGGGAATCTCCTGCACGGTGGCGGACGCCCGCTTCGCCAAGCCGCTGGATGAGGCGCTCATCGCCCGCCTGGCGCGGAGCCACCGGATGCTGATCACCATCGAGGAAGGATCCGCCGGCGGCTTTGGCAGCCATGTGCTGGACTTCCTGGCCAACGCCGACCTGCTGGCCGGAGGGCTGACGGTGCGGACCTTGAAGCTCCCCGACGAGTTTCTAGATCACGACGACCCGCTCAAGCAGTACGAGCGGGCCGGGCTGAACGCCCCGGACATCGTCCGCGTGGTCGAGAACCAGCTGGCGCCCGCCAGCTAGGTCATCGTGGGTTCAGCATCGGGCGCATATTGCGCCAGTGAAGCGTGCGGCCTCGCCCGGCCGCGAGCCGCTCAGGAGCCGCACGACATGAGCCTCAAGTCCGCCATCCTCGCCGTCGCCATCGCGGCCGTCGCCCTTCCTCCGGCCGCCGCCATGGCCCAGGCCTCCGATCCCGCCGCCGCCCAGATCGAAGCCTTCGACAACTCGCTGCTTTCGGTGATGAAGCGGGCCAGGAGCCTGGGCGTGCAGGGCCGCTACCGGGACCTGGAGCCGGTGATGGAGCGCACCTTCGACCTGCCGGTGATGACCCGCTTCGCCGTGGGCCCCAAATGGTCGAGCGTCTCCGCATCGGACCAGGCCGGCCTGACCAAGGCCTTCAGCCGCCTGGCGGTGTCCTTCTTCGCCAAGAACTTCGACGACTATTCGGGTCAGAGCTTCGCCATCGACCCCAAGGTCGATACCCGGGGGCCCGACAAGCTGGTCCGCACCCACCTCGTTTCGCCGCACGACAAGACCGAGGACCTGACCTACCGCATGCGCCAGTCGGCGGATGGCCGATGGAAGGTGATCGACGTCTATTACAAGAGCTCCATCAGCCAACTGGCCACCTGGCGTTCCGACTTCGCATCGACCATGAACTCCGGCGGCGCCCCGTCCTTGATCCAGAAGATCAACGCCACCGCCGACAAGCAGCTGAGGTAGCCCGCCGGTTAAGCTTGTCGGGCGCGAGCACGCCCCGACAGGCGAAAGCGATTCCTGCCGTCTTCCCTCCGGCTACACTGGCCCTCCAGGCCCGGTGGGCCAGGGGGGAAGGTATGGATTCCACGATCTTGGGCGTGCCCCTCGCGGGCGCGGTCTTCGCCTTCGCCTTGATCAGCAACTCGAGGACGCACGCGCTTCGCCGGCGCGAGGCCGAGTTCTTCGCCCGCCATCTCCATTCAGGCGGGCGACGGCCGTTCCTGCTTCTGAAGGACCACCGATAGGTCAGAACCAGTCCGGTGAGGCCGCTCCGGCGGTCTCGCCTCCGCAGCATGAGCAGAGCTCGTGCGAGCGCCACTGGCCCCAGAAGATCCATTGCAGCCACAGAAGCCAGTCGGATCGGCTGGGCTTATGCGTATACTGAAGGTCCTCCATCCCTCGCCTCCACCGCGTCGCCCTTTCGACACTGAACGTTCTGGGGCTTCGTCGTGGTCATGACAAACGGGTAATCCTCGTCTATGCATAAGCACCACTTATGCCGGACGCTCTTGCCGCCATCCCCCTCAGCGCGCTGCGGATCTTCGAGGCCGCGGCTCGGCTGACGAGCTTCACCCGAGCCGCCGAAGAGCTGGGCGTGACCCAGGCCGCGGTCAGCTGGCAGGTGAAGGCGCTCGAGCAGCGCCTGGGTCAGCCGCTGTTCCAGCGTCTGCCCCGCGAAGTCGCCCTGACGCCGGCCGGGGAGCGGCTGGCGCGCGCGGCGTCAGAGGCCATGAGCCTGCTGCGGACCGCCCTGGCCGACCTGTCGGAGACCGGCCAGGGCCTGCTGGTGATCTCCGCCCTGCCCAGCCTGGCCTCGCAATGGCTGGCGGCGCGGCTCGGCGCTTTCCAGCTTGCCCATCCAGGGATCGCGGTCCGGCTGGAGACCTCCGCCAGAATGGTGGACCTCACGCGTGAGAACGTGGATGTGGCCTTGCGCCTGGGTCGTGGCGAGTGGCCAGGCCTCGCCGCCGATTTCCTATTCTCCGCCGGCCAGGCGCCGCTCTGCACGCCCGAACTGAAGCAGCGTCTTGGGCTGGGACGGCCGGAGGACCTCATGCAGGCGCCTCTCATCGGCATGGAGGCGGACTGGCGGGAGTGGTTCTCCGCCGCGGGCCTCACCTATGCGCCGACGGGCGCCGCGCCGCGGCTCATCGCGGACCTGCAGACGATCGAGGTCGGCGCGGCCCTGGCGGGGCACGGCGTCGCGCTCGGAGTCCCGGCTTTGTTCAGCGCCGAGATCGCGGCCGGGCGTCTGACTCGCCTGTTCGGGCCCGCGCCCAACCAGCCCGCCTACTGGCTGGTCTATCCCGAGGAGCGGCGTCGCTCCCCCAAGATCGTCGCCTTCCGCGAGTGGCTCCTGGCCTGCGTGGCCGAAGACGAGGCCCGGAGCTAGGCGGCCATGAGCGAGGACCCCTTCGTCTTCCCCGAGATCGATTACGCCACCCACCCCTACTACGCCCCCCTCGTCGCCACGGTGGGCGAGGCCGAGCGCGCCGCGGCGCGCGACAGGTTCGCGGCGGTCCACGCAGAGGTGACCGCCCAGCAGCGCGGCTTCGACGATTATCGCCAAGCGCATCCGGTGGAGACGGCGGCATGCACCGCCGGGCAGCAGACCCTCGACGCGGACGGAATCCTGCCAATGCGGTTGGACCCTCGGGACCTGGACGCGATCCGTGACGTCGCCGCGCCCTTCGGCCGAGAGCTCGAGGCTCGGCGCGCCCGGCTGGGGCCGGAACAGAGGGCGGTCGCCGGCGCCTCCATGCGCATCGCCGGAGAAGGCGATCCCCGGCACGTCATGTTCGAAGGCCTCCTGCGCCGCTACGGGGTGCTCGAGCTCTGCCGCCGCCACAAGGGGATGCCCTATCGCCTGCGCTTCGCGGTGCTTCAGCACAACACCCACGAGGACCGGGGGCTGGGCCTCGTCTGCAGCTTCGAGGCGGGAGTGAGGGCGCGCAGCTACTATGCCCACATCGACGCGGCGGTCGATTCGATGAAGGTGATCGTCTACCTCACCCCGGAGGTGACGGCGGCGCGAGGCGCCCTGCGTTATTTCATCGGCAGCCACTGCGCCAGCGACCCAGCCGATCTCGCCATTCGCAAGAGCAACGACCGCTGCGGGTGGGAGAACGTGCACGACCCCGCCGACCGGCGCGCGTTCGCCGCCCTCCCGCCCGGGCTTCAGCGGAAGGCCAATTTCGGCAACGACCTCTTGGACCCCGTGGCGGCGGCCGCCGTGTTGCGCAGCGAGCGTCCCATGGAATCCTCGGACGGGGATCTCCTGCTGTTCGACCCGGATGGGGCGCACCGCGGCGCCATGTTCGAGGAGCCGGGCGAGCGCAGGATCCTGCAACTCTCCCTGGCTCCTGCCGTCTGACCTCTTACTTCGCCGCCCGGCGCGGCGGCGCCGACGTTGACGGAGATGCGGCCTGCCCCTCTGAGATGCCCGTCGCCTTGCCGACCTCGGCGGCGGTCCACGCCTCGCCTTCGTAGGCGCGGCGAAGCAGGGCCTCGACCTGGGCGCTGGGCGAGAAGCTTTCGGTGCGGTTGTTCCAGCCCTGCTGCAGCTGGGTGACCTGCCGCCGTCCCAGCTCACGCACCCCGAGCCAGCGGAAGATGCGCGCAGCCTCCTCGACCACATTGGTCTCCAGCGCGTCCGAATCGACCAGCAGGATCTGGCCCGGCTCCACATGCCGGAGCCATCGCTTCAGGTGCGCGGCGTAGCGGCCCGCATCGAGGATTTCGCCCAGCCAGTTCGGCCGGCCGCCGTCGCCGAGCGCGGCGACGATTTCCGCCTCGGTGACCCGGCGCTGGACCTTGATCTCCGACCAGGCCCTGACCACCGGGTCGCGCAGGGTGGCGATGATCTTCACGCCCGGCAGGAGCAGGTTGGCGAAAGCCATCTGCGCGTCCGAGGTCGAGAAATAGTGCGGCGTCTTCTCGCCGATCAGCCGGGCGTCCGGCTTCTTCTCGGCCGCGGCCTGGAAGGCCGAGAGGTACCAGGCGAGCGGCGCGCGCTGGCGGTTGCTGCCCGCCCTCTGGCCGGTGCGGCTGGAGAAGAAGAACAGCTCCCCGGACGGGGCGGCGATCTGCGGATGCAGGTCGAACAGGCGCCTCAGGAGGGTGGTGCCGGTGCGCGGCGGCCCGACCATCAGGAACCGCGGCCGGAACCCGGCGGCGACGCCGGTCTCGGCTTCTAGGACCCCGGGGTCCGCCAGCGACTGGCGATACCAGGGTAGCGAGTCCTCGAGCTTGCCCAGCCGTCGCAGCGCCTCGGCGAGCCGCAGCTGGGCGGCGGGCTCGCCAGCCTCGGCGGCGGCCGTCAACTCGGGCAGCCGCCCAGCGAGCTCCGGCAGGCCCACCAGGTCGTTCAGGAAGTTGTCCTGACCGGCGATACGGGGGGCGAGGGTGTTCAGCAGGGGCTCGGCGGCGCGCCAACGGCCGAGCTCGATCAGCGCCGGCCCGGCGACGGCGGGGCGGCTCTGACCGCGCCTCAGCATCAGCCGCGAGGTCGCCGCGACGCCGAGCGGCGAGCCGTTGCGCTGATAGAATTCCAGGAGCCCCTCCTGGACATCCGGATCGGGGGTCCCGTTGCCGAGCCCCTTGCGCAGCAAGCGCTCGGCCTCGCCCGGCCGGCCGGCGAGCTCCAGGTAGCGCGCCGCTGCGGCCCTGGCCGGGAAGTAGGTCGGCGCGCGGCGCACGGCCTCCTGGTAGGCCTCCATCGCCTCCAGATGGCGGCCAAGCGCCTCCAGGGAGCGGCCGAGGCCGTACTGGACCAGGCCCTGGGGCGGCGCCTCAGGCTCGCGGGCGGCGGTGATCGACTGCACCGCCTCGCCGATCAGCCGGCCGGCGCGCAGGAGCTCTGGCGAGGGCATGAAGCCGAGGTCGCGCTCGTCCACCTCGGCGAAGGCCGCCACGCCGATGGAGAGATTGGCGTCGCGGCAGAAGCGGCCGAGGGCCGCCTTGTCGAAGAGCTCGCGGTAGGCCTTGACGGTCGCCGGCCGGAACTTGCCGAGCTGGGCGGAGGCGCTCTCCAGGAGCATGTCGCGGGAGACCAGGCGCTTGTAGGTCTTCACCTCGATCGCCGCGTCGCCGGCGTCGAAGTCGGCGGCAGCCTCCTCGCCCGAGCGCGCGAAATGGTAGGCGGCGGCGTGAAGGGCCTTGTCGCTCCACACCACCTCCAGGGCGGTGGCCCGCCGGAAGACCTTGGCCATCACCTCCGCCCGGCCCGCACGGACCTCGCGCGCGAAGAGGGCCAGGGTCTCGGCATCGAACTGGAAGCCGAAGGCGCGCGGCCGGCCGTGCGCAGACCACGCGGCCGCCAGCCAGTCGTCGAGATCGAGCTCCCGCGCCCTGATCCGTTCGGCCAGGGCCATCGGGAACAGGGGCGCGAAGGGGAGTCCCGTGGCCTTGCCGACACCGTCGACGATGCTGGCGAGCAGGGCGTCGTCCGAACTCACGATCATCAGCGGCCGGGCCGGCCAGACGTCGTCGGACACCGGCTCCACCCGCGTCCTGAGATCCCCGATCCCCGCTGCGCGGCGGATCACCAGGTCCGAGAGGGATAGGGCGCTCACCCCGCGCCTGCCCGTCAGCCCGGCTTGGATCTCCGCGCGCGCCGCGGGGTCGCGGTCGGCGAGCACCACCAGCCGTCCGGCCCGCCCGCGCAGCTTGCCCGCCAGGGCGTCCGGGGCGACGACGTCGAGCCCGGAGATCCGCGCCTCCGCCTCGCCCGCGACCACCAGGGCGCCCTCGGCGGCCACCGACCTCAGGGCCTCTTCCGCATAGGCGGCGGCCTCGTCGGCCTGGGCGGATCGTGTGCTCTCCGCCCCGCTCAGGGGCTCGAGCAGGCCGAGCAGGCGGCCCGCCAGGAGGTGGCTGGCTTCCTCGGCCTCGGCCTGACGGCGGCGCTGGGTGCTTTCCTGCAACTCGGTGGTGAGGCGGCGTCGTTCCGCCAGCTCGTCCTTGAGCAGGCCATGGGTCGCCCGGTGGGCCCGTTCCTCCCGCTCGAGCCGGCTGAGGGCGTGCTGTGCGACGCCCTTTTCCCGCTTGAGCTCGGCGCCGGCGCTCCGCAGCTCCTCCTTCAGCTCCTGGGCGCGCTGCAGCGCTTCTTCGGTGCGGCGGAGCTGGCCTTCGAGCTCCGCCTGGCCGGCCAGGGCCAGGGTCTCGCGCCACACCTTCAGCTCGCCCAGGCCGAGGTCGGACTGGTTCAGCGCGCGGGCGTAGCGGCGCCAGGCGCGGGCGTTCTCCGGGGCGAGGCGGACCACGGCCTGGAGGTGCGGCAGCGCCTCCGCCTCGCGGCCGGCGGCGGTGAGCAGATGCCCCAGGCGCTCGTGCGCCTGCAGGTCGTCAGCCTCGTTGGCCAGGAGGTGCCCCCAGGCGGCGAGCTCCCCCTCGGCATCGCCGGCCTCCTGCCTCGCCAGGGCCAGCCTTCGCCAGCCCTTGGCCTTGCCGGGCTCGGCCCCGGCCAGGACCTCAAGAGGCGCCGCGGCTTCGCCAGGTCGGCCGGCGCCCAGCAGCAGGTCAGCCAGATGCTCCTGGGCGGCGAGGTCGCCCGGCTCCAGCTCGGAGACGAGCGCCCAAGCCCCGAGTGCGCCTTCGGCGTCTCCTGCGCCCTCGAGCAGACGCGCCAGCCGCCGCCAGGGCCGGCTCCGGGATGGATCGGCCTCCGCCAGGGCCCGCGCCTGCACCGCCGCGCCGGCGAGGTCGCCGCGGGCTTCCAGGAGCTGGGCCAGCCTTTCACGGGCCTGGCCGTCGGACCCATCGAACTCGACAAGGCGGCGCCACGCCTCGGCCTCGCCGTCCGCATCGCGAGCTTCCTGATGCAGGGCCGCCAGGCGGCGCAGGCGGCGCAGACCACCGGGCTCCCGCTCGGCCGCCGCCGCCAGATGCCGGGCGGCTTCCGCAGGCCGGCCGAGGCCCTGCAGCAGGCGCGCGAGCTCGTCGTCGGCGTGGGGATCGGAGGCGTCGGCTGCAAGCACCTTGCGCCAGGCCTGGACTGCGGCCTCTGCGTCACCGGCCTCGTCCACGGCGCGGGCGTAGCGCTTCCAGGGCTTGACCTCCCCCGGCTGCAGCTCGGCCAGGACCCTCAGCTCGGCGATCGCCTCCGCCTTGCGCCCTTGGCCATCCAGCAGCACGGCCAGCCGTTCGCGAGCGGGGATCTCCTGCGGCGCGGTGGCCAGCAGCTCCCGCCACGCCTCGACCTCGCCCTCGACATCCCCGGCATCCTTCCGCGCCTGGGCCATGCGTCGCAGCGCCCGCTCCGGCTCCGGCCCGTTGTCGGCCAGCCAGCGCAGGTGCTCCAGGGCGCCGGACGCATCGCCGGCCGCCGCACGCAGCTGCGCGAGGCGTTCGTGCGGCACGGGATCGGCGGGCGCGGCCTCCAGGAGACTGAGCCAGGCCGCCTCCGCCGCCGCGCGATCCTTGGCCTTGTCGAGAAGCTGGGCGAGCCGCCGGCGTGCTCCGGCTCGATCTGGCCCCCGCTCCGCCAGCACCCTCAGATGCGGCAGGGAAGCCTGCTTGCGGTCGCCGACCAGCTCGGCCAGCGCGGCGTGGGTCTCGATGTCGTCAGGGTCCAGCTTGAGCCGCCTGCGCCAGGCGTCGGCAGCCCCGGCGGCATCCCCCGTCGCCTGCAGACTCCGCGCCAGGCCGCGCCAGGCCTCGGGGTTCTTGGGGCTCGCCTCGGCCACCGCCCGCCAGTGCGCCACAGCCTCGGCCGGCCTATCGCTCAGGAGCTCCGCCAGGGCGGTGTGGGCGTCCTGGTCGGCAGGGGCGAGCTCCAGCACGCGCCGCCAGGCCGCCATGGCCTCCTCGGAGCGGCCCAGTTCCTCCAGGGCGCGGGCCAGCCGCCGCCACGCCGCGCGGTCGCCCGCCGGATCGGCCAGGGCCTTCAGGTGATCGAGCGCCCGCGCCTTCAGCCCCTGCCCGGAGAGCAGCTCGGCCAAGCGATCGTGGGCGTGGGGGTCGGAGGGCTCGAGCTCCAGGACCCGGCGCCAGACCTTGAAGGCCTCGTCACCCTGGCCCAGCTCCTCGAGAGCGCGGGCATAGCGCTTCCAAGGCTTGAGCTTGCCCGGATCCGCCTCGGCCGCAGCCTTGAGATGGACGGCCGCCTCCGCGGCTCGGCCCTCCCCTTCGAGGATCGCGGCGAGCCGTTCGTGGGCCTGCGGGTCGGCCGGCAGCAGCGCCAGCACGCGCCTCCAGATCTCAGCCTCGCCGGCGGTGTCGCCGCCGTCCTTCAATGCCCCTGCCAGCCGGCGCCAGGGCTTGTCGCGTTCGGGGGTCGCCTCGGCCAGCCAGCGCAGATGATGGATGGCGCCGGCCGCGTCCCCGCCGGCCGCGAGCAGCTCCGCGAGTCGCTCGTGCGGCAGCGGATCCTCCGGCGAGGCCTCGATCAGCCGCTCGAAGGCCTGCCGCGCCAAGGCCGCATCGCCGGCCTTCTCGAGCATCAGCGCCAGTCGCCGGCGGTAGGGGGCGCGATCGGCGGCGCGATCGGCGAGCACCTCCAGATGCGGCCGCGAGGCCATCTTGCGGTCCCCCACGAGATCCGCCAGGGCCGCGTGGGCTTCCAGATCTGCGGGGTCGAACTTCAGCAGCCGCCGCCAGGAGCCGATGGCGGGGTCGGTGTCCTCGAGCCTCGTCTGCGCCCGGGCCAGGGCCCGCCAGGCCTCCGGGTCCTTCGGCGTCGCGTCGACGATGGCCCGCAGGTGCTGCACCGCGCGCGCCGGATCGGCCTCCCACAGCCTCGCCAGGGCGGTGTGGGCCTCGACGTCCGCCCCGTTCAGCTCGACCCGTCTGGCCCAGACGGCGGCGGCGCCTTCCCCGTCACCCATCGACTCCAGGGCCTCGGCCAGGGTGCGCCAGACCTCGGGCTTCCTGGGTGTGGCCTCCGCGATCGCGCGCAGGTGCGGGATCGCCTCGGCAGGATCGGCGGCGAGAAGCTCGGCCATCGCCACGTGGGCCTCGAGCTCCTGAGGCGCGATCTCCAGCACATAATGGCTGGGGTCCAGAAATACGAGCAGGCATGACTATTGATTTCGAAGATCTAGAACCTGT
>FTGK01000929.1_pt1 | contig 11899 bp, 12 predicted proteins | sample 1640691 | NCBI WGS metagenome assembly FTGK01 (sample SAMEA3914789, study PRJEB12502) | metagenome | biome: forest; material: soil | place: Canada | collected 2011-07-03 | depth 0.3 m | reverse complement strand
GGGCGCCGCCCTCGCAGCCGTGAGGCGATTTGTGGCCTTTCAGCCGTGGCGCGCCGCCCCGCTTTCCTGATAAGCCTCTGGCGGGGGAACGGGTTGGGCGGCCAGGCGGACCTGCGACGAACGGTATGAACGAACACATCGATGTACGCGGCGGCTCGGGGAAGCTCTACCGGTTCAGGCTGGCGCCCCAGGGCAAGCCGACCTCAGCCATGAGCGGCGCCTATGTCTACGTCCGGGACGAGGGCGGCGACTGCGAGGTGCTGTTCGTGGGCGACGCCGACAACCTGATGAACGATGCGCGCTCGCGCTGGGACGAAGCCGTGTCCAAGCACAGGGCGACGCACCTTTTCACCCGCCTCAACATCTCCGCCGCCACCCGCAAGTCCGAGCTCGAAGATATGCTCGAGGACGTGCGGCCGGTTATGAACAAGTAACCATACCGGTCGTATCCAGACGAATCGGCGCCTTGACCTTGGCGCTGGGGGTTCGGAGCGGGCGCGTCGGGACATGTTTCTGCGGCAGGATTCCTCAGCGGCGCAGCTGCGCCGTTTCGTGGGCGAGCGGCGCCCGCTGAGGCGTGGGGGCCAGGAGTGGCTGATCGCCGAGGCGGCCCGGCGGCTTCTGCTGCCGCCGCTGAAGGACATCCTGCCCGATCTCGTGGAAGAGCCGCGGGGCCTGCGCCTGACCTACGCCACCGCCTGCGTGATCATCGCCGGCCTGCTCGTCCAGCGCTTCCCGGGCGCCGCCTGGGCCCAGATCGTCTCGGACGCCATCCAGGCGCTGGGGGTGCGCGCCGGGCTGGAAGAGAGCGAGCTGACCAAGGGCGCCTCCAACATGATCGCCGAGCTGACCGTGGCGGAGGCCGCCGCGTACAGGGAGGTCTGTCGCCAGTTCGACGGCGCCGTGGAATACGCCGTCTTCCGCGGACAGGAAGCCCAAGGGGAGGTCATGCTCCGCGTGGCCCTGGAGAAGCTGGAGGCCCTGGTCCACAAGCAGATGGCCGCCGCCAACGCGGATGACGCCATCCCGGACGTGATCCGCACCCACGGACTGCTGCGCGTGGTGCGCCAGAGGGAGCGGGCGGCCTAGCTTCCGCCCGTTCGGCTTTCGCCGGCCAGCCGGCCGACCTCTCGCCAGACCGCTAGCTCCATCTGGGCGTCGGCCAGCGCCCTGTGCGCGGGCGGGCCCTGGGCGAGCTGCTTGCGCACTTTCGACACCAGCAGCACCGCCGCCCCCGTCGCCTCGGAACCCCGGCCTGCGAGCGCCGCCGCGAGGTGCGCCTCGTCCGCATCCTTGAGCCGCAACGCATGCCTTGGCAGGTGCGCCGAACGGAGCAGGACGCTCATCCACTTGCCGTCCCAGGAGGGGGCGGTGACGTAGACCTGGTGCGGGGCCAGGGCCTCCAGGCAGCGGCGGGCGACGTCCTCGTGCGGCTCGCCCTCGGCCAGGAGCTCTTCGCGGCTGATCCTGTGCACCGCCTCTGCGGCGGGCGACCAATCGGTCCAGCCGGGCGCGGGGCGGATCAGGTGCTGCTCGGAGGAGCCGTCCTCGCCGGCCCAGGCCACCTCGATCGGATAGCTGTCGTCGCCGAGAGACGAGGCCTCGAAGTCGAGGAAGACGATCATGCAGGGTTGACGCGCACGGCGGCGGCTACGTTCCCGGCGGCGATGCGTCCCAAGTGACTCGGCCCTCGACTCGGCGCCACTTCGCCGGTGATGACCTCCCCCGTCCGCATCGATCCGTCGCTGCAGCCGATCCCTGCCGCCGATCCGGCCGGCTTCGTGCGCCTGGCCTTCGAGGGCGTCCCCCTGCAGCCCCTGATCCAGGAGCGGCTCGCCTCGCTGAAGGCCGGCGCGGCCGGGGCGGCGGGGCTGCTCGAGCTCGGGACGCTGTTCCAGCTCACCGGGGAGAAGCCGCGGGCGCTCGAGTGCCAGAGGATCGCCCTCTCGTCCGCGCGGCTGTTCCGTCACGGCGAGGCGGGACCGGACGGGCTGCGGATCCTCATGCTGGTCACCGCCGGCGACCTGATGACCAACACGCCGCTGGAGCTGATGCTCGAAGGCCGGGCGGTGGAAGTCACCCGCCTCTATCTCGACGCCGCGACGCCGCTGCCCGCGGCGGTCCCGGACCACCACCTGGCGATCATGGCCGTCAGCGAATCCGACGAGACCCGGCCGCTGCTGGAGCGGCTGGTCGGCATCGAGGCGGCCTGGCCCCGGCCCATGATGAACTCGGCCGGCGAGGTGCTCGAGCTCGCCCGCGACCGGCTCTACCGCCGCCTGGACGGCGCGCCCGGGATCGTCATCCCGCCGACCTTCCGCCTGGGCCGCCTCGAGCTCGCCGCATCGCCGCCCGAGCTGCCGATCATCCTGCGGCCCGTCGGCTCGCACGCCGGCAAGGCGCTGGAGCGGATCGACACGCCTGCGGCCCTGGCCGCCTATCTGGGAGCCGAGCCGGCCGAGCGGCTCTACGCCTCGCCCTTCGTCGACTACGCCAGCGAAGACGGGCTTTTCCGCAAGTACCGCATCGCCCTCTTCAACGGGACGCCCTGGCTCTGCCACATGGCGGTGAGCGGCCACTGGATGGTCCACTACCTCAATGCCGGCATGGCCGAGGATGCGGCCAAGCGGGCCGAGGAGCAGGCGGCCATGGAAGGCTTCCGGGCCGGGTTCGGCCAGCGCCACGCGGGCGCGTTCGAGGCCCTGCACGAGCGCCTGGGGCTGGGCTACTTCGCCGTGGACTGCGCCGAGACGAGGGACGGGGGCCTGCTCGTGTTCGAGGCGGACGTGGCGATGATCGTGCACGACCTCGATCCAGGCGACCTCTACCCCTACAAGAAGGCCCAGATGAAGCAGGTGTTCGACGCCTTCGAATCCCTCCTGCGGAGGACGGCCGCCGGCGCGCCAGAGCGCCGCAGTCTTTCCGCCGGTTAACCATTCGTCAGCCGCAATGGGCCGAGGGTGAGCCGCGCCGCGCAGACGCGCGCATGTTCGGTGGTTTGCTGATGTCCCCTGGTTCCGCCGCTTCGGTCGTCCGGCCCGCAGACGCCGGCCTGGGCGAGCCGGAGGTCGCGGCGCTCAGCGCCACCACCGCCGAGCTCCTCTGCCTGGGCGGGGACGCGCGCATCGCGCCTGCCCCCGGCGGCGGCGCCAACCGCTACGGCTGCGCGCCGCGGCCGGACGCAGAGCTGATCGGATTCGGCTCCTCCACCGCCTCCACCATTTCGGCCGACGCGTTCGCGGCCGCCGACAGCCTGCGCCGGCGGCTGCTGGAGACATGCCTCGGCGGGGTCGCCGCACAGGCGGTCTACGACCAGGAAGCCGGCCGCGTCCGCGCCGAGCTCCTCGCGCTCTACCGGCTCACCGGCGCGGCCGAGGTGGTGCTGGCGCCCTCGGGCACGGACCTGCACCTCATCGCCGGACAACTGGTCGCCGCCGGCGCCGCAGCGCCGCCCCTGGCCATCATTCCGGAGGAGACGGAGACCGGCAGCGGCGTGCCCGCGGCCCTGGCGGGCCTCGGGCTGCAGCCCCTGGAGGTCCGCGCCGTCGCCGCCCGCGCCCCGGACGGCCGCCCGCGTGACTCCGGCGCCGCCGATGCGGAGGTCGAGGCCCTCGCGGAGGCGGCGATCGCTTGCGGCCGGCGGGTGCTGCTCGTCCTGATCGATGTCTCCAAGACAGGACTAGTGTCGCCAACGCCTGCCTGCGCCTTCGGGCTCGCGGAGCGCCATCCCGCTGAAGTGACGGTGCTGGTCGACGCCTGCCAGCTGCGCCTCTCGGCGGGCTCGCTCGGCGCCTATCTGGATCACGGGGCGCTGGTGGCGGTGACCGGCTCCAAGTTCATGACCGGCCCGGCCTTCTCCGCCGCCTTGCTGGTCCCGCCCGCGCTGGCCGCGCGCATGGCCCCGTGCACCGTCCCCGCCGGCCTGGACGTCTCCGGAGCCGACTGGCCTTCAGGCTGGGCCGCGCGCGAACAGGCGCCGCCCCAGGCCAACTTCGGCCTCCTGCTGCGCTGGCAGGCCGCCCTGACCGAGCTCGAGCGCTTCGCGGCGGTTCCGGCGCTTCACGCCGCGGCCGTGGCCGCGGGCCTCGAACGGGCGGTCGACGAGGCCTTGGAGAGCCATGACGAGCTTGAGCCGCTCGAGGGCCGGCCCCTCGATCGCGGCCGAGCAGCGGCCGCAGGCTGGGACCGGCGGAAGACCATCTTCCCGTTCGTGCTGAAGGGCGGCGCCGGCGGCGCCTGGCTCGGGGCCGAACAGACGGCGCGGGTCTGGCGCCTGATGCGTGAGGACCTCTCGGCGGAAGTCGGCGGGATGAGCCTGCATGCCCGCGCCGCGGCGCGCCTGAGGATCGAGCTCGGCCAGCCGGTCGCCGCCGGGATCAGGGATGGCCAGGCGGTCTTCGCCCTGCGCCTCTGTCTCTCCTCCCGCCTGATCGCCGAGACCGCGGACGGCGACCCGAGGACGACCGCCCGCCTCGTCAGCGACGCCCGCCTGGCGCTGGCCAAGGCGGCTTGGCTGGCCCGCCGCGTGGCCTCCGGAACCCTCTGAAGCCCCAGGCGAAGCGCTCGGTCGATCGGCCCGGTCGCGGAACAGTGCGCGGCCTGACACGTTCGCTCCCCGGCGGAAAATCCGCCGTCGTGGGGCGCCGCCGGACAGAGATGACCGGGGGCGCTTTGTCATTAACGGGGGGAAGCGAAGGAGACGTGGGAATGAGACGTTCGCTGATCCTGGGGGCCGTTGTCGCCTCCGCCCTGGCCGGCACGGCTGTCGCCCAGGAGACCGTGGTCGAACAGCACACGGTGGTCGATCACAACAAGGCTGCCGGCGCGACCGCCGGCGCGGCCACCGGCGCCGTCGCCGGCGCCCTGGTCGGCGGCCCGGTCGGGGCCGTGGTGGGCGGCGTGATCGGCGCCTCGGTGGGCCACAGCGCGGCGCCGCCGGACGACGTACGCACCTATGTGACCACCCAGCACGTGGCGCCGGTGGCCTACACCGGCGAGGTGGTGGTCGGGCATCCCATCAACGGCGACGTGACCTGGCTCGATGTCCCCAACGAGCCGCGCTACTCGTGGGCCTACCTGGGCGACAAGCGGGTGGTGATCGACCGCAACAACCATCAGGTGGTGGCGATTTACTAGGGTCGCGTCACAGCCGGGACTTTCCAGGGGCGCGTCGTCTTCGCGGACGGCGCGCCCTTTGCTTTGGCCGCCGTTTGGCCGATGAAGGCGCCCTTCCAAGCATGGGCCTTCTCCCTTGAGCCAGACCGCCGTCCAGATCATCGCCCGGGGCCCGAGGGCCGAAGCCGAGGCCGCCGCCGCGGCGATCGACGCGGACCTGGCGCTCGAGGGCGCCACCTACTCCATTCTCGAGGAGGACGAGGACGCCGGGCGGTGGCGGATCGACGGCTTTCCGCGCGGGGACGAGGAAGCCGATGCGTTCCGCCGGGTGCTCGGCGGCTTCCCCGGCCTGGTGGTCGCCACCGAGGTCCTCGCCGACGCCGACTGGCTTGCCATGGCGCTCTCCGGCCTGCCGCCGGTGCGGGCGGGACGGTTCTTCGTCTACGGCATGCACGACCTTGGCCGCACGCCGGTGAACACGGTGAACCTCAGGATCGAGGCGGGCGCGGCCTTCGGCACCGGCCACCACGGCACCACGGTCGGCTGCCTTCTCGCCTACGACCGCCTGCTGAAGGCCCACCGCTATGGCCGGGTGCTGGACGTCGGCTGCGGCACCGGCATCCTGGCCATCGCCGCCGCCAAGACCGGAAGCGCCGTGGCGGTCGGCACCGACATCGATCCGGTCTCGGTGCGCATCTCGCGCGAGAACGCCGGCCTGAACCAGGCCCGCGCCCGCTTCGTCTGGGCCGACGGCCTCGGCCACCGAGCGGTCCGCGAGAGGGCGCCCTATGACCTGGTGTTCGCCAACATCCTGGCCCGGCCGCTGGTCTCCCTGGCCTCGCCGATCAAGGGCGCCCTGAAGCCCGGAGGCACGGCCATCCTCTCGGGCCTGCTGCGCAGCCAGGAGCGCATGGTCCGCGCCGCCTATCTCTCCCGCGGCTTCCGCCTCACGACCCGTATCCACCGCGACGCCTGGGCCACCCTGGTGCTAAGGCGAAGCTGAGCCGCTTCCCCCGCCCGCCGATTTAAGCCAGACTGGATTGGTAGGGATTAGAGGGGGCGTTCTATGAAGAGATCGGTTGGGGCGGCCCTCGCCGCCGCCGCGCTTTGCCTGATGCTGTCGCCGTCTGCGGGCCACGCCCAGGCCCCCCGGCCCGGGGTCAAGGGCTATGAGGTGGAGTGGGTCTACCGCGTCCGGTACGGGCATATCGACGAGTGGTGGGACATCTTCCGCAAGTACCAGGTCGCCCTGCTCGATCGGGAAAAGGCGCTCGGGTACGTGCTCGACTACCGGATCTACCACCCGCAACTGCACACCGACGAGAACGGCCGCTGGGACTACCGGGTGGAGATCGTCTACCGCGACTTCGAGGGCTCGCAGCACGAGGATGAGCTCACCGAGCAGATGTTCCCCGACAAGGCCACGCTCAAGCGGGATGAGAACCGCCGCTGGGAGCTGACCGAGAACCACTGGGACCTGCCGATCTACCAGGTCGACGTCACCAAGCCCCGCTGACCCCCGGCGGCGGCGCCGTCTGCAAGTAGAACCACGGAGGACGCAGAGAAGGCGCAGAGATCGCAGAGAGGCGGCGAGCCTTCGCGTCCTGCACATCTCCTCCGCGCACTTTGCGGTCATCCTTGCCGGCGTCGCGGCCGGGAGCGGGCGCCTGATTGCGCGCCAGTCAGGCCGGGCTTAAGTCTGCCGACATGCATCAGTCCTTCGACGAGCACGCCGATCCGTCCTTTGGGCCCAGGCACCTGCCCTTGATCCGCAAGGCCATGGCCGAGCAGGGCCTGGACGGGCTGATCGTGCCGCACGAGGACGAGCACCAGAACGAATACCTGCCCGAGGCCAACGATCGCCTCGCCTGGGCCACCGGGTTCACCGGCTCGGCCGGTGCGGCGGTGATCCTCAAGGACAAGGCCGCGATCTTCGTCGACGGCCGCTATGCCCTTCAGGTGCGCGACCAGGTCGACCAGGGCCTGTTCGAGGTGCGCGACCTCGTCGAAGGCGGCGTGCCGGCCTATCTGGAGACCACCGCCGGCCGCGGCCAGGTGATCGGCTTCGATCCCAAGCTGCACAGCCCCGACGCCCTGGATCGCCTGAAGCATGCCGCCGCCAAGGCGGGCGCCCAGCTGAAGCCGGTGGCTCCCAATCCGCTGGATTCGGCGTGGGGCGCCGAGCGTCCGGCCCAGCCCAAGGCGCCGGTGGTCCCGCATCCCCTGAAGTACGCGGGCGAGGATTCGGCCTCCAAGCGCGCGCGGGTGGGCCAGAGCCTGGAAGAGGCCACCGCGGAGGCGGCGGTCATCACGGCGCCGGCCTCGATCGCCTGGCTGTTCAACATCCGCGGCGGCGACGTGATCCGCTCGCCCCTGCCGCTCGCCCAGGCCATCCTCAAGGCCGACGGCACGGCCAGGCTGTTCCTGGATCCGGACAAGGTCACGCCGGACCTCCCGGCGTGGCTCGGCAACCAGGTGAGCCTCGAGCGGCCGGAGGCCCTGGACGGCGCCCTGGCGGAGCTGAAGGGCCAGCGGGTGGCGGTCGATCCAGCGACCTCGCCGGCCTGGTACATCGACAGCCTCGACGCGGCGGGGGCGACGGTGATCCGCACCAGCGATCCCTGCGCCATGCCGCGCGCCTGCAAGAACGAGGTCGAGATCAAGGGCGCCCAGAGCGCCCACCAGCGTGACGGCGTGGCCCTGACCCGCTTCCTGCACTGGCTGGCCACCGAGGCGCAGGCCAGCCTGCCCGACGAGATGGAGATCGTCTCCAAGCTGGAGAGCTTCCGCGAGGCCACCGGGGCGCTGAAGGACCTCTCCTTCGACACCATCGCCGGCGCGGGCTCCAACGGCGCCATCGTCCACTACCGCCCGACCCGCGCCAAGATCCGCAGGACCGAGCCCGGTTCCCTGCTGCTGGTCGATTCGGGCGCGCAGTACCTGGACGGCACCACCGACGTAACCCGCACCGTGGCCATCGGCGAGCCGACGCCGGAGATGCGCCAGCGCTATACCCTGGTGCTCAAGGGCCACCTGGCGCTGGGCCGGGTGCGCTTCCCGGCCGGCACCACCGGCGCCGCGCTCGACGCCCTGGCGCGCGCGCCCCTGTGGTCGGCGGGGCTCGACTACGACCACGGCACCGGCCATGGCGTCGGCTCTTACCTCGGGGTGCACGAGGGGCCGCAGCGGATCGCCAAGGTCGACAACCGCGTCGCGCTGCAGCCCGGGATGATCGTCTCCAACGAGCCCGGCTACTACAAGACCGGCGCCTACGGCATCCGCATCGAGAACCTGCAGTACGTCACCGGCCCCGAGGAGATCGAGGGGGGAGAGCGGCCGATGCTGGGCTTCGAGTTCCTGACCCTGGCCCCCTACGACTGCCGGCTGATCAACGAGATCCTGCTGACCGACGAGGAGCGCGAGCAGATCAACGCCTACCACGCGCGCGTGCTGGCGGAGATCGGGCCGGACCTGGACGCCGACGCCCGCGCCTGGCTGGAAGGCGCCTGCGCGCCGATCTAGGGAGTGGGCAGCGCCCCCTCAGTCGCTTCGCGACAGCTCCCCCGCACGCGGGCAGCATCCGGGCCCAGATCCTCACCCGCAGAGCGAGGGAGGGGGACCACGCGCAGCGTGGTGGAGGGGGCGTTCAGGTCAAGAAAGCCGCCGGCTACTCCAGCCGCGTCCAGACCTGGGACTTGCAGAACATCACCAGGGCGCAGCCGGTGAGCTTCAGGTGGTTGTCGTCGATCAGGGTCAGCCGGCCGGTATAGGTGTTGCCGTCGCCTGGATTGTAGACGTGGCCGCCGCTCCACTCGGTCGGGCCGCCGGTGAAGCCTTCGAGCAGCAGGGCGCCGATGACGCGGCGGTTGCGCATCGCCGGGTTGCGGTTGTGGACGTCGAGGAAGTTGGGGTTGGTCTTGGGCTGGGTCGCCGAGATCACCTTGCCGCAGAGCGCCTCGCCGCAGTGGGTGATCTGCACGTGCGCCGACCGGGAGGGCGACAGCCAGACGCCGTCGATACCGCCTCCCGCCGCTGCGGGTCCGGCCAACAGCAAAGCCAAGGCTGTCACGAGTGCGGTCTTCAGCATCGCAGGTCCGGTTTGCTTACGAATCGCCTTCGGCCACTGTCCGCTGCATTCAATTCGCAGAGCTTAATATACCGGCTCTCCGGCCTTTTTGCGACGACTCCGCAACATGTCAGGCCATGAAGCGGCGGGTGAGCCAGGCGGCGCATTCGCTGAGCGCCTTGGAGGCCATCGGCAAGGGCATGGTGATGAAGCCGTGGATGGCGCCGCCGTAACGGCTGGTCGTCACCTCTACCCCGGCGGCCTTGAGGCGGGCGGCGTAGGCCTCGCCCTGCCGGCAGAGCGGGTCGTATTCGGCGGTGAGCACCAGGGCCGGCGGCAGGTCCGCCACGTTCTCGGCGAACATCGGCGAGGCGTGCGGATGGCGGGCTTCCACCATGTCGCCGAAGTAGAGGCTGTTGAAATAGGCCCCGTCCTTGGCCTTGAAGAAGTAGAGCTTGCCGTCCTCGGCGGGCTGGAACTCGTCGGCGTCGACAGCGTCGGTGAGGGGGTAGATCAGCACCTGGCCGCAGATCCTGGGGCCGCCCTCGTCGCGCGCCCGCAGGGTCATCACCGCCGCGAGGTTGCCCCCGGCGCTGTCGCCGCAGACGGCGATGCGGGAGGGATCGCCGCCGAACTCGGCCGCATGGGCCGCTGTCCACTGCAGGGCGGCGAAGCAGTCTTCGGGGGCGGCGGGGAAGGGTTCTTCCGGCGCCAGGCGGTAGTCGACCGCCACGGTCACGCAGTCGGCCGACATGGTGAGGATGCGCCCCACCTCGTCGTGGGTGTCGAGGTCGCCCAGGATGAAGCCGCCGCCGTGCATGAACAGAAGCACCGGCCGGATCTCTTCCGCATGCGGACGATAGATGCGGATCTTGATGTCGCCGCGAGGCCCCGGGATGGTCTGGTCGATCACCTGCGCCACCGGCGTCGGCTCGAAGCCCTCGGGCCGGGGGCCGCCCATGCCCTGTCGCAGCAGCTCGAGCGGCACCTCGCTGAGCGAAGGACCGGCCTCGGACATGGCCAGGATGGGGGCGAACTGCGGATCGACGGGCATTTTGCAGAACCTCAGTAAGCGGTTTCGTCGAAGACGTTGCGGATCTCGCCGCGCCACGGGCCCTCGTAGAGCTCGAGCAGGCGCTCGGCGGGGGTGATCCCGCTGTCGGCAATCTCGTCGAGGGGGGCGAGGTAGGAGGTCTCGTCGGCCAGGCCCTCGCGCTCGCGGCCGCGGCGGGCGAGGCCTTCGCGGGCGATGGCCAGCAGGTCCCGCGCCACGGCCTGGACGCTGCGTCCCGCCACCTGCGCCTTCAGCCCCTGCCGGGCGACGTCGGACCTCAGCGCGTGGCGGTCATCCCGGCTCCAGCCCTTGCAGAGGTCCCAGGCCGCGTGCAGCGCGGCGTCGTCATAGAACACCCCGGCCCACAGGGCGGGCAGGGCCGACAGCCGCGTCAGCGGGCCATCGTCGGCGCCGCGCATCTCCAGATAGGTCTTCAGCCGCACTTCCGGGAACAGGGTCGTGGTGTGGTCCGACCAGTCCTTCATGGTCGCGCGCTCGCCCGGCAGCTCCTCCAGCTCTCCCGCCACGAACTTGCGGAAGGACTTGCCGGAGAGGTCGACATAGCGGCCGTCCCGCTTGGCGAAGTACATCGGCACGTCCAGGGCCCAGCGGGCGTAGGCCTCGAAGCCGAAGCCGTCGTCGAACACGAAGTCGAGCAGGCCCGTCCGATCGTTGTCGGTGTCGGTCCAGACGTTGGCGCGGGCGGTCAGGAAGCCCGATGGCTTGCCTTCGACGAAGGGGGAGTTGGCGAAGAGGGCGGTCACCACCGCCTGCAGGGCCAGGCTGGCGCGGAACTTCAGCACCATGTCGGCCTCGGAGGCGAAGTCGAGGTTCGCCTGGACCGTGCAGGTGCGGAACATCATGTCGAGGCCGAGGGTCCCCACCTTCGGCATGTAGGACCGCATGATCTTGTAGCGGCCCTTGGGCATGACCGGGATCTGCTCGCGGGTCCAGACCGGGGTGAAGCCGAGGGCGAGGAAGCCGATCCCGAGCTCCTGGCCCACCGCCTTGGCTTCGGCCAGGTGCTGGAGCGTCTCCTCGTGGATGTCGTGGATGGTCTCCAGAGGCGCGCCGGAGAGCTCGAACTGGCCGCCGGGCTCGAGGCTGATGTTGGCCCCGCCGCGATGCATGCCGATCAAGGTCTCCCCCTCGCGCTCCTCCTCCCAGCCGAACTGCTTGAAGCCTTGCATCAAGGCGAAGATGCCGTCTTCGCCCTCATAGCGGACCGGGTCGAAGGAGCCGATGCGGAAGGGGAATTTCTCGTGCTCGGCCCCGATGCGGAACTCCGCCGGCGGCTTGCAGCCGCTCGCCAGATAGGCCGCCATGGCCTCCAGCGTCAGCGGCGCATCGTCCACGACGGCCTCCCCCATGCTTTCTCCCAAGCGCTGCGGGGCGGCCCTTCCCCGGACGGCGACTTCTCTAGTTGCTGTTCAGATAGGCGCCAAGGCTGACCGCGCCAAGCCGCAGCCGTCACCGCCAATCCCCCAGCGCCGCCTGCCACAGCGTCAAGGCCGAGATCGCCGCGGTGTCGGCGCGCAGGATACGCGGCCCGAGCGTCACCGGCGTGACGTAGGGGAGGGCGCGCAGGCGGTCTCTTTCAGCCGGGTCGAACCCACCCTCTGGCCCGATCAGGACGGTCCATCCGCCCCCCCTCTCCCTTAAGG
>FTGK01000936.1_pt1 | contig 11910 bp, 13 predicted proteins | sample 1640691 | NCBI WGS metagenome assembly FTGK01 (sample SAMEA3914789, study PRJEB12502) | metagenome | biome: forest; material: soil | place: Canada | collected 2011-07-03 | depth 0.3 m | reverse complement strand
GCGCCGTGAGGCGCCGCGATCCTTCAACCGGAGACCAACGTGGCCAAGAACATCAACGACTCGATCCGTGCCGCCCTGACCGAGCTGATCAGCTCGGTCGACGCCAGAGGCCTGCTCGCCAAGGCGAACGAGGAGAGGGCCCGCCTTGAGGCGGCTGTCACTGCGGCCCGGCGGGCCGCCCTGGATCCGCTTGCGACCCAGGACGCCGCGGTTGCCTCCCGCCAGCAGCTCGAGCGGCTCACGTTCGACCGCGACCGGCTCGACTCCCAGATCGCTGCCCTCGAGCGGCGGATATCGGAGCTCGTCGACGAAGAGTCGGCCGCTGCCGCCGAGCGTGCCTACCAGGCGGCGAAGGCCGAGCGAGACGAGCTCGCCGCGACGATCGCAGATCGATACCCGAAGCTGGTCGCCGAGTTCATCGACCTCGCCCGACGCGTGAGGGCCAGTGACGAGGCCCTGGCGGTGGTGAACTCGGGTGTGGCGTCAGACGCCTGGCTGCTCGGGGCCGAGGCGGCCGCTCGCGGTCTCGATGGGCTGCACCGTCACAGGGGCATAGCGGCGGCGCGACTGACCGAAAACGTCATCGCCGGCTTCGAGCCCTCGACCCAGCCGGAGTATTGCCCGCGCCTCGGGAAGCTCTGAGCGTGGCGAGCCCCTTCGAGCTGAAGCTGAACGACTTTGCGCGCAAGGCCGGCGATCGGGCCAACGCTGCGGTTCGAGAGGCCATGCTCGAGTTCTCGGCGCGGGTGAAGGTGCGCACGCCAGTGGACACGGGCCGCCTGCGAGGCGCCTGGAACTTCGAAGCGACGACGGTCGACGCCAGCAACATTGGCATCGCCATCGCTGCCGCTGCGGCCTTTGGGTCGGACGCGGCGCCTGGCCTGCCGGAGACGGTAATCGGAACGAAGATCTACCTGACAAACCCCATGCCGTACGCTCGGCGGATAGAATTCGGCTTCCATGGCACAGATAGTCTTGGTCGATACTATAATAACGCCCCGGTTGGCATGGTTGGACTTACAGTTCTGGAATTTCGCGGTATTCTAGACGAGTCCGTTAGGAGTGCCCGGGGATGATTAGCGAACGTATAGACGAGAACGTCGCCGCCGTCCTGAAGATCAAGGACATGGGTCACGATGATCTCGCCCGCACTGCGGTGCAGATGATGACGCTGGTCGCTGCCATCAATGCGCACGTGAAGTCGTCGGTCGAAACTGAGGACGTGATCCACAAGGTTCATTTCCTGGAACAGGCCAAGGATGCATTCGAGCAAATCCGCACAGACCTAGCCGGAAACCCCGTGCTGAGGCTCCGGGGCATGAACGGGTTCGACGCCACCCTGAAGCGCCTGGAGCGTGAATACCGAGAGGCCGGCTTTTACGAGATCACGGCGGCGGCGGACCGGCTTGCCGCGGCGGTCCTGATGGCGGCTTGCCGTGCAGAACTGAAGGGTGGATCCGATGTCTGAAGACGTCGCAGACCTCAAGGTTGGCTTTGACACCACCGAGGTCAAAGCCGGCATCAAGACCCTGGACGATCTGGCGGCCGCCGGAGCGCGCGCCGCGGCTGGAACTTCCAAGGTGGGCGCCGCTACCGGCGACGCCGCGGCCGAGGTGGGGAAGTATCAGGCGAGCGTCGTAGGCGCCGCCAAAGCGAACTCCGCCCTCGCCGAAGACTTGATCCGAGCGTCCCTTGGCTTCGCAGCGAGCTCTGGGGCTGCTGGCAAAGCAGCGACAGGGATGTGGGCTGCGGCAAGCGCCACGGAGGCCGCCGGACACGCGGCGGTGAACACCCGCGCATCCTACGAAGCTCTCGTCCTGGTCCACGAACTGCTCCAGGGGCGAACCTCCCGCCTCGGCGGTAGTCTCCTGATCGAGGCGCAAGCCCTTCTCGGAGCAGGGAAGTCAGCGGCGATCGTCGGCGCCATCATGAGCCCATTGGGGCTCACAATCGCCGCGTTGACCGGTGGCCTCATCACCGGGGCCGTCGCCTGGGAACAGTACGCCGCTAGCCAGCAGCATTTGGCGGACATCTCAGCCGGGGTCGGCCGGACCGTCGGCCTGACTGCGCAGTCACTCACCGAGGCCGCGACGGCCGGTGCTGCCGCGGCTGGCATTTCAGTCGGAGCAGCGGAGGAACAAGCTCTCGCCTATGCGCAGACCGGGAAGATCGGCGCAGAGGCCATTGGCGGCCTGATCTCGATCACCGAAGAATACGCGAGGGCCACGGGTGAAAAGGGCGCCCAGGCGGCGAAGGATCTGGGCGCCGCCTTTGCCGATCCCGCCAAGGGCGCTGCCGAACTCGACGGCAAGCTGAACTTCCTAACCGCGACCGAACTCCAGCACATCGAGACGCTTGCCAAGAGCGGCGACGCTCTTGGGGCCCAGAATGAGCTCCTGAAGGATCTTTCCGCCCGGCTCGACGACGTCACACCCAAGGTCGGCGGCCTCGCCGGCGCCTGGCAAGGGGTTTCGACATGGGCCGGGAACGCCTGGCACAATATCGGCGGCGCGATTGACCGCCTCGTGAACATGCCTCAGCAGGCGCTCGACAACGCCCGAGCCCTCATGGCCAGCACCAGCCTTGGCGGGCTGCCTGGGTTGCCCGTAGGGCTGGCGCCTTCGCCCCAAGCCCTCGAGGCCTCCCAACAGGCGGATGACGCTCGTGCCGCGGCGCTGCGCGCGAACGTCAAGGCCGCGTCCCCGATCGTCAGTCAGTACGACCTGGCCGGGACGCAACAGCTCCTCGGCCTTCAGGGTCAGCTCGCTGTCGTCGAGAAGGCACTGGCCTCGGCGAGGCAGGTCGACCAGGGCGCTGTGGCGGGACTGACAACTGCACAGCAGGCGTTGACACGCGCTGTGCAGACCTACGCGGCCCCCGCGCAGAAGGCCCACGATATCGCGGTTGCCCAGGCTCAGGCGGCCGGCGCGACAACACCCGCGCAGAAGGCCGCTGCCGCTGCCGCCCTTGTGAGGGCGCAAGCAGAGGGCGAGGTCGCCACTGCCGCGAGTGTAAGCCAGAAGGCCCAAGACGCAGCGACCACCGCGACCGAAAGGGCGTCGAAGGCGCATGACACCCACGCGCAGACCCTAGCTCGCGAGGCGGCGTCGATCATTGCGGACACCCGAGCAAGCTATGAGGCGGCCGAGGCCTACCTGAAGAGCACCTCCGCCGGCTTGGCCGCGGAGGCGCAGAGGAAGGCGATCACCCAGGCAGTGAAGGACGGCCTTTCGCCTGCGCAGGAAGCGGCGAAAATCGCGAGCGAGCAGGCCCTCGCCGACGCCGAAGCGGTCGAGGCGCTCGCAAAGAAGGCCACGGCGACAGCCGACCAGGTCAGGAGCCAGGCGACCTACAACACCATGGTGGCCGCTGGCGTGCTCACCACCGCGCGAGCGAGCGACGCTCTGCAGATCGAGAACGCGCTACGCGTCGACAACGAGCGGCTGTCTCGGCTGTCCGGGGCGGCCGCGGCGACCGAACGAGCAGCTATCGCCAAGCTCACCCAAGCCCTGGAGGACGAAAACGCCCAACGCCGAGTCGAGCAGGCCCTCCAGGCGCGGAACACGTCTAACGACGACATCGCACGGCTTCGGCTTGAGGCGACCCTTCTCGGCGCCACCAACACTCAGCGCGCGATCGCGATCGCCCAACTCCAGGCCGAGCAACGGCTGACCGCCGCCGGGTTCAATCGTGCCACGGCGAGCCCGCTGGAAGCAGCGGCCGCCGACGCGGCCATTAGCGCAGCACGGGCCCAGGCCCAGGCTCAGGTGGACCTGGACCAGAAGACAGCCGACTACAACGCCACGCTGAACAAGCAGCTCGACCTCATGACACAGATCGCCGCGCAGGCTCAGGTGCTCGGCGACAGTCTGTCGAAGGCGTTCGGCACCGCCGGCGATGCCCTCAGCGGCTTGCTCACGGCGCAAGCCAGCTATGCAGCCAAGCTGGCGCAGATCGACAAGGACCGAACCGCGGCGGGGCTGCAGTACGCCAAGGACAGCGCGGCCTGGAACCTCGTGATCCAGAAGGCGGACAGCGATACCGCCCTTGCGAAGGCGCAACACGACGGCGAGGTGCTCAACTCGGCGAAGAACCTCTTCGGGCAGCAGACGGCCGCCTACAAGGCGCTGGGCTTGGTCCAGGAGGTCTATTACGCCGAGCAGTTCGCCCTGCAGGCAAAGGCGATCCTCACCGACACCGTGACGACGGTCGAAGCGATCGCGAAGTCGGGCCTGCGGTCTGCCGCCTATGGCGCCGAGGCCTTCGCCAAGACGCTCGCCAGCTTGCCGTTCCCGTTCAATCTCGCGGCGGGCGCGACGGTTCTGGCGGCACTCGCTGCCGTGGGCGTCAAGCTGGCCGGCGGGGGCGGTGGCAGCTCTGTCGACCAGAACCTCGCCCAGGATACCCAGAAGGCGACGGGAGCCGGTACGCTCCTCGGGTCTCCTCAGGCGCAGTCCGACAGCATCACCAAGGCCATGACCGACGCCGCAAAGGACCAAAACGAGCTCCTCGGCGTCAACAATCAGATGCTCGCCGCCCTCCAGAAGATCAGCGACAACATCGGCGGCCTGGACGCGGCCATAGCGCAGCAGCTCTCACTGGCGGGCGGATCCTTCGACGCCTCGAGCCTGGGGCTGGGCACGACCAAGAACCACTTCCTGCCGGGCATTCTGGGCGGCCTGCTCGGCTTCTTGGGCACCGGCACGACCACCACGAAAACGCTGCTCGATCAGGGAATCACGTTCAGCCCTCAGACCTTGGCCCAGCTGCTGGCAGGCGTGCAGGACCAGACCTACCAAACCGTCGAGACCAAGAAGAAGACCTCGTTCCTCGGCATTACCCTCGCGTCGTCCGACAAGACGAACGACGTGACCGGCGCCGTGTCAGGCGACCTGAACAGGCAGATTCAGCTTGTCGTCGGGTCGCTGCGCGATGGCATCGTGACCGCGGCGACGTCGCTCGGGGTGACCGGTGCGCAGGCGACGCTCGACGCCTTCAACGTCAGCCTCGGCAAGCTTTCCCTTCAGGGCCTCGACCCCCAGGGCATCCAAAGCGAGCTGACCGCGGCGTTCTCTAAGCTAGGCGATCAGATGGCCGGCGCCGTGGCGCCGTCGATCGCCAAGTTCCAGGCGGCCGGCGAAGGCCTGATGGGCACCCTCGTCCGGTTGGCCAACGAGTATGCTGTCACCGACCAGATATTCGCGGAGACGGGCGTCACCTTCAGCCAGACCGGCATCGCCTCGCTGGACGCCCGGGACGGCCTAGTCAAGCTGATGGGCGGCCTCGACAGCTTCACGTCGGCGGCGGACGCGTACGTGCAGGACATCCTGACGCCGGCGCAGCAGCTGGCGCCCGTCGCCAAGGTCGTGGCGGACCAGATGGGCGCCCTCGGCCTCTCGAGCATCACCACCAAAGAGCAGTTCGCTGACGTCGTGTCGGGGCTCGACTTGACCACCGCGAGCGGCCAGCAGCTGTATGCCCGGCTCCTGCAGCTCGCCCCGGCCTTTGCCAAGGTCGCGGACGCCGCCACCGCCCTGGCTGCTCAGCGCCTGGACCTGCAGATCTCCCTGCTCCAGGCCCAAGGCGACGCCCTCGGCGCCACCGCGCTCCAACGCCAGAAGGAACTTGCCGCCCTCGACGCCTCGCTGCAGCCGCTCCAGCGCGCGATCTATGCCGCGCAGGACCTCGCCGCCGCGAACGACAACCTCGCCACGGCTCAACAGAACCTCGCCCAGCTGCAAGCCCAGGCTGCCGACGCCGCGGCTCAGGCTCAGATCAAGGCCCTGCAGGACGTCGCCTCGGCCGCCCAGCAGACGGCGCAGGATCTCGCTCAAGCCGCTCAGGCGGCCGCGCAGCAGGTCCAGAGCGCGACCCAGGCCCTGACCGACGCCTACAACGCCCAAGCCGGCGCTCTGCAGAACACGATCTCGACGATGTCCGGCTTCGTCACAGGCCTGAAGGCCTTCCGGCAGAGCCTGGACGTGACCGCTGCCGGCGGAGGGTCACTGTCGCAGCAGTATGCGGCCGCCAAGAGCCAGTTCGGCTCGACGGCCTCGGCGGCCAAGGCGGGCGACGCCACCGCACTGGGCAACCTGCAGAACGTCAGCCAGACCTATCTCGACGCCGCGAAGGCGATCGCGCCCGACCTTCAGTCCTACGAGCGCGCGGTCATCGCCGTGAAGGGCGCGGTGGACGCGGCGGAGGGCGGCGCCCAGCACCAGGTGGACAACGCCACCAAGCAGCTCGCGGCCCTGAACAAGCAGGTCAGCGGCCTGATCGAGGTCAACAAGAGCGTGCTCTCGGTCAAGGACGCCATCGAGCAGCTCCACAAGGCCACCGCGCAGGCGGCCGCGGCTCAGGCGAAGGCGGATGCGGCGCAGACGGCCTTCATGGCCGCCACCGCCAGCGCCCAGGCCGCCCAGGCAGCTCAGCAGGCGGTCCAGGCGGCCAACCAAGCCGCCCAGCTGACCCAACAGCTCGCCACTGCCCAGACCGCGGTTGTCGCCGGCTCAGCGACGTCGCTCTACGACTCCAAGGGGAACGCGGTCGACTTCCACGTCGGCATTCCCGTCAGCGCCTCGTTCTACAACGCGGACGGCCAGGCCCAGCGGCGCGCGAAGGCGCTCTCGGGCGGCTACGACGACGACGCGGAGTTCTGGGGGCGATTCTTCCAGAACAACACCGACCTGGCGGCCCGCTACAACCAGCTCGTCGCCTCCGGCGCCACGCACGGCCCGCTCTCGACCACCAACACCAACGGCGAGCAGTCGTGGCAGTGGGTGCGGGATCTCTACAAGAGCGGCAACTTCTCCGACCGAGCGCTCTACGCCATGGGCGGTTTCGTCGCCGGCCCGGGCACCGGCACCTCGGACTCGATCAACGCCGGGCTCTCGAACGGCGAGTACGTGGTCACCGCCTCCGCCACCTCCCGCTGGCGGCCCCTCCTGGACATGCTCAACGCCGGTTACGCGGGCGGGGGCAGCAATGACAACAGCCTCGTCCTCGAGCTCCGCGCCCTGCGGGAGGAGGTGGCGAAGCTGCGGGCCGAGAACCAGGCCGGCCAGGTCGCCATCGCTCAGAACACTGGCGCCCTGGCCCGCTACGCGAAGCGCAACGACGGCAACGGCGCGCCCGTCCGGGCCCTCGATCCGACCCAGCCGATCGAAGTCCGAGTCGTCGCATGAAGCTGATTTCGCCGGAGGCGATCACATGGTGAGCGCCGACCCGATCCGCATCGCTCTTGAAACCGCGCTGGCGGCCATGTCGCCGGCCCTGGAGACGGCGTGGGAGAACGAGGATTTCGTCCCTACGGCCGGCACCCCCTACCAGCGGGTGAACCTGTTGCGGGCGCAGCCTGACGACAGCGAGATCGGCCCGCTCTTCGTCGAGCAGGGCTATCTGCAGGTGACCCTCTGCTATCCCGCCGGGGCTGGGCCCGCCGACGTTGAGGCGCGGGCTTCGCTGCTCCGCCAGGCCTTCCGGCGGGGCTCGAGCTTCGCGGCCGGCGGTCTCACCGTCATCATCACTCGCACGCCCCAGCTCGTGCCGCCCCAGCTGGACGGCGACCGCTACCAACTGCCGGCCCGCATCCCCTTTCGCGCCAGCGTCCAAGCCTGACGGCGGCTCGTTCCATAAGGCTCGCCCGCCTCTAGACGTCGCTCGCCCGAATGGTGTTAGCCTGACGCACCAACCTGGGGAGGCGCCGTTGCTATCCATCTTCACCACTGCACTGATCGCACTCGCTCCGGCGCCTGCCACGAGCGCGGCCCCGCCGTCGATCTGCAAGGCCTTTGGCGATCAGATCGAGTCCGATCTGCAGGATCTCGCGGAGATAGATGCGGACGAGATCACCGACAACAGCGCCCCCCGCGCAACCATGCGCGCTGACCGGCAGATCGTGAAGCTCGAGACGATCCGGGCAAATATCGACCTGATGTCAGCTCACCACTGTGCGCCCTATGCTCATACGGTCAGCAGCCACCGCTACTTCCTTCCGGCCACACAATGTCAGCTCGACATCCTGAACAGCGTGAAAGCGGGGAAAAGCGGCGTGCCCGACACCTGCAGTCGAGCTAATTGGAAGCCCTCCGGAGAGTGATCGTTCGCGGCGCCGGGAACACCGCGCGCGCCGAGCGACGGGGATACTGATGGATCGATCCGCGCCACTCCTCCTTGTCTTGGGCCTGGCAGCCAGCGCCTGCAGCCCAAGCACTCAGCCCGACCCCAACATCTGCCTTTCGCCGCCGAGCGCCGCGACGGCTAAGGCAGAGGAGGCGAATCAGCCAGGCGATACGCCGCAAATCAGAGCGGGCCGGGCTCGGACCGCGGCTGAGAATTGCGTGCACCGAGAGGCGTACAAGCTCGCCGGCGCAAGCGACGGAGCTTCAGTGGTCGCGGAGGCGGTGGTGACGGCCTGTGATCTGGCCGTCGATCGGTCCGTGGCTGCGAACATAGCCGAAGGGGCCCCGGGCGAAACTGAAGCGCAGATCCGGGAAGACTTGCGGGCGATTGCCCTGATGAGGGTCGTCCAGGCCCGCGCCGGGCACTGTGCGAAGCCAGTCTACGTCTCGCCCTTCTGACCGCAGCAAGCGCCCAGAAAACGAAGAACCCCCGACCTTGCGGCTCGGGGGCTTCTACGTCAGCATGTCCGTGGGTGTGAGAACCCGGACCAGTGATAGGCCGTCCGACCGGTTGGCGCCGGAGGATAGCCAAGGGAGCGGGAGCTTGGCGGCTCTTGTGCTCCAGGGCCCTCGCTTGGCGGCGGTGGCCGAACCCGACCTTTATGGCCGGGGGCGGCGCGCCATGTCCAGAGCGAAAGCTTAAAAGCACGTCGAGCCGTCTCACTGGCGGCTTCTCACCCCCCGGCTTCAGGTCCGCAACCTGAGAACGGCTGTGAGAAGCCAAGACCAGTGAGACCACCATGCATGCAATCGACGCAGGAGCGCCCAGGACGGGCGTTGCAGCTCCCTCCCTATGGCCGCAGCGGCCCAGAGCCCGCCACGCGGCTCTCAGCGCGGCCCTGGAGCGGCTTGAGGATCTGAGGGAGCGGATGATCGCCGCCCTCGACCATATCGACGGTGATCCCGACCTTGAGGCCGACCCTGACTTCGAGCCCCTCCACGGCTCCCGGGAAGTGCAAAACCCGCGACGCCGCAGCGAGGTCGATCAGACGCTATGGGCCGAGGGCGGCGATTCGGGGGAGCGGGAGCCAGACGCGGACCTGGAGCCGAGCCTGGGAGCCCCCGGAGGGTACTATCCGGGAGACGATCAGCGACACTGGAGCGCCGGTGGCGGCGACGACCTGGAGGAGGACAAGTCCGACTTCGAGCCCTCCGAAGATGACGAGTACACCCTCGGCCGATCCGAAAATATCGACCAGACGCAGTTCGAGGTGCCGGCGAACGAGTTGGAGCCGTCTCTGGGGGCGAGCGCTGCAGTCGATCAGCGCCGTTGGGGCGACCGCGACAGCTCTGCCTTCCCGTTCTCAGACCTCGAAGAGCAGTGCGAGGACGAAGGCGGAGCCTGCGAAGACGAGGGCTGGGACAGCGACCGGGAGCCCGACGAAGGGGGGATGGTCCTGGAGTACTTCGGGGACGATCAGACGAAGATAGTGACCGGCCGCGTGGGCGATCGCGTCTTCACCCAGGACCTCCGCTGATGGAGCCGTTCGACGCCAAAACCTGGGTCGCCCAGTTCGAAGCTGTCGGCGGGCTCATCACGGCCCAAAAGGGCAAGGACGGCCCGGAGCTCTGGTTAGGCGTCATCACGCGCCGGCCGGACAAGGGCAGCGCCGCGAGGGAAATGGAGCGGGAGGTCGACGGCCACCCCGACTGGTATGAGCCGCTGCTGGCCTTCGCCTGCGAGCGGCTTCGCATACCACTGGCGGGCTGATCGACTTCGAGGCGGCGGCTTCCAACGCCCCAGATGTCGCCGCCTCAAGCTTCGGCCCTCCGCCAATCGGTCGTTCCGGCTCGGCGGCGTAGCTGAGAACGAACGCTCTTGCTTGAGTGCCAGCAGTCGCTCCCGTTCGCGCACTGCGCCTGAAGCCGTCCCAAGCCGGACCTAGCTTAGTCCCCAATAGTCGGCTTTGATGACAGTGAAGACGGGGGGGGCAGCCATGAGTCGCCACGATCTCATTTTTGGCATCGTCATACCCGTGGCTGTTGGGTTCTTCTTTTGGATAGCAGCGCCCCTAGGACCCGCAGGCTTGAAGGGCTTGGCTAAGGGCCTGCGAAGTAACAGGCTATCGGGTATCGACGACAAGTTGGCGAGGCTCCAGTACGCCCGGTCGTCCGTGCTCCAAGGTATCGCGCTGCTCCTTGTCGAAGCCATCCGCATGGGCGTCGGTGGTCTGTGGATGCTAGGCGGCATCGCACTGCTCGCGCTTGCCGAGCTAAAACAGGATGTCGCACTCCGTGAGCTCTACGGCGCCGTTGGAGAATTCGCGGCTCTCGTCGGTGTATCCTGGGGAATTATGGGCGCGAGAAGAGCCTACATCCCAATCGCGGGGATATTTGACGCTGAGCGAACGGCTGATCGCCTCATGAAGAAGCGCGCACGCGTCTCAGGTGTGCCTCCGGCCGCCCGCGGGCCCTCTACCGACTAGGCGAGCGGAATGCAAAAGAGCCCAGGCCGGGGGTGAGGGCCGGTGCGCGTCCACCAGGTTTCCAATCTTCGGCCTCTGGAGTAACCTAGTGGGTGTCGCCCGCGTCTCGGACGTTTCGCTCGGGGGGCCACGAAAGTGGCAGGCATCGAGCAGGGCGGCGCCCCCTAGTCGATCGCACTTACGCGACGGGTAACAGCGAGCAAGCGCCGGCGATATCCGGTGGTCCAGACTTCCACCCGCACCTTAGCCCTCAGGCACCCGTCGGCACTCGCCTCCGTCGCTAGGTAGGCCCGCGCCTTGTAAAGCCCGTCGTCGTCGCCTGCCCAGTGGAGGAGCCGTCCCGTCGAGGCCTTGTCGGCCTGCACCTCCTTGATGGCGCTCCGGATCGCGGCGTCGATGCTCTCGTTCGGGTCCGGCTCGACGAACGCGACCTTCGCGCCGCTTGGCTCAAGAACTCGGATCCGAGCCTCGAGGCCGGCATGGTGGGACTTCGGACGGAAACTAACAATCAGCTCGAGGGAGTGCTCGCCCGTTCCGGAGGTCACCAGGGCAAGGCGGTCTCTGCTTTCCTGCCACGTGCGCCAGCCTTGCCACGCCAGGCTGGCGAGCCCTGCGAGGGAGCCGAGCTGCAGGAAAGCTTGCCAGGCGCTAGAGAGGAGCGGCATTGCCTTTGGCCATGTAGGCTCGTCCTGAGCCAGGAGTCTGGGAGATGTCTGAAAGAGAACTGCTGCGGAGCGACGCAGGCGTCGAGCTGTGGGAGGTCAGGCTCCGCATGAACGGCAGTGTTGTCGCAAGTTCCTATGTGGGCAAGACACCCCGCACGCCGCAGGAATTCACGGACGCACGGCGGCCCCAAGCCGACGCTTGGTTCGATCAGGAGGTCGATCGCGTCCTTGGCCGAGCCGATCCCCAGGGGCCAAGGTGGCCGTGATCGATCTAGAATTCTCCGGGGTCGACCGGAGCTTCTAGCGCCTCGATCATCGCATTTAGCGCATCCGCGACGGTTCGCTTAAGGGCGACGATATCGACACGCATCTGCTGTTCGTTAGCCGGCACGGTAGCTGCAGCGGCCGCAATTGGGCCCCTCAGCGCCCTGAGCTTCTCGATCGCTTCTTCGCGTCCCGACACAGCCGCTCTCCTTTGATGGGCGTATTGATGGGTTTGTCTTCCTGCCTTCAAATAAACTGAATAAAAACAATGAATATTGGCGGAGAGGGAGGGATTCGAACCCTCGATACCCTTGCGAGTATGCCGCATTTCGAGTGCGGTGCTTTCAACCGCTCAGCCACCTCTCCGGGAAGTGT
>FTGK01001045.1_pt1 | contig 11920 bp, 17 predicted proteins | sample 1640691 | NCBI WGS metagenome assembly FTGK01 (sample SAMEA3914789, study PRJEB12502) | metagenome | biome: forest; material: soil | place: Canada | collected 2011-07-03 | depth 0.3 m | reverse complement strand
GCAGGGGAGGCGGGGCCTCGGCGACAGGGCCCAGGGGCGGCGGCCCGTGCGGGTGCGAGGCGCAACCGGCGAGCAGGGCGGCCAGGGCCATGGCGGCCGGGGAGATCAGGCGAGCCGCGCCGGGGCGCGTGTGGTCCGTCATCGATGGCGTCTCCTGAAAGGGCCCCCAAGCCCCTTACGGCAAAGCTTCTATCCCGTCATGATATATAGACCCATCCCGGATTCCTACCCGAGGCGGCGATCCGTCCCGCGATTGCCAAGCCGGCGCGGGGCAGTCAGAACTTCGCGGGCGGAGCAGCCGCCGGGAGCGCACATGGCCTTGGACGCGGAATGGTACGACGCCCTCGCGGGCTTCCGATCCTCGCTGCGCCGGTTCCTGGCCGCGAGCGAGGCCATCAGCCGCGACGCGGGCGTCACGCCCCAGCAATACCAGGCGATGCTGGCCATCCGCACCCGTCCGGGCGCCACCATGGCGATGAAGGAGCTGGCCGAGCAGCTGCTGCTCACCCATCACGCGGCCGTGCAGATGGTCGACCGCCTGGCCAAGGCGGGACTGGCCAGCCGCGAGGCCTCGACCTCGGATCGCCGCCTCGTCCTCCTCAAGCTGACCGGCCGGGGCGAGGAGTTGCTGGACGAGCTCGCCGAACAACACCTGGGCATCATCATCCGCCAGGAGCCGCAGCTGACCCAGGCGCTCAAAGACCTGCGGAAGCTGTCCAAGCGCGCCAAGCGCTAGCGGACCAGCTCGTAGAGCCCGCTGACCTCCATCCGCACCGTCAGCTGGCCCGGCTCGACCGGCGTCTGCGCCGCGGCCCCGGCGCGCGCGAAGCTCATCACCTTGGCCATCGGCACGGGCTGCACGCCGCCGCCTTCCGACAGGTTGGCCAGCCGGCCGATGCGATAGCCGGAGGCTCGGGCGTAGAGCTCGGCCTTGGCCTGCAAGGCCCTTACCGCCTGCAGCCGCGCCGCGTCCTCAGGGCCTTGCGGATCCTTGAGCTGGAAGCCGATCCCCTGGATCTCGTTCGCCCCCGCCGCGGTGACCGCGTCAAGCGTCGGGCCCAGCCGGGCAAGGTCGGAGACGGTGATGGTGACCTGGTTGGACGCCTGGTAGCCGATCAGCTTCGGCGCGACGTTGGGCTGGTAGTCGTACTGGGCCGAGAGGTTGATCCCCGAGGTCTGGATGTCCTTGCCGGAGAGTCCCTGGCGGCGAAGGGCGGCGACCACGTCGCTCATCCGGCGCGCGTTCTCGGCCATCGCCGCCGCCGCGGTCGGCTGCGTCGTCTGAACGCCCAGGGTGATCGAGGCCTGGTCCGGCGCAGCCTTCACCTCGCCCGCCGCCGAGATCGACAGGGTCGTGGCCCGGAAGGCGGCGTCGGCATCGGACCCGGCCTGCGCCTGGGCTGCGGAAGCGCCGGCCAGGGCGGCGGCCAGGGAAAGGGCGGTCAAGGCTCCAAAGCGCATCGCCGCGGGGCTCCTCTGGTTGATGTCGACGCCGATCCTACAGCCAAGACTTGGGCGAAGGCAGGGCGCCGCCGGGGCCTGTCACCGACAGCTCGTGAACACGCGAAGGCTGGTAGGCCCGGCAGGACTCGAACCTGCAACCAGACCGTTATGAGCGGCCTGCTCTAACCATTGAGCTACGGGCCCCTGCCCAGCGCGGCGGGTGAGCGCCGGGTAGCATGAGGCTGCCGGGGCGGGAAGGCGAGGCGGGCGCGTCAGCCCCCCTTCATCGAGCCGTTGAGCTCCGCCGCATCCAGCGTCCCGTCGCCGTTCTTGTCGGCGGCCTTGAACTTGGCCGGGGCGGCGGCGATGAAGGCGGCCTTGCTGACCTCGCCGTTGGCGTCGGGCGTGATCCCGGCCAGCAGCGGCTTGGCCATGGGGTCCGCATTGGAGACCTTCACCTTCTCGGCGCTCTGCATCAGGTAGTCCCAGGCCATGCCCAGGAAGGCGGCGTACTCCTCCTGGGTGACCTTCCCGTCGGCATTGCCGTCGGCGTACTGCATGACGTCCACGTCCTGGGCCAGGGCGGGCGCCGCCGCGCAAACCAGAGCCATGGCCGTACCGCCAAGAATTCGATTGAGCCGCATGTCCGTCCCCCGCTTGCCGCCATCCAGGGCGGCCTTGCGCCGATCTGACCACGGGAACAGGCCCCCGTCATCCGCCATCAAGGCGAGGTTGGATCAGTCTCGCCTGGAGGGCGGCGGCCTGCGCTCCTTCGGCTCCATGGGAGAGATCGGGTCGCTGGCGGGAAAGGTCTCCTCCAGCGCCTCGTCGAGATCGCGCTCCTCGGCGGGATCGGGGTCGGATGTCTTGGGGTCTGCCATGCGATTGCCTCCGTCCTCCGATCCAAGGCCGCAGATCGGGGCTTTGACAAGCGTCGCCTTGGCGGTACCCCGCTCATCGGATCATGCCAGGAGGGGCGCCATGTCGTCCGACACATTGCAGGTGAAGGACCTCGGCGAGAGCGTCCTCGTCTCCGAGACGCGGCTGGGCAAGCTGCAGATGGTGGTGAGGAGCGGCGCCTACGCCTTCATCGCCGACGAGCCGCGGGCGGTGGGCGGCCTGGGTTCGGGGCCCGATCCCTATGGCATGATGGCGGCGGCCCTCGGCGCCTGCACGGCCATGACCATCCGCCTCTATGCCGACCGGCACGGCTGGCCGCTGGAGCGGGTGCAGGTCTCGGTCGAGCACCATCGCGCCTCGCTGGACGCCCGGGACCTCTTCGAACGGTCGATCTCCCTGGAGGGGCCGCTGGATGGCGACCAGCGGCAGCGCCTGCTGGAGATGGCGGAGAAGTGCCCGGTGCACCGGACCCTCGACCGGGGATCGGACGTGCGCACCCGGCTGACCCCGTCGATGCTGCCCAGCGCCGGCCAAGGCCCAGGCTCCGAACACATGCGGGACATGGAACAGGCTTCAGCCTAGATTCTTATCCCAAGGACTCGGCGGATTGCGATTTCACTTGCGATCCGCAATGCACGCGTCTCGAAAAAGCCAAGTGTCGTCTCTAGGTGGGTGGGCGACCCCACAAGGAGCCAGATGTGCAGCAGACGGCCGAGGCCGCCGTGCGGGAGCTATCCGTACCGCTTTCCAGTAGCCTGCCGGCGACGGCCGCCGCGGTCTCGCGCCGCGGCCAGATCGACGCCCTGCGCATCCTGGCGGTCATCTGGGTGTTGTTCGACCATTTCTGGCTGACCGCGGGCTCCGGTCCCATGGGCCGGCTCAGCGTGCGGCTGTTCCTGCTCATCTCGGGCTATCTGATCACCCACATCCTGCTGCGCTCGCGCGAGGCCATGGAGCGCGAGAAGACGCCGCTGAAGACGGTCCTGGTCAACTTCTACGCCCGCCGCGCGCTCAGGATCGCGCCGGCCTACTACCTGCTGATCTGGCTGACCTGGAACTGGGGGGCAGAGGACTTCAAGGGCTCGCTGCCGTGGTTCCTGTCGTTCCAGTCGAGCGTGCTGTTCGCCAAGACCCAGTCCTGGGGGCCGCCTTACCAGCTGGCCCACCTGTGGACCCTCAGCGTGCAGGAGCAGTTCTACCTCTTGTGGCCGGCCATCGTGCTCCTGGTCAGGCGCGGCGCCCTGGGCTTCTGGGTCGCCGCCATCGCCGCCACCGGGCCGGTGTTCCGACTCGCCATGGTGATGCTGGGCCTCGATGACACGGCGGGCGCCTACACCCTGTTGCCGGCCTCGGCGACCGCGCTTTGCGTCGGCGCGGGCGCGGCCATGCTGGAGCGCCGCCGGCTGGTGCCGGCCTGGTTCGCCAATTCCAGGCCGTGGTGGCTGATCGGCGCGGCCGCCGCCTTCGCGGCCGCCACCCTCGCCGGATGGCCCGACCAGCTTCACTACCTCATCCTGGAATTCGTCTGGCTGGCCCCCCTGGCGGCCCTGCTGCTGTCCGCCTCCAAGGGCATCGAAGGCCCCGTCGGCCGCCTGCTCGACCAGGCGTGGCTGCAGTACCTCGGCCGCATCAGCCTGGGCGTCTACCTCTACCAGAACCTGGCCTTCGCCGCGGCCAAGTGGGTGCTGGGCCGTGCCGGCCTCGCCACCACCAACGGCCCCGCGGTCTTCCTGACCACCTCGGTCTTCAGCATGGCCTTCGCCCTGGCCTCCTGGAAGCTGCTCGAGCAACCGGTGAACAGCCTCAAGCGCCTGTTCCCCTATCCCTGGAACCGCCGCCCCGTGGACAAGGCGCCGCCCGCTGCCTGGAGCCCAGACGCCCAGTCGGCCAAGGCCTCCTGAGGGGCGCGAGCTCCTCGAGCTCACCCGCGCCGGCTGGCTAGAGGCGGAGGCGCCGAACGCGTCGTCCGCCCGCGGCAGGACCCCGCGCCCCATCGGGTGTGGGCCAGGAGGCGATCAGGTCGGCGGCTTCGTCGAGGCCGCGCCGCGCCGCGGCATCTGCGGCAGTCTTGCCCGCGTCGTCACGGATCGAGGGGTCCGCGCCCCGCCGGAGCAGCAGGGCGGCCATCTGGGCCGCCTCGGCCTCGTCATCCGGCAGGCAGAAGAGGGCGGTCGGCGCATCACCCTCTATGGAGACGTTCACCAGCCCCGGCTGCTCGTCGAGAACCTGTTCGAGGCGACTGGTGTGCCGCCTCCAGACCATCGGACGGATGTCGTGGCTGATCGGGAGCAGATAGGCGAAGGCCTCGGGCTTCCCCAGCACGGCGCTCCAGCTCAGCGGCGTGCCCTTCCAGCGCCGCTCGCGGACGTCGACGTCGGCGCCGGCCTCGACCAGCCGCTGGATCGTCCTCACCGATCCAGATTGAACCGCCCGGTGCAGAGCCGTGACGCCGTCTTCATCGGCGACGTTCGGGTCCGCTCCCAGCGAGAGCAGGAGCCCGACGACATCGGCGCGCCCGTTCGAGGCGGCCTTGAGCATAGGGCCGGGCGCGCTGACGTATTCCGGATGCTCTGCCGCGAGACGCCGCGCGGCGGCGTCGTCCATGCCCATGCACGCGGCGATGAAGCCGGGCAGGGCCTGCAGCGCCACGGGCGTGGCGCCATGCCGTTCGAGCAGGGCCCGGACCTCGTGAAAGCCGTCGAGCTGGGCCATCTCGTGCAGAGGCCGGCCGCTGTAGGCGTGGACTGCGTCGGCGTGCGCGCCGTGCTGCAGCAGCCAGGCGGTGCGGCGCAGGTGGTTCTGTCCCACGGCGTTGCCGAGCAGATAGTCGAGCGCCCCCAGGCCGAAGCGGCCGCCGAGCCTTGGCTTGTGGTCGGGATCGTTCCACTTCGCCGTCTCGCCCGTGGCCGCCGATCGCGCCCAGAGCCGCTCGTTCCAGCTCGTGTCGTCGCTGACGATGGAGGTGTTGTAGAGCGCCTGGGTGTCGAAGGGCTCCGCGCCGCGGTCCAGCAGGAGCTCGGCCAGGGCGACATCATGGGCGTGGGGCGGCTTCACTCCTTCGCCCAGCCCGATCACCCCACAGAGCACGGTGAAGGGATTGTCCCAGCCGTCGTTGAAGCTGGCGTTGGGATCGGCGCCGGCGTCCACCAGCCGCCGGGCGATTTCGAGGGCGTTGTCCTGGCCGGCGCCTGGGATGCGGGAATAGGCGAGATAGAGCAGGGGCTCCCAGTCCAGCGGGCCCGACTTGCGCGTCGCCGCTGCCGGATCGGAGCTCAGCCGACGCTCGACCTCGCCGAGGTCTCCGCAGACGACCGCCAGGGCCAGGCTCTCGCGAGAGAGGCCGGGCTCCCGCTCGACGATCCGGCGCGCCAGAAGCGGATCCCCGCCCCAGCCGTGGCGAAGCACGATGTCGATCCGTTCGCGCCGGCTCAGCCGCCGCTCGGCCATGGCGCCGGCCGCGGCCTTGAGCTGGCTCCAGCCGGACAGGCCGTGCTCGCGGGCGAGGGCGAGCTGGACATCGCGCAGGCCGGGAGCGGCCGGGGCGGACCCCAGCGCATCGGCCAGGCGGGCGCGGGCCTCGGCATCGCCCGAGCGCAGCGCCTTCAGCCATCGCTTGGCCTCCTTGCGCAGGGTGTCCACACGGGTGGCGGGGGTGAGCTGGCGGCTCATGGAACCTTCCTTCCGTCGTCGCCTGGCGTCCGCTGAATGCAGGCTGGAAGAAGGCTCGAAGGGCGTTCTCAGCTGATGGGTGGGAGCCAGGCTCCCTTGCCGCGGACAGGAGGCGCCCCAGAGCGCACTGTCGTCATGCTCCTCATCCAATGCGCGGCTGTCAATCGCCCTGACTCGTGCGACAAAACGCGGCATACAGTAAAGCTTGGACCGCCGGACGCGTGCGGTAAGCAGCCCAGTCTTGAGATCGGCGAGGATTATGCAGACCTTCCGGGCCTACCTGCTCAACACCAAGGGCAAGATCATCTGGGGCGACTGGATCGAGGCCGACTCGGAAGAGGAAGCGATCGAGAAGGCTCACGCCCTCTGCTCGGAAGGCGCGCCAACGGTGGAGCTCTGGCAAGGCGCCCGGCCTGTGGCCGAAATCCCTTGCGACAGCATGACCCCCGCCTGAGCGCTGGCCTGCGCCAGCCTCGGCCGGCGCCTGGATCAGTCCTCGCCCGCCTCCCGGGCGTCGAGGCGGTCTTCCAGGTCGATGTCATCGACGGCCACCCCGTCCGCGTCGGTGACCTCGAAGGCCACGCCGTCGGCGGAGAGCTCGCGCCATTTCTCCAGGGCAGCCTCTTCGGTCGGGGCCGTGTAGGTCACGAGCCGGCCAGGGTGGTGGGCGGAGATGCGGTAGGGCACGCAGGCATCTTAGCCGGGACCCGCGTCCAGGGCGATCCCTATGGCGCGGTCGCCAGCCAGATCATGTGATGGGCGCCTTTGCGGCCGCCGCTGGAGCGCACCGGCGTCTCGCGCACCGCAAAGCCGGCCCGGCGCAGCCGCTGGGTGAAGGCCGAATCGCCCGCCGACGACCAGACCGCAAGCACGCCGCCCGGCTTCAGGGCCTGACGGGCGGCGGCCAGCCCCTGCGCGTCATAGAGCCGATCGTTGGCGGGGCGGCTCAGCCCCTCGGGGCCATTGTCGACGTCGAGCAGGATGGCGTCGTACTCGCGGCGGGCCTCCCCGATCACGGCGGCCACGTCGCCGTCGCGAAGCGCCACGCGCGGATCCTCGAGGCACTCGCCGTTGAGGTGGGCCATGGGGCCCCGGGCCCAGGCGATCACGGCAGGGACCAGTTCGGCCACCGTGACACGGGCCCTGGGGCCGAGGCTTTCGAGCGCCGCCCTGAGGGTGAAGCCCATTCCGAAGCCCCCGATCAGCACCTGGGCGGCCGGCCGATCGGCGAGCGCGGCGCAGGGCAGCGTCGCCAGCGCCTTCTCCGATCCGTTCGAGCGGCTGTTCATCAGCTGGATCGACCCGGAGAATATCGAGAACTCCGAGCCACGCTGCATCAGCCGCAATTCCCCGCCGCCGCCAGGCACATCCGCGGTGTCGATCAGGGACCAGCGGATCATCAGCGCCGTTTTCCTGGACGGGAGGCGGCCGAGCCGCGGATAGTGTTCGGCGGGGTCGGGTCTCTGAGCATGGCCTCTTTTGCGTCCGTTCGGCGTTGGGCGGCGAATGGTTTTCGAAGCGTCCCCTCCATCACGCTGAAGGATCGCCACCCATGATCACAGTCTTTGGCGAGGGCCGGGGGTTCCGCGTCGTCTGGCTGCTCGAGGAGATGGGGCTGCCCTACCGCCTGAGGCCCGTGGACATGCTCGCCGGCGTCGAGAACGACCCGGAGTTCCTGGCCATCAATCCGGGCGGCTTCATTCCGGCCATCCAGGACGGCGATGTCACCATGGTCGAGTCCATCGCGATCATGGAGTACCTGATGGGCCGCTACGGCCCGACGCCGCTGGCGCCGGCCCCCGGCGATGCCGCCTTCCCCGCCTACCAGCAGTTCCTGCATCTGGGCGAAGCCGGCCTCGCGGCGTCGATCTTCTTCGTCGTCAACGCCCTGAACTTCGCGCCGGAAAGCGCCCGCGGGAACTGGACCGCCAATCAGGCCCTCGGCGTGTTCCAGAGCCGGCTCAGGCTGGTGACGCGCCAGCTCGCGCACTCGCCCTACATGGCCGGCGCCGATTTCACGGCGGCAGACATCTCGGTCACCTACGCCTTGCAGCTGGCGACGCGGGCCGGGGGAGTCACCTTGGGGGAAGCCGAGCAGGCCTATGTCGCCCGAACCCGGGCGCGCGCCGCTTACGCACGGGCCATGGACGCGTGTGAGGCCACCAAGGCGTGGGTCGCGGGCCTCGCGGAGGGCTGAAGAGGGCAGCTTGACTCTGGCGATTACGTCTGTGATCAATTCCCGATCACGGATGTAATCGATGTCCATCAGCACTGCCGAAAGCCAGGTCATGGAAGCCCTGTGGCGGCGAAGCCCGCTCACGGCCGAGGAGATCGTCGCCGAGGTCGCGGGCCCGAAGGGCTGGAGCGAGCCCACGGTGAAGAGCCTGATCAACCGCCTCCTCACCAAGGGCGCCATAGAGGCGGAGAAGGCGGGGCGGAGGTATCTCTACCGTCCGTGCGTGGATCGCTCGGCCTACCTGTCCCAGGAGAGCCGCGGCCTGCTCGACCGGCTGTTCGACGGCCGCATCGCCCCCCTCGTCAGCCACTTCTCCAGGACCAACCAGCTCTCGCCAGAGGATCTCGCGGAACTGAAGCGCCTCATCGCGGAGCTCGACGATGATCAGTGACGTCCTGCAGCTCCTCCTGCGGGCGAACCTCGCGGCAAGCCTCGCCATAGCGGTGGTCATGCTGCTCCGCTGGCCCATGCGGGCGACGTTCGGCGCGCCGGCAGCCTACCGCCTGTGGACCATCCCCCCGGTCATGGCCCTCGCGAGCCTTGTCCCGACGCCGGTGAGTGGTCCACTGGCGCCGATCGTCCTTCCCGTCCTCTCAGGCCTGGCCAGCGCGGCGCCCCTCACGGGCGGCTCGCAATGGATCCCGGCCATCGCCATGGGCTGGGGCCTGGGCGCGCTCCTCTTGGCCGGGGTGCTCGCCGCCCAGCAGCTGCGGTTCGCCTCCGCTTTGCGCCTTGGGAGCCGCTCCTCCGTCGCAGGAAGGCCGGTGGTTCGGGCGGCGAGCCCAGAGGTGGGGCCCGCGGTCGTCGGGGGTGCGATCGTCCTGCCGAGCGACTTCGAGGCGCGCTTCACTCCCGCCGAACAGGCCGCAGTCATCGCCCACGAAGCCCAGCACCTGGCGCGTGGCGACGCGGCGGCGAACGCGGTCCTGGCGCTGGTCCAGTGCCTCTGCTGGTTCAATCCCCTCGTCCACCTCGCCGCCCACTGCGCGCGCTTCGACCAGGAGCTGGCCTGCGACGCCGCCGTGCTCGCCGCCCGACCCGATCTCCGCCGCTCCTACGCCGAGGCCCTGCTGAAGACCCAGGTCGTCGTCGCCATCCCGCCGGTCGGCTGCGCCTGGCGCGGCCGAGGCTTTCCCGAGCTCAGGAGCCGCATCCGTCTCCTCAAGCGGCGCGGCCCGAGCCGTCCGCGCCGCATCTGCGGCCTCCTGGTCCTCGCGGCCTTGGCGCTCGGCGGCGGCTATGCAGCCTGGGCCGCCCAGCCGGCGCGAGGGCCGATCTTGGCGCATCCGGACTGGTCGAGCCTGCCCGGCGCCTCGGACCTCGCACGCTTCTATCCGCGCAAGGCCTCGGACCGGGGCATCGACGGGCTGGCCATCATCCGATGCCGGGTCGAACGGACGGGCGCGCTGTCGGCCTGCACCGTCGTGCGGGAGGCGCCGCAGGGCTTCGGGTTCGGCCGCGCGACCCTTCGCCTGGCGCCGCTGTTCCGAATGAAGCCGATGAGCGTCGACCGACGGCCCGTCGCCGGCGGGATTGTGATGGTCCCGGTGAAGTTCAGGCTGCATCCGTGACGCCCGTGGCCGATCCCCCTGCTGCGGTCGCGCCCGCGGCGGCCGCCAAGCCTGGGGACGTAGTGGTCGTCAGCCGCGACGCCCGCAACGAGGTCCTGGCCAGCACCGACACGCCGCTGCCGCTGATCAAGGCCGGCAGGACCGAGGACGCCGTCCTCCGCCAGGCGGTCTTCCTGACCGGCGCCCTCACGGTGGTCCGCCCGGCGGACGGCGCCGGCGGAGACAGCCTTCGCTGGGCCTATCAATCCTACCTGCAACGTCAGCTCTGCTTCACCTCCATGACCGGCCAATTCAGCTGCGCCGCCGCAGAGGTGGACGAATTGACGGAAAGCGCGGCGGGCGAAGCGCCCGTGGCCAGGGCTCCGGATCCCGCCACACCGGCCGCGAGCCCTTCCGCGGAAGCCGCCCGCTCCCTCCTCGCCGCAACCCTGCGCGGCCGCGCTGACGCCCTGTTCGAGGATGACCGGCGGCTGAGGGTCGCGCCCATGCTGAAGGCCGCGGGGGTCTCGGTCCGCCGGATCCGGGTGGCGACCGGGGAGGGGCAAGCTCATCACTCACCTCGAGGCGGCTAGCAGCCTCCCCTGTTCGGGTGAGCTGGGAACCCGCTCCGCGATGGGCCGTTTAGAACAAAACGAAAACAGAGGGTGTCATGTCCAGCCAGCTCCACAACCCGAAACTCGACCCGAATCCGCCTTCGAACACGCAAAAGGATCCCGACGATTGGGTGTCCGGCGACGAGCCGATGACCGGCGCCCAGGCGTCCTATCTCACCACGTTGTCGGAGGAGGCCAGGCTGCCGCCGCCCGAGGAGGGACTCACCAAGGCCGAGGCTTCCAAGAGGATCGACGAGCTCAAGGCCAAGCTGGGGCTCGCGGAGTCCCACTGAGCCCTGGCGCCCGGGGCCGCATGAGCCCTAGGTGGCTGGATGGAGACCTGGTTCACCAGCGACACCCACTTCGGCGACCACCGCGTGCTCAACCTCTATCCGCGCCCCTATGCGAGCGTCGCCGAGATGGACGAGGACCTGGTGCGCCGCTGGAACGCCAAGGTCGGCGAGGGAGATGAGGTCTGGCATCTGGGCGACTTCGCCCGCACGCCGCGGCAGGCCGCGTCCCTCCTGGAGCAGCTGAACGGCTGCAAGCACCTGGTCACCGGCAACAACGACCTCGGCCCAAGCCCGGCGCAAGGCTGGGCCAGCGTCCAGCCCTATGCCGAGATCGAGCGCCAAGGGCGGTTCCTGGTGCTCTGCCACTACCCCTTCCGCAGCTGGAACCGGCAGCACCGGGGGGCCCTGAACCTCCACGGCCACAGCCACGGCCGCCTGAAGCCGCTGCCCCGGCAGTTCGACGTGGGGGTCGATGTCCGGGACTACGCGCCGGTGACGCTGGCGGCCTTGCTGGCCGCCCGGGACAACCCGCCGGCTTAGGGTCCGAGGCCGCGGCCCGGTCATAAAGGGTGATTTACGGCGACGGGGCTGGGGTCGCGGCGCCGCGTCGCTTGTCACCGTTCGGGCCCGGGGCGTACACCACCGGCTCGGGGTCGGATTTCGGAGGGCGTGGTGATCAGCTTCACGGTCAATGGCAAGAAGCGCGTGCTCGACGTCGAGCCGGACGCGCCGCTGCTCTGGGTCCTCAGGGACGAGCTCGGGCTCACCGGGACCAAGTTCGGCTGCGGCATCGCCCAGTGCGGCGCCTGCACGGTGCACATCGACGGCTCCGCCCAGCGCAGCTGCTCGGTGCCCATGAGCGCGGTCAACGGCCGGGCCATCACCACCATCGAGGGGCTGTCGCCGGACTCCCGCCACCCGGCCCAGATCGCCTGGGCGGCCGAGGACGTGCCCCAGTGCGGCTACTGCCAGTCCGGCCAGATCATGGCGGCGGCCGCCTTCCTGAAGACCCATCCCAACCCCACCGACGCGGACATCGACGCGGGCATGACCAACCTCTGCCGCTGCGGGACCTATCCGCGCATCAGGAAGGCGATCCACAGAGCCGCGGCCATCGCCGCCGGCAAGGAGGCCTAGGGATGGATGTCCTGAAGGAAACCCTCAGCCGCCGGACCGTCGTCGCGGCCGGCCTCACCGCGTCCGGCGGCTGAGGGT
>FTGK01000601.1_pt1 | contig 11943 bp, 11 predicted proteins | sample 1640691 | NCBI WGS metagenome assembly FTGK01 (sample SAMEA3914789, study PRJEB12502) | metagenome | biome: forest; material: soil | place: Canada | collected 2011-07-03 | depth 0.3 m | reverse complement strand
GCACGATCACCGTCTTCTGATGCGGCGACTCGGCCAGCTTGGCGAAGGCGTCCACGTAGCGCTGGGCCACGAAGTAGTTGATGGCGCTGACGCTGCCGCCCTCGATGGCGTCCGACACCGCCTTGGTCGCCGTCGCCTCCGCCTGGGCGGCGCGCTCGCGGGCCTCGGCGTCGCGGAAGGCGGCCTCGCGGCGGCCCTCGGCCTGCAGGATCGCCGACTGCTTGGCGCCCTCGGCCCGGGCGATCGCGGCCTGCTTCTCGCCATCAGCCTCGGTGATCACCGCCCGCCGCGCGCGCTCCGCCTTCATCTGGCGGGCCATGGCGTTGGTGATGTCGGGCGGCGGCTGCAGGTCCTTGATCTCGATGCGGGCGATCTTGACGCCCCAGGGGCCGGTCGCGTCGTCGATCACGTGCAGCAGGCGCGTGTTGATCTGATCGCGCTGGGAGAGCACTTCATCGAGCTCCATCGAGCCGACCACGGTCCGCAAATTGGTCATGGTCAACTGGGTGATGGCGAGGTTGAGGTTCGCCACCCGATAGGCCGCCGCCGCGGCGTCCATCACCTGGATGAAGACGATGGCGTCGACCTTGACCCCCACGTTGTCCTTGGTGATGACCTCCTGGCTGGGGACGTCGAGCACCTGCTCCATCATGTTCATGCGCCGGCCGACCCCCTCTACGAAGGGAGTCAGCACGGTGATGCCGGGTGAGATGGTGCGGGTGTAGCGGCCGAACCGCTGGACGGTGAACTCGTACCCCTGGGGCACGATCTTGATCGCCCCCACCACTATGACCAATGCCAGCACGACGAAGACGATCGCGATCGCCAAGGACATGGCCGTGTTCCCTCCCCAACCCTGACTTGAGCTTAGGCCCGTTCCTCGCGGCTCGGGAAGGGGGCCCGTGCCGACTGACCTTGACGAGCCAATGATCTAGAAGGGTCCCTGAGCAAGGGGAGGGCGGCATGCAGGACGTTCGGGGCAAGACGGCTTTCATAACCGGCGGCGCGTCCGGGATCGGGCTCGGCATGGCCAAGGCCTTCACCGGGGCGGGCCTGCGGTGCGTCCTGGCCGACGTCCGCGACGACCACATCGCGCAGGCGCAGGCCTGGGCGGCGGAGGCCGGGCTTTCCGATGAGGTGCATGTGCTGAAGCTCGACGTCACCGACCGGGCCGCCTACGAGGCCGCCGCCGACGAGGCCGAGCGGGCGTTCGGGAAGGTGCACGTGCTCTGCAACAACGCCGGCATCGGCATCTCGGCGGAGGTGTCCAAGGCCAGCTACGCGGACTGGGACTGGGGCGTCGAGGTCAATCTGACGGGCGTGTTCAACGGCGTGCACGTGATGCTGCCGCGGATACGGGCCCACGGAGAGGGAGGCCACATCGTCAACACCGCCTCGATGGGAGGCGTGCTGCAGTACAGCCGCGCGGGCGTCTATGTGACCACCAAGTTCGCGGTGGTGGGGCTCTCCGAAGCGCTCCACGCAGAGCTCCTGGATGAGCCGATCGGTGTTTCCGCCTTCTGCCCCGGCGGCGTGCGCACCAACATCCGCGAGTGGGAGAAGACTCGCCCCGCTCGCTACGCCGCCCCCGGCGCCGATGAGGCCCCCGCCGTCCCGCCCAGGGGCTTCAACATGTCCGAGGACGTGCTGGCGACCCTGAACGAGATGAGCTGGAACCCCGAAGAGGTGGGCGAGATGGTGCTGAAGGGCATCCGCGACGACGCCCTCTATATCTTCACCTCGCCCGAGTTCCGTCCGGGCGTCGTCGAGCGCTTTGAGGCGATCCTGGAGGTCCTGGGCGACGAACCCAATCTGGCCGCCAAGGCCCGACAGCACGTCCCGAACCTGGTCTCGAGCCCGATCTACACGGCCAGCATCGACCGGGCGCGCAAAGCCAAGGGCTGAAGCCTTTTCGTGCTTTTCGTGGTTAGACCTCCCGCCGCTCGTCGCGGCCGCTGACGCCGATCTGGAACCACGAACGCCCCCACCTTTGCCTGACACTCTCGATATTGGCGGCGTGAGGGTCGCGGGACGGGTGCTGCTGGCGCCCATGACGGGGGTCACCGACCTGCCGTTCCGCCGCCTCGTCTCGAAGCTGGGCGCGCCCTACGTCGCCACCGAGATGGTGGCCTGCGACCTGCTGGCCAGCGGCCGGCCGGACGTGGTGCGCCGCGCCGCAGTGGGCGAGGGCCTGCCCTTGATGGTCGTGCAGCTGGTGGGCCGCCAGGCGGCCTGGATGGCTTCCGGCGCCAGGCTGGCGGAGGCGGCCGGGGCGGAGGTGATCGACATCAACATGGGCTGTCCGGCCCGGGAGGTGACCGGCGGCCTCTCCGGCTCGGCCCTGATGCGCGACCTGGACCTGGCCGAGGCCCTGGTGCGCGCCACGGTGGACTCCGTCGCCCGCCCGGTGACCCTGAAGATGCGCTTGGGGTGGGACGAGCGCTCCAAGAACGCCCCCGAACTCGCCGCCCGCGCCGAGGCGGCCGGGGTCAAGGCCATCACTGTGCACGGCCGCACCCGCGCCCAGTTCTACAAGGGCGAGGCAGACTGGGACGCCGTCGCGGCCGTGAAGCAGGCGGTGAAGATCCCGGTGATCGTCAACGGCGACATCGGCTGCCTGGACACGGCCGCTGCTGCCCTGAAGCGTTCAGGCGCTGACGCGGTGATGATCGGCCGGGGCGCCTACGGCCGCCCGTGGATCGTCGGCGGGCTCAACCGGACGCTCGCCACCGGCGAAGCGCCAGTCGACCCCGGCCGCGACGAGCGCCTCGCCATCGTGCTGGAGCACATGCAGGCGAGCCTCGACTTCTACGGCGAGCGCCTCGGCCTGAAGGTGTTCCGCAAGCACCTCGGCTGGTACGTTCAGAACGCCCCGTGGCCGGAGACGGCGGAGGCTCGCCGCGCGGCCAAGGCCGAGCTCTGCCAGATGGAGACCGCCGGGGAGGTGGAGGCGGGGCTCGCACGCCTGTGGGGACGTCAGCCTCACGGTTGAGGCGCGTCAGCCAGCTTCGCTGGTATTCGGCGGCTCCCCCGGCAGCGGCCCGCCCTTGCCCGGCTCGGCCGCCTCAACCTTCTCCTGGGGCCGCGGGTCCATGGCGTGGCCGAAGCCAAGGAGGATCGAGGCCATGATCAGGTTGCCGCGCACCCGGCGGCCGTAGCGGCCGGCGAGCCAGGCCACCATGGGGGCCAGGAGCACGAGGCGAGGATCGCCAGTATGGTCTGCAGCCACGGCGGCATCGTGTTCCCCCCTCCGCTGTGGCGGACATGGGAGCGGGGTCCTGGCCATTCAATCGCCGTCGCTGGACAGCCGCGCTGAAGCATGCTCGCTCGTCCAGGTGAGTTCGGAGGCGCCATGAGCATCGACGGCGGGCCCTGGGGGCCGCGCGATCCCGGGCCGGAACCGGCGGCCGCGGCGGAGCCAAGACGGCGAGGCCCGCCGCAAACGATCGCCTGGCCTGTGCTGGTGTTGATGGCCGGCGTCGGGGTCCTGGTGGTCGCCCTGATGAAAGCCTTTCCAGAGGCGCGGCTGGAGGGGCAGGGCTGGGGAGACGTCGCCTACCAGGCCGGCTTTGTCCTCGTCGTCGCGACGGTGCTCTGGCGATCGAGACGGCTCAGGCCCGGACAGCTGCTCAGCTATTGCGCCATCTGGGTCGCGATCGTCGCGGGCCTGGCGATCGGCTTCGCCTACAAGGACGAGATCATGGGCGTCCCCCAGCGGATCGCCATCGCCTTCGGCACGGGCCGTCCGGTGGCTACCGGGGCGCACGAGCTGGTGATCTCCCAGGACACGGAGGGCGCTTTCCAGGTCGTCGGGCAGGTGAACGGCCAGCCCGTCCGCTTCATGGTCGACACGGGCGCCACCGAGACGGTGCTGGCGCCGCAGGACGCCCGGCGCCTGGGCGTCGACACCTCGAGCCTGAGCTACGATGTCCAGTCGGAGACGGCGAACGGCAAGGGCTTTGCAGCCCCCTATGAGGCGCGCACGCTCGAGGTCGGCCCGATACGGATGAGCGGCTTCAAGATGGAGATCAACAAGGCCCCGATGTCGAACTCCCTGCTCGGCCTGAGCTTCCTGAAGCGCCTTGAGTCCTACGAGTTTCGCGGCCGCAAGCTCTATCTGAAATGGCTGGGATGAGGGCTCAGCCGCGCCGCGCTTCGATCGACGGCTCTGCCTCCTCGGGCGCGCCCCATTCGGCGACCTTGGTCAGAAGCTCCTGAGGGACGATCGGCTTGGCCAGGACGTCGTTCATGCCGGCGGCGCGGCAGGCCTTGGCGTTCTCCGGCTGTACGTCGGCGGTAAGGGCGAGGATCGGAGTCTTGCGGTTGAGCCGGCTGGTGGCGCGGATCACCCGCGTAGCTTCCAGGCCATCGACGCCCGGCATGCGGACGTCCATCAGGATCAGGTCGTAGGCCTGTGTGACCGCCGCCTTGACGCCCTCGGCCCCGCCGGAGGCCTCGTCGACCTCGCAGCCCAGGGGCTGCAGCATCAGCTTGACCAGCTCGCGGTTCACCGCGGTGTCGTCGACCACGAGGATCCGCAGCCCGGGACAGTCCAGATCGCCGGGGGCCTCGTGGGCCTCCGCGGGCGGCTCGCCGACTTCTGCGGGGACCTCGAACCAGAAGGTCGAGCCCTTGCCTGGCCTGGTGGACAGGCCCATGCGCCCGCCCATCAACTCGATGATGCCCTTGGAGATCGCCAGGCCCAGCCCCGTGCCCCCGTGAGTCCGGTTGATCGAGACATCGGCCTGGGAGAAGCGCTCGAACAGACGATCGAGCTTCTCCTTGTCGATCCCCGCGCCGGTGTCGGAGACGGATAGGCGCAGCCGTCCCGCTGCTCCCGTCTGGTCCGGTTTCCAGGCCGCCCGGACGGTCACCGAGCCTGTCTCGGTGAACTTCACAGCATTGCTCAGGAGGTTGAGCAGCACCTGCCGCAGACGCGACACGTCGCCGACGACGTGCTGGGGAATCTCGCGGTCAAGCTTGATCCGCAGGTTCAGGCCCTTGGCCGCCGCCTGGATGCTGATCAAGCCGGTAGTCTCTTCGGCCAGTCGCTGGACCGAGACCGGCGACCGCTCCAGGGTCACCTGGCCGGCCTCGAGCTTGGAGAAGTCCAGCACGTCGTTGATGATCGCCAGCAGCGCCTCGCTAGCGTCGGAGATGCGCTGCGCATAGTGCCTGGCGTCGGTATCCAGCTCGCCGCGGTCGCCGAGCAGGCGCGCGAAGCCGATGATCGAGGTGAGCGGCGTGCGCAGCTCATGGCTCATGTTCGCCAGGAAGGCCGACTTGGCCGCGGCCGCCGCCTCGGCCCGCAACCGGGCCTGTTCGAGCTCCGCCTGGAATTCCTTGGCCTGGGTGACGTCGCGCACGATGTCGACGAACTCGACCGGCTCGCCCTGGTCGTCGAGAATCAGGTGCGGGTTGGCCTCGACCCAGATCCAGCGACCGTCCTTGCGGCGGGCGCGATAGACGAGCGGCTCGTCCAGCCGCCGCTGGCGCCGCTCGACCATGCCCATCATCGCGGCCGAGACCGCAGGCAGGTCATCCGGATGGCACATCTCCATTGGCGTCAGGCGCATGTGCTCTTCGGGCGTGTAGCCGAACACCCGTTCGCAGGAGGGCGAGACGTACTTGATCTCCCCCTCCGGCTTCACCCGGGCGATCATGTCGGGGGCGTTGTCCGAGAGGAAGCGGTGCACCTCCTCGCTCTCGCGCGTCGCCGACTCGGCCCGCTTCAGGTCTGTGATGTCGACGCAGGTGCCGACCCGGCTGGTCACCAGGCCGTCGTTACGTTCGGCGAAGCCGCGGGTCTGGACGTGGCGGACCTCGCCAGCGGGCGTCACGATGCGGAAGGAGAGCTGGGCCGAATCGTCCTCGCCGTGTTCGCGGACGTGCTGCAGCCAGCGGCCGCGATCATCGGGGTGGACCAGTTCGGCGACCTTGCTCTGCCCGGGAGGGCTCTGCTCCGGGTCGAGACCATGGATGCGGAACATGCCTTCCGACCATTCGACCTTCCCGTCCTCGATCTGCACCCGCCAGAAGCCGATGCCGGTCAGGGCCGCCGCAAGATCGAGCTGCTGGCGCGCCTCCTGGACGGCTATGCGGGCCTTCACCTCCTCGCTGACGTCGCGGGAGACCCCATGCACGAGAAGATGGCCTTCCGGATTGGTCTCGACGCAGTAGGTCGCCTGGAAATGGATCCACTCGCCATCCATCCGGCGAAGGCGACAGTCAAAGCCGCCGCCGCTCCGCGTCGCCACCGCCCGTTGCAGGGCTGCCTGCAGCTTGGGCGCGTCGTCGGGATGGATGAGCGGCATGAACTCGTCCAGCCTGCCCGGGTTGCCGCCCAGGATGGCCGTCAGGTCGCTGTAGACGTCGGATTCGCCGGTGGTGGCGTTCCAGGTCCATGCCCAGACGCCGGTCTGGGCTCCCAGGAGGGCGAAGAAGTGCGGCGGCGGATCGCGCCTGCGCCGAGTGCCTGCCATGCCCCTGTGCCCTCGCAGGCCAATCCGGAGCGGACACTCTCCGCGCGAGACGTTTCAGCAGGGTTACCGCGGCGAAATGCAGAAGGGAGGGGCGAAGTCCCGCACACGCCCTCCACGCCCTTTTCGGAACGTCCGTGGCCAGTGGCCGTCGGGCTTCAGTCGCTCAGCTGTCCGCTGGCGCGGTTGACCAGGAAGCCCCCAGGCTCCTGCAGGAAGTCCTCGATCAGCGACGCCGCCGCTTCGGGACGGTCATCGGTGATCGAGTGGCCCGCGTCGTAGACGAAGACGATGTTGGCCTTGGGCATCAGCTGCTTGTAGCGGCGGGCGAAGCTCGTGGGGATCAGCTCGTCACGCGTGCCGAAGAGGGCGAGGGCCGGGCAAGCGATCTCGCCGAGCCGGCTTTCCAGGGCCTGGTCGACGGGAGGGCCGAAGATGCGAGCCAGGAGAGCGAGCTGCCTGGCCGAGATCTCGGGATCGACGTCCTCCTGCACCGCCGGCAGCGACGCATTCTCCGGCCGGATCGCTGAAGGCGCGACCAGGACCAGCGCACGCACAGCCTCGGGCGCCTGGATAGCGGCCCAGAGGGCGAGCTTGGCCCCGAAGGAGTGGCCCATCAGGTCGAAGCGCTGAAGACCCAGGGCCGCTGCGGCGGCGATCATGGTCCGCGCCAACTCCGCCAGATCCCGGCTGCGCTCGTTGGCGGCCGAACGGCCGAAGCCCGGCGCTTCAATGGCGACGACCCGCCGGCTCTCCGCCAGGCGCGCGTGGGCGGGGGTCAGCCTGAGACCGCGCGCGGTGTGGAAGAAGACCAGGGGTTCGCCCGAGCCCTTCTCCAGGACCCGAATACGGAATCCGTCAGCTTCGACATGGCTCTCGCCGAAGCCGAACGAGGACCCGTCGGCAGCCTGCTGGGTAAGAACGCCCATCAGTTCAGCTCCCGCACCAGCGGCATCACCTTGGTCCCGAGCAGCTCGATCGACTTCAGCGCCTTTTCTCCGCGCAAGGCGCCCGGGATCAGATCGAGCACGCCTGCGCCGGTTTCGGCGTGGATGTGGCGGATCTGCTCGGCGACCGTGGCGGGGCTGCCGATCAGGATCTGACCGTTGTCGATGCGCGAGTTGAGATCGCCGGAGAAGGCGAGGGCGACGCGGCGGCGCTGGGCTTCGTCGCGACCATAGTAGCCGGCATCGGCGATCACCTCGTCCGCCCGTCGGGCAAGGGCGAGGCTGAGGGAGGCGTTGCGCGATTCTGCGGCGGCGGCCTGAAGGTCTTCCAGGGCCTGTTCGTCGGTCTCCGCCACGTGGGCGGCGACGCGGTAGATGATCTCCTCGCCGGTGGGCGTCCAGCCGGCCTCGGCGGCCTTGTCGCGGTAGTGGCGGCTGGCCTTGGAGGCCAGGGGCAGGGTGGTCACCGCAAAGCCAAGTCCCACCCGGTTCCGCGCCGCGAACTCGCCGGATTCCGGGCTGGACCCGGACATGTAGATCGGCGGGTGCGGCTTCTGCACCGGCCGGGGCCAGATCGAGATGGACTTGTACTGGTAGAAGCGGCCTTGCCAGCCGAAGGGCTCCGGCTCCGACCAGGCCATGCGGATCAGCTGCAGCGCTTCCTCGAACCGGCCCCGGCTCTCGGCCGGGTTGATGTTGTAGGTGATGTATTCGTTGGGCGTGCCGCGCAGCATCCCCGCGACCACCCGCCCCCCCGACATGGCGTCGAGCATGGCGAACTCCTCGGCGACCCGAACCGGGTTCAGGATGGGAATGTCCGCGCCCAGGAGCGCAATCTTGGCGCGCTTCACCACCTGGGTCAGCGCCCCGGCCAGGACCATCGGATTGGGCGTGATGCAGAAGGGCGAGAAGTGGTGCTCGGCGACCGTGACCCAGTCGAACCCCACCTCGTCCGCCAGCCGCGCCTGGGCCAGGGCGGTCTCGAAGGTCTCGTTCGCCGCCTCTTCGGAATAGACCCGCGCCGGGGTGGGCCAGCCGCCGCCCTCGGAGGGGCCGTGATAAGTGCAGGGGGTGAACAGCGCCGCTTTCATGGGTCGCAGCTAAGGCTCTCGGGCGCCGACTGCCAAGCCGAAATTGGTGAGGGCTCAACAAGATCTGCGTGGTTCGAGACGCGCTCTGGCGAGCGCTCCTCACCATGACGATATTTGTGGAACCCGGCCCTCGTCATCCTGAGGAGCGGCCGAAGGCCGTGTCTCGAAGGACGCACTGACGTGGCCGCTCTGGCGAGGCATAACACCCCCCATGGCCTTCGATTCCTCCCTGGACCGCGCCCGCGAGGTGCTGCTCCGCGTGTTCGGCCACGCCGACTTCCGTGGCTACCAGGGGGAGATCATCGCCGAGGTGCTGGCGGGCCGCAGCGCCATGGCGGTGCTGCCCACGGGCGGCGGCAAGAGCCTCTGCTACCAGATCCCCTCCATCCTCCGGCCTGGGCTGGGCCTGGTGGTGTCGCCGCTGATCGCCCTGATGGCCGATCAGGTGGCGGCGCTGGAGCAGTCCGGCGTCGCCGCCGCACGTTTGGACTCCAACACGGATCCCTCGAAGCGCGAGGCCGTCTGGCGCGCGATCGACGCCGGCGAGCTGGACCTGCTCTACGTCTCTCCCGAAGGGCTGATGCAGCCCTGGATGCTGAACCGGCTGGCCAAGGTCCCCATCGCGCTGGTCGCCATCGACGAGGCGCACTGCGTCAGCCAATGGGGCCATGACTTCCGGCCCGAGTACCGGATGCTCGGCCGCCTGACCGAGGTGTTTCCCGACGCCCCACGCCTGGCGGTCACCGCCACCGCCGATGCGCGCACGCGTGAAGACATCCGCGCCGAGCTGCGCCTGGGGGACGCCCGGGAGTTTGTGGACAGCTTCGCGCGCCCGGAACTGCAGCTCTCCGCGGAACGCAAGGCCGGCCAGGCGCACGCGCGGGTCGAGGCCCTGGTGCTGGAGCGGCCGGGGCGCTCGGGCGTGATCTATTCCGGCTCCCGCGAGGGCGCGGAGCGGCTGGCCGAGCGCCTGAAATCGGCAGGCGTCAACGCCCTGGCCTATCACGCCGGGCTGGACAGGACCCTCCGCGACGAGCGGCTGAACCGCTTCCTGAACGAGGACGCGGTGGTGATGGCGGCGACCATCGCCTTCGGCATGGGGGTGGACAAGCCGGACGTCCGGTTCGTCATCCATTCCGATCCGCCCGCCTCGATCGAGGCCTACTGGCAGGAAGTCGGACGCGCGGGGCGCGACGGCGAGCCGGCCGAGGCCATCACCCTCTATGGCTCCGCCGACATGGCCTGGGCGCTGCGCCGCATCGACGGGCGGGAGATGGGGCCCGAGGTCAAGCAGGTGCAGGTGCGCAAGGTGCGCCAGCTCTACGCGATGCTGGACGGCATGGGCTGCCGCGCGGCGGCGGTGCGCCGCTACTTCGGCGAAGAGAAGGTCGAGCCCTGCGGCCAGTGCGACCTCTGCCTTTCTCCGCCGCAGGCCTCGGACGTCACCCAGCAGGCCCAGAAGGCGCTGGCGGCCGTGCACCGGCTCGGCAGCGGCCGCTTCGGCCGGGGGCGGATCGTCGACCACCTGCTCGGCAAGACCAAGGACGCGAGCCCGCACGAGCAGGGCCTCTCCACCTGGGGCATCGGCGGCGAGTTGCCGGCCGCTCACTGGCGGAACATCCTCGACCAGCTGCTGTTCGAGGGCCTCCTGCGCGAGGATCCGAACGACGGCCGGCCGCTGATCCTGCTCGGCGATGCAGAGGCCGTGCGCGGCGTCTACCGCGGCGAGCGCAAGGTCCAGGTGCGGGAGCTGGCCGCGACCCGGTCGGGCCGCCCCCGCAGGGCCCGCGCCGCCGCCGTGCACGTCGAGTTGAGCCCCGACGGCCAGTTCCTCTTCGAACACCTGCGCGCGTGGCGTCGCGAGGAAGCCTCCCGCCAGGGCCTGCCGCCCTACGTCATCTTCCACGACAAGACCCTGCAGGAGATCGCGGCTGCGCGGCCGCAGGACCTCGACGCCCTCGGCCATGTCGGCGGCGTCGGCGCCTCCAAGCTCGAGCGCTATGGGGAGGCGGTGCTGCGCGTGGTGCGGATGGCTTGAGGCCGTGGCGCCCCCAGACTAAGCGGTGGAGCAGGCAGATCGTCGCCGTGGAAAGTCTCCACGGCTCAGGCGTTATCGGAGCTATGAGCAAGCCCCTGACCGTCGACATTCCCCATGCCCTCGGCCGCGAGGAAGCGCACCGGCGCATCGAAGCCGGGTTCGAGCGGCTCGAGCATCAGTTCGGCGGCGGAGGATTGGCCAAGCTTGAGAAGCACTGGACCGGCGACGTGCTGAGCTTCCACGCCCAGGCGCTGGGCCAGGCGGTGAACGGCCGGCTCGAGGTCAAGCCCGACAGCATTCACATGGAGATCGAGCTGCCGCCATTCCTGGCCATGATCGCGGGCAGCCTCAAGGGGCGCCTCCAGAAGGAGGGTCAGCTGCTCCTCGAAAAGAAGTGAGCGGGAAAGGAAAAGCCGGCCGCGGGGGCTTCCCACGTCCGGCGTTCCTCCCGCTGATGCGGTCTTGGCCTACTTCAGGTGCTGGGCGAGGTGCTTGTTCATCTCGAACATCGACACCTTGTCCTTGCCGCCGAACACCGGCTTCAGCTTGGCGTCGGAGAGGATCTCGCGCTTGTTCGCCGGGTTCTGAAGATTGTTCTTCTTGATGTATTCCCACATCTTCGAGACCACCTCGCCACGGGCCAGCTTGCCCGAGCCGACCACGGCGGCCAGTTCGGCGGAAGGCTGCAGCGGCTGTTGCAGGGCGTTGGGCTTTTTATCGGCCATGGGTTCTTCTCCAGAAAAATCCCGTGATCCGCGCGACCCCCATGGCGCGCGGTGAATCAACCTGATGCAAGGTAAGAGCGAAACCGGGACCCTGTCACCTTGCTGATTCAATCTCGCCCCAGGAGTGGCGCATTGGGATTGAGGCTGACAAGCGCTATCTTGGGCATCGAAGCGGTCGGAGTCGTCGGATGAAGCGGACGCAGGTTGAGCAGGCGAGCATTGCGTGGGTGGTTTTCTGGGGACTGATCGCCCTGGACAGCGCCATCGCCTATCGCCGCAGCGTGCAGGCCGTGGAGCGCGCCATAGACGCCGACCCGGTGGCCGAGATGTATGACGGCCCCCCCGACCAGAACCCCCAGGTCAACCGCTGGCTCCTGTGGCAGTCGCCGACCCTGGACCGGCTGCGCAAGCTGGCGCGCCGGGCGTCGGTGCTCAAGACCTCCGCGCCGTGGATCGCCATGGCCGGTCCGCCGCTGCTGTTCGCCTTCGGGCTCAGCCGTCGCGGACGCCAGCCCGCCTAGAGCTTTTCCGAGAGCCACTTGCCCAACGTCGCGATGCGCCGGCCCTCGGCGCGCGCGCCGAGGCTGCACTTCGGATACATCGCCCGGCCTGAGTGGTAGCCCCCGTTGAAGGCGCTCGACAGCCGGGTCTTGAGGGCCCGGT
>FTGK01000505.1_pt1 | contig 11944 bp, 14 predicted proteins | sample 1640691 | NCBI WGS metagenome assembly FTGK01 (sample SAMEA3914789, study PRJEB12502) | metagenome | biome: forest; material: soil | place: Canada | collected 2011-07-03 | depth 0.3 m | reverse complement strand
CCTCTGGATAGAGCCGGTCCAGCGTTGGCAGGTCGAGGTCGTTCAGCAGCACCGGCACGACCTGGGCTTCCCCCGCCTGCAGCAGCTTGTCGTCCGACTTCCAGGTCTCTTCCGCGACGGCGCGCCAACGGGGGTTCTCGTCGCAGGCGGCGACGATCAGCAGGCCCATCTGGAAGCCCCAGTCGCCGAAGTGCGCATCGCCCAGCACCTCGTCGCCGCGAAAGCGGAAGATGCGCTTGATCGACTCGCCGATGATCGAGGCCCGAAGGTGTCCCACGTGCATGGGCTTGGCGACGTTGGGGCCGCCGTAGTCGACGATCACGCGGCGGGGCTCGGAAACCCTGGAGGCGCCCGCGCGACGGTCGCCGGCAATCTCATTGACCCTGTTCGCCAGGGCGGCGTTGGAGACCCGCAGGTTGATGAAACCGAGGCCGGCGATCTCGACCGAAGCCAGGTAGGGGTTGTCCTTCAGCGCCTCCGCGACGCGGATGGCGATCTCGCGGGGCGGCCGGCGCGCGGTCTTGGCTGCGGCCATGGCCCCATTGCACTGGAAATCGGCGAGGTCGGGCCGGTCGGAGGCCGTCACGCGGCCGAATTCCGGCGGCAGCTCGGCCCGGGTGAAGGCGTCTGAGACCGCCTCGCCCAGCGCCCGTCTGAGGTCGGTCATTGGCGGCCGGTTTGCGCCTCGGCCACCTGCGGACCGCCGGCATTGATGCGGAAGCGCTTACCGAGGCGATTGAAGTCCGCCATCTCCGGCGTCACGTCGAAGCCGACCAGGATCTCGAAGTTCTCGCCCGAGACGCTCTTGTCGGCGCGCGGGATCACGATGTCGTTGATGGTGTCGACGAGACCGACGCGATCCTGCCCGGCGGGAAAGCTCACCGGCAGGTTGAAGTATTCCTTGGCCAGCACCGAGCGGTTCCGGTGGGTGACCGCGATCCAGTAGCGGAAGGTCTTCTGCGCCCGCAGGCCCTGCGGCCCGCGGCCCAGGGCGAAGGTGATCGCGATCTTGTTGTGGATGGGCTCGAGGCCCTTGTACTGGCAGTCGGCCGCGAGGTTCTGGATCTCACCGGTATAGGCCACCGACTGGGAGGCCTCCTGGTTGTCCTTGAACTCCTCGTAGCGCCCCGCGTCGTAGAGCACCTTCACATAGGGGCAGGGACCGGCGTTCTTCTGCTGGGGCAGGGGGGCCTGCTTGAGGTCCCACTCCTCCTTTTTCTTCTTCTTGTCGGTGTCCGACTGGTCGTCGCCTTGCTGCGCATAGGCATGGATCACCGGGACCACGGTCCACGCAGTGACGAGAACGGAAAGCATCAAAAGGGCGCGACGCATGGGACCTACCGGAATTGAGGCGGCGAAGCTTCGCCGCGAGGCCAGCCAGGGCTTGATAGAGGCTTAGGTCGCGCCCCGCAACGCGCGCGCCGGTCGCAGTTGGGGGAGGTGGCGGCATCGGCTTGTCACAAAGCCAAGCTGGCGGCCGGGCCGTGCGACCTCTAAGAGCTCTGGAATGCTCGCGGTATCCTCTCCCCCTCGACGGCTGACCGTGCTCCTGGCCAGCCCGCGCAGCTTCTGCGCCGGCGTCGACCGGGCCATCCAGATCGTCGAGCGGGCGATCGAGAAGTACGGCGCGCCGGTCTATGTCCGCCACGAGATCGTGCACAACCGCTACGTGGTCGACCGGCTGCGGGAGCAGGGAGCTGTGTTCGTCGAGGAGCTCGACGATGTCCCAGACGACCGTCCGGTGATCTTCTCGGCCCACGGGGTGCCCAAGGCGGTGCCCGCCGAAGCCAAGCGGCGCGAGATGCTCTACCTCGACGCAACCTGTCCGCTGGTTTCCAAGGTGCATGTGGAGATCGGCCGCCATGACGCGGCCGGCCGGGAGATCGTGCTGATCGGCCACGCGGGCCATCCTGAAGTGCTGGGGGCCCTGGGCCAGCTCCCCGCCGGCCGCATCAGCCTGGTGGAGACGGTGGACGATGTGGCGCGGCTTCAGCCGCAGGATCCCGACAAGCTCGCCTTCGTCACCCAGACCACCCTCTCGGTCGACGACACGGCCGAGATCATCGCCGCCATACGCGAGCGCTTCCCGGGGGCGGCGGCCCCTCGCAAGGAGGACATCTGCTACGCGACCACCAACCGGCAGGAAGCGGTCAAGAAGATCGCTCCCCTGTGCGAGCTGATGCTGGTGGTGGGATCGCCGACCTCGTCCAACTCCCAGCGGCTGGTGGAGGTCGCGCTGCAGGCTGGCGTGGCCCAGGCCAGGTTGATCGACTCCGCCGCCGAGCTCGAATGGGCATGGTTCGACGAGGTCGAGGTCCTCGGCCTCACCGCCGGCGCCTCGGCGCCTGACCAGCTGGTGCAGGAAGTCATTTCCACCCTGGCCGAACGCTTCGAGGTCGAGGCGCGCGAGGTGGACCGCAAGACCGAGACCATCACCTTCAAGTTGCCGCGGGCGCTGGTGGCTTAGCGGACCTGTCCGGACACGAATCCGCGGCGTCCGGACGGCGATGTCTTTGCCCTGATTACCCTCCCAGGATGACGGTGGCCCCTGAGGGAGCGCACGAGGCGTCTCCGTCGGGAGCCTCATTCATGTCGATGTACGCCGCCCGGGCTTGGGCCGTGCTCAGGGAGCTGAAGGCCGTCGGGATCGCCTTGATCCTGTTCCTGGTGATCCGGACGCTGATCTTCCAGCCCTTCACCATCCCCTCCGACTCCATGGAGCCCGCCCTGAGGGCTGGCGACTATGTGATCGTCTCCAAGTCGGCCTACGGCTGGAGCCGCCATTCGGCGCCGTTCAGCCTCTGGCCCTTCCACGGCCGGTTGATGAGCCGCGCGCCCAAGCGCGGCGACGTCATCGTGTTCAAGCTGCCGCGGGATGGCCGCACCGACTACGTGAAGCGGCTGATCGGGCTCCCGGGCGACCGGATCCAGCTCGTCCACGGCGTGGTGACCGTGAACGGCAGCCCGTTGCGCCAGGAGGCGATTGGCCCCGCGGTCGATCCTGATCAGCCCTCCAGGCCAGTCGTCGCCTTCAAGGAGTTCCTGCCGGGCGGCGCGAGCCACGAGATCCTGCGCGAGCCCTTCGAGCGGGAGGGCGATACGACGGGCGTCTACCTGGTCCCCGATGGTCAGTACTTCTTCATGGGAGACAACCGCGACAACTCCCTGGACAGCCGCTGGCCCCGGGCGGTGGGAGTGGGCTTCGTTCCCGCCGAGAACCTCGTTGGCAAGGTGAAGGTCGTCGCCTTCGGCTGGCGGGGAGGGGCCTCGCTCTGGAAGCCGTGGACCTGGGTCTCCAGGTTCGATTCGAGCCGAATGTTCCGGCAGCCCGGCTAGGTGCGGCGGAACCGGCGGTATTCGGCCAGGGTGATCGAGCCATTGCGGTCCGAATCGATCTCTCGGAAGGCGGCCGCCGCGACCTCGAGCTTCAGCCGCTGGTCCAGGGCGGGCTCCGCCAGCCCGCTGGTCAGGCCCATGGCCTGCAGCCAGCCTGATGGCGCAGGCGAGAGCGCCACCTGAACCCGTGAGGACCGCTCGAACTCACTGAGGCTGACGCCGCCGTCGTGGTTGGCGTCCAGGCGGGCGAAGTCGCCGGAGGCGGTCGTCCGCGCGAAGCTGGGCGCCGCCGCAAGGCCGAACGCCATCAGCGCGACGCCGGCGGCCAGCAGCCGCGCCGGCAGGCGGCGCCGTGGTCCCTTCCCAGATTCCGCCAGATAGCCGTCAATGAAGCCGCGCACCGCCTCGCTGGCGGTGCGGCTCTCGTCCTGGCACCGCGCCATGAAGGCCTGCTTGACCGGGTGGGGCAGCCGGACCTCCAGGAACTCGCTCTTCTTCAGCGGCCGTGGCGCGGTCATGGCGGAACTCCCAGTTTGTCGCGCAATGGTCGCGTGACGCCCATTCTTCGTCAAATGAAGAGGAATTCACGCAGGACGGCCAAGCTTGGCTCCAGGCGTCGCTCAGGCGTGGCTTGACCAGCCTCCTGTGCTCGCCGATCAACGCGCGTGGCCGTTTACACCGACATCACCGACGCCGAGCTCGAGGGTTTCCTCGCGCAGTTCGATCTGGGCGAGGCCCTCAGCTGCAAGGGGATCGCCGAGGGCGTCGAGAACTCCAATTTCCTGGTGGAGACCACCGGCGGCCGCTTCATCCTGACCATCTACGAGCGGCGCGTGCGCTCCGAGGACCTGCCCTATTTCCTCTCCCTGATGCAGTGGCTTGCCCAGCACGGCTTCCCCTGCGCCGGGCCAATGGCGGGGCGCGACGGGGCGATCCAACGCGAGATCCGGGGCAAGCCTGCCGCCCTCGTTCAGTTCATGAACGGGCTGTCCGTGCGCCGGCCGACCGCCGCCCATTGCCGCGGGGCCGGGGAGGGGATGGCCTGGCTGCATCAGGCGTCGGCGGGGTTCCCGGGCCGAAGGGTCAACGACCTCGGACATGCCGTCTGGCCGGGCATGTTCGCCCGGCTGCGAGACGAGGCCGAACACCTGAAGCCCGGGCTCGCCCAGATGATCGGCCGCGACGCCGAGGAGATCGCGGCGGCCTGGCCGGAGGATCTGCCCGCTGGGACCATCCATGCCGACCTCTTCCCGGACAACGTCTTCTTCCAGAACGGCGCCTTCGCCGCGGCCATCGATTTCTACTTCGCCTGTGACGACGCCCTGGCCTACGACATCGCCGTGGCCCTGAACGCCTGGTGCTTCGAGCCCGATGGCAGCTTCAACATCACTTCGGCGCGGGCCCTGATCGCCGGATACGAGCGGCGCCGGCCTCTGTCGGCGGCGGAACGAGCGGCGCTTCCGATCCTGGCCCGGGGCGCTGCGCTGCGCTTTTTCCTGACCCGACTGAACGACTGGCGTTCCACCCCCGAGGGCGCTCTGGTGAAGCCGAAGGATCCTCTGGAGTACGAACGCAAGCTCGCCGTCCACCGGGCCGGCCTGCACCTGTTCGACGAGGCGGCGGACGCCCTGTGACTCCCAAGGTGGTGATCTACACGGACGGGGCCTGCAGCGGGAACCCGGGGCCCGGGGGCTGGGGCGCCGTCCTGATTTCGGGCGACAACGAGCGCGAGCTTTGCGGCGGCGAGCCGGCGACCACCAACAACCGCATGGAGCTGATGGCCGCCATCCAGGCGCTGGAGGCGCTGAAGCGGCCCTGCAAGGTGGAGCTGCACACCGACAGCCAATATGTGCGCACCGGCATCGCCGAGTGGCTGGCCGGCTGGAAGGCCCGCGGCTGGCGCACGGCCTCCAAGGCGCCGGTGAAGAACGAGGACCTCTGGCGGCGGCTGGACGAGGCGCGGCTGCGCCACGAGGTGGATTGGCGCTGGGTCAAGGGCCACGCCGGCCACGAGCTCAACGAGCGCGCCGACGCCCTGGCCAGGAAAGGGCTCCAGGAGACGAGGGCCCGATGAGGAGCGCAGGCCTGGCCCAGGTCGGCGACCGATGAAGGCGCGCCGGATCCTGGCCGAGCAGCTGCCGCCGCGCCTGATGGATATGGTCGCCTCGGCCGAGCGTGAGGCCTGGAGAGCGCGGGCGGACTTCGGCTGGGATCCGGGGACCGGACGCGCGGCGCCCAACGCCTCGCAGTCCCCGCGGGACCCTCGGTCGGTCAGCGTGGTCTTGGCCAAGGGCGGCAAGTCCCTGTTCCACTGGCTGCAGGACCCGCGCGTGACGGTCACTTCACCGGGCGAGCGGAGCACCACCGCGCCGGACATCGTCGTCACCACCGAGCCCTACGACCTGATCCGCGACCCCGCGTCCCAGCAGCTGCCGGACGAAGCGTGGGCTCGGCTGAGGACGGGAGAGGCAAGGCTCCTGATCGACTCCAGCGGGGAGGGCTATCCCTTCGACGCCGGGATTTTCCTCAAGATGCGGGAGGCCATGCGCGCCCAGGGCGTCGAGCGGACCGACTATGTCTACGTCACCCAGGACCGGCGATACCCGAAGGCGTCCCAGGCGCACCGGCGCTCCCATCCGGACGAGCCGGAAGTCACCGTGCTGGTCCACGACCGCTACATCCAATACCTGCTCTCGATGGTGGGCGGCCAAGGCCGCAAGGCGTTCCGACGGCGCGTGCTCGATTATGCCGCAGCGCCGGCCCAGCGAGGCCGCCGGTTCATCAGCCTCAACAACAAGTTCCGGCCCGCGCGCCTGCTCTTTCTGCTCGCCCTGCTCAGGGACGGGCTATGGGACCAGGGGCACATTTCGGTCGGCCCCTTCGACCAGTTCGCCGGCCACGAGCTCAGCCTCAAGCAGGTGTGGAAAAAGACCTTCGCCGTACGCGAGCTGCGGCCTCTCAGCCGCGAGCTCCTGGCAGGTCTCGACCAATTGACCACGCTCGCTCCTCAGTACGTCGGCCTGGACGGCGCCGTGCCCACCAAGGGCGGCGACAGGATGATGGTCGTGCCCAACCGTTTCGCCGAATACGCCGACTCCTGGTTTACGGTGGTGACCGAGACCGACTTCAGCGACCGGCTCCACCGCATCACCGAAAAACCCTTCAAGCCGCTGCTCTGCCTGCATCCCTTCATCGTGCTTGGCAGCCGCGGCTCGCTGAGGCTCATCCGCGATTACGGCTTCAAGACATTCCCCAGTCTGTTCGACGAGGGCTATGACGAGGAGCGTGATCCGCTTGCCCGCTTTGAGGCGGTCTACGAGCAGGTGGGGAGGCTTTGCCGCATGGACGAGGCCGAGCTCGCCCGGGCATCCGACGATGCGGCCGAGGCGATGGTGTTCAACGCCTGGTGGGGCCTGGCCGAGCTGCCGGCCCTGTTCCGCGAACGCATCGACGCCGTCCTGGTGGACCGGCTGATCGGCCTGGCCCACGGCCCCGCCAATTGACCTGAAGGCCAGACTGTTCGAGTGACCGTGTCCAGATGACGATCGTGTCGCACCAGTTCGGCTTCATCTTCTGCAAGACGCGCAAGACGGCGGGAACCTCGCTCGAGGTCTACCTCGGCCAGCGCTGCGGACCGAGGGACGTGGTGACGCCGATCACCCCGCCCAATCCCCTCCACCACGCGAGGAACAATCGCGGCTTCAACAACCACATGCCCCTCTCGAAGGTGAAGGCGATCCTGGGCGACGACTTTGGCCGCTACTTCAAGTTCTGCGTCGAGCGCCATCCGGTGGAGAAGTGCATCTCCCACTACGCCATGCTCGCCTACTCCCCGGAGCATCGGAAGCCCGGACCTCGGCGGTCCTGGGACGACTATGTGCGCAAGGGCCACTTCCCCATGGACTACGGCATGTACACGTCCGAGGAGGGCGAGCTGCTGGTGGACCGCATCTATCGGTACGAGGAGCTGGATGGGATGCTGGCAGAGCTGGCCGAGCGGTTCGGCTGGCCCTACGAGCCCCTGGGCGTGCGGGAGAAGACCGGCTTCCGCGGCGAGGCGCCGACGGTGGGCGATGTGACCGAGCGACAGCGGCAGATCATTTTCGAGGCCTTCCGGCCCACGCTGGCGCTCGTGCCCTACTAGCCCGACCCATCCTGCTCGGCGAACACCTGCTTGGCGATCAGCAGGGCGTTGATGGCCGCCGGAACGCCGGCGTAGACCGCCATCTGGGCCATCGCCTCTACGATCTCCTGCCGCTCGAGTCCGGCGTTCAAGGCGCCGACCACATGGGCCCGCAGCTGGGCTGGAGCATTGCCCATGGCGGTCAAGGCGGCGAGCGTCGCCAGCTCTCGGTCCCTCAGGGCCAGCTGCGGTCGCGACAGCACACGCTGTAGACGCTCTCGACGATCCAGCGGGCGAAGTCCGGCGCCACCTCGCCCAGATTGCGGAACTGCTCGTCCCGCGCCGGGCCGTTGATCTTGCCGACCGTCTCCCAGCCGCGCTCGAAGCGTCCGGCCTTGTCCTCGCTCATGCGCGCCTCACGTGATGGCCTGGACCACGCCGCCGTCGGCCCGGATCGGAGAGCCCGAAATGGCGGACGCCTCCCGCGAGCAGACGAAGGCTACGACCTCGGCGATCTCCTCGGGCGTAGTGAAGCGGTCCAGCAGGGTGGTCGGCCGCGCGTTGCGGAAGAAGTCTTGCTCGACCTCTTGCTCGGACTTGCCGGTCTCCTGGGCCTGACGCGCCAGAAAGCCCGCCAGGGCTTCGGTGCGGGTGGGGCCGGGCAGCACGGAGTTCACCGTCACGCCCGTGCCCTTCAGCGCCTGGGCGAAGCCGCGGGCGACGGCGAGGTCGGCGGCCTTCGAGAAGCCGTAGTGGATCATCTCGGTGGGAATCTGGATGCCGGACTCCGAGGAGATGAAGACGATCCGCCCCCAGCCCTTGTCGCGCATCAGCGGGCCGTAGTGACGGGTCAGGCGCACGCCCGCCAGGACGTTGACCTCGAAGCTTCGGATCCAGTCCTCGTCGGGAATCTCGAAGGCCGGCTTGAAGCCGATCCAGGCGGCGTTGTTGACCAGGATGTCGAGGTCGCCGGCCTGGTCGATCACCAGCTGGCAACCTTCGGCCGTGGAGAGGTCGCCCACGGCCGCCCCCGCCTTGCCGCCGGCCGCCCGGAGCTCGGCCACGACGGCATCGACACCTTCCGGAGAGCGGCCATTGACCAGCACCTCCGCGCCGCAGGCGGCGAGCTTTCGCGCCGTCGCTCGTCCAATGCCCGAGGTCGAGCCGGTGACCAGGGCGCGAAGCCCGCTGAGGTCCAGCTGCATGCCGTTCTCCGCCTTGCGTATGGGGGTGGTTGTACTAGCCTCGCGCGGTCTGCGTACCTCGTTTCTTGACGACAGGGGCGCCGCCACGCGGATAGCCCCGCCGCAGCAGGGGGGCGAACATGGGCCGGACCTTGGCTCTCATCTACGGCGTTCTCGTCTACGCCTTTTCCTTCCTCACCATTCTCTACGCCATCGCCTTCGTCGGTGATCTGCCGGCGCCACGGACTCTGGACCGTGGGCCTCAGGGGCTGATGCTGCCGGCCTTTCTGGTCGATCTGCTGCTGCTCGGGCTTTTCGCCCTGCAGCACAGCGCCATGGCCCGCCCGGCATTCAAGCGATGGTGGGTGCGCACGATCCCGCAGCCGATCGAGCGCTCGACCTACGTGCTGGCTTCGAGCCTGGTGCTGGCTCTGCTCTTCTGGGCGTGGCGACCGCTTCCCGGAGTGGTGTGGTCGGTGGGCGGAGTTTCAGCCGTCCTGCTGCGCGCGGTGTTCTGGCTTGGCTGGGTGGTCGTGTTGGTCTCGACCTTCCTGATCAGCCACTTCGAGCTCTTCGGCGTCAGCCAGGTCTGGGCCAACTTCAGCCGCAGGGCGGCCGAGCCTCAGGCGTTCCGCACGCCGCTGCTCTACGGCTTCGTGCGACACCCGATCTACCTCGGCTTCATGCTCGCCTTCTGGGCGGCGCCGGTGATGACGGCCGGCCACCTGCTCTTCGCGACCGCCACCTTGGCCTACATCCTGGTCGCCATACAGCTGGAGGAGCACGACCTGATCGGAACCTTCGGCGAGCCCTACCTCGCCTACCGCCGCCGCGTCTCGATGCTGATCCCGCTGCCGCCGCGGCGGCAGGCGTGAGGTCCTAGACCATCTCCGAGCGCACCTTGCTGCGCAGGACGTCGATCGGCGCGAGACCCTTGTCGGTCTTGAAGTGCCAGTAGGTCCAGCCATTGCAGGCGGGCTGGGACTGGACCATGGCGCCGATCTTGTGGATCGAGCCCGAGAGATCGCCGACCACGATGGAGCCGTCCGCGCGCACCCGGGCGGCGTGTCGGCCGCTGGGGCAATACAGAACGTCGCCCGGCCGGAGCAGCCCTGCCTCGACGATGCGGCCGAACGGCACGCGCGGCTCGGACTTCTTGGAGCCCATCACCTCGAGGTCCTCTGGGGACGCGGGCTTGACCTTGGCGATCCGGGCCTTGGCCAGGGCGACATAGTCGGGCTCGCGTTCGATCCCGATGTAGCGGCGGCCGAGGCGTCTGGCGGCCGCGCCCGTGGTGCCGACGCCGAAGAAGGGATCCAGGATGACGTCCCCGGGACGGGAGGCGGCGAGGATCACCCGATGGAGCAGGGCCTCGGGCTTCTGGGTCGGGTGCGCCTTGCGGCCGGAACCGTCCTTGACCCGCTCCTCGCCGGTGCAGAGGGGCATGGTCCAGTCCGAGCGCATCTGCAGCTCGTCGTTGGCCATCTTCATGGCGTCGTAGTTGAAGGTATAGCGCTTCTGCCCCCGGCTCCTGGCCGCCCAGACCAGCGTCTCGTGGGCGTTGGTGAAGCGGGTGCCCTTGAAGTTCGGCATCGGATTGGACTTGCGCCAGACGATGTCGTTCAAGATCCAGTAGCCGAGGTCCTGCAGCGCCGACCCGACCCGGAAGATGTTGTGGTAGCTGCCGATCACCCAGATGGATCCGTCGTCCTTCAGCACGCGGCGGCACTCGGCGAGCCACGCCCGGGTGAAGCTGTCATAAGCCTCGAAGGAGGCGAACTGGTCCCAATGGTCGTCGACGGCATCGACCTTCGAGTTGTCGGGCCGCAGCAGCTCCCCTCCGAGCTGCAGGTTGTAGGGCGGGTCGGCGAACACCAGGTCGACGCTCTTGTCGGGCAGACCCGCCAGCGCCTCCAGGCAATCGCCCTCGATGATCCGGTCCGCTTCTAGCGCCATCGCCCACCGCTCCGCTGGAACATCCGGTGTCGGCCGGCACGGTTAAGACCGGGTGTCGGAACGCAGTTAACGGCCGGTTAGGCGATGCAGACCAGCGTTATTGCACCGCCATGGGGAGGCGGCGCTTATCGGGAGGCGGTCATGAGCGAACTGGGCGCCGGAGGGGGCCGCAAGGGCCTGTTCTCCGGCCTGTTCGAGGATCGGTTCACCAATGTGGACCTGATCGTGGTTCTGGCGGCGCTGGTGATCACCAGCCTGATCGGGGCCATCAGCGGGATCTCGCTCGCCTATTAAGCTGAGCTGTGGCCTCCGGGACATATTCGCGACAGCTTTGCGAGCCTAGAAGCCTCGCCAAGGGCCTGATGGGGAGGCTTCAGAAGTGCCGGTTACTCCAGTCGACGCCGCGCCGCCGCCGGCGGCGGTCCAAGCCGTTGTGGTCACCGCCGCGCGCCTGCCGCCCGCGCCGGGCGACGCCGCCTTTTCCATCATCCAGCTGACGCCGCAGCAGCTCCAGGCGCTGCCGCGCCTGGATCTGGCCATCCAGCAGGTGCCCGGCATCTCGCTGTTCCGACGCACCTCGAGCGCGGCCGAGAACCCGACGACCCAGGGCGTCACCTTGCGGTCGATCGCGCCTTCCGGCGCCGGCCGGGCCCTGGTGACCCTGGACGGAGTGCCGCAGAACGATCCCTTCGGTGGCTGGGTGATCTGGACGTCGCTGCCGTCGGAGTCGCTCGAAGGCGCCACCATCGTACGCGGGGCCGGGGCAGGGCCCTATGGCGCCGGCGCCCTCACCGGCGTCATCCAGCTGGACGAGCTCTCGCGGCCGGGCGCGCTAAACCTGGACCTCTCCGGCGGCGAACTCAGCGAGATCCGCGGCGCCGGCGCGACGGTGCAGCCGATCGGCGAGAAGAGCTCCCTCTTCCTCAGCGCCTCCGGCGAGCACAGCGACGGCTGGGTGCCGACCGACGGGCTGGCCGGGCCCGCCGACGAGGCGGTCCGTCTGAACGACTATAACGGCTCCGCCCGCTTCCAGACCGAGATCGGCCGCGCCGTCCTGGCCATCCGCGGCGGCGCCTACCACGAGGATCGCAGCGCCGGCCTGGTCGGCGCCAATTCCTCCGCCACCGGCGAGACCGGCAGCATCACCCTGGCGGCTCAGCCCGGGCCGCACGAGCTCGGCTATCGGCTGCAGGCCTGGATCCGCCACTCGGAGTTCAGCAACACCTCCCTGGCCACCCCGGCCAGCCGCCTGTTCACCACCCCGGCGAACAACCAGTACGCCACCCCCGCGACGGGCAGGGCCGCATTGGCGCCCCAGCCCGTCGCGGGGGTGGCGTACTGGTTG
>FTGK01000664.1_pt1 | contig 11973 bp, 9 predicted proteins | sample 1640691 | NCBI WGS metagenome assembly FTGK01 (sample SAMEA3914789, study PRJEB12502) | metagenome | biome: forest; material: soil | place: Canada | collected 2011-07-03 | depth 0.3 m | reverse complement strand
GCGTGGGCCTTCTGGCGGTGGGCGGCCATCGGCTTCGGACCGATCCAGTTCTATGACGTGCTGCGCATCCTGGTGCTGTCGCTGACCGCCGTCGCCGTCTCGGTCCAGCTCGCCGCGGCGGGCTTCCTTGCCTCCGTGTTCACGATCCGACGGTAAGCCCCGGACCATGATCCGCCGTCTTCCGAGTCTCGTCCCCGCCCTGTTCGGGGCGCTGATCATCATGACTTTCGTGGCGGCGGTCGGCCGGCCGAACGTGTTCACCGACACGCGCGACTACATGATCCACGGCGCCCGCTTCTATCAGGCGCTGCGCCGGACCTTCCTGGGCGAGAAGGAGCCGGTCCCGGTCACCGCCGAGCAGAAGGCGGCCGCCGAGCTGCTCCAGTGGCACAAGCACTTCGACCACTCCAACGTCGGCGCGCGCTCACCCTACTACGGCATCTTCCTCTATAGCCTGGCCCACCGCGGCACCCTTTGGCTGCTGGCCTCGGTGCAGGCCTTCGCCTGCGCCTGGATGATCTTCCTGCTCTGGCGGTCGGTCGCGCGCGAGGCGCCGGGCTGGAGCTACTACGCCCTGATGGCCGCCCTTTCGATGGGAACGAGCCTGCCGTGGGTGGCGTCCTTCGCCATGCCGGATATCTTCGCCGGCCTGCTGGTGATCGGGGCGGCGCTGCTGCTGTTCTACCGAAGCGAGCTCGGCCGCTGGGAGAAGGTCGGCGTCTGCGCCCTGGGAGGCGTGACCCTGGCCTTCCATGGCTCGCACCCGCTCCTGATGCTGGCGATGCTGGTCGTGGGGTCCGGCCTGGCGCTCCTGATGAAGGCCCCGAAGGCCGCGATCAGAAGCTACGTCCAGATCGGCGGGGCAGGGATCATCGCCGCCGTCATCGCCCTCTTCGTCTACCGGACAGCGGTTCAGCTCTACACCGGGGACGAACTTCGCCGGCCGCCCTTCATGATGGCGTTGGTGATCTCCGACGGTCCGGGAAAGACCTATCTGCGCGAATCCTGCGCCAAGGGCGCGACGTGGGTGATCTGCCCCTACCGTGACCTGCCGCTGAAGAACTCCGACCAGATCCTCTGGTCCTCGCAACCCGCCACCGGCGTCTTCAACCGCATGAACTACGAGGACCGGGTGGCCATGGAGAAGCAGGAGTTGGCGTTCGTGATCGCCACCTTCGTGCATCACCCTGTGGAGCAGGCCGTCGCCTCGCTGAAGGACTGGGGCCAGCAGCTCACCGAGTTCTATGTCGACGACCCGTTGCGCCGTCCCATGGCGTTCATGCTCCACAAGTACTGGGGCAAGACCAACCTCGTGGGCCTGATGCGAGGCGTCGGCGAGTGCGGCAAGTGGGGCGAGCTCTGCGAGCCCAGGATCAGGATCTCGCAGCTGGAGGCGGTCGACACGCCCATCGTGCTGATCAGTATCCTGGGTTTGCTCATCGCGCTTTGCCAGCGCTCGACCCTGCTGGGCGCCATCCGCAGCCGCCGCTTCGACTGGGCGGACCCCACGGCCCGCGCCACGGCCGTCTGCCTGTTCATCGCTGCAGCTGTGGTCATCAACGCCGGCATCTGCGGCATGATCGCCGGCCCCTTCGCCCGGTATCAGGCCCGGGTGATCTGGCTGGTCCCGGCCGAGGCGCTGCTGCTGGCCATGGCCCTGGCGCCCCAGGCGCTCTGGGCGAGGATCAAGGCGCAGACCGGCATGGACAATGTCGACAGGGCCCTGGGCCAGCTGCAGCCGGCCATCGCCCGCACCAGCGCCTTGAAGGCGCTCCTGCTCGCCAAGACCGACCCCGAGTTCATCCGTTTCGTGGTCGTCGGCGGCCTTGGCTTCGTGATGGACACGAGCCTGTTGCAGGTCTTCCTGCGCCTGGGCCTCGGGTATTACACCGGGCGCATCCCCTCGTTCCTGATCGCCTGCGCAGTGACCTGGGTGATCAACCGCCTGTGGACCTTCAAGACGGGCCGGCAGACCGGCAAGGCCCGCTCCGCAGCGCTTTATCTGAGCGTCCAGTGCGTGGGGTGGGCCGCGAACCTGGCCGTCTACGCCCTCTGCCTGTACCTGTTCCCATGGCTGAAGCAGTGGCCGTCGATCATGCTGCCGCTGGTGCTGGGCGCGGCCGCCGGCATGGTGGTCAACTTCCTGGGCTCCAAGCACCTGGCCTTTCGCCCGTCCCTCACCGCCAAGGGCGGGGCCGTAGCCGACACCCCGACCGCCTGAGCTCCCCGTTGTGATCCCGGAAAGCCGCGCGAGGGGCTTGTCCGGCTCTGCGCCGCTGGCGCGGCTCCGACCGGGATGACTATCGCGATGCTAGTCCACGAACAGTGTCGCCGGGTGCTCGAGCAGCGCCTTGATGCGCTGGATGAATTCGGCGGCTTCCTGGCCGTCCACCACGCGGTGGTCGAAGGCCGAGGAGATGTTCATCATCTGGCGCACCACCACCTGCCCGTGGCGGACCACGGGCCGCTCGATGATCCTGTTGGGGCCGAGGATGGCGACCTCGGGGTGGTTGATCACCGGGAAGTGGGACACGCCGCCCAGGGGGCCGAGGCTGGTGATGGTGATGGTCGAGCCGGAGAGCTCCTCCCTGGCTGCCGTCCCGTCCCGCGCCGCGGTCGCCAGCCGCGCCAGTTCAGACGCGCTTTCCCAGAGATTCCGCCGTTCCGCATGGCGAACCACCGGCACCATCAGCCCGGCCTCGGTCTGCACCGCAATGCCGATGTGAACCGCGCCGGAGCGGGTCACCACGCCGGCGTCGTCGTCGTAGCGGGCGTTGATCTGGGGGAAATCGGCGGAAGCCTTGACCACCCCCCGCATCAGGAAGGGCAGCAGCGTCAGGCGGGGCCGGTCGGAATGGGCCTCGTTCAGCTGCCGGCGCAGGGCCTCCAGCTCGGTGACATCCACTTCCTCGACGTAGCCGAAGTGCGGGATGCGACGCTTGGACTCGGCCATCTTCTCGGCGATCCGCCTGCGAAGGCCGATGACCTTGACCTGCTCGTCCTGACGCGTGGGCGCTGAAGAGGCCCGCATCGTGACGCCGCCGCCGGTCAGCACCGCATCGAGGTCCTCGTGGGTGATCCGCCCGCGGGGGCCGCTTCCCTGCAAGGAGGCGAGGTCGATGCCGAGCTTCTCGGCGCGGGCGCGGACCGCGGGCGCCGCCTCGGCTCCCGGGGTGCTGGGTCGCTGTACGGGCTCGCGCTCCGCCGGGGGCTCAGCCGCGAGAGCCGGACCGGCCTGGACCTCCGCCACCTTCTCGGCGAACTCCTCGGCTTCCTCGTCCTCCGTCTCCAGCTCCACCAGCGGAGCCCCGACCGTGGCCATCTGGCCCGGCTCGGCGGCCAGCGACAGCACCTTGCCGCGGACGGGCGAGGTGATCTCCACCGTCGCCTTGTCGGTCATCACGTCGACCAGAGGGGCGTCCTCTTCGACGAGGTCCCCGACGGCCGCATGCCAGGCCACGACCTCGGCCTCGGCGGTGCCTTCCCCGACATCGGGGAGCTTGAACACGAACCTGCCCACGCTCAGCCCTCCATCACCTTGCGCATGGCTTTCGCCACGCGCCTGGGTCCTGGGAAGTATTCCCATTCGAAGGCATGCGGATAGGGCGTGTCCCAGCCCGTGACCCGCTCGATCGGCGCCTCCAGCCTGTAGAAGCAGTTCTCCTGCACCAGGGCGGAGAGCTCCGCGCCATAGCCGGAGGTCCGCGTCGCCTCGTGCACGACGACGCAGCGGCCGGTCTTGGTCACCGAGGCCGCGATCGTCTCGATATCCACCGGCAGGAGGGTGCGAAGGTCGATCACCTCCGCGTCCACGCCCGCTTCCTGGCCGGCGGCGAGGGCCACGTGCACCATCGAGCCATAGGCCAGGACCGTCAGGTCGGAGCCCTCGCGCACCACCTGCGCCTTGCCGAGCGGCACGCGGTAGTGGCCTTCGGGCGTCTCGCTCATGGGATGTTTGGCCCAGGGCTGCACCGGCCGGTCGGGATAGCCGTCGAAGGGGCCGTTGTAGAGCCGCTTGGGCTCGAAGAAGATCACCGGGTCGTCATCCTCGATCGCCGAGATCAAGAGGCCTTTGGCGTCGTAGGGATTGGACGGGACGACGGTCTTCAGACCGGCCACGTGGGTGAACAGGGCTTCGGGGCTCTGGCTGTGCGTCTGGCCGCCGAAGATGCCGCCGCCGTAGGGGGTGCGCAGGGTGATGGGGGCGGTGAAGTCTCCCGCCGAGCGGTAGCGCAGCCGCGCCGCCTCGCTGACGAGCTGGTCGTAGCCAGGATAGATGTAGTCGGCGAACTGGATCTCGATGACCGGCCTCAGGCCGTAGGCCCCCATGCCCACCGCTGCAGCCACGATGCCGCCCTCGGCGATCGGGGTGTCGAAGCAGCGGGTCTTGCCGTACTTCTTCTGCAGACCCTCTGTGGCGCGGAAAACGCCGCCGAAGTAGCCGACGTCCTCGCCGAAAATCAGCACGTCGGGATCGCGCTCCAGCATCACATCCATGGCCGAGTTGATGGCCTGGATCATGTTCATCACCGCCATCGCGTCAGGACTCCCTGGCCTTCGCGGCGGCGTCCTCGAGCACCTCGGCCTCCTGGCGGGCCAGGTGCCAGGGCTTGTCCTTGTAGACGTCCTCGAACATCCGCTCGATGGGTGGGCGGGAAGCGCCGAAGACGCCGACCTTTTCGGCCTCGCGGCCGGCCTGACGGACCTGCTCGGCCACCTCCGTCTCCATCCCCGCGGCGGCCTCGGCGGTGAGCACGCCCGCCCGGACCAGGTGCTGCTTCAGCCGTTGGATGGGGTCGCCCAGCGGCCAGTTCACGCCCTCTTCGGCGGAGCGGTAGCGATTGGGATCGTCGCTCGTCGAATGCGCCGAGGCGCGATAGGTGAAGAGCTCGATCAGGGTGGCGCCGAGGTTGGCGCGGGCCCGCTCGGCCGCCCATTGCGTCGCCGAATAGACGGCGAGGAAGTCGTTGCCGTCGACGCGGAGCGACGGCAACCCGTAGCCCAGCCCTCTGGACGCGAACGTCGCCTGCTCGTCCCCGGCGATGCCGTGGAAGGCCGAGATGGCCCACTGGTTGTTGACGATGTTGAGCAGCACCGGCGCGCGGTAGACCGAGGCGAACAGCAGCGCCTGGTGGAAGTCCCCCTCGGCAGTGGAGCCGTCGCCGATGTAGCTGTAGGCGAGCCGGCTATCGCCCTTGTAGGCCGAGGCCATGGCCCAGCCGACGGCCTGGCTGAACTGGGTCCCGAGGTTCCCCGAAATGGTGAAGAAGCCGAGTTCCTTGGACGAGTACATGACCGGCAGCTGGCGTCCCTGCATCGGGTCGCGGGCGTTGGAGTAGATCTGGTTCATCATCTCCACGATCGGATAGCCGCGGGAGATGAGCGCGCCCTGCTGTCGGTAGGTCGGGAAGCACATGTCGCCAGGATCGAGCGCCATGGTCTGGGCCACCGCCACCGCCTCCTCGCCGGTGCACTTCACATAAAAGGAGGTCTTGCCCTGCCGCTGCTGCCGATACATCCGGTCGTCGAAGGCGCGGACCAGCAGCATGTTGCGGAGCCCCTTCACCAGCACCTCGGCCGGAACCTTCGGAGCCCAGGGGCCGACCGCCTCGCCCTCGTCGTCCAGGACGCGGATCAGGCCATGGGCGAGGTCGTGGGTGTCCTCGGCCCCGCACCGGATGTCAGGGCGCGGCAGGACGCCCGCGGGCGGGGCTCTCATGCCGCGGAAATCGACCGGGTCGCCCGGGCGCCAGGCGGGCTCGGGGATATGCAGACTGAGGGAGACGGTGTTCTTCATCGCGCCTCTTCCAGGTGATGCGGCCAAGACTCCGACGAAGGTAAAGGCAGTTCAACTGTTATGTTGCGGAAAAACGCCCGAACGATGAAATCGGATGCCTCACTTTGTCCGATATCGAGCAACATTCTTGTTGCTGCACTGCGGAACTCGCGAATTCATTACCCAGTAGCCGTGGAGCAGGCCGGCGGTCCATAATACCTGCGGGAGTTTTGCGATGCCCGACAGCATGATCTCCGAGACCCAGGCCGACGTGCGGACCGCCTACCTTTCGGGGTTCGGCAACGAGTTCGCCACCGAGGCCGTTGCGGGCGCCCTGCCGGTCGGCCAGAACTCGCCCCAGCGACCGCCCCTTGGCCTCTATGCCGAGGGCCTTTCGGGCACAGCCTTCACTGCGCCCCGCAGCGAGAACCGCAGAAGCTGGCTCTACCGCATCCGCCCCTCGGCCGACCATCCGCCCTTCCGCAAGACCGCCACAGGCCTGATCCGCACCGGCCCCTTCGAGGAGGCGGAGCCCACCCCGAACCGCCTGCGCTGGGACCCGCCGGCGCTTCCGGACCGGCCGCAGGATTTCGTCGAGGGGCTGGTCACCCTGGCCGGCTCGGGCTCGGCGGCGGAGGGAGCGGGCCTCGCCGCCCATCTCTACCTGGCCAACCGGTCGATGACCGACCGCGTGTTCTTCAACGCCGACGGGGAGCTGCTCATCGTCCCGCAGCAGGGACGGCTGAAGCTCGTCACCGAGATGGGGATCCTGGAAGTCGCGCCGCTCGAGATTGCGGTCATCCCGCGCGGGGTGCGCTTGCGGGTAGAGCTGACCGACGGCGCCGCGCGCGGCTACGTCTGCGAGAACTACGGCGCCCAGCTGCGGCTGCCTGAGCTCGGGCCCATCGGCTCCAACGGCCTGGCCAATCCGCGCGACTTCCTGAGCCCTCTGGCGGCCTTCGAAGACATCGATCGCCCGACCGAGCTGATCCAGAAGTTCCAGGGAGGACTCTGGGCCACGACACTGGACCACTCGCCGCTCGACGTGGTGGCCTGGCACGGCGACTACGCCCCGTACAAATACGACCTCACGCGCTTCAACGCGATCAACACCGTCAGCTTCGACCATCCCGATCCGTCGATCTTCACGGTCCTGACCTCGCCGTCCGAGGCCCCAGGCGTAGCCAACGTCGATTTCGTGATCTTCCCGCCGCGCTGGCTGGTGGCAGAGCACAGCTTCCGGCCGCCGTGGTTCCACCGCAACGTGATGAACGAGCTGATGGGGCTGATCACCGGCGCCTACGACGCCAAGGCCGACGGCTTCGCGCCCGGCGGCGTGAGCCTGCACAACTGCATGTCGGCCCACGGGCCGGACGTGGAGACCTGGAAGAAGGCCAGCCAGGCCGAGCTGAAGCCGGCGAAGATCGAGGACACCATGGCGTTCATGTTCGAGGCGCGCTGGCCGTACCGGCCGACCGCCCACGCGCTCGCGACCCAGGCCCTGCAGGGCGACTACGACGCCGCGTGGAGGGGCTTCCCCAAGCTGTTCTCCCGCCCGTGACCGATCCGCAGTCCCTGGCCGAGGCGGCTACCGCGACGCTCGAGCGCCTGATCGCCTTCGACACCACCTCGCGCAATTCCAATCTGGAGCTGATCTCTTTCGTCGAGGCGCGGCTGGGCGCCTGCGGTGCGAAGCTGCGGCGGGTGCCCAACGCGGACGGCTCCAAGGCCAACCTGATCGCCAGCATCGGCCCGGAGGTCGATGGCGGGGTCGCTCTTTCGGGCCACACCGACGTGGTGCCGGTGGACGGCCAGGCGTGGTCTTCCGACCCCTGGACCCTGACCCTCAGGGGCGGGAAGCTCTACGGTCGCGGGACCGCGGACATGAAGGCCTTCCTGGCCCTGGCGCTGGCCGCCGCTCCGGAGTTCGCCGCCGCCTCGCTGAAGCGTCCCGTGCAGTTCGCCTTCAGCTATGACGAGGAGGTCGGCTGCATCGGCGCGCCCAGCCTGATCACAGACCTGGTCCGCTCAGGCCCGAGGCCTTCGGTGGTCATCGTCGGCGAACCCACCAGCATGGAGACCGTTTCGGGCCACAAGGGCATCGCCACCTTCAAGGTGACGGTCACAGGCAAGGAGGCCCACTCCAGCCTGACCCACCTGGGGGTCTCCGCGATCATGGAGGCCGCCAAGCTGATCGCCTGTCTGTCGGACGTGGCCGAGGAGCTCGAGCGCGCCGCCGACCCCGCCTCCCCCTTCACGCCCAAGGGCGCGAGCCTCACGATCGGGCAGATCCACGGCGGCACGGCGGTGAACATCCTGGCCCGCGAATGCGTCTTCGCCTTCGACCTGCGCGCGCCGCCAGGCGTCGACCTGGAGAAGGTGCTGGAGCCGGTGTTCGCCCTCGCCAAGAGCTTGGACGCCGCGCTGAAGGCCCGCGCGCCCGAGGCCGGCGTGAGGATCGAGCGCAGATCCTCGACTCCGCCTCTGAGCCCCGAGCCGGATAGTGCGGCCGAGACCCTGTCGCGGAGCCTGGCCGGAGACAACGGCCCGGCGCGGGTGGTGTCCTATGCGGCCGAAGCCGGCCAGTTCCAGCAGGCCGGCTATTCGACGGTGATCTGCGGTCCGGGCTCCATCGAGCAGGCGCACCAGCCGGACGAATACATCGAGGTCGCCCAGATCGAGCGCGGAGCCGCCTTTATGGCGCGGCTGGTGGAGCACCTGGCGCAGTGACGTGGCCCCGGTAGCGGGCGCCTCGTTTCAGGTCGGCGGCGCGGGCGGGTGCCCGAAGATCCGGTCGATCTCCTCATGGACGCCGCGCTCGACCGAAGCCCGCTCGGGAAGGGCGGCGAGGACCTCGGCCACCGACTGCAGCGCGAACGCGGCGCAATCCTCGGCGGTCCGGGAGCGGATGCCCAATTGAATACGCCGGTTGCCGCCGATCACATTGCCCAGCCAGCTGTAGGCGCTGCGCGCGCCGACGATGCAATGGCATCGGCTCATCAGACAGGTCTCGATGAAGGCCTGCTGCATCGCCGTGAAATCGCCTGTCGCCAGCGAGGTGGCGGGCAGGACATTGGGCGTTCCGAGGGCGCGGATCAGGTCCTCGTGCACGTTCGGCTCGTCGGAAAACACCAGGATGGTGCGCCCCTGGTCCACAAACGGGCGGAGGGCCTGGGCGAAGTTGTCCAACGACATGCAGCGGCGGGCGAAGGTGCCGGTGCGGACCCTGAGCAGCTCTCGGCTGCTGGGGTCGTCCAGGCGGAACCCGGCGGCCGCCTCACGCAGGTTGCGGACGATCTCGCCCCGGCGGATATGCACCGCGACCATCCTGAACAGCTTGTGCGCCTTGTCGAGCCGATGAATCAGGGCCGTCAGGTCGCGGCGGATGGGAAGCTCGGCAAATATCGCCGGCATCTCCGCCAGCGCCTCCCGGGCGGTTTCGCCGGCCATGAGGATGGGGCCCTCCCAGTGGCCGACGATGACGGGCAGCCTCTCCCCTCGCCTCGCCTCATCGAGCGGCGCAAGGAAGTCCGCTGGATCGTGGACCTTCCGCCGGGGCAGATTGAGCTCACGGGGACGGATGTACCTGTGGCACTCGTCGTCGATGATCTGAAGGCGCTCGCGGAGGGGCGGCGACGCCAGACGATAGAGATCGAAGATGTCGCCGTGGGCCGTGGCGTTTTCGTAGAACAGCTGGAGCTTCGGCCAGAACACCAGCACCCCCGCATCGAGCTTGCGGGCGAGCCGCAGGCTCCACAGCAGGATCAGCAGGCGGCCGCCGAGGCCATCGGTGCGCTGGCAGATGATCCGGCGTGAGGGGGCGGCTGAGCCACGCGGATTGAGGCCGTCCATACGCTTGTCGCTCCGCGATCGGTGCCCTCTGACGTCAATCTATTCCGCGCGGAGGATCGTCAATCGGTAGCAGGCGGGGCGGCGGCGGCGGCCGGCGACGCCGAGGCTGGAGTGGTCGGCAGGTCCTCGGGGACGGGGCCGAGATCGGAGGCGGCGGGGGCCTCCGGCGACGGCGGCGGCGCGGCAGGCTCCTCCTCCTTCGCCTGCTGCTGCACGAAGGCGCGGGCCGCCGCCGGCGGGGCGGCGTCCAGAATGACCGGTCCGGACGGAGTTCCGGACAGCCGGCCGACGCAGGCGATCAGCCCGTCGGCCCGGACCATGTTCATCGCCCCCCCGATCCGCCGCGACCGGCGCTGAACGTAGCGGCCCGGGTCGACCGCGCGCCACTTCAGCGGGCTCGGAAAGATCGCCGTGAGCCGCGCCGCTTCGAGGTTGGTCAGCTGGCTGGCGTCCTTGTGGAAGTAGTGCTGGGCGGCGGCCTGCGCGCCATAGATGCCGGGGCCCATCTCGACGATGTTGAGATAGACCTCCATGATCCGGCGCTTGCCCCAGAGCTTCTCGATCAGGACGGTGAAGCCCGCCTCGACCGCCTTGCGCACCACGGTCCGGCCCGGCCAGAGGAACGCGTTCTTGGCCGTCTGCTGGCTGATGGTCGATCCCCCGCGGACCTTGCCCGGCCGCCGCTCGTTGGCTCGCATGGCCGCCTTCATCGCCTTGAAGTCGAAGCCCTGGTGCTGGCAGAAGCGGGCGTCCTCGCCGGCGACCGCCGCCTGCACCAGCGCCGGAGAGATCTCCCGCAGCGGCCGCCACCGATAGTCGAGACCTCGCCCCTGGACGGAGCGGATGATCATCAGCGGCGTGACCGGCGGCGGCACGAAGCGATAGACCCCGACCCACAGCGGCGGGAACACCAGGACGAAGATCAGGATGCCGATCAGCAGGCGGACCCACGGGCGGCGGCGCGAGCCCCTGGGGGCGACTTTCCTGCCGATCTTGCGGGACCCCTTGGACGCCATGGAATCTCCTGGTGCGAGCCGGCGGCAGTCTACAGAAGCCCTGGGCGCCCGCCAGGGTCAGCCGACCAGGGCGACGCCCGCCGCGCCGGCCTCATCGCCCCAGGCGACGCGGGCCGCGTCCGGCGAGAGGGCCAGGGCGGTGATCGGTTGGGCCTTCTCGGCCTTGAGCATGGTGACGCCGCCGGAGCCGAGGTCGGCGGTCCAGATGCGCCCGTCGGAGAAGCCGGCGACCAGCCGTGGCGAGGTGGGCGAGGCGGCGACGCGCGTGACGGTGGCGCCCTCCTGGTAGCCGACCTCCGCGGCCTGCTTGCCCATGGGACCCGAGGAGCCTCCGAACGGCCAGATCACCGCCCCGGACGAGCCGGCCGTGGCCATCAGCCGCCCGTTGTCCAGGAACGCCAGGGACTTCACTTTCGAAGGATAGCCCCCCATGCGCATGTTGGCCCCGTCGGCCAGCTTCCAGCCGTGCAGCTCGTTCTCCTGCATGGCCGAGATCAGGAAGCGGCCGTCCGGGCTGAAGGCGACCAGCACATGGCTGCCCGCCCACTTCAGCATCTGCGGCTTCTGCTCGGCGATGCGCGCATACCAGAGCGCCGCGCCGCCGTAGGTGGCCGCCGCCAGCCGCCGTCCCTTGGGATCGAAGGCGAGGCCGGCGACGGTGCGCTCGTGGGCGAAGGCGTTGGAGAACGTCTCGTCCTTGACGTCGACCAGCCGGGCCTCCCTCCCCGCGGCGAAGGCGATCAGGCCGGAAGCCGCGCTCGAGGCGACCACGTCGATCCAGCGGCCCTTGGCCTCGGCCAGGGTCTCGGCGCCGGACGGGCGCGACCAGACCAGCCGGCCGTCGTCGCCGCCGGTCACGACACCCTCTCCCGAGGGATGGGCCGCGGCGGCCAGCACCGCTCCCTCATGCGCCGCGACCTGCCGACCGTCCTCCCATCGGACGGTGCCGTCGCCCAGCGCGAAGGCGGCCGCGCCGGAGCGATCGAAAAGAGCGTCGGTGACGTAGGCGTCGAAGGCGAAGGGCATGGGCGGGGGCTTTAGCCCGCACGGCCCGGCGGGGCCAGAGCACAGCCCTTTCGCCTCCCAGGCGAGGCCCGCCGCGAGCGCGGTGGACGCGTGTGATCTGCCGGCTTTACATTCCCGACTTTGGCGGGATAAGTCGCGCCTGAACCATAATTCCCGGCCGCCGCGTGCGCGGCCTGAGGCGAGGACACGAGCTTAATGGCGGTCAAGCTAGCTAGCGGCGGCAGCTCCAAATACAGTCTGGGTCAGAACTCCGACATCAACGTCACCCCGTTCGTGGACATCATGCTGGTGCTCCTGATCGTG